>Ga0075163_10004450_pt1 | contig 18819 bp, 16 predicted proteins | sample JI1023141ADNA_FD_71478 | JGI IMG/M metagenome (GOLD analysis project Ga0075163, IMG submission 71478) | Wastewater effluent complex algal communities from Wisconsin, to seasonally profile nutrient transformation and Carbon sequestration -... | ecosystem: Engineered > WWTP > Effluent > Algae...
CTACACGCCCTGGGAGATCGACTACGGGCGCCTGATCCGCTTCGATCACGACTTCGTGGGTCGCGACGCGCTGGAACGGCGTGCCCGGGACAGCCACCGTCGCAAGGTCTCGCTGGTGTGGAATCCCGAGGACGCACAGCGTGTCTACGGCAGCCTGGCCACGCCTGGCGCCAACGGGAAGTACATGGAAATGCCGGCGTTCCACTATTCCAGCTACCAGTACGACGCCGTGCTCTCGGGCAAGGGCGATCGCGTGGGCATTTCCACATACTCATCGTTCCTGGCGCCGGATGGCGCCTGGGTATCGCTGGCCGTGGTGGATGAATCCCACGCCGCCGTGGGCAGTGAGCTCACGATTCTCTGGGGCGAGCCGGGCGGCGGATCGAATCGACCCAATGTCGAGCGACACGTGCAGATGCCCGTGCGGGCGACAGTCTCGGGCTGGCCCTTCTCCTCGCTCGCGCAGCGGGGATATCGCCCCGCCTGATGCCTGCCGCGGCAGCACGGCGGCGCGGCAGAAAGCGTCGCGTCCGTCTTACTGCTGTCGCGTCCATCCAAGTCTTCGACGGGATGAAGGCTGTAGCCTCATCGCAGAATCCATATAAGGGGCGATGACCATGAATAGTCGATACAACACCCATGTGCGCCTGGCGGTAGCGGCAACCCTGGCGCTGCCGATGATCACGCTGGCTGGCGAAGCCGCGGACGGCGCAGTGCTCGACGAAGTCGTGGTGACGGCGCAGAAGCGCTCGCAGAACATCCAGGACGTTCCCATCGCGGTGACGGCGGTAGACTCCGAGGCCGTGCTCAACGCCGGCATCGTGAACATCCAGGATCTTGGGCAGATCGTGCCCACACTCACCGTGTCCAACGCGGTGGGCATCGGCTTCAGCTATCTGCGCGGCATCGGCACCACTGCCATCGGCCCCGGCATCGAATACCCGGTGTCGATGTACATGGATGGCGTGTACCTGGCATCCACCACCGCCACGCTGCTGGATTTCGGCAACATCGATCGCGTCGAAGTGCTGAAGGGCCCGCAGGGCACGCTCTTCGGTCGCAATGCCACCGGCGGCCTGATCGGCATCTTCACGCGCGATCCCACGCAGGAGTTCCGCAGCAGCGGTGATGTCTCGTTCGACAACTACCAGACGGCCAAGGCCAAGCTCTATGTCGGTGGCGGGGTCACCGAGAACCTGGCGGCCGACATCTCGGTCAACGCCGGAACGCAGGGCGAGGGCTGGGGCGAGAACCTGGTCACCGGCAATGATGTGTTCCGCAACCGCCACAACATCACGGCGCGCAGCAAGTGGGTCTATACACCGGGGGATGCGACCAAGCTCACGCTGATCGGCGACTTCACCGATTTCAAGCACAGCAGCAATGGCCAGCGGCTGTATCCCGGCACCCTGCCGGCGCCAGGATATGGCGCAGCCCCGCAGCCGGCGCACGGTGCGTGGGACATCATCGCGGACGTGGATCCGGTGTTCACGAACACCAGTGGTGGCGTCAGCCTGAAGCTGGAACAGGAAGTCGGCAGCCTGAATATGATGAGCCTCACGGCCTATCGTGACTCGGAGTCCACGCTGTTCTGGGACGTGGACTTCACCGAAGTGCCCTGGCTCATCGGCGACCTGGTGGATGCGGAATCCCAGTTCAGCCAGGAGCTGCAGCTCAGTTCCGCCTCCGACGGTCCGTTCAACTGGACCGCCGGCGTCTATTACTTCCGGGCCATCGGCGAGTACAAGCCGACGGCCATCGAAGGCAACCTGGTGCGCGCGATCTTCGGGCCCACCGCGCAGCGGCTGGAGCCGTTCAACAAGCAGGTGAGCGATGCCATCGCGGGATTCGCGCAGGGCACGTTCACCCTTTCGCCCAGCACCAATCTCACGACGGGCATCCGCTACTCGTCCGAGAAGCGCACGTTGAGCGGCAGCACGTTCCTGTATGACTCGGCCGTATCCGGCCCCATCTCGCTGGGCACGACGCCGAAGAAGTCGCTGAAGTTCAAGAAACCCACCTATCGCGTCGCGCTGGATCACCAGTTCAACGACGACGTGATGGGGTATGTCTCGTGGAACACCGGCTTCAAGAGCGGTGGCTGGAACACGCAGCAGGCCGCCGATCCCTCGTTCAAGCCCGAGTTCGTCAAGTCCTACGAGGCCGGCTTCAAGAGCGATCTGCTGGGGCGACGGCTGCGCTTCAATGGCGCCGCGTTCTACTACGATTACTCGAACATCCAGGTGCAGAAGGTCGGCACGGCCAATACCGGCATCATCAACGGCGCGGCGGCGACGATCAAAGGCGTCGAGGCGGAACTGCAGCTCGCCGCCACCGACAACCTGCTGCTTTCAGGCGGCATGGCCTGGCTGCATTCCCGGTTCGACACCTTCACCAACGCCCCGTTCCGCCAGACCAACCCGGTCCGCGTGGAGCCGGGCGATGCCAGCGGCAATGTGATTCCGTTCTCGCCCGAGTTCCAGGTCATGGCGAACGCGGACTACACCCGGCCGCTCGTCAGCGGAGCGGAGCTGCATTTCCTGGCGTCGCTGCAGTACAACGACGGGATGTACTACGAGGCGGACAATCAGCTCAGGCAGAAGGGCTATGCGAAGGTCAATCTCGGCGTGCGCTGGGACGCGGCTGATGGTCGCTACAACGTCAAGCTGTGGGCCAACAACCTGACCAACGAAGAGGTCGTCTCCTACAGCTCGACCATAGGCGACGGCACGCGCAACGTGACCTACCAGCCGCCCCGGACGTACGGCATCACCGTCGGCTACGACTTCAAGTAGCGGCAAGCCGGCCAGCCTCGCCCTCAAGGAGGGGCTGGCCGCGTCCCTGCGCCAATGAGCGAAGCACCCCGCGGAATACTCGCCAACCTGCCGTTGTCCACGCGGCAGGTCCTGATCATCGTCGTGTGCGTGCTGCTCATCGCGATCGATGGTTTCGATGTGCTGTCGATCAGCTTCGCGGCGCCCGGTATCGCCGCACAATGGGGAATCGAACGCGCGGCGCTGGGCCTGGTGCTGTCGCTCGAGCTCATGGCGATGGCGGTGGGCTCGTTCGTACTGGGTCCCATCGCCGATCGGATCGGGCGCAGACCCATCGTGCTCATCAGCCTGTCGCTGGTGGCCATCGGCATGCTGGCGACGACGGCCGTCGACAGCGTGCTGACCCTCGGCATCTGCAGGCTGCTGACCGGCGTCGGAATCGGCGGCATGTTGCCCAGCGTCAACGTGATCGCCGCCGAATTCACGCCGCAGACGCATCGCAGCCTGACCGTGACGCTGGTGACCACCGGGTATCCGCTGGGAGCGGTCGTGGCGGGCAGCATCGCCTCGGCCCTGCTGGCCCATTATGACTGGCGGTCGGTGTTCTGGCTGGGTGGCGTGCTGTCGCTGCTGTGCCTGCCGCTGGTGTGGTTCCTGATCCCGGAATCCCTCGAATTCCTGGCGAAGAAGCAGCCTGTCGACGCGCTGCAGAAGATCAACCGCGCCCTTGCCCGTTTCGGGCACCCGCTGCTGGTGGAACTGCCACGCGATACCTCCGATCGCGCGGTCAGCAAGGGGCTGCTGCTGGAGCCGCGATGGATCCGTACCACAGTGCTTCTGTCGGTGGCCTATTTCGGCCACGTCATGACGTCGTACTTCATCCTGAAGTGGGGCGCCAAGGTCGTCGCGGACCTGGGCTATCCGGTCAGCCTGGCGGGCAGCGTGCTGGTGTGGAGCAACACGGGAGGGTTGATCGGCTGCCTGCTGTTCAGTGTGCTCACGCGCAAGCTGCGGCTGCACTGGATGCTGATCAGCGTGATGCTGGGGTCCTGCGTTGCCGTGGCGGCGTTCGGACAGGGGCTGACCACCATGACTCAGCTGTCGATCTCGGCGGCGCTGGCCGGATTCTTCACGCAGGCCGGCATCGTCGGGCTCTACGCTCTCGTGGTGCAGGCCTATCCCACCGAAGTGCGTACCGGAGGTTTCGGGCTCGTGATGGCCATAGGCCGCGGTGGCGCGGCGCTCAGCCCGATCGTGGCCGGACTGATGTTCCAGGGCGGCATCGGGCTTTCAATGGTAGCAGTGGCCATGTCGACCGGATCCCTGATCGCCATTGCGGCTCTGTTTCTGCTTGCCAGGAGGTAGGCCATGTACCCACTCGCCGAAGGACTCTTCGCGCCACGCAACCAGTGGTACATCGCGGCGTGGTCCCATGAAGTGACCCGCCAGCCGATGGAACGCTGGATCGTGAACCAGCCGGTGGCCTTCTACCGCACGGAGGATGGCGAGGCCGTCGCCGTGGGTGGTCGCTGCCCTCATCGACACTTTCCGCTGGGCAAGAGCCGCGTCGAGGGCGATCACATCGAGTGCCTCTATCACGGCATCACCTTCGACCGCACCGGCCGCTGCGTGAAGATTCCCTCTCAGGTTCATGTGCCCAATGTCTGCCGGATTCCCGCCTATCCGCTGGTGGAGAAGTGGCAGTGGCTGTGGATCTGGCCGGGTGACCCGGACAAGGCGGATCCTTCGCTGATCCCGGATCACCATGTGCTGGGCCTGACCGATCCGGACTACGCGGCGGTGGGTGGGCCTTATTATTCCGTGCCCGGCCGCTACACGCTGATGCACGACAACCTGCTCGATCTGAGCCACCTGGGGTTCCTGCACCGCTCCACGATCGCCTCGGATGGCATTGCCGAAGCCCAGGAAGTGCGCGACGAGGGACCAGGCTGGCTGCGCAGCGCGCGCAACATGGCCAATGTGAGCTGCCCGCCGCTGATCGCCAAGCTGCTGCAGCACCAGGGGCGCGTGGACCGCGCCTTCGGCATGAAGTGGCACCTGCCGGCGCTGCACGCGGGGTTCGATCATTTCCACGAGGTGGCACCGGAGTTCGGCACCGGCCGGCTCATCGGCGGTTTTCGGGTGTACCACGCCATCACGCCCGGCAAGACGAACGACGCGCACTACTTCTTCGCGCTGGCGCGCACCTTCGCACGCGACGATGTGGCGCTGGGCGAGGCCTTCATCAATGGCCTGCGCGCCACGCTGGACGAAGACATGTTCGCCACGCGCGAGATCGAGGCAATGCTGGGCGCGCATGCGCAGATGCCGCAGGAAATACTGCTGAAGGGCGATACGCACTGCGTCCGCGGCCGGCGGATGCTGGAGCAGATGATTCGCGCGGAACAGGCGCCTGGCGCTGGCTAGGCGCCTGGTTTGAATATCCGGATCAGCGCTGCGGCGGCTTGATCGTCAGCAGCTCGCCTTCGTCATCCACTTCCACGCGGTCGTTCTCGAACGCCTCGTGGATCAGCCGGTCGAGCGCCGGCTGCCGGACGTACGCCAGCTTGAACGACCATGGTCCGGTCAGCGTCTCGGCATCCTCGATCGTGAACTCGGACTCCATGCGATCGGCGGACACGCGGCGGATGCGCTCCGTGTAGCGCGCGTTCTCGGATACCAGCGGGAACGGCACGAACAATATGCCGGGCCGCTGCACGGCCGTGGTCTCGATGATCAGCGTGTCACCTTCCCAGCGGCCGATCGAATCTCCCCATGGCGTGGGCCACAGGTCATCTGGCTTGGGGTGGGCGCGACCATCCGTGTAGACATGCCGCACGTCGCGGTAGAAGTTCATGATCAGCGTTTCTTCAGGCGTGATCAGGAACTGCAGCGGCGCGAACGACTGCATCATCATCGGGTAGCCCCAGCCGGTGGCCTTGCCCTTGTTGGCTGCGGCGATCATCGCGGGCGCCATGGCCAGGATCTTCGCGCGCTGCTCGGGCTTCCACGGCGCGTCGGCGCCCTGGAACTCCATGCGCATCGGCGCCGTCGGGCCATCGGCGGTGTAGCCGGAGATGTCGGCCAGCATGCCTTCGGCGATCCAGTAGCCGCGCCAGTCCGGCAGCTTCGAGAAGGTGTCGACGCGCGGATCGGTGGGCGCCGGCGGCGTGCGCTGCGTGCAGGCCGGCAGCAGGGCCAGCACGCCTGCCAGCATTGCCAGGCGCGTGATTGCACCCGCGCGCGAAGCCACGCGGCTCATCGCTTGCCGCCAAAGTGCCGGCCGTCCGCCTTGGTGAGCTCCAGCAGCAGTCCGCCGGCTTTGCCCTTGCGCAGCGGCGCGATCTTCACGGTGACCTGCTCGCCGGCCTTCAGCGTGGAGGGGCGCCAGCCGAGGTTGTAGAGGTAGTTGGGCGCGCCCATTTCAAGGCTCCACTCCTGCGCGGGCCCCTTGGCGGGCTGGACCACGAGCTGCACATAGCAGTGCGGGTTGCTCCACTGGAACTCGCGCACCGTGCCGGTGAGCGTCACGCGCTGGCTGTCGTCGAACATGGCGGCCGAGTGATGGCCCTGTGCCAGCGCCGCGGTGACGAGCAGCAGCAATGTGCCGATCGCGCGAACCGGTGTCCTCGCCCCCATGTTCTTCTCCTGTTGCTACTTGCCGCGCACGTCGCGCACGCATTCGGCCAGTCGGCGGATGCCCTCGTCGATCTGTGCCGGCGTAAGCGCGCAGAACGGCAGGCGCAGGAAGCGCTCGCCACCGCCCTGCGGGAAGAACGCCAGGCCATCGGCGAGGTTCAGGTTGCGCTTGGCGGCGGCGGCGCGCAGATCGGTGGTGGAAACACCCTGCGGCAGCGTCAGCGACAGGAAGAATCCACCGTCCGGGCGCGTGGCCACCGCATCGGGGATGTATTTGTCGAGCGCGGCCAGGCACGCATCGAGGCGCGGGGCATACAGCGCCTTCAACTTCTCGATCTGCGGCGCGAGCTTGCCGGCCTTCAGCCATTCAAGCGTGACGCCATGCGCGAAATACCCTGGCGAGATGTAGGTGTCTTCGGCCACCTTGCCGATCTTCGCGAGCACGGCCGCATCGCCCATCATGAACCCCAGCCGCACGCCGGGGGCGATCAGCTTCGTGAAGCTGGTCATGTGCAGCGTGCGCTCGGGCACCAGCGAGAACAGCGTGGGTTCCTGCGCGCCGCGATAGCGCAGCATGCGGTAGGGCGCATCCTCGAGCAGCAGCAGCTCATGCTTCTTCGCGATCTCGGCGATGGCGCGACGCTTGGCGCCCGAGCAGGTGGCGCCAGACGGATTCTGGAAATCCGGAATCACGTAGAACAGTTTTGGCTTGTGCTGCGTCAGCAGCTTCTCGAGCGCATCGATGTTCGGACCGTCTGCCTCGAGCGGCACGCCGATGACGGTAAGGCCATGGCGGCGGAACAGCGTGATGGCGCGGTCGTAGCTGGGGTTCTCGGTGAACACCACGTCGCCGGGCTTCAGCAGCGCGGTGCAGAGGAACTCCACCAGCTCCAGCGAGCCATTGCCGGTGAGCACCTGCTCGGGCTTCACGCCCTGCCAGTCGGCAAGCCATGCGCGCAGCGGCGCCAGGCCCGCGGAGGGTCCGTACTGCAGCATCGCATCGCCATTGGCGGCGAGCGCGGCGGCGCTGCACTGGATCAGGTCGGTGGTGGGAAAGGATTCGAGTGCGGGCACGCCGCGGGTGAAGTTGATGGTTTCGACGGCAGACATGATTTAGGGGAAGGTCCTGATAACGAGTGAATTCATTGGGCCGCGAGCGCGGCGAGACTGGCGTGGCCGCGCGCGGCGAGATACTCCGCGATGCCGCGATTGATCTTCGGGCATACCAGCGGGTCGTAGAACAGCGCGGTGCCCACGCCCACGGCCGTGGCGCCGGCCAGCAGGAACTCGATGGCGTCGTTCGCGCACACGATGCCGCCCTGGCCGATGATGGGCACGCCATGCGGGCGCGCCACTTCCGCCACCTGCGCCGTCTTGAGCAGTGCGATCGGCTTGATGGCGGGGCCCGACAGGCCTCCCTGCCGGTTGCCGATCACCGGTTTGCCGGTGCGCGTGTCGATGGCCATGCCGGTCATCGTGTTGATGACCGCAAGGCCGTTGGTGCCGGCCTCGATGCACAGCCGGGCGTTCAACTGGATGTCGGTCTGGTTGGGCGACAGCTTGGTGATCAGTGGCTTCTTCGTGACCTTGCGGCAGGCTTCCACCACGCGCGCGGACATCTCGGGCGAATTGCCGAACTGCACGCCGCCTTCCTTCACGTTGGGGCAGGAGATGTTGATCTCGATGGCGTCGATGGGCGAGTCGTCGAACTTCGACACCACCTCGATGTATTCCTCGATCGTGGAGCCCGAGGCATTGGCGATGAAGCGCGTCTCGGAGAAATCGAGCGTGGGCAGGATCTCGCGCACGACCACATCGACCCCGGGGTTCTGCAGGCCGATGGCGTTCAGCATGCCCATGGGGGTTTCAAAAACCCGGTGCGGCTTGTTGCCCAGCCGCGCCTTGCCGGTGGTGCCCTTCAGGCAGATGGCGCCCACATCGCGATTCGAAAATCCCGCCACGCGGGTGTATTCCTCGCCAAAGCCCACGCAGCCGGACAGCAGCACGATGGGCGAGGCGAATTTCATGCCCAGGAAATCGAGCTGGAGCGAGGCCGGCGGCGGCGCCCATGCCGGGGGCGCGGCGCGCGCGGCGGGCGGCTTTTCCAGGGCTGCATTCATGCGCGAATTATCGCTGAAAATAGGGCACATTGCCGCTCCGGAGCCCTGACGAGTACGCCCGTGTTCAACGTATTGCTCTACGAGCCGGAAATTCCCCCCAACACCGGCAATTCCATCCGGCTGTGCGCCAACACCGGCGCGCACCTGCACCTGGTGGGCCGGCTGGGATTTGATCTTTCCGCACCGCAACTCAAGCGCGCCGGGCTGGACTACCACGACCTGGCGCGGGTGTCGCAGCATGCGGACCTGGCAGCCTGCCTCGCCGCCATCGGGCCCACGCGGCTCCACGTCATCGAAACCGATGGCGCGCGGGGTTTCCACGAGGCGACGTTCCAGCCGGGGGACAGCTTCCTGTTCGGACGCGAGACCTCAGGACTGCCGGAAGCAGTGGTCGCGGGGTTGCCGCCGCACGAGCGCCTGCGCATTCCGATGCGCCCCGGCAACCGCAGCCTCAACCTGTCCAACGCCGTGGCGGTGGTGGTCTACGAGGCCTGGCGCCAGAACGGCTTTGCGGCACGGGACTGACGCGCGCGCCGCCCTGCGCTAGTCTTCTTCCTCAACTAGGGAGGGTCGACCATGCAGCCATGCCGCATTCCGCGCCTTATGCGCGTCCTGAGCATCCTGGCCCTGGGATTCGCCGGCCTGCCGGCCGCGCAGGCCCAGTACCTGGACCGGGGCTGGACCATGGAGGTGGCCGCGGGAAAGACCACGTTCAAGGATGTGAGCCTCGCGGACCTGGACTCCTTCACGCGCGACTTCTTCGATTCCTTCGCGCTGCCGGTGCAGACGCTGAACTCCACGCTGGATACGAAGGACCGCTCGCTCGCGCTGACGGCCGGTTATCGCTTCAACCGCTGGTTCGCCGCCGAGGCGGGCATGTACACGCTGGGTTCGTTCCGGTACGCCTCCACCGGCACGGTGGATGATGCGGGCAGCATCCTCCCTTCCACCTTCGACTTCGGATACCGCGCGCGCGGCATCATGATCGGCGGCACCGCCACGCTGCCGGTGGGGCGCAATTTCGAGCTGCGCGCCCGGGCCGGCATTTCCAACTCCAGCGTCACGCTGAAGCTGTCGTCCACCGTGGGCACCGACTCGCTCGCCGACAAGTTCTCCGATGCCTCGCAGGACTTCTACTACGGAGTGGGCGCGGGATTCGTGGTGTGGGACTACTACCGGCTGGGCCTGGATTACATGCACCACGCCAAGGTGGGCAAGTCCAGCACCGGCACCACGAACGTCGACAACGTGATGCTGACGCTGGGCTTTCGCTACTGAGGCGTCGAGGGACGCGCGAGCGCTATTCGAATTCGGCCTGCGGCGGACGGGCCATGAGTTCCCGCACGACCTCGCCGGCGTTGGCGCCATCGAAGAGGATGCGGCAGATGCCCTCGCAGATCGGCAGGTCGAGCCCGAGCCTGGCCGCCACGCCACGCAGCACGCGCGCCGCGTGATAGCCCTCGACCACCTGGCCGATCTCGCGCATGGCGTCTTCCACCGACAGGCCGCGCGAGAGCGCAAGTCCGCAACGCCGGTTGCGTGACTGGTCGTCGGTGCAGGTGAGCACCAGGTCGCCAAGGCCGGCAAGGCCCATGAACGTGCGTTCGCGCGCGCCCAGCGCCACGCCCAGTCGCGTCATTTCGTTGAGCCCGCGCGTGATCAGCGCCACGCGCATGTTGGCGCCGAAGCCCAGGCCATCGGACAGGCCCGCGCCCACGGCAATCACGTTCTTCACCGCGCCACCGATCTCGACGCCGGTGATGTCGGTGGAAACATAGGTGCGAAAGCCCGGCGAGGCGAGGTCTTCGGCCACGCGCATCGCGAAGGCTTCGTCGGTGGAGGCCACCACCATCGCGGTGGGCAGGCCGGCGCCGACTTCGCGCGCGAAGGTGGGGCCCGACAGCACCGCCATGGTGTAGCCGCTGCCCAGCACTTCATGCGCCACCTGGTGCGGCAGCAGGCCGGTGTTGCGCTCGAAGCCCTTCGTGGCCCAAGCGATGCACACATCGCGCGTCAGACGAGTGGCAAGGTCGGTCAGCAGCGCGCGAAAGCCGCTGCTGGGCACGGCCACCAGCACGTCCGACACACCATCGAGCGCGGCTTCGAGCGATGGCGCCACATCGAGCAGCGCCGGAAAGGGAGCATCCGGCAGGTAGCGGCGATTGCAGCGCGCCTGCCGCATGTCGGTGAGCTGCGCAGGGTCGCGACCCCACAGCCGAGTGGGCTTGCCGGCGCGCGCGAACTGGATTGCGAGCGCGGTGCCCCATGATCCACTGCCGAGCACGGCGATGGGCGCGTTCAAGGCAGTGGCTCGTGCGACCCGCTGCCGATCAGTTCGTGGTCTGCGGAACCGACTGCGACTGCGCGCTCAGGTACAGCGCGTCGAAGTTCACCGGCGGCAGCAGCAGCTGCGGGAAGCCGCCCTGCGACACCAGCTGCGACACCATCGCGCGCGCATACGGGAACAGCACGCCCGGGCAGACGCTGGCGATGGCGCGCTTGGCGTCTTCCTGCGCCAGGTTTTCCATCAGGAACGCGCCGGCCTGCTTCACTTCGACCAGGAACAGCGTCTTGTCGCCCTGCTTGGCCGAGACGGTGACCGTGAGCACCACTTCGTGGACGTTGTCCTGGATCGGTGAGCTGGTGGTGGCCAGGTCCAGGTTGATCTGCGGCTGGAAGTTGCCATCCGCACGCGGGCCCATCGGCGACTCGTACGAGCAGTCCTTCAGGTAAACGCCCTGCAGGGCCAGGTTGGGCTGCGCGGCGCCGTTGCTCTGCGCGGGGGTTTCATCGGCCATCGTCATCCACCTCGTTCTTGGAAATCGTTTGTGTGTTCAGGCGCCGCGCGCGGCGGCCAGCAGCGGATCGAGCTCGCCGCGGCGCTCGAGCGCGCTGGTGTCGTCGTAGCCGCCCAGGTGGCGGTCGCCGACGAAGATCTGCGGCACCGAGGTGCGGCCCGAGCGCTGCTGCATCTCGGCGCGCGCGCCGTCCACCGCTTCGACATCGATCTCGGTGTACTTCACGCCCTTGTCGTCGAACAGCCGGCGGGCGCGCGTGCAGTACGGGCACCACGAGGTGGTGTACATCACGACGCTGTTGCCCTCGGCCATGGGATCAGCGAACCAGCGGCAGGCCGTCGGCGCGCCAGGTGGCCAGGCCCCCGCGCAGGTTGAACGTCTTGGTGAAGCCCGCGGCGTGCAGTCGGCGCGCCAGCGAGGCCGAGGCGTTGCCGTCCTCGCAGTAGATCACCAGGAATTTTTCGCGGTACTTCTTCAGCACGTCGGCGGCCTTGTCGAGCTGGTCGGCCGCCAGGTGCTTCGCGTTGCTGATGTGTCCGGCGGCGAAGGCCTCGGCCGCGCGCAGGTCGTAAACGGCCGCGCCCTGGTTCATCAGGCGGATGGCGTCCTGCGGAGGCAGCGCCGCGAATCCCATCCGCCGCGCGCGCAGTTCGAACGCGATGATCGCCAGCAGCAGCGCGACGGCGAGGCTGACCAGGAAGGGATGACGGTTGACGTACTCGAGCAGGCGATCCATGGGACATCACACGTAAAACGGGCGCGCATTATAGCCACCGGGCGGGGTCACCTCCCTTAGACTTGTGGGCCTGATGAAACGCGGAATCCGGGTACTCGCACTGGGATTGTGGCTTGCGGCGCTGGCCCTGCCGGCCGCGCAGCCCGACCGCGCGCGCACCGAGGCCAACCTGCGGACGCTGAAGGAGCGCATCGAGCGCATCCAGCGCCAGGTGCAGGACGACGCGGCCGAGAAGGACCGGCTCACCCGCGACCTGCGTGCTGCGGAGCAGTCGGTGTCCAAGGCCCAGGGCGAGCTGGGCAAGGTGCGCTCGCAGCGCTCCGAGACCAGCGCCGAGCGGGAGCGCCTGCAGAAGGAGCGCGAACAGCGGGTGGCCGAGCGCGACCGTACGCAGGACGACCTGGCCGCGCAGTTGCGCTCGGCCTACATGATGGGTCGCAACGAACCGCTCAAGATGCTGCTCAATCAGCGCAGTCCGGCGCAATTTCAGCGGAATTTGACGTATTACGGCTACTTTGGCCGGGACCGGGCCGGCAAGATCAATCTCATCACGCAGAATATTGCTGAAATCGACGAATTAGCCCGCCAGATCGAAGAACAAGACAACGAACTCGAGCAATTGGAGATCCAGCGCCAGCGCCGCGTGCAGGAGCTGGACAAGGCCCGCAAGCAGCGTGGCCGGGTGCTGGCCAGCCTGACGGCGGAGTCGCGCAACCGGGGGGCGCAATTGAAGCGCCTGCAGCAGCAGCAGCTGCAGCTCGAGAAGTTGCTGGCCGAGCTGCGGCGCGCCACCGAAGCCACGCCATTTGATCCCAATGACCCGTTCGCCAAGCTGCGGGGTCGACTGTCCTGGCCGGTGGCCGGCAAGGTGGAGCTGGGCTATGGGGATACCATTGCCGGCGGGTTACGCTCAAATGGCATCGAGATCGCAGCAGATCGTGGCGCGAATGTGCGCGCCGTGCACGAGGGCCGCGTGATCTTCGCCGACTGGCTGTCGGGCCGGGGGCTGCTGATCATCCTGGATCACGGCAACGGGTACCTGAGCCTGTACGGCCACAACGAGCAGTTGTTCAAACAGGCGGGTGCCACCGTGCGGGCGGGCGAGACCATTGCCGCGGCAGGCGACTCCGGGGGCCGCGCGAGGCCGGGCCTGTACTTCGAGATTCGCCGCGCCGGCAAGCCGGTGAACCCCAGTGGGTGGTTCAAGTCATCGGCGCCGCCATCCGACTGAGGCTTCGGCGGTTTTCCATTTTGCCGACTGGTTCAATCAACCCGGCAGGGCATTAAGTCATCCTGCACCCCATGCCGAAGCAGGGTGAACTGTGGAAGAACTACGCCGCCTACGCGCAGCTGGTGAGCGCGCTGCTGCCGCGTGCCGTAGGCATCACCCTTTTTGAAACCAACGGCGAAGTCCGCTGGACCAGCCTGACTTCCGTCGAGCCCGCGCTGCCGCCGATGGTGCGCGATGCGCTGGCCCAGGACAGTTCCGGCGATGGCGTGCGCATCCAGGTGGGCAGCAACGAGCCTGCGTATTTGTTCTGGCTTCAGGATGCCACCGACAAGATTTCCGCGGTGCTCGCGGTGATGTGGAAGCAGGGCGAGAACGAACAGCGCACATTCAGCTACGTGCATTCGATGCTGCGTCCGGTGCTCGAGTGCCTGCAGCGCGAGCTCAAGCTGCAGAAGATGCTGGACGAGCATTCGCCCGGCGACGATAGCGAGGCGGATGAGCGCGACGGCGACCTGGACGTTCTGCTGGCAACCAGTGGTGGCTCGGGCGCCGACGCCTCCGACAATGACGTGCAGTTGCTGCTGCAGAGCGTGACCAACCACATGAACTGCGAGTTCGCGGCGCTGGTCGTGCCCGAGCGCAATCTCGTGATGGTGGCCAAGGCCGAGGGCCGGCCCGTCGACACGGGCATTCTCGCCCGCCTGCACCGTCCGTTGCTGTCCTTGACCATGGTGCGCAATGCTGCCGTAGCGCTGAACGCGCCCGATGCGCTGCCCGGCATGAACCTGCCGCTGCGCGCGCTGTGCACCCCGATTCGCAATGCCACGGGCCGCGCCGCCGGACTGCTGGCGCTGTTCCGCAGCCACAAGGCGCCCGAGTTCCGCCAGCGTGAACAGCAGCTCGCCGAGCTGCTCGCGCGGCGCGCCGCCAGCATCGTCGAGTCGAGCTATGACGCGCTCACGGGCCTGCTGACCCGCGATGCCTTCGACCGCCGCGCCAGGGCGCTGCTGGTGCCGCGCACCGATGGCCGCAAGACGCTGTGGACCAATCTCTACATCGATGCCGACCGCATGCATGTCATCAACGACAACTTCGGCATGCACACGGGCGACAAGCTGCTGGCGAAGCTGGGTGAGCTGATCCGCGCGCGCCTGGTGCCCGGCTCGCTCGCGGCGCGCATCTCGGGCGACCGCTTCTCGATCCTGCTGCCCACCGGCGCGGATGACGCGATGACCTTCGGCGAGGCGCTGCGCGCCGGCGTCGAGTCCTTTGGCGCCACGCAGCTCAGTGGCGGACAGCCGGGCAACTATTCCGCCTCGGTCAGCATTGGCGTCGCGCCGCTCAGCGACGCGGGGCTGGACCTGGCGCATGCGCATGCGGTGGCCGAGACAGCCTGCAAGGCCGCCAAGGACCGTGGCCGCAATCGCGTGGAGCTCTACCAGGCCAGCGATGTGTCGATCATCCGCCGAAACGAGGACGTGGAGCTGGCGCCCAGCCTGCGCACGGCCATCGCCGAGAACCGCCTGCGCCTGCATGCGCAGCTGATCGCGCCGCTGCGCGATCCTTCGGCGCCGACCCATTTCGAACTGCTGCTGCGCATGATCGACGAGACGGGTGAGGAGGTCGGTCCGGGCCGCTTCCTGTCCGCCGCCGTGCGCTACCAGCTGATGCCGGCCGTGGACCGCTGGGTGGTGCAGGAGGCCGTGCGGGTGCTGAAGCCGCATGCCGGGCTGCTGGCCAATCGCCCCGTGGCTTTCACCGTGAACGTGTCTGGCCAATCGCTGTGCGACGAGAGTTTCGAAGAATTCGTCGTGGACCAGATCAGCAAGAGCGGCATCAACCCGCGCGTGTTCTGCTTCGAACTGACCGAGAGCGCGGCCATCGCCAACCTGGCGCGGGCCGAGAAGGTGATGAAGCACCTGCGCGACCTGGGCTGCAGCATCGCGCTGGATGACTTCGGCACGGGACTTTCATCGCTGGCGTACCTGCGCGCGCTGCCCATCGACATGCTGAAGATCGACGGCAGTTTCGTCAGGGACGTCCTGAAGGATCCGCGGGCCGAATCGATGGTGCAGGCCATCGCGCAGCTGGCGCGTTCGATGAAACTGACCACCGTGGCCGAGTTCGTCGAGACCGACGAGATCCGGCTGCATGTGGCCTCGCTGGGCGTGGACTACGGCCAGGGCTTCGCGATCTCGCGGCCCGCGCCGCTGCAGAACACGATCAACGAGCTGCCGCAGTACGAGGACGCCACGCGTCGGCAGCAGCTTGATACCGCGGCGCTGGGACCGAACGACGATACCCTGCTGCGCATCGAGAAGATCCTGGAAAACTACGACCACTCCGAGTCGACGCTCTACCAGCCGGCAGCCGCCAGGGCGCGCTGACCCGGGCTGCGGCCCGGCCGCATACCCCTTAGACTGCGCCGATGGAACTGATCCACTTCTTCATTGATTTCATCCTGCACCTGGACCGTCACCTGGTCGAGCTGCTGGCGCGTTACGACACCTGGATCTACGCGCTGATGTTCCTGGTGATTTTCGCCGAGACGGGCCTGGTGGTTACACCATTCCTGCCCGGGGATTCGCTGCTGTTTGGCCTGGGCGCGCTCGCGGCCATCGACACCAGCGGCGCGCTGTCGGCCCCGTGGCTGGCGCTGCTGCTGTGCGTCGCCGCGGTGCTGGGCAACACCACCAACTACTGGATCGGACACGCCATCGGGCAGAAGGCCTTCAGCGGCAAGTATCGTTTCATCAAGGTGGAATACCTCCGGCAGACCGAGGCCTGGTTCGCCAGGCACGGCGCGCTCGCGATGGTGCTGGCACGCTTCGCGCCCATCGTGCGCACCTTCGCGCCCTTCGTGGCCGGCATCGGGCGCATGCACCATGGCCGGTTCCAGGTCTACAACTTCATCGGCGGCATCGCCTGGGTGAACATCTTCATCTGGGCGGGTTATTTCTTCGGCAACATCCCGCTGATCAAGAACAACTTCGGCCTGGTGACCATCGCCATCATCCTGGTGTCGATGCTGCCGATGCTGGTGATGATCTTCCGCCGCGAGCGCTGAAAAAAAGGGCCCCGTTTCGCAACGGGGCCCGGGTAGAAGCGCGGCAGGCTTGCGCCCGCCGCGACAGGATCAGAACGACAGCGTCAGGTTCAGCGAGTAGCGGCGACCCACGAGGTCACCGTACGGGTCGAACGTGCCGAAGCCCTGGGTCAGGTCCGCATACGCGTAGCCGGCGCGGCCCGGCTTCGTGTTGAGCAGGTTGCTGACGTTCACCGATACGTCCAGGTTCTCCATCTTGCGGCCGGCGCTCAGGTTGAACTGGTTGCCGGTGGGATAGCCCGCGAACAGCGTGGTCGGACGATTGGTGGTGTCGAGGCCCCTGGTGCCCAGGCGATACAGCCAGGTCAGGCTGAAGCGGTTCTGGTCGAAGGTGTAGCCCAGCACGGTGTTGGCGCGGATCTTCGAAGCGCCCACGTATCCGGCGTAGTCCTGCAGCGCGCCGCCCACCGTCACCGGCTGGTTCTGCTCCAGCAGGAAGTTGGTGCCGAGGTTCAGCGACAGCGTGCCGGGGATGGATTCCATTCCCATGTCCGCCATCGCCGCGCTCCACCGCAGCGCCACGTCGATGCCCTTCACGCTGTTCTCGCCGATGTTCGCGTACTGCGTGCGCGTGGCCGTGACGCCACCCGAGATCGGGTCACGCACGATCAGCGAGCAGTAGCCACCCGGATCGTTCAGCGAGTAGGTGGGGTTCGAGCCGTCCTGGTTGAAGCAGGCGTTCAGGATGAACTGCGCCGACTGCACCGTGATCGCGTCCTTGATCTTGATGCTGTACCAGTCGATGGTCATCGTCGTCCGCTGCAGCAGCACGTGATCGAACGGCGACTGCAGCACCAGGCCGGCCGTCCACGTGTCGCCCTTCTCGCTCTTGAGGTTGGGGTCGCCGCGGAAGGTGACCACCGCGGGCGGCGGCAGCACGATGCCGTTCGGGTTCAGATGGAAGTTCGACGCGCCATTGCCGCCGTACTGGTCGATCTGCGCGGCGCACATGGCCTGCAGCACCGCGCGGTTCGGGTTCGCCGCCACGTTCGAATTCGGCAGCGTCGCACCATTGGTGGTGGTGCACGGGTCCGCGCCCGTGGTGAGCTGCGAGCTCGTGGTGGGCAGCGTGAACAGCTCGGCGATGTTGGGCGTGCGCTCCGCGCGGTTGTAGCCGCCGCGGAAGCGGACCCAGTCGATGGGCTGCCAGCTCAGCTGCGCCTTGTAGGTGGGAACGCTCTGGCCGGTGGAGTACTTCGAGTGGCGGAAGCCCAGTTCCAGCTCGAGGTTCTTGACGCCCGGCAGGTCCTTCAGCAGCGGCACCAGCATTTCGCCGTAGACCTCCTTCACCGACACGGTGCCGTCGATGTTGGCCACGCCGAACTGACCCATCGGGCCGTCGTACACCGACTCGGTCTCGCGCAGCGAGTCCGGGTGGTAGTAGTAGCTGTTCTTGCGCCAGGACACACCCGCCGCGCCGCGCACTTCGCCGGCGGGCAGGTCGAACAGGCCTCCCTGCAGGTTCAGCTGCGACTCGTACTGCTGCATGGTCTGCTTGTCGGCCTGGTTGGTCAGCAGCGCGTTGATGCAGTCCTGCGAGATCTGCAGCGTGCCCGCGGCCTGCTTGAACGGATCGAGGCCACTGGTGCAGGTGAAGGTCTTGTTCGACACGTTGCTGGTGGCCGTGAAGCCCTGGCCATAGTTCGGCGCCGACATGATGTTGTAGTAGTTCTGCGAGGACACGTAGCCCACGTATTCGGTGAGCGTGCGCGACTCGCCCTGCGAGATGTAGGCATCCCAGGTCCAGTCCTTCAGGCCCAGGTCACCTTTCAGGCCCGCGAACAGCTGGTAGTTGGTGATGGTGTTGAAGGTGCCGCGCGGCGGCAGGAAGCCCATCTGCGTGGCCACGCGCCAGGGCGAGTTCGGACCGCAGATCTTGAACGTGTCGCCGGTGTTCGGATCCATCTGCACGGTGTAGGCCGTGCCACCGGTGGTGGTGCGCTGCGCTGCCTGGCGGCCGGCCGTGGCGTTCACGTCCAGCTCGCGCAGCTCGCAGACGCTCATGCCGTTGAAGGGCGAGTTGGCGTTGATGAGCAGCGGATCGGGACGCGAGTTGAGCAGCGTGCGCATCTCGGCGGGCACCGGGAAGGCCTGCGCCATGGTGCAACCGCCAGTCGGTGCGCAGTTGGTGCCGCGCTTTCCGCCCGCTGCGTACTCGGGCAGCGTCTGCCCGACCGTGAGGCCGTTGGCGGCGACCTGCACCACCGAGGGCAGGTAGACCTCGGCTGAGTTGGAGTGATAGGGAATCGCGATGCCCCAGTTGCCGCTCGCCGGCGAAGGTTCGCGCCGCGTCTCGGTGGTGGAGTGCGCGAACGTGACGGTGGAGTACGCCGTCACGCGGTCGTTGATCGCGAAGTCGGCATCGCCCATCAGCGTGTAGGCCTCGCGCGGGCTGGTGAGGCGGCGACCGTAGTC
>Ga0075163_10004452_pt1 | contig 18818 bp, 19 predicted proteins | sample JI1023141ADNA_FD_71478 | JGI IMG/M metagenome (GOLD analysis project Ga0075163, IMG submission 71478) | Wastewater effluent complex algal communities from Wisconsin, to seasonally profile nutrient transformation and Carbon sequestration -... | ecosystem: Engineered > WWTP > Effluent > Algae...
TCCTATGCCGGAGTAATTGGAAAGGCCATTGAACCGGCCATAAAGCCTCTTGGCTATGATTGGAAGATTGGTATTGCGCTGATCACCTCCTTCGCAGCACGCGAAGTTTTCGTGGGGACCATGGCAACCATCTACAGCATTGGCAGTGCAGGTGAAGAAGATGAGAATACCATTAAAAGTCGCATGCAGGCAGAAATAAACCCCGACACGGGAGAAGCCCGTTTTACCTCTGCCGTTGGTCTCTCACTCTTGGTTTTTTACACTTTTGCCATGCAGTGCATGAGTACCATTGCTGTCGTCTATCGCGAAACTAAGGGTTGGAAATGGCCGATGATTCAGCTCACCTACATGTCGGTGCTGGCCTATGTATCGGCCTTCATTGTTTATCAATTGTTGCGGTAGAACTCTTCCTAAATATCGTTTACCTTTAAGGATGTCAACCCTTAAAGCTGTGAAAAAAATTATTCTGTTCGCCTCCCTTATTTGGCTAGTGGCTTGCACTACCCAACCCGATAGCATTAACAAGTTTTCTGATTCTTTACTACGCAAAATCTACACGCTGCAGGATAAACGCACCACCGATAGTCTTCTCCTTTTCCTTACACACAAAAACTCTATCTATAGAAAAGAAGCGGCACTGGCCTTTGCTTCTGTTCAAGATACAACGGCTGCCGAAGCCTTGAGCCATTCTCTTCTTCATGATTCCGACAGCGAAGTACGCAGCTCTGCAGCCTTTGCGCTGGGCCAAACCCCGTGTGTAATTTCCTCTGGTGCCCTTACAAAATCATTGTCCCAGGAAAAAGATGATTTAGTGCTTCGGGAAGTGTTGGAGGCCTTAGGAAAAGTACTTCCAACAAGTCAACTCACAACACTTATTGCCTATCAAGCAAAAAATGCCACCACAGAAGCGGGTAAGGCTTGGGGTATTTACCGCATGGGGCTGCGCAGAATAACGGATAGCGTAGTGGTAAAAGTCGCCTATCAACATCTTAGCTCTACCAACGAAGAGACCCTATTAGCAGCCACGCATTTTTTTGCCAGAACTACACTTGCTGATTTTAAGGATGATCAGGGCTTGCTTCAAAAAAGCTGTAGCCATTCAAATTTATTTGTTCGAATAGCTGGTACACAGGGTCTGCGAAATGTAAAAACCGATTCAGCAAGATTGCTTCTTCAACAAAAAACGAAGGATGAAGATGAGCGTGTGCGAGTAAGTGCTGTACGGGCACTTCGTTCTTTCGCATTTGCTGTTGTTAAAGAGACCTTGTTTAAAAGTCTGGACGATAAAAGTTTACAAGTGCGAGTGGCCGTGGCTGAAGCTTTAAACAACTTCGCTACAAAAGATGCCGCCCCCCAATTAAAACTAATGGCTGATTCTGCTTCCGATTGGCGAGTACAGTCTACCCTGTATGAAGTGGTTGCTTCGCTCGATCCTCAACCTGCCACTTTCGAATCCATTAAACTTACGTATGAGCAAGCCACCAATTCTTACCACAAAGCGGCTTTGTTAAATGTGTTGGGGCGCTCAGCAAATAATGTTGCTTTTGTTGGAACAGAATTGATTGGCGCCAGTGATCCCATTATACTTTCTTCGGCAGCACAATCGCTTACTTCCTGCAACAACGCCACTGATTTTAAGGAGAGGGATAAACCTGTACTTCTTCAGTGGTACCAGCAAGCCATTGCGAAAGGTGATGCGGCTGTTACAGGAATTATCGCTCAAGTACTGGGTGATAGCGCCAAAAACTATAAGCCCCTTATAAAAGATGTTAGCTTTCTGAAAGAAGCACGCGCTAAACTGTCATTACCAAAAGACAACGAATCCATTCAACCCCTCGAAGCAGCTTTGGCCTATTTGGAGGGACGCAAGGCAGAAGAAGTAAAAAACGAATTCAACCACCCAATCGACTGGGATCTCGTCAACACGATTTCAGAAAATCAGACCGTTCTCATCAAAACTACGAAAGGCGATATTACCTTAAAACTTTTGGTGAATGAAGCGCCCGGCTCGGTGGCCAATTTCATTATGCTGGCAACGCAACACTATTTTGATGAGAAATTTTTCCATCGTGTAGTACCCAATTTTGTTATTCAGGCGGGCTGCAACCGGGGCGATGGCTATGGAAGCGAGCCGTATTCCATACGATCAGAGTTTACGAACACGCGATACAAAGCGGGTTCCGTGGGGATGGCTTCGGCAGGCAAGGATACCGAAGGAACACAGTGGTTTATTACACATTCTCCGACACCACATTTGGATGGACGTTACACGATCTTTGCAGAAGTCACCTCTGGAATGGAGGTAGTCAATGCTATCGAAGTCGGTGATAAAATTATAGAAGTAAGCATTCAGTAGTTCTGAGCTACTGAAATGTTTTACTTTTGTTGTTCAAACTAAACTAACCAATGCATTCACAGTTCTCACAGCAAAAGCTAGGTGTGTTAGGAGGTGGTCAATTGGGCCGCATGCTCATTCAATCTGCTCTTGATTTCAATATCAACGTGTCCATTCTCGATCCGGATAAAAATGCGCCTTGTTCTTTTATGGCAGACTTTCATCAAGGTAGGCTTACCGATTATGACACTGTATTGAAATTTGGAGAATCCTGCGATATTCTGACCATTGAAATAGAGAACGTAAATACTCAGGCACTCAAAGAATTGGTAAAACGTGGAAAAAAAGTTTTCCCGCAACCAGAGATTATTGAGTTGATCCAGGATAAGCGAACACAAAAGAAATTTTTCGAAGAGTTTAGAATTCCCACAGCTGAATTTTTGCTTACAGAAAACAAGGAGGAAGTAATAAAGCAAAAGAGTTTTTTACCCGCTGTTAATAAACTGGGAAAGGAAGGCTATGATGGACGAGGAGTACAACTACTCAGAAGTGAAGCCGATCTTTCAAAAGCCTTTGATGCTCCTGGGCTGCTGGAGAAGCTCATCGATTTTGAAAAGGAAATTGCTGTGATCGTTGCGCGCAATGAGCAAGGAGAAGTAGTTTCTTATCCTGCCGTTGAAATGGTTTTTCACCCCGAAAAAAATCTGGTTGAATATTTATTTTCTCCGGCTCAGTTGTCTGGCCCTCTTTTACAAGAAGCCGATCGCATTGCCCGCAAGGTGATTAAATCGCTCAACATGGTCGGGCTCTTGGCGGTAGAGATGTTTGTGACAAAAGAGGGGACGGTATTGGTAAACGAAGTAGCGCCACGACCTCACAACAGCGGCCATCAATCGATCGAAGCAAATGGCACTTCGCAATACGAACAACATTTACGCTCCATCTTTAATTTACCTTTGGGTGCTTGCACCACCATTTTACCAAGTGCCATGGTGAACTTGCTCGGAGAAGATGGGTATGAAGGAAATGCCATTTATCAAGGCTTTGAAGAGGTGACGAAGGTTCAGGGCGTACACGTTCATCTTTACGGAAAAAAAATAACTAAACCTTTTAGAAAAATGGGCCACGTAACCATTGTGGATACGAGTTTAGAAAGTCTAAAGCAAAAAGCAGAATTTGTAAAACAAACTTTAAAAGTAATTGCATGAGCCAAGCCATTGTAGGTATTATTATGGGCAGTCAGTCTGACTTGCGCATTATGAAGGAAGCCGCAGAAGTGTTAGATGACTTGAAAGTGGCCTATGATCTCACCATTGTTTCCGCTCATCGTACCCCGCTGCGCATGGTAGACTATGCCCAACATGCAAAAGCAAAAGGCCTAAAAGTAATTATTGCCGGTGCTGGTGGAGCCGCCCATTTACCGGGCATGGTTGCCTCGATAACTACACTTCCGGTTATTGGCGTCCCCGTTAAGTCTTCCAACTCCATAGATGGATGGGATTCTGTTCTTTCCATCTTACAAATGCCATCAGGGGTTCCGGTGGCTACTGTTGCCTTAGATGGTGCCCGCAATGCTGGTATTCTAGCTGCACAAATCATCGCAACAAGCGATTCGGCCTTATTCAGTCGTTTGGAAAGCTTTAAGCAGAGTTTACAAAACAAGGTAGAAGAGGCCGCTTCGCAATTGGAAAGCAAAGGATGGCGTCAGTCCCTTCACTAGATTTGATTAGAATTCTTTATCTTAGTTTTCTTATCCCATCAGTAAATCATGAAAACACTCGGTAAAGGATGGCTGGAAGACTATCTGAACTTTCGCAAAGACTTACTTCAGGAAGTATCTTCCAAAGCCAAGGGTAAATCATCGCACCCGGAGCACTCTCTTTACCGCATCCTCCAGCCCACGGGCATTATGTATGGGCATGGTCTTCGGTTTGAAGGCGAGCCTGAAGAAGATCTTTCGCAAAAAGATCGGATGAAAATTCTGTTAGCCGAGAGCCTCATTAGCAGTTCGCTGCTCTATCATGATAAGGCCATCAATAATCCAGATGAGTTTTCGAATGTGATTATGAAAACACTGGAGAACATTGGAAATTTTTATAACAATATATTCCCCGAGCTTGCCACGCCTTCTAAAACTCTCTTCGGAAGAAAAAAATCTCCATTGGAGTTAGCCGAAAAGATTCTGGAGAAAAGAATTGACCGAACAGCCGCTTACGAAGGAAGTTTCTGGACCCAGTTTTTTCACAATAGTTTATTGTTTTTAGATGTCTTCATTTTTGGTCAATGGATTCACACCAACGCTGATAAAATTGTTGCCGATTTCTTTCGCTATGAGCGCGAAGAGCTTCGGTTCTCCGTTGTAAAAGTTATTGCTGCGGCCTCTCATGCCAACCGCTCCGTAGTAGAAGAAGAAAAAAAATTACTTGAATTATTCATTCAAAGCACCGATTTATCCAGCGAGAAAAGAAAAGAGGCTTTTGCCATTTTTGAAAAAGGGATTGACATCACAGAGATCAATTTGCCCTCTGAAAATTCCTGGATCCTTAAAAAATTCTTTTTAGAGATTGCTATTCTTACTATGTGGGCAGACCGAAGGGTGGAGAAACAGGAAGAGGATTTTTTAAAGCGCTTCAGTGAGTATCTGGGCTTCAATGAAGAAGACCTGGAGAACAGCATGATTGCCATAGAGGGTTTTGTCTTGGAGCATTGGGAACAGCTGGAATACCTGCAAAACAAACAGGACTATCAGTTAGTCAGCGAACACTTTATAAAACGTGTGGCTAAAGTTGCTGAAAAAAATAAGAGCAGACTTCAACGCGAAGTACAGGATAGTGAAGAGTTAGGGGAGATGTTGAAAAAATCCAGATCGAATGAACTTACACAGGTGGAGAAAGAGCGGATGCGGGAGCTACTGATAGGGGTTTTAAAAACCGTTCCAACCTTTGTGATTATCTCTTTACCTCAAAAATTCCTGACGCTCCCAATACTCTTAAAAATTCTACCCAAGAATATCTTTAGCGATGAACCTTAAGTAACACAGGTTTTATGAGCGGAGAGGGTTATTATTCTTCCTCTAATTTTTCTTTTGCATTGGGAATTAGCACGGAGAACACAATAGCCATTGTGAGTGTGGCAATAATTACCGTAAAGGATAATAATGGCGGTAAGTGCACATCCCAAATATCCAGCAGCATTTTAGCACCAATAAAGAACAGGATAATGGAAAGGCCCTTTTGCAATAAATAGAACTTATCAATTACACCCGATAATAAGAAGAACATGGCACGAAGCCCCATTACCGCAAAAATGTTTGAGGTGTAAATAATGAACTCATTCTGAGAGATAGCGAAGGCGGCTGGGATAGAGTCAACGGCAAAAATTAAGTCGGTTGTTTCAATCAAAATAATTACCAGGAATAAAGAAGTGAACACCCACTTGCCTCCTTCTTTTACCATAAACTCAGCCCCGTATTCCTTCTGAGCCATTGGAAGGTACTTTTTGCAAAGACGAAGAATTGGATTTTTCTCTGGCTCGATTTTCTCATCCTCATCTTCAAAATAGATGCGAATACCGGAATAGATTAAGAAGACTCCGAAAATGTACAGGATCCAATGGAACTGGTGTATGAGCATGGCCCCTACAAAAATGAACACGGCTCTAAAGATTACGGCACCTAAAATTCCCCAGAAGAGAACCTTGTGATAGTATTCCTCCTTCACTTGAAAATACTTGAGAATTAACAGGATGACGAAAATGTTATCAACAGAAAGCGCATATTCAGTTAGGTAGGCAGAGAAATACTCCATCATGCCTGTAGAACCGGACTCATCGTAGAGGTAAATAAAAACACCAAAAATGGTAGCGATGATCACCCAGAAAATGGACTGCTGAAGTGCCGCTTTGGTGGTTATTTTTCGGGCTGTTTTATGAAATAAGCCTAAGTCTAAGGCCAGGAATATGAGGATAACAGCGCCAAAAACACCAAATAAAATGGTCTCCGTGCCATCACTATCCCCAAAGAGGGAGAAGAATAAAAGACTCGCTATAGACTGCAAAATTATTATATGATTAAGCCAATTTTCAGGTTAATTCAATCGAGTGAGTTTCCCTAAGATGCCAAAATACGAATATATTTTTAACCCAAAAACTTACACGGGTGATTTATACTAAGTCGCGGAAAAAGTAACCGTAGACTAAGCGCAATGTTGGCAAGTACCCTGGATAAGGAGATTAGATTCAACTGGTTTGTATCCCTTCGGAAGTTTAATGCCGGGAATCTCCACCTCTAAACAGCTAGTTTGACCGCAAATGGTACATTTAAAATGGACATGATTATGATGGTGTCCGGCTGTGGAGCAATTATTGTTGCAAAGTGCGTATTTGAGCCCCCCTTCATCGTCCAGTACTTTATGCACCAAGCCCTTATCCAAAAAGGTCTTCAGGGTTCGGTAGAGTGTAACTCTGTCAAAATCTAAGGGCATTTCGCGTTCAATATCTCCATGCGATAAGGCATAGCTATTTTTCAGAAAAATCTGAAGAACCTCCTGTCGGCCCGGGGTTGACCTTAATTGAAAATCCTTTAATAAGTTGTCAGGATCACTCATTGCAGTTGCAGCTTAAGCAAATTACTATAAATACCGTTTTGTTGCTGTGTCAGTTCCGCATGCGAGCCGGTTTCTGCCAGCTGTCCGTCCTTAATTACATAGATGCGATCCACCTTGCGAATGGTGCTCAACCTGTGCGCGATAATAATGGTTGTTCTTCCTTCCATTAGTTTTTCGAGTGCTTCTTGAACCAACACTTCGCTTTCTGCATCCAGAGAGCTGGTCGCTTCGTCCAACACCAAAATGGCCGGATCTTTTAGAATGGCACGCGCAATGGCAATGCGTTGTCGCTGCCCACCTGATAATTTTACGCCACGCTCGCCCACTAAGGTGTTCATCCCCTCCGGAAAGCGCTCTATAAATTCATAGGCATTTGCTTTGCGTGCCGCCAGCGTAATTTCCTCCTCTGTGGCATTCGGCTTTCCATAAGCGATGTTTTCACGTATGCTACCACCAAACAAAATGACCTCTTGGGGAACAATGCCCACATTGTTTCTATACGCACTTAAATTATAGCTTGAAACATTTTTCCCATCTGCCTGTATAGTTCCTTCATTCAATGGATAAAAGCGCATGAGCAAATTAATGATGGTGGACTTACCCGAACCACTTTGTCCAACGAGTGCAACTTTTTCACCTGCTTGTATGGAAAAATTTAAATTCTTGAGTACCTCATAATCAGGTCTACTCGGGTAAGAGAAATTAACATTTGTAAAGGTGATATCTCCTCTCAATTTGAGCACAGGAATAGGCTCGCTATTCTCATCCTGTTGCTCAATGATTTCCAAAATTCTTTCAGAGGCGCCAATGGAGCGTTGGATCTGCGCATAGATATCACCCAGACCAGCAATCGATCCACCAATAAAGGTTGTGTACAACACGAAAGACAAAAGATCTCCGATAGTAATTTCTCCGGTTTGCACAAGCGTAGCTCCGTACCATACCACCGCCACAATGCCACCGAATAAAGCGAAGATGACAAAGGAAATAAACATGCCTCGGAAACGAGCTGATCGCAAGGCCACCTCCACTACCTCATTCAAGGCCTTTCTGTAACGGGCTATTTCAAACCACTCGTTGGTAAAAGCTTTTACAACCGTAATGGCTTGGAGTGATTCCTCTACGATTACGTTGGTCTCTGCCAATTTATCCTGTACTTGTCTCGAGAATTTTCGAATGGCCTTACCAAAGAAAAGTGCCAACACGATAATAGCCGGAAAGGTTAAGAGCATAAACACCGTCAACTTAGGAGCGAAATAAAAGATTACGCCAATACCAATGGTAAGGGTTAAAACCTGACGAATTAATTCGGCCAAGGTTACGGTAAACGTATCTTGTAAGATGGCAACATCCGAAGTGATACGGCTGGTGAGTTCCCCCACTCTTCGGTTATCGAAAAAGGTAAGGGGCAACCATAGAATTTTTTTATACACAGCATTGCGTACATCGGCCAGTGAGCGCTCGCTTACAATGGCAAAGGTGTATACGCGCGTGAAGGAGAAAATGCTTTGCACCACCAAAATACCCATCAGCAATAAGGCAATGGCATTCACAGAAGAGAAGTAGGGAACCTCTTTGCCACTCGCTACGTCCAACAACTTGCCAGCAAAAAAAGGAAAAGCCATGAGCATAACACTAGACAACATGAGGCAAATAAGGCCAATGGCAAATGTCCACCGGTAAGGAGCCAGAAATCTAAAAATGCCAACTAATTTCTTGAGTGTGTTTTTATTGATCGGTCGTTTATCCTCCTCGCGCAAGGCCTCCCTCGAATGTTTTGCCATAATCGTTACTTAATGCGAATGGTGCTGTGTATATCGAATTGAACACTGTCTCCTAAAATCATGTGCTGACCACCTTGTACAGAGTAGGAAGTGAGCAGTGTTTTATTGTTTACTTCACTAAAATTTAATGACAGGTTGCGGGCGCTTGTGTAAAGACTGTTGCGCTCACTAGTGAAGGCCTCAATCTTGCGAATGTTCTTCGGGGATTCCAAATAATAAATTCGGATTTCTTTCACCATAAGTGCCTCATCGGTAAAAAGTCTTCGAATCGTCAGGTTGCTGGATTCGTCATCCAAAATTGTTTCCTGATAGTAAGACCTGTTTCCGGGTTTATTGATACTGGCAATTGGTTGAAATATTTCCAGCTCATTGGCCCAAACCAAACTATCATCAATGACAGACGTTGTGCTTTGTGTTGTGCCATTCATGCGAACGTCCTTGGTTAACTCAGCTTTTACTTCTGCAAGTGCTTTCACTTGAGCATTCCAAACACTATCGAAGGCTAGCAGTTGTTTCGATCCTACTTGTTTGTCTTTAGCGCAGCTCGTAAACAAGACGATGAAGACGATTAGAAAAAAGTATATGCCTCTCATTTAAGCTTTAATCAGAACATTGCCATTCATTTCCGCAGGAATCTGCAGGCCCATCAATGTCAAAATGGTAGGCGCTAAATCCCCAAGTTTTCCATTACTGATCGTTCCCGAAAATGTTTTATCAACCAGTATGCAAGGCACTAGGTTAGTGCTGTGGGCCGTGTTTGGAGTGCCATCGTCATTCACCATGTAGTCGGCATTTCCGTGGTCTGCGATGATGATTGTGGTGTAATCGTTATCAAGAGCAACTTGTGTAACGGCAGCAGCACAGGCATCTACTGTTTCGCAAGCTTTTATAACCGCTTCAAAAACACCTGTATGCCCCACCATGTCTGGATTGGCAAAGTTCAGGCAAACAAAATCTACTTCGCGTTTTTTTAATTCCGGAATGATGGCATCCTTAATATCATTGGCGCTCATCTCCGGTTTCAAATCATAGGTGGCTACTTTCGGTGAGGGACAAAGCAACCGCGACTCTCCTGGGAAAACTTCTTCTCTTCCTCCTGAGAAAAAGAAGGTAACGTGTGGATACTTTTCCGTTTCGGCAATGCGAATCTGTTTCTTCCCCGCTTTGGCCAGCACTTCGCCCAAGGTATTATTCAGATTGTCCTTATCGAAAATCAACTTCACGTTTTGGAAGCTGTCGTCATAATTAGTAAGGGTAACATAATACAAATTCAATTTTTTCATTTCCTGTTCAGGAAAATCCTGTTGTGTGAGGGCTTGAGTTATCTGTCTTCCACGGTCGGTACGGAAATTGAAGCACAATACAACATCACCTTCTTGTATGGTGGCAATGGCTTCTTGCTTTTCATTCACCAATACGATAGGTTTGATAAATTCATCTGTGACATTATCGGCATACGATTGCTCTACCGCTTGTACGGCATCGCTTGACTTTGTACCTACTCCTTTCACCATTAAATCGTAGGCAAGTTTTACACGTTCCCAACGCTTGTCACGATCCATCGCATAGTAACGACCCACAATGCTAGCAAGCTTACCTGTGGTTTTTGCCATGTGCGCAATAAGGTCTCGAAGGTAGGCTGCCCCACCTTTTGGATCGGTGTCGCGGCCATCCATAAAGGCATGAACAAACACATTTTTTAAGTTGTGCTGATGCGCTATGCTCAGCAAACCTTTCAGGTGATTGATGTGTGAATGAACACCTCCATCAGATAGCAATCCGATAAGATGAATATTTTTATTGTTCTTTTTGGCAAAGCCTATGGCCTCCAGCAATACAGGATTACTGTCAAGCTCCTTGTCCTCCACAGCCTTATTGATTCTGACAAGATCTTGATACACGACCCTACCCGCTCCAATATTCATGTGCCCAACTTCCGAATTACCCATCTGGCCCTCTGGAAGCCCCACGGCTAAACCAGATGCTTCTAGTTTGCTATTGGGATATTTCGCATACAAAGAACTGATGAAGGGGGTTTTTGCCTGGTCGATAGCAGAAACTTTTTTGTTTACGGCAAGGCCCCAGCCATCCAGAATCATTAAAAGAACTTTCTTATTCATAAAATCTTTAAAAACGTGCAAATATAGGGCTTTCCCCCTGTGCTTGGGGTCACTTCCGCTATAACAAACACATTAACAAATAAGTGTATCTTTCGGCATAGTTTTGGTTCTACTTTACCTATGAAACAACTTAAATTCCTGATTGGTATCGTTTGTGTCGTATTGACCTTGGAAGGTCGGGCCCAGAGCGGGACAGATGTGGTGGCCGATGTACGCGAAACCATCAAGGCAGGCAGTGCCAAAGAGCTGGCTAAATACCTTAACCAGACCGTAGACATTGAACTGAATGGTAAAAAAGAAAGCTATAGTAAGGCTCAGGCAGAGCTGATTTTGCGCGACTTTTTCAAAGCCAATGTCCCGTCCGATTTCTCCATTATTCATAAAGGTCAATCAAAAAGTGGGCAGCCTTTTGCCATCGGCCAATACAAAAGCGGAGCAGATAATTATCGCGTTTTTATGAAAATTAAAACCGTGGCAGATCAACAGCTTATCCACGAAATATCCTTCTCCAAAGAGTAAAGGTATCGTCTGTTTCTAGTTCAAATTTATTCTAGCCGCTTACCTTTGCACCCGTGCGTCCGGATTACATTACTCCTGCATTTTTAAACAATTTCATAAAAAACGCCTTTGCCGAAGATGTGGGTGATGGGGATCACAGTACCCTTGCCGCCATCCCAAAAGAAGCTCAAAGTCGTGCTGTACTAAAAGTAAAGGACCAGGGCGTGCTGGCAGGTTTGGAGTTAGCATTGGAAATTTTCGCCTATTACGACTCAAATCTTAAGGTCAAAGTATCCATTACTGATGGAATGGCCATCAAGCCGGGAGATGTCGCTTTTTCTGTTGAGGGTTCTTCCCGCTCTATTCTTACCTGCGAACGTCTGGTGTTGAATTGTATGCAGCGCATGAGCGGCATTGCAACCAAAACCCAGCATCTGGTGAAGCTTCTGGAGGGCACCTCGACCCAATTATTGGACACCCGAAAAACGACCCCGAATTTTCGTCTATTGGAAAAATGGGGGGTGAAGATAGGAGGCGGACAAAATCATCGGATTGGCTTGTACGATATGATTATGCTGAAGGACAACCATGTGGACATGGCTGGAGGAATTGCCCAAGCGATCAATCAAACAAAAGAGTATCTTCGCGCCTCGAATAAAAAACTGAAAATTGAAGTAGAGACCCGAAACCTACGAGAGGTGGAAGAGGTGCTGAGGATAGGAGGCGTTGATTTTATTATGCTGGACAATATGGACTTAATCACAATGAAAGAGGCGGTTCGTTTAATAGGTAGGAGTGTAAAGACAGAGGCCAGTGGAGGCATAACAGAACAAACGGTGAGAGCCGTAGCCGAATGTGGAGTTGATTTTATTTCGGTTGGGGCACTTACGCACTCTTACAAGAGCCTCGACTTAAGTTTAAAAGCGCAATAGAAGAAAATAAATAACGTAGAGCAGCATGATCGTAAAAACCAAAAACTACAAACTCGATAAGAAAGTCTATATAAAACTTGCCCTTACCAACATCTTATTAAAACAAGGCTGGATAGCGGGTGCCGCTGCGGTAGCCATCTGTTTAGGATTTTTCTGGATCGCCAGCATCTGGTGGTTTATTACCGCGTTTATCGGCTTAGCCTTGTACATCTTATTCTGGTGGATTCAATTTTTCGGTGTCACACAATTAGATCAGGGTAAACTACTCTTTGAAAAATTCTCCTACGAAATCAGCAGCCAGCAGATCCTGATGAAGATCAATCCGCGCGAAGGCATGCCCATGAAATGGGATATGATCAAGAGTGCGAAAGTGGGGAAAGATCACTACGTGCTGGTTGTTAACAAGGCTCAATTAATCTATTGGCCCTTTAAAATTTTCAATACCGATAACGAGCGCAAGTTTGTTGCCAGCGTACTGAAGACAAAAGGACTTATCAAGTAATCACCTTTCCTGCGCATGACTGTCCAGGAAGCCAAAGTAAAACTCTATCGCTACTGCGCCTATCAGGAGCGCTGTCATCAAGAGGTTGAACAAAAGCTTTGGGAGCTTGGCGTTCGCAACGATGAGGCCGATGAGGTTATTCATCATCTAATTTCTGAGGGTTTTTTAAATGAAGAACGCTTCTCCAAAAATTTTGCCAGTGGTAAATTCCGACTGAAGCATTGGGGGAAAGTAAAAATTGTGCGAGAACTCGAACAGCGTAATGTTTCCGCGCATTGTATTCGTTCGGGCTTGCTTGAAATTGAGGAGAAAGACTATCAGGCTGTGCTATCGGAATTGTTGAAGAAAAAGGCCGAGAGCACCGAAGCAGAAAACGTGTATTCCCTACGCGATAAAGTATCCCGCTATGCCATTCAAAAGGGCTTCGAACCTGAGCTGGTTTGGTCCTTGCTCAAAGAGCTGGTTCCCGATCGTTAATCATCCCCTAAAAAAGTATTCCGCCCGACAATTTACCTCAACGGTAAATCCTGATTTCATCTTTTCCCGTATCTATGCTAGAATAAGCCCGGGTTGGGGCATATCATTCTATTTTCAATTCATTTATATTTGTAGACTACCCCTCGTATATGACCCTTCAAATTGCTTGTACCAACATCCTGAATCAGCTCTCAAGCCTTATCAATCAAATCAGTGAGCAAGACTTTACCAAACCAGCTACAAGCCTTAGCAACTCCACCCTTGGCCAACATATGCGCCACACGTTAGAATTCTTCATCTGCTTCGAGCAGGGCTTTGAGAAGGGCCTAATTAACTACGACAAGCGCGCCCACGATAAGCTTATTGAAACCGACAAGTTTCTGGCCATGGCCGCCATTCAGCGAATACAAGATTTTGTAAGCAAGAATCAAGAAGACAGGCCCTTAAAACTAGAAGTTGGCTACGATCTCTCGAAAGAAGATTTTGTACTTGTTGATACGAACTATACACGTGAGTTGGTCTATAACATTGAACATGCTGTGCACCATATGGCGATTATGAAAATTGGCATTCGTGAAGTGGCTCCCTATGTTACCTTGGCACCAGACTTTGGTATAGCTGCCTCCACCATTCGGCATAAAGAAGCCTCTGTAACGGCTCTTTAATTGTAGTCTCTCTCATGAATATTTTTGAACGCATGTGGCGCAGTAATTTTATGATTAAGCTGCGGCATTGGGAGTATTGGCCCTTTGGCGTTCTTCAGTTTCCTGTAGCTTTTTATTACCTGTGGCTTTCGTTAAAAGCACGCTCCTTTTTTTTCTTCACCGCTTCTAATCCAGGCATAGAAATGGGAGGGATGTTGGGGGAATCGAAATTCGGAATTTTAAACAAAATACCAGAGGCTGTTAAGGCAAAAACTGTTTTCGTTCCAAGAAAAACAACGGTTGAAGAAGTGTTGGCGCTCATGCAACAAGCGCACCTTCATTTTCCGGTCATCTTCAAACCAGATTTAGGTGAACGAGGTTATCGCGTAAAGCGAATTTATTCTGAAGCTGATGTTTCCGCCTATGTACAGTCTTTCGATTTTGATTTTCTCATACAAGAGCTTGTAGACCTGCCGCTCGAGTTTGGTGTGTTCTACCAAAGACTGCCCTCTGAAAAGAGCGGAGTTGTTTTTTCTATTGTTGGTAAGGAAATGCTTACTGTGGCGGGTGATGGAAGACAGACACTCCAGGAACTCATCCTAAAGAAAGACCGCGCTAAATTGCAATGGGAAAAATTAAAACACGCGCATGCCAATCGCTTGGAAACAATTATTCCTGCTGGTGAAAGTGTATTGCTCAACCCCATAGGAAATCATTGTCTGGGCACAACTTTTTTAAACAGCAATTCGCTCATCTCAGAAGAGCTCTCTGCAAGCTTTGACAAGATTAGTAAACAAATTGAAGGCTTTTATTACGGACGCTTCGATTTGCGTTGCGCTTCGCTGAAAGATTTAGCAACCGGGAACGTGAAGGTATTAGAACTAAACGGTTGTGGTGCAGAGCCCGCACATATTTACCAGCCTGGCTATTCATTTTGGAAAGCCGTTTACGAAATGCTTCTGCATTGGCAAAGTATTTACCGAATTGCTATGGAAAATAAACAGCGTGGTGTACGATACCTCTCATTCAAGGAGGTAAAAGCGTATTACAATAAATTTCAACTTGCCGTGAAGCCATGAGCATAGTGATGGCCTTTATACTCGCCTTTTCATTCAGCTTTATTGGCACCATTCCGCCAGGCACACTAAATCTAAGTGTCTTGCAACTCGGGTTGGAGAACAAGCTGAAAGCTGCGTGGCAATTTTCCATTGCTGCAGCTCTTGTGGAATATCCCTATTGCTGGATCGCCATCCGCTTTGAAAAGATTATTACTTCGTCCCCCACCATCGTTGAAAATTTTGAACGTATCGGAGCCATCGTTATGCTGGTACTCGGCATCCTCAACCTGATCTCGTTAAGAAAACAACACATTAAAAAAGTAGATGCCAAGGAGTATGGTTTTACCACCGGGCTTCTACTAGGTGTCCTCAATCCGTTGGCCATGCCGTATTGGATTGCCATTACGGCTTATTTAAAAAGTCAACAATGGTTAGTGCTTGATACTTTCGCGGAATTGCAAGCGTACTTATTGGGGGTAGTATTGGGGGCTCTTTGCTTTTTTATGGTAGCCGCTTACCTGGCGCAACGAGTGGCTGTATACCTGAAAGGAAATTCTGTAGTAAAGTACATTCCGGCCATCACACTTATTCTGCTGGGTCTATACGGGCTTATTCACTCTTTAGGGTAAGCAGTGAGCTGCCGTGTGTCGTTACACTCAATTTCGCCAGCGCACCCTGTATAAAAGGAAGATTCGGCTGATGGTGCCCGATAGGGAAGTTGAAGGCAAGAGGATAGGAATATTCCTTTGTGTGGAAGCGCACGATTTCCTTAACAGATTCTCCAAAGGCCAAAGTAGACTCCGTGATGTTGGTGAAATGTCCAACCACTAAACCGGCCAGTTCAGAAAGTTTATCAGCACGTTTAAGCTGAACAAGCATGCGGTCTATCTTGTAAAAATATTCCCCCACATCTTCGATGATGAGAATTTTGTTCTTTGTATCCAACGCTGATCTCGTGCCGAGTGAATCCACGAGCAGTGAAAGATTACCTCCGAGTAAAGATGCTGTTGCCTCACCAATTCTATTCAAGCTATCAAATGCCGCTTGCATGACATCTCCCTTCCCGAAGAGAAGTGCCTGAAGAGAGACCACTGACATTTTCTGTTCATCGCTGGTAAACAATACAGGCATGGTGCCGTGTATACTTTCAATGCCGAGTGTTTGTAGCTTCAGGTGAATGGACGTGATGTCACTAAAACCTATAATCCATTTAGGTTTCGTTAACAACTTTTCAAAATCAAGCTGATCGAGAATGCGTGTGCTTCCATACCCACCACGTGCACAAAAAACAGCGTGTACGTTTTCATCTTCTATCATCTCTTGAAAATCAGCCTTACGATTCGTGTCGCTTGCTGACAGGTAAGAATGTTCCTTTGCGAAAAGATGTTTGCCGAACTTCACATGCAAACCCCATGATTCCAACACGTTTTTTGCTTTTAAGGCAAGCTCTTCATCCAGTTTACGGGCAGGTGCAATAATGGCAACGGTGCTTCCTTGTGTTAAATAGGGAGGACGTATCATATCTAAAAATAAAAAGCCCCTCTGAAAATCAGAGAGGCTTTTCTTAAAATCGTACTAAAATTAGTTTTTAGGTGTTGCGGGAGCAGTCGTTGGTGTTACTCCCATTTTCTTTAATACCAAGTCAGAGATGTCTGCGCTGGGTTCACCGTAAAGGATCACGTCCAAACCACCAATTTGTTGGTTCAGGATGAAGGTAAAAGCATTCTCTTTTGCTACATCTTCTATGGCCTTACCCACTTTCGCATACACAGGCTCCATTAAAAGTGTTTGTTTCTTCTGCACTTCTGCTTGCGCATCTTGCTGCATTTTTTCAAGATTCGCTTGTAGTTGCTGCAACTCTCTTTCCGTATTTTGTCTTACGGCATCCAGCATGGTACCTGCGTTTTGCTGATACTCCGCCACTTTGCGTTGAAACTCTGCTCCTTTTGCTTCCAGATTCTTTTTCAACTGGTTTTGAAGCGATTGAAGGTCTGAGTCAATCTGTTTGAACTCTGGCATTTGGCTAAAAATATAATCTACATCAGCATAGCCAATTTTTGATGCTGATTGAGCATTTGCTACAGATGCAACGAATCCGAAAGCAAAAAGAAAAAGTAGTGTTCTCATGGTTGATAATTCAAAGTTCAAATTTATAAATCTAGTTTAACGGTTAGTTCTTTACAGTATCGTTGGGATCTCCCAACCCCAATGCTTCGAGCACAAAATCGGTATAGTCATAGCGCGGATCGGTGTAAATCATTACCAACTGACCTGCTTTATCAAATACAATGGCCAGATTATTTTGCTTGGCAACCTTATCGGCAGCGTCCCAAATTTTGTCCAGTACCGGTTTTATCAATTCTTGTTTTTTCAAAAAATACAACCCCTCAAATCCAAAGGCTTTCTTTTGATACTCCTTCAATTCGCTTTCTTTTTTACGAATCGCCTCAATTCGCTCCTTCTTCATCTCATCGGTAAGAAGAACTTGCTCTGCTTGCAAGGCAGCATACATGCCCTCTATTCCCTTCATCATCTCCTGCGCTTCCTTTTCCCACGCCTGAGAGAGCTGATTAATTTCCTCCTCAGCTTTTTTATACTCTGGCATTTTCTTCAGGATATAATCCGTGTCGATATACCCGAACCGCTGAGCTTTTACAAAAGTCAGGCCGAAAATGCATAAAAATATTGTAATCAGCAGTTTTCGCATGATTATCGCAGTTGTTGTCCGATGGTAAAGTGAAACTGTGCACCACTAGGCTGTTTGCCTCTTGTTCCCAACGGCACTGTGTCAAATCCATAGGCCCAGTTCAATCCAATTAAACCAAAAGCAGGCATGAAAATACGCGCTCCAAAGCCTGCCGCTCTGTACATATCAAAAGGGTTGAATTCTTCATAACTGCCCCAGTTGTTTCCTCCTTCAACAAAGCCAAATCCATAAATGGTAGCTGTGTTTCCTGTTGTAATCGGGTAGCGAAGCTCCAAACCAAACTTGTCGTACGCAATACCTCCACGCACCGAAGTATTTGCGCCCAACACATTACCTCCATAATCAGGAGGTGTTAGCACATTGTTTTCGTAACCACGCAGACCTACTACTTCCTGACCTAACACAAAAGAACTGAACCCACCAGAAAGTCCGTCTCCTCCTACATAGAAGCGCTCAAAAGGACCAATGCCTGTTTTCTCGACATTGTACGCACCTAAGAAACCAAAATGTGCCTTGGCTTCCACTACCAATTTCTTTTTACGATCTAAAGGCAAGTAGAACTTGGCATCAAACATCCATTTATGATACTCTTGAAACTTATTTTTCTCCTCACCTGAAAGTGTTGAATAGTCTTTATCGTTGAAGGAAGAGTATGGAGGCGTAAACGTTGCGGTTAATGAGATCTGAGATCCTTGTGCCGGGTAGCGTGGATCGTCAATATTGCTTCGGGAAATAGCCGTTATCAATGACAATGCATAGGATTGACAGGTCGTACATCCCAAACCGTAGTTTATGTTATTCAGGTCAAAAGCCGAGAAGGAGAGTGTATTATTAAGGGTAAAATAATTGTCAGGCCACTCGAGGAAACGACCAAGACCCACCATTACGTTATCCAACTTTATGAGTGAGTTCAGGTCGTTATAGCTTGAAGCACCTGGCCCCACTGATCTTGAAAATGACTTTGAATAACTCAACGTGAGTGAGTGTGGTTTACGACCGCCTAACCAAGGCTCAGTAAAGGAGAAATTATAATTCTGGTACGATCTGCCGTTTGCCTGCGCCTGAATGGAGAGACGTTGTCCGTCCCCCACAGGCAATGGATTCCATTCTTTTAGGTTCGGCACATTTCGCAACGAGAAATTGTTGAAGGTTAGGCC
>Ga0075163_10004454_pt1 | contig 18816 bp, 17 predicted proteins | sample JI1023141ADNA_FD_71478 | JGI IMG/M metagenome (GOLD analysis project Ga0075163, IMG submission 71478) | Wastewater effluent complex algal communities from Wisconsin, to seasonally profile nutrient transformation and Carbon sequestration -... | ecosystem: Engineered > WWTP > Effluent > Algae...
GCCTCGTGCTGGTCGGGATCGCCGGGCTGAATCTGGTGCAGGTAGGCGCCCAGATCCAGCAGCGCCGCGCTGCGCGCACCGGGGTTGCCGGCCGGGGTGTGGTCGACGCGCTCGTGCAACAGCCGCAGCAAGTGCGCGGGCGGCGGCGCAGCGGCCGGCACAGCGGCGGGAACCGGCCACTCCGGACTGGGCGCCACTGCGCTGGTGTTCACGTCGGAGAGCGGCTGGCCGTCGGGTGTGGTCAAGCGTAGGACAAACGACCACGGACCGTCGCTGCTCGACACCTTGACCAGGATGCGATTCCAGCCCGCAAGCAGCACGGCGCCGCCGACCACCTGGTCGGGACGCAGCGGGTGGTAGGCCTCGCTGCTCACGGCCGGGCTGGCGCTGCGGTTCACCCAGGCCTTGATGGCGCCCGACGAGCCCAGCCGAAGTGCAACGCGCTGCTGCTTGGAGCTGCGGACGTAGCAGACGGCATAGGCGGTGCCCTGGGTGTCGGGACGCATCCAGGCATCGATGCGAAGGCTGCCGTCGCGCGACAAGGCCGTCGCTGGCACCGGTCGCCACTGCAGCTGGAGGTTGGGATTTTTGCCCTCGTAGCGCTGCTCGGGAGGGGCGGCCTTGGTCTCGGTCTCGGGCGGGTAGACGGCGGCGTGGCCGCGACGGCCGTCGTTGTCAAAGGGCCCGACGAGGGAAAAGGTCGTAACGATGCCGAGATCCTTGTTGATCGCGGACGCGGCGGTGGCGTCGCCTTGGTGAAAGAGGATCTCGCGCTCCAGCATCTGGGCGTAGGCGCGCACCGTCGGGAGCACGGTCGGGCGCGGGCGGGCGGCGTCGGTGACAAAGGCGCGCAGGGCAGCGCGATTGTCGACGAGCGGCCAGAGCTCGCCCAGGCCGAGCAGCGGGATCACGGCGCCGGCCGAGGACTGAAGCGCAGCCTCGCGGTTGAAGCGGGCCCGTCGCTCGGCAACCTCGGCGTCAAAAGGCGCCAGCGGCGCCGGAGCCGCCAGCGCGGCGGCGCCTCCGCTGACCACCACGGCGGCAGCGGCACTGGTGGGCGGCTGGCCGGCGGAGCGCAGCGGTGGGAGCGGGTTGGCGCTGACAGGTGGCTCGCCAGCAGCCAGCGAGAAGAGGAGCGACAGTCCCGCAAAAGCGGAACCCCAACGATAGCGAACAGCTTGCATATCTAGGTCCAGTAAGGCAGTCCAGCAAGGTCGCGTCAGCGACCGGACAGCGGAGCAGCCGGAGGCGCCACAACAGGGAGCGGAGCCGGCGGGGCCGGATACGATGGCCGGAGCAGGAGGACCACGACCACGGCGACCAGTGCGCCGACCAGCGCCGCCAGAGCCAGCGCCCCGAGCAGTGCGGTGCGGCTGGCCACCACCATGTTCGGCGGGATCGACGACTGGCTGACCGGCTGCCGATTCGGGTTCGAGGAGCTTCCGCTCGGCGGCGAGGTGCGCGAGCCGGGCGACTGCTTGGAGGGCAGCGAGCCCCGCAGCGGACCGTCGGTCGCCTTCTCCCCGTCGGCAGCGGGCGGGCGGCGCTTGGGCTTGGGCGGCGGTGCATCGCCCCCAGCTTCGCGAGGGGCGGGAGCCGGTCCCGGCGAGGACGGCGGCTCGCGCACACCCTCGCCAGAGTCGAGCATGGGGTCGATGGGACCCGACTTGCTCCGCTTGATCGGCACCGTCGCGTCATTTTCGGCGATGGCGCGGACGCGGCCGCTGCCCGGCGTGACCTTGTTGGCGCCCTCGGCGATGGGGCCCGAGAGGGTGCTGGGCGTGGCGCGGGTCGACGGCAGCGCAGCCTCGGCAGCTTCGTTGCTTACGACCTTGCTGCGGCCGGGCAGCGTGATGCGGTTGCTCTTGGAGACGGCCGACGGCGGCAGCGGCTGGTTGTGCGAGCTGCTCGATGCGGCATCGTTGCGCGAGCGGCTGCTCGACGAGTCGCTGCTCGACACCAGGCGGCCACTGCGGCTGCTGGCCTGGCTGCTGAGGCTCGGCGGAATGGTGCCGATCGACATCTTCGCAGCCGGACCGCCGGAGAGCGGCGCCAGCACAGCGCTGACATCGTAGCCGCCGGTGTTGCGACGGGAGCGACCGCTCTCGGGGACGATGTCCTCGACGGGGCGGCTGAGCTCCTCGGCGGGCAGGCGGCCGGCGGCGACGGCCATGGCCAGCGGCGTCTGCGCCAGGCGCTTGCGGATCGGCGCGCCGGTCAGCGCCACGGCCTCGACATCCGCGATCAGCGCCTCGATCGACGAGTAGCGCTGGCCGGGATCTTCGGCCATGCCGCGCACGAGCACAGTGCCCATGGCCGGTTTCTCGACGAGAAACGCCTCCCAGGCGGCCTGCTGGCCGAGCGAGATGAGGTGGCGATACAGTGAAGCCAGTCCAAAGACATCCGAGCGCGGGTCGGGCTGCTTGCCGGCGCGCACCTCGGGTGCGAGGAGCTCCGACTCGCCGGCCTTCTTGACCGCGTCGAGATAGGGTCCGCGCGGCAGGGCGGCCCCGAGTCCGATGTCGCACAGCTTGGCGCCGTCGGGACGCAGCAGCACCGACTCAAGCCGCAGATCGCCGTGGCACATCATCTGGCCGTGGATGTAGCTCAGCGCCGACGCCAGCTGGGCGCTGATCTGCCGCACCTCAGCCAGCGGAAATCCTTCGTTTTTCCGGAAGGTGACCATGCGGCGCAGCAGCACGCCCTGGCTCAGGCCCGACTGGATCGGCTCGATGAGTCCGACGGTGCCCATCTCGTCGAGGGGCTGCACGTCGATGAGGCGCGGCATGCCGGGGTGCTGGAGGCCCTTGACGCGCTGGAGCTCGCGGCTCAGGTGGCTGCGGGCCGCACTCTCGGTGAGAAGCTCGGGACGGACGACCTTGATGAGCACGTCGGGCTCGGGAATGCCCTTCTGCTCGGAGGTCTGATTGTTGCGGTCGAACCCGTGGTAGCCGACCCAGAGCGAGGTCTCACCGCTCTTGGTCACCACCTGATATCGCCGGGCAATTACATCGCCACGGCGAAACGTCGGAGCCGCCGCCACTTTCTATCTTCCCCCGTGCCGTCCATGCCCTGTGTGGCCAAAGCCGCCGGCGCCGCGGGCTGTGTCGTCGAGGGAATCGACCTCGCACAGCTGGGCGCGGGCGACGGGCGCAATCACCAGCTGGGCGATGCGATCCCCAGGCTGGATGGTGACGGCGGCCTGCCCCAGGTTGATCAGGATGACCTTGACCTCGCCTCGATAGTCGCTGTCGATCGTACCGGGGCTGTTGAGCACGGTCACGCCCTGCTTCAGCGCGAAGCCGGAGCGCGGGCGGACCTGGCCCTCGAAGCCGCTGGGGATGGCGAACGCCAGGCCGGTCGCAACCAGGGCACGCATGCCTGGCTCGACGACGCTGGGCAGGCCGTCCTCGGGACAGGCGCACAGATCGAGCCCGGCGGCGCCGGCAGTCTGATAGGCCGGCATGACCGCGGCTTCACGCAGGCGACGGCAGCGCACCTCTGGCTGCGTCGAGAGCGACGGCGCGGAAAGTCTGGTCGGGCTGATGGGTGCGCTGTGCTCAGCGACGGAGGTGACGGCCGCGTCAGAGGCTGCTACAGACGCGGACGCGACACCAGTGCTGGCACCGCAGGAAGAGCTGTCGGGGTTCGTTGGTGGGATCGACAAACTAGCGAAGATTATGGATCACGTCTGGCTTTTGGCCGAGAGCTTCTTTTCTCGACAGACGGATCTTGCCGGCACGGTCGATGCCGATAACCTTCACCAGAACCTCGTCCCCCTCTTTGACCACATCGCTCACGTTGCGCACGTGGCCGGTGTCGAGCTCGCTCACGTGGACCAGTCCGTCGGTGCCGGGCAGGATCTCCACGAATGCGCCGAAGTCGACGATGCGACGGACGACGCCCTGGTAGAAGCCTCCCACCTCTGGCTCAGCCGTCAGACCCTTGATGATGTCGATCGCCTTCTGCGCCGACGGGCCGTCCGGAGATGCGATCTGAACGGTGCCGTCGTCGCCAACATCGATCGCGACACCGGTCTGCTCGACGATGGCGCGGATCATCTTGCCGCCGGGGCCGATGATGTCGCGGATGCGGTCGGGCTTGACGGTGACGGTGTAGATGCGAGGCGCATACTTGGAGAGCTCCTTGTTGGGAGCCGGCAGCGTCTGCACCATCTTGTCGAGGATGTAGAGCCGTCCCTCGCGGGCCTGCTTGAGTGCCCGGGTCATGACCTCACGCGACAGACCCTGGATCTTGATATCCATCTGCACGCTGGTGATGCCCTTGCGGGTGCCGCAGACCTTGAAGTCCATGTCGCCCAGGTGGTCCTCGTCGCCGAGGATGTCGCTGAGGATGGCGACGCGGTCAGCCGCGCCCGGCTGCCCCTTCTCGTAGATGAGGCCCATGGCGATGCCCGAGACCGGCGCCGTGATCGGCACGCCGGCGTCCATGAGCGCCAGACTGCCGCCGCACACCGAGGCCATCGACGAGCTGCCGTTGCTCTCAAGCGTCTCGGAGACGATGCGCACAACGTAGGGAAAGTCGCTCTCTTTGGGCATGACGCGCAGGAGGGCGCGCTCGGCGAGGTTGCCGTGGCCCACTTCGCGCCGCGACTGGGCGCGCATCATCTTGGCTTCACCCGTCGAGAACGGCGGGAAGTTGTAGTGCAGCATGAAGCGCTTGGTGACGTCGCCCAGCAGCGAGTCGATGCGCTGCTCGTCCTGCGAGGTACCGAGCGTCGCGACCACCAGCGCCTGCGTCTCACCGCGGGTGAACAGCGCCGAGCCGTGGACGCGCGGAAGCAGGGCCACTTCGCAGGTGATCGGGCGGATGTCGTCGGTCTTGCGGCCGTCGATGCGCACGTGCTCGCCCAGGACCATCTCGCGGACGGTCTTTTTGTGCAGGCTGTGCACGGCCTCAGCGATGTCTTTGCTGCGTCCAGCGTAGGGGCCGGGCGCGACTTCGGTGCCGATGAGGGTGGCGACGATCTCTTTTTCGAGCTTGCTCTCTTCGTCGTGGCGCTTGTGCTTCTCGCGCACGGTGACGGCGGCGCGCATCTTCTCGCGACCGAGCTCCGCAACCTTGGCGTGCAGCACCTCGTCCTTGGGCGGCGGCACAAACTCGCGCTTGGTGTTGCCGACGGCAGCGCGGATCTTTTCGATCAGATCGAGCACCGGCTGCGCGGCCTGGTGGGCAAAGAAGATCGCGTCGACCGCGACCTCTTCGGTGATCTGATCCGAGCCGCCTTCGACCATGACGATGGCGTCGCGGCTGCACGCGATGACGAAGTCGAGCTCCGACTGCTCGCGCTGGGCGAAGGTGGGGTTGACGATGAACTGGCCGTTGATGCGGCCGACGCGCACACCGACGTAGGGGCCCGCCCACGGAATGTTGGAGATGTGCAGCGCCGCGGCCGCACCGGTCATGGCCAGGACGTCGGTCGGATTTTCCTTGTCGTAGGAAACCGACATCGCGATGACCTGCGTCTCGAAGCGATAGCCCTTGGGAAACAGCGGTCGCGACGGACGGTCGATCAGGCGCGAGACCAGGACTTCAGCCTCGGTCGGGCGCCCTTCGCGCTTGAAGTAGCCGCCGGGGATCTTGCCGCCGCCGTAGCTCTTTTCGACGAACTCGCAGGTCAGCGGCAGAAAGTCCACGCCCTCGCGCGGCGTCTTGGCCGACACAGCGGTCACCAGCACAACGCTGTCGCCGTAGCGGATGAGGACGGCGCCGTCGGCCTGCTTGGCCATCTTGCCCGTCTCGATCGACAGCTCCTTGCCGCCGAGCATCACCGATTCTTTGATGTACATTGAAACTCCATGTTGGGTGCAGCGCTGCCGCTCTCGACGCTGCTAGCCTGGAAGCTGCTAGCGCGCTCGGAGGGTCCAAGACAGCGGGGCGACCCGGCCTGGGAAATGTTTCACTATGAGCAGACGCTCGGGAAGCGACGACGGTGCAGATCGCGAGTACATCCGGACCGACCGAGCCGTACCTAGACGTACGGAAAGGGAGGGATGGAGAACGCCGGCGCGAGGCGTCCCGATGGAACCGGGACCTCGCGCCTGCTCCAGTATCAGTACCGCGCGCTCGCCGTCACAGGCCGGCAGCTACTTGCGGATGCCGAGGCTCTCGATGAGCGAGCGGTAGCGATCTTCGCTCTTGCTCCGGAGATAGTCGAGCATCCGGCGGCGCTGACCGACGAGCTTCAGCAGGCCACGACGCGAGTGGTGGTCCTTGACGTGCGTCTTGAAGTGCTCGGTCAGGTAGGTGATGCGCTCGGTGAGGAGGGCAATTTGAACCTCGGCAGATCCAGTGTCGTTGGCGTGCCGAGAGAACTTGGTGAGAACGTCTTTCTTTCGCTGGGTCGCGAGGCTCATTGTCTTTTTCCGGTCCTGTGTTTTTTCTGCGGTAGTGTTGGCCAAACGCTATGTTGTGTCAACACATTCCCAATGTGCCAATTCGCGGCAAATTAGGATGAGCTGCCGCGCAATTTGTCTAAAAGACTTGCGCAGTAAAGCCTGAGGCAGGGCGGTCTGCCAAGTTGTTGATTTGGCTATTGATTTGGGCGGCTGAGGCATGGCATCGTCCCCGGCTAAATCCCCATGACCTCTGACAGTGAGCGGTTTAGCTTGGATGATCTGCGTGCGCTGGCGCAGGTGATGAAAGACTTCGAGCTTGGCGAGCTTGAACTGGCGCGCGCCTCGGGCGAGCGCCTTCGACTGGTGCGCACGGGACCGGCTCCGGGGCCGATCTTCACATCAGGTCAGCAGCCTGGCTCTTTGCCGTCCCCGACCGGTGGCGCGCACGCGGCTCCTGCCCCTGCGGCGGTGAGTGCCAGTGCGCAGGCGGCGTCGGCCGCGGCCGGGCAGGGCCAGGTGCCGTCGAACGTGACGGTCGTGAACGCGCCGCTGGTGGGCACGTTCTATCGCGCGGCAGGACCCGATTCGCCGTCGTTTGTCGACGTTGGACAGCGGGTTCGCAAGGGCCAGACGCTGTGCATCATCGAGGCGATGAAGCTCATGAACGAGCTGGAATCGGAAGTCGATGGTGTGGTCGTCGCCTGCCTCGCCGACAATGGCCGCCCCGTCGAGTACGGCCAGCCGCTGTTCCACATCCAGCGCGCTTAAGAGCCTATATAGATGCCGCGGATCAAAAAGATCCTGGTTGCCAATCGCGGAGAGATTGCGCTGCGCGTCATCCGCGCCGCCCGCGAGCTGGGCCTGGCCACGGTTGCCATCCACTCGACGGTGGACGAGGGAGCGCTGCACGTCAAGTTTGCCGACGAGAGCGTCTGCATCGGACCGCCGCCCGCCCGCCAGTCCTACCTGCACATTCCGGCCATCATCAGCGCCGCCGAGATCACCGGCGCCGACGCTGTGCATCCGGGCTACGGCTTCCTCGCCGAGAACGCCGAGTTTGCCGAGGTGTGCGGGCGCGCCGGGCTCACGTTCATCGGGCCGCTGCCCGAGCACATGCGCCTCATGGGCGACAAGGTGCAGGCGCGCACCGCCATGGCTGCGCACGGCCTGCCCATCCTGCCGGGCACCGGCATCTTGCGCAGCGACGAAGAGGCCATGGCTGCTGCCCTGGAGATCGGGCTGCCGGTGATCATCAAAGCCACCGCAGGTGGCGGCGGCCGCGGCATGAAGATCGTTCACGATCCGGCCAAGCTGCTCCAGCAGCTGAAGACCGCGCGCGCCGAGGCGCTGGCCGGCTTTGGCAACGAAGGCGTGTTCATCGAGCGCTTTGTCGATGCGCCGCGCCACATCGAAGTGCAGGTGATCGGCGACGGCAAGACGGTGGTAGCGCTGGGCGAGCGCGAGTGCTCGATCCAGCGTCGACACCAGAAGCTCGTGGAAGAGGCGCCCTCCCCTGCCCTGTCGCCGGCCGAGCGGCTCGCACTGCTGGAGCGGGTGGGCAATGCGGTGTCGGCGATCGGCTATCGCAGCGTCGGCACCTTGGAGTTTCTGTTCGAGCGTCAGCCCGACGGCGAGCCGCGCTTCTACTTCATGGAGATGAACCCGCGCATCCAGGTCGAGCACACCGTGACCGAGATGGTCTCGGGCGTGGATCTGCTACGCGAACAGATCAACATCGCGATGGGCCAGCCGCTGCGCGAGGCGTACCTGCGCGAGCGCGTCAAGCCCAACGGCCACAGCATCGAGCTGCGGCTAAACGCTGAAGATCCCGTGACTTTTGCGCCGAGCCCCGGGCGCATCACGGCGCTGCACCTGCCCGGCGGCCCCGGCGTGCGCGTCGATACGCACGTGTATCAGGGCTATGTTGTGCCGCCCAACTACGACTCGCTCATCGCCAAGCTGATCGTTCACGACGAAGATCGGCCGGCCGCCATCGCCCGCCTGCGCCGCGCGCTCGTGGAGTGCGTGGTCGAAGGCATCAAGACCAACCTCGACTTCCACCGCCGCGTCGTCGAGCACGAAGATTTTGTGCGCGGGCGTCTGGACACGCGCTTCGTAGAGCGGCTGCTGCACTAGCCCCGAGTTTCTCGGTCGCCGCCATGAGCTCCAAGCCTCGCTACGACTGCATCGGCGACGGCTACGCGAAGACGCGCCGGGAAGATCCGCGCCTTCGCGAGCAGATCTTCGCAGCGCTCGATGATGCGCTAAACGTTGTCAATGTCGGGGCGGGAACGGGCTCGTATGAGCCTCGCGATCGCCACGTGATTGCCATCGAGCCGAGCGATGTCATGGCCGCGCAGCGTCCGCCAGAGCTGGCGCCTGCGATTCGCGCCATGGCCCAGTGCCTGCCCTTGCGCGATCGCAGTGTCGACGCGGCCATGGCGGTCTTGTCTGTTCATCACTGGGACGATGGGCAGGAGCAGGGTGTGCGCGAGATGCGGCGCGTTGCATCGGGCCCGGTGGTCATCGTTACAGTTGATCACGAGGTGAGCGGCCGGATGTGGCTGATGGCCGACTACATGCCGGAGGTCGCGGCGCTGGATCGCAGGATCTTTCCGCCGATGGAGAAGCTCGCGGCGTGGCTGGGTGGGCAGACGCAGGTCTCGGTGCTGCCCATTTCCCGCCACAGCATCGACTGGTCGCTGGTCTCTTTCTGGGCGCATCCGGAGCGCGTGCTCAATGCCGATGCGCGCCAGGCGACGTCGGGCTTTTCTCGCATGGAGCCGGCTGTGATCGAGCGAGTGGTGGCGTCGGTGCGCCGCGATCTGGCCGATGGCACGTGGGATGCCCGACACGGCCACCTGCGCCAGCTCGAGGACTACGACGCCGGGCTGCGGCTCGTCGTCAACCGGCCCTGACTGGCGACGGCTGCGGCTACTCCACTTTTTTGCTGCGGACGGGGTGCTTGAGGTCGAAGTGGGGCATGCGGTTCGAGTCGCAGTTGGGCCCAAAGCCCTTGGCGTCGAAGTGGTAGGTGAGCGAGCCGCTCTTGCCTTCGTGGCTGGCCGACACCTTGAGGTCGTGCTCCTGCGCGCGGGCCGGCGAGCAATAGGAAAGTAGGTAGAAGCTCTTGGTGTAGGCCTCGACGCGGGCGGCGATCTCGTCGAAGGCTTTGGCCAGCATGCCGGGGTCGGTGGTCAAGAAGGCGTGGGTGCGGCCGATGTTCTTGAGCTCGCCCGAGTTGATCTCTTTGCCGACGCCGATGACGTACAGGGCGGTCTTGTTGTCCTGCGCCTCGTCGAGCGCCTTGTTGAGATCCTGCTGAAGCACGCGCCGCGCCCGATCCGTGCCATCGGTGAACACCACCAGCGAGCCGAACTTGAGCGGCGTCGAGTCAGCGGCCAGCGCCTTATCGAGCACCTTCAGACCCTCGACCACGGCGCCGTTGAGGTTGGTCGACGGGTCGCGACCCTTGAACGAGCCCAGCCGATCTGCAACTCCGCGAACGCCGCCGCCGCTCGCCGAAAAGCCCGAGAGCGGATAGAGCTGCGGCGAGCCATCAAAGCCGTACACAGCTACCTTCTGGAGCTGCCCGACGCGATCCGAGAAGCTCTGCACGGCGGGCTTCAGCTGCTCAAGCGCGCCCGACTCGGTGATGCTGCCCGACAGGTCGATCAGCAGCAGCGTGTAGTGCACGGCCGCGACCTCGGGATTGAGGATGGTCTGCTTGGACTCGAAGACCGAGATGAGGCCGCCGTCTTCGCGGATCTGGAAGCGATCGGCGGTCATGTTCGGCACCGGATTGCCGCTGCTGTCGACGACAGAAAAGTACACCGCCACCTGGCTCGGCCGCATCACGGCGGCGTTGTAGAGCGTCAGCTTGAGACACCCCAGGTTCGCGCCCAGCGTCAGGAGCAACAGCGCAACACTGGCTCGGAGCAGTCTTCGCATCATGATCTCAGCTGTCCTTTCATCTGCGTCAGCGGCTACAGCGCCGATTCTTGAAGTAGATCGTCATCCTCATCGTATCCAACTTCCGCCCCGGTGAGCACTGGCAGAATGGTCGGCTTGATTCCCCGTCGGCGGGCAAAGGTGTTGCGCACCGCCCGGGCCACGGTTCGCTGCGCCGCCTCATCAAACAGGGTCCCGGCCGATCGACTCTTCTGATGGGTCCGCAGAGCCGCCGCGGCGCTCTCGGCGGCCTCGGCACACAGCGCGTCCAGCTCGGGGCTGCTGTCGGTAACTCCAAGCGTGTGCACAAGAAAGCGCCCGGGGATGCCCTTGCTCAGGGTGCCGCCGCTGGGATCCACCGCCACCACGACGACCCCGGTGTTGCTCAGCCGCTGGCGCATGCGGAGCGTCTCCTGACCGACGGCGCCGACGGTGATGCCCTCGACGCACAGCGCGCCGGCCGCGATCCGCTCGGTGATCTGAATCGTCTCGCCCAGCTCGATGACGTCGCCGTCCTGGCAGAGCAGCGCCCGCACCCCCATCTCCTCGGCAAGCGCAGCGTGCGCGCGCAGCTGGCGCTGCGTTCCATGGACCGGCAGCAGCGCCCGCGGCCGCGCCGCCGTCAGCAATTCCTGAAGATCTTCGCGGCTTCCGTGGCCCGACACCGCGTAGGGACCACCGACGAGAACGTCAATGCCGGCGAGCAGCAGTCGATCCATCAGACGCCCGACCTGCCGCTCGTGCCCGGGAATGATGCGCGCCGACAGGACCACCGTATCGCCCGCGCCCAGCCGGAGCCCGCCGATCGCAGGCCGGCTGTCGGGGGACAGCGCCGCCACCAGCCTGCCCAGCGCCGCCACGCGCTCGCCCTGCGTTCCGGTGCACAAGAGCGCGACCTGATGCGGGGGCAGCGAGGCCGCATCTTCCGGTGTGCACAGCAGATTATCGGGGAGCGTGAGCACACCCGCTCGCGCCGCCGCGGCCGTCGCATCGTGCAGACCGCGTCCGAGCAGGCAGAGGCGCCGCCCGCCGCGCTGGCACGCCTCGGCAAAGCGGGCAATGCGCTCGATGTGCGATGAAAACAGCGCCACTGCCACGCGGCCGCGACGCTGCGGATCCACGACCAGCTCGGCCAGCGCGTTCGAGACATCGCGCTCGCAGCCGGTGCGGCCGGGAACTCCGGCGTTGGTACTGTCGCCGACCACCAGATCCACCGGCTCCGCGACCTCGAAGTGCCCCATCTCGTCGAGCTTGAAGTCCCCGGTGTGCAGCACGCGCCGCGCCGGCTGAGCGCCGCTCGGCTGCTCGGTGATGAGCAGCGCACACGCCTCGGGGATCGAGTGCGGCATGGCCAGCGGCAGGACCTCGAAACGCGGCTGCTCGGAGGGTCCCAGCTGGACCGGCTGACCGGGCTCGAGCGCGCGAAAATCGCACAGCCGCGCCCCCACTCCCAGGCGCTCAAGCCGCCGCTCGGCCAGGCGCAGCGTCAGAGGGCGACCGTAGACCGGAATCGGCTCGCCCACGTGCCGCAGCAGATATCCCACAGCGCCGATATGGTCTTCGTGACCGTGGGTGAGCAGCACCGCCGCCGGCCGTCCGAAGCGCCGCAGCAGAGGTTCGAAGTCGGGGACGATGTGGTCCACGCCCGGCGTGATGTCGTCGGGCATCTGGATGCCGCAGTCGACGATGAGCATCGTCTCAGAGGAAACGTAAGCGGTCAGGTTGCGACCGAACTCGCCGCAGCCGCCGTAGGGGATTACCAGCATGGTGCGGCACCCTAGCACTTTTGTCCGTCAGCAGCGATAGCGACGACGGCCAAGCGTCGACTTGACCCTCGGGCAAGACGCGGCTGAAGATGAAGCAGCATGTTCGAGCCGCTGAACAGCCGCTACCTGCAAGTGATGCTGCCGCCCGGGTCCTCCATCCTGCGCCTGCGACGCACCAGCGTCGTCGTCGACAACATCGAGGTGGTGGCAGATGTGGTGCAGAAGCTGGAGCAGATCTTGCCGCCGGAAAAGCGCAAGACGCTGTGTCTGCTGATGGACATGCGCGACGGCCCGGGCCTGACCGACGACAACCTTGAGGTTCAGCTGAACAAGGTCATCCCCCGCCTGATAGCGGGATTCAAGCGGCGCGCGGTCCTGCTTCGCACCGAGTTCGGCAAGCTACAGGCAATGCGGAAGATCAAGGAGGCGCAGGAAGAGCTGCGCGCCTTCACAAATGAAGACGAGGCACTGGACTACCTGCTTGAAGTCCAGCGCCCAAACCGCAGTGGAAAGTGAGAGAGGCTGGCTAGCTGGCCTGCTGAGCGGGCGTCGAGGCCGGGGCGTCGGTTCCATCTCCAGGCACGCTCACCGGAACGATGGAGACCTTGCGGCGCGAGCCGCCCTTCCAGGCCTGGAACTTCACCGTGCCATCGACCAGCGCGAACAGCGTGTAATCGCGCCCGAGGCCGACGTTGCGGCCGGGGTGGATCACCGAGCCGACCTGGCGCACGAGGATGTTGCCGGCGTTCACCAGCTCGCCATCGAAGCGCTTGACGCCGCGCATCTTCGGCTGCGAGTCACGCCCGTTACGACTGGAGCCTTGTCCTTTTTTATGAGCCATCGGATGTCTCTATTTCTTCGGCTTTTCTTTAGCTAATTCTGGGGCTGTAGTTGGCTGTGGGAATCTCGGCTACCAGACTAAGCCTTGATGTCCTCAATCAGCACCGACGTGTACTGCTGGCGGTGGCCGGTCTTGCGACGGTAGCCCTTGCGCCGACGATACTTGAAGATGAGCAGCTTCTCGCCCAGCTCGTGACCTTTGACCACGCCGGTAACTTCGGCTCCGGCGATCCGGGGCTGGCCGACCTTAACCTGCTCTCCGTCGGCAATCAGCAGGACCGGAAAGGTAATCTTTGCGCCCTCATCAGCGCCGATCTTCTCGACGCGCAGGCTCTCACCCTTCTGGACCCGGTACTGCTTTCCCCCGGCTTCAATAACTGCGTACATGATTGTTACCGGCTCCTCTCAACTCGTGAACGTAGGAGGGCAGTGTACGCACCCTGATGCATGTGTCAAGCGAGGATTACCGGCGCACGAATGCGAGCCAGAAATTATGCCACTGCTTGCGCTCTTCTCGACGGACCAGGAGCCGCAGGACCTCGCCCGAACCGACCGCGCTGATCGCCGCGACATACTCATTCAGGGAGCCAACCGGTCGATCGTTTACGCGCAGCACGATGTCGCCGCGCTCGACGCCGGCATCCATGGCAGAGCTGCCCGGCTCGACGGTCAGGATCACCAGGCCGCGCCCCTCTTCGTAGCCGATCTTCTGTGCCATTGCGGGCGTGAGCTCGGCGACCGCGATCCCCAGCGACGATGGCCTTCGCGGCGCGCTCGGCGTGTCCGAGACCCGCTCGGGCGGCGGCTGGAACTGCACTGCGGTGGTGTGCAGCGAGCCCTGCCGGTAGTAGCGCAGCCCGACCTGCCGCTGCTCGCTGATGCCCACCTGCCACATCAGATCGTCGGCGTGCTCGATCTTGTGCCCGGCAAACTCGACGACCACGTCGCCGGCCACCAGGCCCGCCTGCGCCGCTGGCGAGCCGTCGTAGACCTCGGCCAGGAGCGCGCCCTGGCGATCGCGCAGCCCAAAGGCGCGGCGCAGCGTCTCGGTAACCGGCTGCGGGAACACCCCGAGCCAGCTGCGCTCGACGCGACCTCGACGGTGAAGCTGGTTGGCGACGACGCGGGCAATGTTGCTGGGAATGGCGAAGCCAATGCCGCTGCCGACGACGTTCATGGCGCTGTTGATGCCGATCACCTCGCCGGCAACGTTGATGAGCGGGCCACCGCTGTTGCCGGGATTGATCGGCGCGTCGGTCTGCAAGAAGTCGAAAAAGCCCGGCTGACCGCCCGGTTGCACGTCGCGGCGCTTCTTGGCCGACACGATCCCGACGGTCACCGAGTGGTCGAGGCCAAACGGGTTGCCGATGGCCATCACCCACTCACCGATGCGCACAGAGTCGGAGTCGCCGAGCGGCGCCCACGGCAGTGCCGACGGTCCGACGTCGATCTTGATGAGCGCCATGTCCGTCCGCTCGTCGCGGCCGATGAGCTTGGCAGGCAGCTCGCGCTCGTCTTGCAGGCGCACGCGGATGTCGGCCGCGCGCTCGACGACATGGTTGTTCGTCAAGATGTAGCCGCGCGGATTGATGATGACGCCGGCCCCCTGCTCGCGCCCCCCACCGGATCGCCGTGGCCCTTCGTCGTCCGTGGCCAGGCGGCTACAGAACACGTTGACCACCGTCGGGCCCAGCTGATTCGCCATGTTGACGAAGATCTGGGTCCCGACCGGGTTGGCGGCGCCGGCCGGACGCAGCGGTCGCTTGCGCCGACCCGACTCGGGAAACAGCGGAGCGCTATCGGCCAGAGCGGCGTCAGCGCTGGGCGGAGCGGCTCCCAACGCCACTGCGCAGACCAGCAGCAGCGACACAGCGCGCAGGGACCGGGGCGGGGTGGAGACGAAGAGAGACACCTATTGTCTCATCATCGCATATCTGCGCTGACTCGACTATGCAGGAAGCCGCCCGCGGCGACGGTTTTCCGGGTTTTTTCTGGTCTTTTGTACGCTGGCGCCCTGCGTGCCGGCCACTGGCAGCGACAGCCCGTGCTATAAGCCCGACCTTAGAATGGCTGACAAAAACCCTCCCCAGAAACGCAGCGCCAAAAAGAGCAGCGCCCGGCGCAATGCCGTTGTCCTATTAAGCGGTGGACTCGACTCCACCACCGTGCTGGCGATCGCGCAGCAGCAGGGCTTTGCGGTGCATGCCCTGTCTTTCCGCTACGGCCAGCGCCACCTGCATGAGCTCGACGTCGCGCGCCGCATCGCTGCCCGCGCCGGAGTCGCGCGCCACGCGGTCATCGACATCGATCTCGGGCAGCTCGGCGGCTCGGCGCTCACGGCCGACATTCCCGTGCCCAAGGGGCGCACGGCGGCCGAGATGGGTGGCGGCATCCCCGTCACCTACGTGCCGGCGCGCAACACGATCTTTCTGTCGTTCGCGCTGGCGTATGCCGAGGTCAGCGACTCGACCGACATCTTCCTCGGCATCAACGCGCTCGACTACAGCGGCTATCCCGACTGCCGACCCGAATATCTGGAGGCCTTTCAGCGCCTGGCGAACCTGGCCACGCGCGCCGGTGTCGAGGGGCCGCGGCCGATGCAGCTTCACGCGCCGCTCATCCAGATGACCAAGGCCGAGATCATCCGCACCGGGCTCAGCCTCGGCGTGGACTATTCGCAGACCAGCTCCTGCTACGATCCTGCGCCCAGCGGCGCACCTTGTCGCAGCTGCGATGCCTGCCTGCTCCGGCAGGAGGGCTTCCGCCAAAATGGCCTGGTGGATCCGCTGCTGCCGTCGCACGCCGCGTCGAACGCAGAGGCGCCGAGCGCTCCATGAGGTGGCAGGCGCTGATCGGAGTTGTCATGATGGCCGGCGCGCTGCCACAGCTGGCGTGGGGCGACGGGTTCCCAGCGCCGCTCGTCATCGCCCACCGCGGCGCCAGCGGCTACCGCCCCGAGCACACGCTGGCCGCGTACGAGCTGGCGATCGCGCAGGGCGCTGACTACATCGAGCCGGATCTGGTCGCGACCAAAGACGGGGTGCTCATCGCGCGCCACGAAAACGAGATCTCCGGCACAACCGATGTTGCGACGCGCTTTCCGCAGCGCCAGCGCAGTCAGAAAATCGATGGCCAGACCGTCGCTGGCTGGTTTAGCGAAGACTTCACACTGGCCGAGCTCAAGACGCTGCGCGCCCGCGAGCGCCTGCCCAACCTGCGCGGCACCGCGCACGACGGTCAATTTGCGATCCCGACGCTGACCGAGATCCTGGAGCTGGTTGCGCGCAAGCGCCGCGAGCTTGGCAGGCCGCTCGGCGTCTACATCGAGACCAAGCACCCGACCCACTTTGCCAGCATCGGGCTGCCGCTTGAAGAGAAGCTGGCGCGCGCCCTTGCCGCCGCTGGCTACACCAGGCCCACCGACCCCGCCTTCATCGAGTCGTTCGAGCCGACGAGCCTGCGCAAGCTGCACAAGCTGACCCGGCTGCGCCTGATCCAGCTCATCGACGACAGCGGTGCGCCCTGGGATCTGGCGACGCAGGGCGACCGGCGCACCTTCCACGAGCTTGTCCTACCGGCAGGACTCAAGGAGATTGCCGGCTACGCCAGCGGCATCGGTCCCAGCAAAGTTCTGATTGTTCCCGTCGATAAAAATGGCCAGCTGATGGCGCCGACCGCGCTGGTGCAGGACGCCCACGCGGCCAAGCTGCTGGTCCATCCGTGGACCTTCCGCAGGGAGTCGCAGTTTCTTCCCGCCGAATACAGCGGCGATGCCGTTGCCGAGATGGTCCAGTTCTACCGGCTGGGCGTCGACGGCCTCTTCAGCGATTTTCCCGATCTGGCCCGCACTGCGCGCGACAGCGTGCGAAAAAAATAACCGGCTGCGTAACTGTCAAAAAATTTGGCCGGCCGCTTTTGCTAGGATGCGCGCGTGCAGCCCATCGCAAACCCAAATTCCGTCGCTGACGCGCCTCGCGTCAAGCCGCTTTTGCGCGGCGTCTCGCACCAGGTTGCGTTCTTTGCCGCCTGGCCCCTGCTGTACTGGCTGGTAGGACTTGCGCCCACTGCGCGCGCCGCCGCATATGCAGCAGTTTACGGCGCGTCGCTGCTGCTGCTCCTGGGCACCAGCGCGCTCTATCACCGCAAGCACTGGGGGCCGATTGGCCGCGCCCGCATGAAGCGCATCGACCACTCGGTGATCTTCGTGCTCATTGCCGGCACCTACACCCCGATCTGCATGCTCGCCGTCGGAGGGACGCGCGGCACAGCGCTGTGCTGGACGCTGTGGGCGGGCGCGCTGACCGGCATTGCGCAGACGCTATTCTGGCCCTCGGCGCCGCGCTGGCTGCATGTCGGAATCTATGTGGTGCTCGGCTGGGCCGGCGCGCTGGGCCTCTCGGCCGAGCTGGCCCACATCGGCGTGCAGGGAATGGCGATGCACGTGCTGGGCGGCGTCATCTATACGCTCGGCGCGCTCTGCTACGCCCGCAAGAGTCCGGATCCGTTTCCGAGGGTGTTTGGCTATCACGAGATCTTTCACCTGCTCGTGATCGTGGCCTGCGGCTGCCTGTTCGAGGTCGTGCGGCGCTCGGTGCTGGTGACGATCTAGCCCAAGGCTGGTCGGAAGCTACTCGTAGCGAAGCGCGTCGATCGGATCGAGCCGGGCCGCCTTGCGCGCCGGATAGAAGCCGAACACCACGCCGATTGCGACCGAGACACCGAAGCCGAGCGCCATCCAGAACGGCGAAAACTCCACGCTTCCGGCGCCGCCAAAGCGCGCCAGCAGCTGCGCGCCAAGCATCCCAAGCGCCAGCCCGAGCAGCCCGCCGGCCACCGACAGCACGATCGCCTCGACGAGAAACTGGAGCATGATGTCGCGCTCGCGGGCGCCGATGGCCAGGCGGATGCCGATCTCGCGCGTGCGCTCGGTGACCGACACCAGCATGATGTTCATGATGCCGATGCCGCCGACCAGCAGCGACACCGCCGCAACGTTGCGCAGCATCGAGGTCTGCGTCTCGACGATCTTCTGCTGCGTCTGAAGAATCTCCGAAAGGTTGCGGATCGTGAAGTCGTTTTCCTGATCATCGACCAGGCGGTGGCGCTGGCGCAGGATCTGCCCGACCTCGCGCTCAGCCTCGGGAAGATCGGCCTCCGAGGTCGCGGCCACCATGATCGTGCTCACGTGCTGGCGGTTCTGATTGAGGATGCGCGTGCGCAGCGTCAGCGACGGCACCAGCAGCATGTCGTCCTGGTCTGTGCCCATGGCCGACTGCCCCTTGGTGCTGAGCAGACCGATGACCTCGCACGGCATCTGCTTGACGCGGATCTGCTCGCCGATGGGATCGCGATCGCCAAACAGGCTCTGGGCCACCGTCGTGCCGAGCACGCAGACCTTGGCCGCGGTGTCATTTTCCGAAGATGTGAAGAAGCGTCCGCGCGCAACGGCCCAGTCGCGGATCAGGATGTACTCGGGCGTGCTGCCGATGATCTGCGTTGACCAGTTCAGGTTGGCGCTGATCACCTGTCCCGATGTGCGATCCACCGGAACCGCGTAGCGGATGGCGCGCCCTTCGCGCAGCGCTTCAATGTCATCGCGCATGAGCGGTCGGCCGGTGCCGGCGCCGCCGACGAAGCCGCCCTGGGTCGAAGCGCCGGGAACGACCATCAGCATCGCCGAGCCCATGGACGCAATCTGCGCCGCGATGAGCTTGCGCGCTCCTTCGCCGATCACGACCGTGGTGATCAGCGCGGCGACACCGATAATCACGCCCAGCGCAGTGAGCGCCGAGCGCAGCCGGTTTCGCTTGAGCGCACGCAGCGCCAGCCGGAGAGCCATCAGCAACATGCGCTCAATCTACCACGCTATTTTCGATCCGGCTGCGGCCTAGCTGCGGCCC
>Ga0075163_10004455_pt1 | contig 18809 bp, 17 predicted proteins | sample JI1023141ADNA_FD_71478 | JGI IMG/M metagenome (GOLD analysis project Ga0075163, IMG submission 71478) | Wastewater effluent complex algal communities from Wisconsin, to seasonally profile nutrient transformation and Carbon sequestration -... | ecosystem: Engineered > WWTP > Effluent > Algae...
TGAAACAACGCCTTTTCAAGAAACCGTTATCTCACTTGAGCCGGGTGAGAAATTCACGAATGTAAGCACGGGCGACCCCAATCGATGGAGTTATATGGCCGCTGTTTCAGGTAGTGGCGAGGAAGAGCAGCAAAATATTTTGATTAAGCCCCAAGAACCCAATATTGCGACTAACTTGGTGATTACGACAACTAAGCGTATTTATAACCTGAGGCTCGTTTCAATGTATCGCGCAAAAGCACTAAAAGCGGTGAGTTTTTGGTATCCCTTAGATATGGTTAAAGAGATTAAAAGAAAAAGTGAGCTGGATGATAGTCTGATAGTATCCAAAACGCCTTCTGTACACTTAGATGCACTAAATTTTGATTATCGTATGACATGTGGGTTGTTTTGTAGAAAGCCTTCTTTTGCACCTAATAAGATTTTTGATGATGGCGTGCATACCTTCATTGAATTCCCAAAACAGATTAGCAGTCGTGATTTGCCAGTTCTTTTTATTGTTGAGAACAATGAGAGAGTATTAGTGAACTTTCGTTATAAAGCGCCTTACTTTGTGGTTGATAAGCTTTTTAGTAAAGCGGCGCTCGTAATGGGTGTAGGGCGGTCTAAGAAGACCCTTATTATTACTAATCGACATTACGCTTAAAGGGGTTAGTGATGAATAAAAAACTATACCCTAAAGTGATACGGCTAAAGAAAAACGTAATGGTGCTTTCATTTGTAGTGATTGCACTCATTGTCATGGTGATGGTTTACAATATTATTTCATCTACGCAAACAAAAACTGATAGCAAAGAAGTCCAGGAAAATGCACAGGGATTAAGAGTCCCTACACAAAATGATGCTAATTGGTATAGTGCGAAAGTTAAAGAATCGCTAAAGACTGATAAAAATTCTTTAACACTGGGGACTAAAAATAGTCTTCCTACACACAAAAAGCTTAGCCATAAGTCAGTGCATTCCAAGCAAAAATCGCATGCGATGCTAAGTGAGGCTTATATTAGTGCGATGCAAGCGCCACTTTCAAGTAATGTATTAACCAATGATAGTTCAAATACATCAGCACCATTGAACCACACCAGTACAAACAAGCCTTCATTACCATCAACTAAAAGCCGATTCTCGTCAATGAATGATAATATTAATGGTGAAGGAGTGCTTTTAACACCCGTTAAAAAACCAATAAGTCCTTATGAAGTTAAAGCGGGCAGTCAAGTCCCAGGTTTTTTATTAACAGAAATTAATTCTGATTTGCCAGGAGAAATTACTGGGCAAGTTCGAGCAAATGTTTATGACACGGTGTCAGGAAATTATGTGCTTATCCCACAAGGCGCCAAGTTGCAAGGGGTATATGATTCCGAAATTATTTATGGACAACAAAGAGTATTAGTTGTTTGGAAGCGTATTATTTTTCCAAATGGCGATAGTTTAAATATTAAAGGAATGTCTGGCACTGATTTAAAAGGTGCATCTGGATTTGGCGATGAAGTAGATAATCATTTTATTAAAATTTTTGGATCTGTTGTTTTAGGTAGCGTGATAAGTGCCGGTGCCCAGCTTTCCCAGCCACAGCAAACTGTGAATAGTCCTTTTCAAGCGCCATCTGTTAATCAAACACTTGCGCAAAGTGTGGGTACAGAGATAGCAAGTACGGTCGTTACGATGACAAACAAGAACTTGAATATTCAACCCACTCTTATTATTAGGCAGGGTTATGCATTTAATATTCAGGTTACAAAAGACCTTGTTTTCCCTGGGCCTTATGAGGATTAAAGTAAAATGAAGAAACAATATTTATTCATGTTTAGCATATTAGTTTTAATTTCAAACGCAGTATATGCAAGCCTACTTAGCGTTGAGGCATATACTGCGAAAATTGGAACAGCGGAGCATCCCACAATTGAAGGTGGTCTTATCAATAACACTATGCCTTTTATTGACAAACATCCTATGACTGAACCACCAAAGACTATAGCGACATCAGTTATTAAAAAAAATAAACATGAACCTTTCGATGATAAATGGGCAAATACTAAAACGCTGCGTTTGTTGCTTGAGAAGGCAAGTGAAAAAGGTAAGCTTGGATTGGTTTTAAAAACGTCTAAAGAATTGAATATGCCAGCTACGGTAGCTCTGGTTCCTATGGTAGAAAGTCAGTATCAGACAAGTGCGCTATCAAACAAGGGTGCAGCAGGCGCCTGGCAATTAATGCCTGAAACTGCTCGCGACTATGGTTTACAACAACAAGAAAGGGCGCAATTTGGTTTATCGACGGTTGCAGCCCTTCACTTTTTAAATGACTTACATCTTAAGTTGAAAAATTGGGAACTAACCTTTGCTGCTTACAATGCAGGTTATGGTCGAGTACTAAAGGCGTTGAAAAAAAAACCACATGCTACCTCCATAGAGTCGCTTGATTTACCTCAAGAAACAAAGCAATACGTTCATCGTATTAAAGCGATTAATCATGCGCTTATGGAGACTTTTCATGTTTAATCTTAGTGCGCTAGTTTTAGTGATGATTAGTGCATTTTTGCCTTGTATTTGGTGGTTTTTCCTTACTAAGCTTTGGGTTTATAACGTAAGTCATGTAAATTCATTGGCCCTATATTTAAATACTATCGTGTTATCGCTAACAGTGGCTTATTGTTTGATATTAAAAGAAGGTCATCAAAGTGCGCGGTTAACAACCAAACATTGTTTAAAGCTTATAAATGGTCAAGCTTGTGCTTTGATATGCGTTGTATGTTTGTGTCTTGTCTATCTGTCTAGAGGGAATCTATACGCTTTTACAGATCCTGACTGGGGTGTTTCAATTTTAAAACAAACGTCACTCGTTTTAATAGCACTGCTTCTAATGCCGATTTTAAGAACGATTGTTAAAGCCGAATCGTTTGATATAGATGTTAATCAAGAAAACAATAGTGGGTATTTTGGAACAGCGCGTTTTGCAACACATCAGGATTTAAAACAAATCAGTGCTTACGATAGTAGCAGGGGACCCATTATAGGTAAGAATGATTACGATACCATTTATTTGCCTATGCAAAATAAATTAACGTTATCACCTCCAGGTGGTGGTAAAACAACATGCTCTAGTATTCCTGTTTTGCTCTCTCATGAAGGGCCTTGTTTTGTATTTGATATCAAAGGGGAGTTGTGGGCAACAACTGCGCGTTATCGTCAAAGTACGCTAAAACGTAAAGTGGTGGCAATTGATCCATTTAAAGTTACACAATCCGTAGATTTCCAGAAAGATAAGCCTGACGATTTAAGTGTTTTTTACCAATTTAATCCATTTGATTATGTTCCTGAAAATCAAGGAGAGCGCGACCGAATGATTAATGCATTTGCGCAATCTTTTGTGATTAATGAAGGTAATAATGTAAATCATTTTGATGAGAATGCTAAAATTTTAATAAGAGGTTATATCGATTACATGATGTCACTGCCGAAGGAGTCACGAAATCTTCCTACACTATTTACATTAATGTCAGAGCGGATGGAAGAAGCCATGATGACTTTCGATGAAATGTCCAAACTTACAGGCAGAGCAGGGGCTGCAGCCAATCAAATTGGTCGTGTTGGTCAAGATGAAAGGGGAAGTATATTATCTACAAGCTATCGCCAAATTGATTGGATGGGTGATAGCAATCTTCAAGACGCCTTATCTTCTAGTAATTTTGATTTAAATGACTTTATCAAAGGTGACTTAGATATATTTATTATATTGCCAGAAGACCAAATCAAAGAGCATAACCGGCTTTTTAGAATGGTAATGACCCTTTTAATGAGTATTATTATTAAAACACCGCCAAGCCAGTTGCCTCAAAAAAAGTTTTTGTTTTTATTAGAAGAATTAGCACAACTGGGTGCTTGTCCTGACGTAGAGCAAAGCATCGAAGTGTTGCGCGCTCGCGGTGTTGTAGTGTGGACTGTGTTTCAATCATTAAAACAAATAAAGCTATTTGCAAAGCCTGATTTATTTCTAGGTGTACCCTTAAAACAAATTTTTACTACTGATGATGTGGAAACTATGCAGTGGATTCAAAGCTTAGGTGGAAAGCGTACCGTGCTTACCAAAACACTTTCAAATAACAAAGGTGAGAATCATCAAAAAATGCAATGGGGTGGTGGGAACGTATCAAGTGGCGATGGAGAGAGTATTCAAGAAACTGGTGTTGATTTAATTCAACTCAATGAAATCAGAGAACTCTCATTTGATGAGCAATTTATTTTTTTACATGGACAAAAACCGATTCGAGCTAAAAAAGTTCGTTATTTTGAGCATCCTAATTTTGAAGGAAAGTTTGATAAAAACCCCCTAGAAGTTAGGTAAATTTTAACCAGGAGCGTTGTATGAATGATTCGTATTTTATTAAAGGAGTAAAATATGAGAGTGCCTTTGTTTACAGCATTGGTGATAAGCCAATTGGCCAGCCCAATATTTGCAAATCCAGCATCAACAGAATATGTTAATGCCCGCATAAAAGAAGCGTCTGATACACTTGATAGCCGCATTAATGCTATTGAAAAAACAGTTAATAATATTCCCATTGCATCGGTCCATACCATAGGTGAAATATACCAGGGTGGAGTTGTATTTTGGCTAGATGATACCAGGCAACATGGTTTGATAGCTGCAAATATTGATGCAACAGAAGGGGCGGGCGTGTCTTGGCAAAATGGGGAAAGTGGTGACAAAGTCACGAATGCTATGGCCTCAGGAATAAAGGCCGGGTGGGGGAATACACAGTTAATTATTTCACAACAAACGATAGATGACCAACAAGGTCAATTTGCAGCACTCTCAGCTTTTAAATTCCATATAGATAAAGATGGTTTATCACCTTGTCAATCCAATAGTGACAGTTGTATTAGTGATTGGTATTTACCATCAATTTTTGAGTTAAAGCTGATGCGGCATTTAAAGCTATCCGATTCATATTGGAGCTCTAATGAGCTTAATGTTAATCAAGCTTACGGCTATTCATTTTCTCAAAACAAAGAGAATCTTCATGATAAAGCTGAAAATCTAAAAGTTCGCCCCATTCACGCATTTTAAGGGATCCACCATGAAAAAAACTATTTTATTATCTTGTTTAACCTTGTGTTTTAGTGTGCATGCCGGCGATAACAATACGAGAATTTGGAATAACATCAATGCGTTACATGATAAAACAGCAAAACTAAAAGAGGTAGATGAAACACAACAAATACTTATTGAGGAATTGCAGCATAAGGTAGGCTCAGGCACCACCTTAAAAAAGATCGGTGAGCAATATCATGGCGGTATTATTTTTTGGGTAGATGATACGGGCCAACATGGTTTAATTGCTTCGATAACTGATCTTAACGAAGGGCAGGGGGTATCTTGGAGAAATGGGGATAGTGGTAGCAAAGTTACTAATGCCCGTGGTGATGGCTTATATTCAGGTGAATCTAACACACGACTTATTATTTCAGAACAAACAATTGACCACCAAAAAGGACAATTTGCAGCGCTTATGGCATCAGAATATCACGCTTTAAACGACGGTAGTGCATGTGAGATAGATTCGAGTAGCGTAAAGGCCTGTTATGGCAATTGGTATTTGCCTTCTATCTTTGAGCTTAAGCTATTACAAAAAAATCTTCCTAAGGCAGGCGTAAATAACTTTGCACCTGATTTTTATTGGAGTTCAACTGAGGCTTCCGTTAAGAATGCTTGGCTTATTAATTTTGGATCTGGGGAAAAAATCTCTAGCGATAAAGCGAGTACTCAAGGCCACATCAGAGCCATTTCACAATTTTAATTAATCAAGGATATTCAAATGAAGATATTTAAAAATTTTTTACTTACAGCTTTAATTAGTTGTTGTATTTTTAACCCAGCGTATGCTGATTTTTTAGAAACGGAGCCTGATTGGGCATTATCATTCACCACAGGATATAACCAGTATCAAAATACATATCAAAATGAGGGACACAGTGCTATTGGAAGATTGAGTCTTGAAAAATATCTTCTTGATCTTGATTATATGAAATTAGGACTCGAATTTGGCGTTCAAAATGGCAATAACATGCGACTTGATATTCCTAAGTCGATGTTGGACAGTCTAGGTGGTTTGCCTGTAGGTATCGAAGTAAAACCAAGTTTAGATTTGTTATTGGATGCTAAGATACCATTTGATATAGAAAGCACCCTATATTTCTTTGCTAAAGGTGGTGTCGCATACAGACGAGCACAGATTGACCGTATTACTGTTAATTCTATGACGAAATATAGCCCTGAACTACAAGTAGGATTAGGTTATCAAGTTAATGATTTTTTAGGCCTTAATCTTGGATATCAGCGCATTTTTGGCGGCAATCCGAATTTCACCGTTAATGAAGTTGCTGAAACGGGGCATATTAATAATATTCCTACACAGCAGGGAGTCTTGTTGGGTATTTCTGTTTTGTTTTAGAAGTACATGGCATATGCTAATATCTTGAACAAATGTATCGCTTAACTCGTTCATTTTAGGGGCGAGTTAAGCGATACATTTGTTCAATTCATGATAGAACAACCTACATTTTTGGATTCGCCAATTCCTCCATCAATATGGATATCTAGCTTATCCAATATTTTTGTAAGTGTAGTTGTTTTTGCATTTTTATATTCTTCTTTTTCATAGCGGATAATTTGGCGTGCACTAATACCGACTTTATGGCCAAAGCTATCTATGCTCATATTAGCCACTATTCTATAACGAATTGGTGTTATCATTAAATCCTCAAGAGAATGTATTTCAATATCAGAAAGCTGACAGTTTTTTAATTTCTCATACTCTTCAATATTTGCTTGTATTTCAGCGAATAGCGCTAATACTTGTGCTCTACCAGCCTCTAATATTATAGCTGGGACATCAATTTTGCCAGGAGCACGAAGAGAATCATTTAACATGTTCAATTGCTGTTTTGCAGCTTCATATTGTTTCTCACTGGTAATCACAATATACCCCCTAGACTAACTTTAATAATACCTTTGAGGTTACCATCTCTATTTTTTTGGAAAAAATTGGGAAATGGCAATCCACTGCCCATTTCTATAATATTCGCAATAAAAAAATCCAATCCATACTTTTTTTTCATTTCATCACGCCCAGTACGACTGATAAATACCGGATCCAATTTTTTTAAATCTACCCCAGAGTGATACTCCCAACATCCATCTATATCATTTGGTTCATTTTTATCAGTGATAAAACTCCCATTAATCCATATGGTATTTACCCCAGATTCTTCAAAATTTTGAGCCGCATCACGTAACCCACTCATTAATTTTTTTCTACGCCCACTAGACAATCCATATTTAGTTTCAACCTCATCTAGCGTAGCTTGATGCTCACCTGGTAGCAGTTCGCCATTATTATTTAAATTTGGAATCGTCATTATTATTAACCATCATTTACTTATGATAAGTATACTAAAAGAACAACACCATGTCAAAAATGTCATGACTTATTTGTCATGACATTAAAAGAAGAAACAATTAGCTCTAGTGTGTACGTCCGCCACGTGATCTATCTTGTTGAAGAGATGACGCTAAAGATTTAGTCCTTATTTGATTTAGCACTACATTAATATCAGAGCTATTATATTCATTTTTTGCAAAACGTTCTGCGACACCCCGGAATCCACCAATAGTAGCGATCGAAGGAATTTTATGTCCTTTAAGCAGTTTTATGTGTTTAATAATTTCTGGGTGCTGCATAGCCATACCAACGAAACGATTTATTTTATCAGTATGTAATAGCGCTTCGTTTGTTAATTCTTTTGCATTAGGTACTTTGCTGGCTTTAGCAATATGTAATTCCTGGATTAGCTTTGTTTGCTTAAGCTCCATATCAACATAAGAAGCTAGTATTTCATTACAAGTTAAATCAGATATTGATTTAGTCTCAATAAATACATTATTTACAGGTTCCGCATTCAAAGATTTATGAGCAGCATGTTCTTGATAAAAATCTTTATAAATAGTGTGTTGTATCTTACAACGTAACGCATCTAAGCGCGTTGCAAGATGTTTAGTGATGTTTTTAATAATACTTGTGGTATCAATCCCTCTGCGGTTAGCAAAAGCCAACGGATAATCTAATACACTGTCTTTTAAACCAAGCTTTGCTAAATTGCGAATTAAACCTGTTTCATCTTTACATGTTGTGGTATCTGCATATAAATGACAATTCTCTCTATGCCTAGACATAGCAACATAGGCTAAATTCCTATTCCAACCATATCCACCAGCATAAACAAATACATTATTAACTGTCATGCCTTGAACTTTATGAACTGTTGCAGCATATCCAAGTGCAAAATCATCATATTTTGATAGATTCACACAAATTTCTTTGGAGGAACCATCTAAGACGGCGGTAAATGTACTAACCTCACCGTTATGGTCGTGATTAACTGATTTTAAAGTCGCAAAACGGCCGTTTTTAACACCCAGGTGACGATCGTTCTTTAGAAATACAATCCTATCTCCTTCAGCAATATTTACAGCTCCACGTTTGGTTTTTGCAATTTTACCTAAAGAAATTTCACCATTTAAAACACGTTCATGTCTTACTAACTGATTCAGTTTGAAAACATCATCATTTTTATGCGCGACAATAAGCTGCTGTGATAAATTAGCTGATTGTTTATAAGATTTTAACCAATCTTGTGTCAGTTGCTTAAATGCAGCCTGCTCAGAAGATAATAAGTTAACATGTCCATGCTGTTTATAAGCCTTAAATGCCTTTAAAACATTACCTGTTGATAAATAATAGGTGGCTTGTCGTTGCCACTCCTCTTTTTGTCGATACACTGTTTCGAGTTTAGCAAAACCAATTCTTTCCACAATTGCTCTGAATGAAGCACCAGGCCCCACAGGTTGAATTTGTGCTTCATCTCCAACCAATACAAGTTTGGCTCGCGCTTTTGTGACGGCATCTAATACCACTTTCATTGAGTGACTATCGGTCATGCCTGCCTCATCCATTACAACAACGTGCTTATCCGTAAGAACAATATTTTTATTTAAAAGATTAGCGTTGAATGATGCGATTGTTCGACTATTAATGTTTGCGTCTTTAAGAAGGCCATCAGCTGCGACACCTGATAATGCAACTCCTTCTACTTTAAGACCCGCATCCTTCCAAACTCTATTTAAAGCAGCCATAGAAAATGATTTCCCAGTCCCTGCACGTCCAATAATACAGCTGATAGCAGAAGGCTTTAACGCATGTAAAACCGCATTTTTTTGTTCGTCTGATAGTACAGTTCCAGTAGATTTTTCATGTGCTAAAAGGGAGGTATTTAATGAACTAGTAGATATTTTAGAGTGCCTGGTATTAAAAAGAACGTCTACTTTTTTCTGTATGTCGTTTTCTAATTCAAACATCGCTTTTGTAGTATAACGACTCAACCCATCTTGACCAACACCTAACGGTATCAACGATGATGAATTCATGATTTCTTGAAACAATAATTCCTTGGCTCCTTCAAGACCTTTGTTCTTTATAGCCTTATAAATATCTTTATTAGTAAAAACAGACTCGTGGTAATTAATGGATGTTAATACATCTTTAACAGTTGTATGCAATCTCTCAGGTGCAATATGCTTTTCTAATTCATTTTTAATGATATCAGTTGAAAAAAACTCATGTTGAGATTCTATTTTTTTTAATAAAATATCAGGATTATTACTCACTATTTCAAAATTTTTGTATGCGATTTGTTGCGCTGTTTGCATGATATCAGTCGAAATACCTCTTTTAGACATATCCATGACTGCTTTACCTTTATGCACGCCAGGAATAAGTTCAATCCCTTGTTCCTCATAAGAACGATGATCTATTTTTATGTCAATACCATGAAGTTTAAGATGAAAATTAGCATATTGAGACCACTGCATGCGCAATTCTTTTAGTAAATCTTTACTGTTCCAGTCTGTAACTTTTTTACCAAATCCATTTAGCGATAATTCACGGGTTGATAACAGAATATGTACGTGAGGATTGTCTACATCCCAATGAATAGAAAAATCAGCTACCATGCCACGCAAACATAGCTGTTCTTTGATAAATGCACGTGTTAACTCAAGGTTTTGATCTTCAGACAATTCAAGTGGAAGCGCAAACTCTATTTCACGCGCAAGCTGAGCATCCTTTCTAATTTCAATTTCTTCAATCAAATTCCAAAGGCTTTCTGATGAAGAATGAACATTATCATTATCAATTATATGCTCAATCCAAGCCGGTGATTTTGGTGGCAATATAATCTCTGAGTGAATTACATCTTGTTTTTTTGAGTAGTCATATTCTCGCATTTCTTTATTATCATACATTTTTGATGCGTGCCTATATGCAGCAGCTGCAACAGCATTTTTGCCTTTAGAGCGTTGAATGATTTTAACTGTGAAATGATATATGGCCATAGTCATATGACTGTACTATAAAGCATGATGTTGCGCAAGCAACATATAAGTGCGCACTTCATGACTTTAGGAATTTCATACTTCAATATAAAATAATATTATACTATATTTACAGCTTCCTTTGATTTGGGTATGATGAGTACATCAACAACGATTTTTTATTTGGATTTACTTATGTCAAATTACGCAAATAAGCTATCATCTATCGAAGAAAAAAAACAAAAGCTGATTTTAGAAGAAGCTAAAATTCTCGAAAAAAGAAAATCTGAAATAGGGTCTTTAGCGGAAAAATTTAATTTACTAACTTTATCAGATGAAACTATTATTGGAGTTTTCTCTGAAGTTAAACTAAGTATGGAAAACAACAAACAAAAAATTAATGACTGGGCAGAACATGGAAGAAAATATATCAAACCAAAACGCAACACCGCTAAAACTGAGAAAAATACGTAGCCAACTTATTCATATTGAACGACAAATTAATCGCATGAAAACAACTGAGCGAAAGCAAGATACCAGAAAGAAAATTCAATTGGGTGGATTAATTAAAAAAGCAGGGCTAGGCGATGAAAGCACCTCAATTTTATTTGGTATGCTTTTAGACTGCAAAGAGAAAATTAATTTTCCTGACGGCGAATTAATAAAACAAGAGTGGAAAATAAAAGGAGATATTGCACTTACATGGCCTGGGACTGAAGACCATCAAGAGGTAAGCTAATGAATGCACCAAAATACCTTGAAGGAGGGCGTCAGAATCAAATTATACATATCGGTGATTGTGTACATCGTCCCATTGGTTCATGGACTTACCAAATTCACAACCTTCTTAATCACTTGCGAAAAAATGGGTTTTATTCTGCACCTATGCCTTTAGGTTTTGATGACGAAGGTCGAGAAATAGTTAGCTTTATAAAAGGGGATGTGAGTAATTATCCTTTGAGTACTTCTGCATCTTCAAACGATGCATTGATCTCTGCTGCTCATTTACTACGTAATTTTCATGATGCCTCACAAAGTTTCTTAGTTAACCTTACTTCTGAGCAAACATGTTGGCAATTGCCAGCGCGTTACCCACAAGAAGTAATGTGTCACGGTGATTTTGCTCCCTACAATGTCGTTTTAGATGGAAAACAAGCTATTGGAATTATTGATTTTGATACCTGTCATCCAGGGCCTCGTTCATGGGATATTGCTTATGCTTTGTACCGTTGGAGTCCCTTTACCAATCCAAATAATAAGGATGGATTTGGAACTATTGAAGATCAAATTTTAAGGGCGCGTTTATTTTGCCAAGCATATGGCTTATCAGATGAACAAAGAATTGGATTGGCAAATTTGATTATTGAAAGGCTAGAAGTGCTAGTTGACTTTTTGTTGGAACAAGCGCAAAGAGGTAATAAAGATTTCGAATTAAATATGCAGGACGGACATCATCTGCTTTATTTGGCAGACATTAAGTATATTAAGAGCCATTTAACTACAATACAAGATGGCCTTAAAAACCCTTAAGTCGGTTGGCTGTTCCATTGCCAAAGGCCGAAATACAACTTTTGCATTTTCTAACAGATGAATCCCATGAAGCTTTTCTTCATCTATTTAGGGGTGTGACAATCATTGGAACGAAAAGGTACTCTAAGCAAAATCCCTAGGCCAGTTCTAGCTCTTCAGCAACATTTAGCGGTCTTAGTTGTCCATCGGCCACGACTTTTGGCAACATAAACGAAAAATGTCCCAAAAAATTAATATGCTTCCGTCCCAATGGCGATAACCGTGCTTCGTCTTCTTCATTTATCACTTCACCTTGCGCATGCAAATAATCTAACGCAGACTGTATGTAAACTGTATTCCACAACACTATCGCATTAGTAGCTAAGCCAAGTACGTTGAGTTGATCCTCTTGTCCTTCTCGATACTTTTCATAAATTTCACCACGGCGACCATGATATACGGTGCGTGCTAAACTGTGGCGACTTTCGCCTTTATTGAGTTGTGTCAAAATATGACGGCGATATTCTTCATTATCAATATAATTGAGTAGATACATAGTTTTGATAATGCGGCCCAAATTCATCAATGCTTTAGCTAAACCAGATGGTCTGTTCTTACGAAATAAGGATCGTATCAAATCTGAAGCACTAACGTAGCCTAATTTCAATGAAACAGCGACCCGTAAAATATCCTCCCAGTGTTTGCGGATGGATCCCTCGTTAATTTTATGGTTTGAAATATCATTGAGACTACCATAGTTCGCTTTGGGGTCGATTTTCCAGAAACGCGCCCCACCAACATCAGCAAGTCTTGGACTAAATTGGTATCCTAATAACCAAAACAACGCAAAAATAATTTCGCTAGCACCAGCCGTATCCGTCATGATCTCTTTTATATCAAGACTTGTTTGTTGATCTTGCATACCATCCAATAGATAAAGCGAATCACGGAGAGTACCTGTGATTACAATACCATGAAATCCTGCATTTTGGTCAGATACAAAATTGTAATAGGTTAATCCACGTTTTGGTCCATAATATTTTTTGTTGGGTCCTGAATTCACCGTTTTTACAGCGCAGGTAAATCTAATGCCATCAGCAGAAGCAATATGGCCCGTGCCCATTTTTTTTGCAAGTGGTAGCTTAGAATGAGTATCTACAAGACGAGCATTGGCGCGGGCAATAGTCTCAGCACGAATGCAATTTTGCTGTATCCAACTTAATCGATTGCGTGTTAATTGCGGACTGTCTTCATTAATCAATGGCTCAAGGCCAATATTGCATGAATCAGCCATAATGACCGCACATAATGAGACTTCAATCCCAGATACGCGTGAATTACTATCACTAATATGCAAACATTCTTCAGTAAAATCAGTCATTCTGTTGGCTTCTAGCAATAATTCTGGAAAATCAATGCGTGGCATCAAACTATCCACCTTATCCTTCAATATTTTCAAACTTGCAGGTTCATCGATTTTTTCTAATCTGGATAATTTGATCCTATATTTGCCCTTTTTATTTTTAACAATCTCAACCGCATCATTTTTCGGTAATCTTTTAAGTACATCCTGATAGGTGTTCTCTAGTTTTGCAGACAAATGACCAAATGCTTCATCAAAATCGGTACATAAATTGAGTGATCGGCATACTGGGATCTTATGCTGTTCCCACGCTGCACCACTTAATAATTTAGCCCACGGATCACACCACCGCTCACTTTGCACAACATGCATGTCACGACTGCGCATATTAGCTTGCAAATGATCCATTGCACATAATGTATAACCTGGCCTATCGATTTCTTTGGTTTTGACATTGATAACGACATTTCGCCAACCAGCATTGACAATATCAAGTGGTGCATTTTGAAATGAAGGCTGTCGCTTACCTTCCATGGTGGCTAAAAATTCTATTGCTGCTTGTGCTGGTTTTCCTTCTTTAGTAGTTTGAAATTTGACTGTATTGAATAGTGTTGGTAGAAAGCGGCGTACCGTTTTGTATTGCTCAAGCAACTCATCGTAATATTTGTCATGGTTTGGTTTGGCAATTTGTCGAATGACCTCTACAGCATTAATTATGGCATCCTTAGAAATCGTTTTGTAAATTACGCCTGGTAAGTTGTTATCCTCTTCATACTTTAAAAATAAATCGCCGAAGTCAGATAGTTTTAATGCAGCCTTATCCAAATCACCCAAACTGCGTATACGTTTTTTCTGACCTAACCGTTTTGCCGCGGCGCTGATTTCAGTGAGTAACATATCTAACAAATCCAGCGCATCATCCAGTGCCTTGGTTTCATAAACATAGGCGAATGAAAATAACACAGCAATACGCCTATCATCAGGCATCCGTGCAATCGAGGGAGCCCATGAAACAGTGACATACCTGGCCAAGTGATTGATTTTTGCTTTTGGTATATTGCCGATGTTTATTTTCCCTATGCCTAAATCACGGATGTATTGATAACGCTGAAGAGCCCGTACTAATCCAGTACTGCTGATATGGGTTGGCCCTTTTTTTAATTCATCGAGCTTACTGTAACGTTTACCATCTGGAACCAATAATAAATCTTCTAGTTGTACCTTTTGATTGGTATCCACTAATAAAGTCAGCCGCTGCCATAGCCGTTTTGACACGCGATCCCGAACTTTTGCAATCAAAACAGTTAAAGTACTAATGCCTGGCAAAAGCACTTTTCTGCTGGTGAGCCATAACGTACAACGTTCAAACAAAATACTGGGTCTCTCATTACCAAACCAAGCTTGAGAATATAACCAACGAGTTAACCGATATCCCCAGATGCCACTGAGATCTTGGTAATCAAATAGCGTCTTGATTTCACTACAATGTGTCAATCTGGTTGCTTTTCGTTCCAAGTAACGTGCAATATCTACAGGCAATTCGACCGCTAATTGTTTGGCAAGGTAGCAGACAACCTCATTAGGCACATCAATCGGATTTGATAGAAAAGTTCCAATAAATCTGACGGTGGTTAATTGTAAGGCATATCCAAGTTTGTTGTAATCGCGTCGGCAAGCATCAATTAATTCTTTATCCTTGTCGTCAAGGTAAAAATATTTATCAAGTTGCTCTTGCGTCAGTGTCACAGGATATGTTGCGTAGGACTGATATTGCTCATCGGTTAAAAAATCAACAGGCATGCGTGTCTCATAAAACGTTCGTTTGTTAAGAGGAAAAAATCTATAGGATTTTTAAGGCAGCAAGTGTATCATCTATTCATCTTAGGAAACAAAATATTATTTTCCCAATTTATCATCAAATTATGAGAAAATATCATGCCAAAATTAGTAGGATACGCTCGTGTTAGTACGAATGACCAGGATGTTCAATTGCAACTCAATGCACTGGAAGCCGCAGGTTGTGCTAAAAACAAAATATTTATCGACAAAATTTCTGGGGTGCGTACTGAACGACCTGGATTAGATAAATGTATGACTGAGTTGGAAGTTGGCGACACTCTTTTGGTTTGGCGATTAGATCGATTAGGTCGATCAATGGCTCATTTAGTGACATTAGTTGAAGATTTAGGTAAGAAAGGAATCGGATTTCGATCGCTCTGCGATGGTGCTATTGATACAACAACGGCATCAGGAGAATTGATTTTTAATATTTTTTCTTCTTTGGCTCAATTTGAACGACGATTAATTCAAGAAAGAACCAAAGCTGGCTTAGATGCCGCACGCGCAAGAGGTCGAAATGGGGGAAGAAAAAAAGTTGCACCAGATAATCCTAAAGTGCTTACCGCTAAACGTATGCATAAAAATCATGGGATGAGCATCGATGATATATGCAAAACCCTAAAAATTTCTCGCGCCAGTTTTTATCGGTACCTTTCCCTAAGTGGAGATAAATCTTAATGAATATACAACGAATACTGCATGGTTCCGTAGTGTCGCCTTTTGTACGCAAGGTTTGGATAGTACTAAATTTAAAAAATTTGGATTTTGAGCTTAATACAATAATTCCTTTTCTAAATGACCATAAAAAGGCTCTCTTAAAATTAAATCCCCTCGGCAAGACCCCTGTTTATCAAGAAAATGATTTTCTTCTTGCGGATTCATCAGTAATTTGTGCTTATTTGGAGAAAAAATACCCATCTATTCCAGTCTATCCTTCTGAACCCGAAGGTTATGCTCAATGTTTATGGTATGAAGAATATGCTGATACAGTATTAATACCTACAACTTTAAGTGTTTTTTTTAATAAATTGCTCGCTGTAAAATTTGGGCAAATACCTAACGAAGAAGCGGTACAAAATGCTATAGAAACAAAGCTTCCGGAAATTTTTAATTACCTCGAGCAACAGGTTAACAATAAAAAATATTTGGTAGGAGATAGCCTTTCTTTGGCTGATATTAGCATTACAGCATCTTTTATAAATTTAGAATTAGCAGGATATACTGTTAATTGCGAACGATGGCCCTCCCTAAAATACTATGTAGATGAAGTAACGAAAGAATCTTTTGTAAAAAAAGCTATTATTGAAGTAAAGGAAAGGATGCAGAAATAACAAAAAATTACGCTTAAACTAGGGACTGCTCTTAGAGTACCTTTTCGTTCCAATGATTGTCACACCCCTGTTAGGATTTTATCCGATTGCAGGTGGGGAAATTACCATTAATGGTGTTAATATTTACGATGTTGGTTTTGAGTTAGTTCGTGACAACATCTGCACGGTTTTACAAAGCCCCATTTTGTTTAATGATACTATTCGCAATAACCTGACGTTTGATAGCCAAGTGAGCGATGATGAACTATGGGGTGCATTGGATAAAGCTCAACTTAAACCTTTGATAGAGAGTTACGAGCATCAATTGGATACCCAAATGGGTAAACGAGGTGTTCGGTTTTCAGGCGGACAACGACAACGACTGGCTATTGCACGTATGGTGTTACGTCAACCAAAAGTTGTCATTTTAGATGAAGCGACTTCGGCACTTGATTCAAATACAGAACATGCGCTTTTTGAATCCATTCGTGATTTTTTGAGATCAAGAACTACTATTATTATTACCCATCGACTGAGTTCAATTATGGATTCGGATATAATATATGTCATGAATCAAGGACTCATAGCGGAGCAGGGTACGCATGAAGAATTACTGGTGTTAAAAGGGATTTATTACAGTTTGTTTACGTTACAAAAATACGAAAACGGTGATATGAAATGATTTATTTGTTTTTAAGAGAGAATGATAATGGATTTTAATATAAGAAAAGCCCGTTATGAGGACGTACTTTCTATCGTAAAACTGCTGGCTCATGACTCATTAGGTAAACAACGTGAATCATACCAAGAACCTTTACCTGAGCATTATTACACTGCTTTTACTGATATAGATAACGATAAAAATAATTATTTAATGGTTGTGGAAGACAACAATAAAATTATTGGTACTTTTCAATTAACTATTATTACCTATTTAACCTATCAAGGGGGAAAGCGCGGGCAAATTGAAGGGGTTCGTATCGATGAACAATATCGAGGTCAAGGGATTGGTAAGCAAATGATCCAATGGGGAATAAATAAATCTCGTGAAATAGGTTGCCATTTAGTACAACTTACCATGGATAAGAAACGATTTGAAACCATCGAGTTTTATAAAAAATTAGGGTTTACTGCCTCCCACGAGGGAATGAAGCTACATTTATAGTGTTATTGAAAATGGAAAAGTATTTTCAGTCCAGCGGTTACACTAATTTAAGAGAAAAAATTATCTGCGATTCCTTAGCGTACGTTTTCGCGAGCAGTTACGGTTCGTGCTTCTTAGGGCACTTGCCTTGGGTAGATAGTAATGTTATTTAAAGAATATTTTGTGATTTTTTCCATCAATCATCGCGATTCCACCACTAGGTACTAATATTTGTGGATCCGTATGGCCAAAATCTAAACCAAATACTGCCGGGACCTTCGGAGCATACTCACTTAATGCCTTGATAATAAGAATTCGTTGATTTTCCAAATATTGTTCTCTTCCTTCGGTGGGTAGCATTTCGCAACATTGTGTTTTTGGTCGGCCAACTAGTATGGCTGAAAATTTTGATAACCAACCTCGTATACCCATTCCCACTAAACTTCGATATACGTTGTCAGCAGAGGGCATTTCTTCTGAAGTCTCTATAAACAGTATAGTTCCCTCTAACTGCTCGGGGCTTGGTAAATACTTCTCAGATAGCATATGCCAGGCAATAATTTCCCAACAGCCACCCCATAATCTGCCAGTTACCTCTTTTCTGGCAAAGTTATACCAAACCCAGCCTGGATTCGGTTCCATTGGCTTACATTTATCCAATAATGATTCATCGGACCATTCAAAGTCAACGTCCGTCCATGTTTCAGAGGGCATAATTTCTCTTGTTTCGTTTTTAAAGAGAGCATGATGAAAATTCTCAACCGTAAACGTATCCATTTTCCCGTTTTGTGCCCATTGCTGCATGACACTGCCACCATAATAAGAAACAATACCTAAATTCCACAGATAAAGGTGAAGATTTGTATTGTCCGAAAGGCCGAGAAACATCTTTGGATTTTGAGCAATAACATCTTTATCAAGATAATCTAAAATTTTTATCTGATCATCGCCACCAATCGTCGCAATGACTGCTTTAATACTTTTGTCATTAAAAGCTTGATTAATATCCCGAGCTCTAGCTTGAGGATTTTCTGCAAGATATTGGCCATCTTTTAGCGCCGTTGGAAATTCAATGGGTTCTAAACCAAAATCTTCTTTAAGCCGGTTTAGACCTTGATGATATACCCAAGGAAACGCAGCTGCAGCACCTGAGGACGGGGAGACAATTGCCACTTTATCACCTTTCTTTAATTTGTCTGGAACAATAAATTCTTTTGA
>Ga0075163_10004457_pt1 | contig 18805 bp, 16 predicted proteins | sample JI1023141ADNA_FD_71478 | JGI IMG/M metagenome (GOLD analysis project Ga0075163, IMG submission 71478) | Wastewater effluent complex algal communities from Wisconsin, to seasonally profile nutrient transformation and Carbon sequestration -... | ecosystem: Engineered > WWTP > Effluent > Algae...
CAGCGGCTCGGCGCGGATCTCGAGCGCTCGGGCTGCCTCCGACTGCGGCGCCGGCACGCCCTTGATCGGCTCGGCGCCGGCCGGGGCGGGGACGACCTTGGGCTCGGCGTACGGGTCGAGGACCTCGGCGCCCTGCAGGCTGGCCCGCTGATCGGGCGGGGCCAGGACTTCGTGCGGCGCGCCGGGGATCGCCGGGCCGGCGGGCGCGGTGGCTGACACCACCGGGGCCGCCCCGGGCGTGGCCGGCGCGGTGGCTGACACCACCGGGGCCGCCCCGGGCGTGGCCGGCGCGGTGGCTGACACCACCGGGGCCGCCCCGGGCGTGGCCGGCGCGGTGGCTGACACCACGGTCGCATAGGGGTCGAGCGGCGACCCTGGGTTGGTGGCTGACACCACCCGGGGCGGGGCCGCGCTGGCGTACGGATCGAGCGGGCCCGGCGCGCTGACGAGACCGGATGACCCGTACGGATCGAGCAGCGAGGGGGCCCCGCCGGTGGGCCGGGGCGTCGCGCCGGGCGCCGGGCTGGCGGGCGGGGCGATCGCCGCCGGGTCGAAGGGCAACACCACCTCGCGGCCGTCGCGCCACAGCACGACCTCGTCCTCGTCGACGTCGATCACCTGGAAATCACCGAGGTTATCGCCGATCTCGACCTGCACCTGGGTGTTGTGCTCGCGGTCGAGCACCACCGCCTGCTGGGTGGCGGGCATCACCTTCAACACCCGGTACGGCACCTTGCCGGCCCGCTTCGCCGCCGGCGTCACCGGGGCGGCGGGCGCACCTGGAACATCGGCCGCCGCGGGGCCGACCGCGGCCAGCCCCGCGAGGGAGGAGAGCAGCAGCGCCGCCAGCGTCCGGGTCATGGCGCCCATCTCAAGCAAGCTTCGTTCCGGGCGCTCGATCGGCCGAGATCAGCCGCTTGGCTGCCCTCGTGTGGCGGTTCATTCACGGATCGAGGCATGAACGCCCCGGGTTCTGACGTCGGCCGCCAGGTGGCTGACACCACCCGGCCGGCGCTCACTTCGCGGCGGTCTTGCCCTTGGTCTCGTACTCGGACAGGTCGAGGTCCTCGAGCTCCTTGAGGTCCTCGGCCGACAGCCCGTTGGTCGACGGCATCTCGGTCGGCCCCGAGCTCTCCTTGGGCGCGGACTTGCCGGCCTCGAGCTGCGGCGCCGCCGCCGACTTGGGCGCCTCGAGCAGGCCCATCTTGGCCTTCAGCTCGGACAGCGCGTCGTCGTCGCCGCCGCCGCCCGTCTCGAGCGCCAGGAACTTCGACTCCAGCGTGTCGCCCGACAGCTCGCCGGCCAGCTCGGCGCCGGCCTCGGCCTCGGCCTCCATCAGCGCGATCCGCTCCGACATCCGGTCGAAGGTGTCGAACGCGCTGGTGTCGCCCAGCCCCTGCATGGTGCTGGCGATCTGCTGCTGGGCCTCCGCGCGCTTCTTGCGCGCGATGAGGATGTTCTTCTTGCGCTTGGCCTCCTCGATCTTGTTGTTGAGGAGCCGCAGCGCGTCCTTGAGCTTCTCGACCGCCTGCTTCTGGGCCAGCCACTGCTGCTGGTACTGCTCGGCGATGTTGTCGTGCTCCTGCTTGCGGGCGAGGGCCTGACGGGCGAGGCCGTCGTCGCCGGCGCGGACCGCGACCATCGCCTTGCGCTCCCACTCCTTGGACTTCTCGGCCTCGGCGGTCGCCTGCTTCTGCAGCTTCTTCTCGTCGGCGATCGCGACCGCGACCGCCTTCTTCGCGTCGGCCAGCTGCTGCTGCATCTCGAGCAGCACCTGGTTGAGCATCTTCTCCGGATCTTCAGCCTTCGTGATGAGATCGTTGAGGTTGCTCTTGATGAGCGTGCCGAGCCTGGAAAAGATGCCCATGTTTCGTCCCGGTTAGGCGCCTTGCTCGTTCGAGCGTACGAGATCAGGGGGGTGGTTGCAACGCTGGGTCGGCGCATGCTACCGCACCCGCGAAGGTCGCCTCCGCGGCGTGACGCCATGACCACCGCTCCCTCGCTGCCGCGCCACATCGGCATCATCATGGACGGCAACGGCCGCTGGGCGCAGCTCCGCGATCAGCCGCGGATCGAGGGCCACCGGGTCGGCGCCGAGAGCGTCCGCGACATCACCCGCGCCGCCCGCGAGCTCGGCGTCGAGGCGCTGACGCTGTACGCGTTCTCGATCCAGAACTGGGCCCGGCCCGGCGAGGAGGTCATGGCGCTGATGGAGCTCTTGCGCGACTACCTCCACGACGAGCGCCCCGAGATCATGGACAACCAGATCCGGCTGCACGCGATCGGCGAGCTCGACCGCCTGCCGCCGATGGTCCGGGCCCCGCTCGACGCGCTGTGCGCCGACTCGGCCGGCCACCGCGGCATGGTCCTGACCCTGGCCCTGTCCTACGGCGGCCGCGAGTCGCTGGCCGCCGCCGCCCGCGCCCTGGCCACCGCCGCCGTCGCCGGCGAGGTCGCCTGCGCCACCATCGACGTCGAGCGGTTCGGCGCCAGCCTGCCGACCGCCGGCCTGCCGCCCCTCGACCTGCTCATCCGCACCAGCGGCGAGCAGCGGATCAGCAACTTCCTCCTCTGGGAGGCGGCCTACGCCGAGCTGATGTTCGTCGACGTCATGTGGCCGGACTTCCGTCGCCGCCACCTCTACGAGTGCCTCGACGGCTACGGCCAGCGCGAGCGGCGCTTCGGCCTGACCTCGGCCCAGCTCGCCAGCGACGTCGAGACCGACGGCGGCGGCGCCCCCGCCGCCCCGGCCCCGCCCGAGACCGACCCGTCGGCTTGACGGCCCGGCCCGCGCGGGGTTACTGCCTGCGCCGTGGCCCTCGGCAACCTCGCCTCCCGGTTCCTGGTCGCGGTGGTCGCCGCGCCGATCCTGCTGCTGGCGATCTACCAGCGCAACCCGATCTACACCTGGGTGATCATCTTCGCCGCCTCGCTGGTGGCGATGGCCGAGCTGTTCGCGATGACGCTGACCGATCGCACCGATCGCCTGGTCAGCCTGATCCTCGGCGCCCTGGCGGTGGCCGGCTTCTACTGGATGCACCCGCTGGCGCTGCCGCACCACGGCGCCTGGCTGATGCTGGCCGACAGCCGCCACGCCGTCCTCGGGGTCGCGGTCATCGCCCCGCTGATCTACTACCTGTTCCGTTACGGTGACATCGCCACGGTCGCGCCGCGGATGGCGTTCACCGTGTTCGGCATCGTCTACGCCGGGCTCCTGCTCACCACCGTCGCCGAGCTCAAGCGCGACGGCGGCGCGGCCGGCGGCGACCTGGTGCTCTTCGTCCTGCTGGTGGTGTGGGCCGGCGACACCGGCGCCTACTTCGCCGGCCGCTTCCTCGGCAAGCACAAGCTCTACCCGGCGGTGTCGCCCAAGAAGACCTGGGAGGGCGCGTTCGGCGGCCTGGCCGGCTCGTTCCTCGCCGCCGCCGGCATGAAGCTCGGCCGCCTCGACGGCGTGTTCAACTGGGCCGACGTCGTGCTGCTGGCGATCCCGGGCGCGGCGCTGGCCCAGGTCGGCGACCTCGCCGAGTCGCTGCTCAAGCGCTCGGTCGGCGTGAAGGACTCGGGCTCGATCCTGCCCGGCCACGGCGGCATCCTCGATCGCATCGACGCGGTCCTGTTCTTCGCCCCGTACGTGTTCGCGTACATCCAGCTCCGCCTGTTCATCGCCGCGCTGTAGGGCGCGCGCCGTCGTCACGGCCGCGACGGGCGGGGTGGCTCGGCTGGGCTGTCGTGGTGATCGACGGGGTCGGTCGGTGACGGCGTCGGGGCGCCGGCGATCGGCGCCCCGGGCAAGAGGATGTTGCCGCCGAGCAACGCGTCGAGCTGGTCGGGGTCGAGGCCGGCGATGGCGGCGAAGCGATCGAGGTAGCGGGCCTCGGTCGCGCGGATGAGCTGCCAGCGCTCGTCCTCGGGGCGGCCGGCGGCGACCAGCGCGCGCAGGTCGCGCTTGAAGTCGTCGTTGCTGGCGTGCATGAGCGCGGTCAGCTCGGCGCGCGCCGCGTCGTCGAGATCGTGGCCCAGCACGTCCTCGACCTCGGGCACCCGCTGGGTGGCCAGCACCAGCAGGCCGAGGTGGGTCAGCTCGCGCACCTCGGCGACGGTGATCCGCTCGGCCTCGGCCTGGGCGCGGGCGAAGTCGGCGTTGTGATCGACGTAGAGATCGGCCATCGCCCGGAACGCCGCCGCGCCCGGTCGCGGGCCGGTCGCGACCTGGGCGGTGATCGTCCGTCGCCAGGCCGGGGTCAGCGGCGGCATGGTCGGCTCCGCGATCGTCGGGTGGGGCGCGTCGGGCCCCGGCGGCGCCGCCGGCCGGCCGTTCGGCAACGGCGGCGCCGCGGTCGGCGCCGCGGCGGTCGCCGGGCGCTCCGCGGCCCGCGAGCGGGCGGTCCACGCCCACAGCGCCAGCGCGCCGGCCAGCGCGGCGCACGCCGCCACCGTCGGCAGCGACGGTCGCTTCACCGTCGGCCTCGTCGACCCCGGCTCACGGGTACGAGTAGCCGAAGCAGGTGCTGGCGGTGCTGACCCGGTGACCGACGCAGGTCGAGAAGTAGCGCATCCAGCAGTCGCTGTTGCAGTTGGTGACGATGTTGTAGCTGCACGTGCTCGATCGCGCGGTGTAGCCTTGGGTGCCGTACTTGTTGTTGGTCTGGGCGCCGCAGCTGTCGAGCTTCGACTGCGCCGCCGAGAACGACGACGACAGGTACTGGTAGTCGAACCACGAGCCGCTCGGCACCGAGTCGGAGCTGGTGCCGGCGAAGCAGTAGTCGCTGGTGGTGAAGCCGTCGTACTCTTGGTTCGACTGCACCGTGGCCCAGTTGGTGAGGCAGCCGATGCGGTGGTAGGCCAGCCCGAGGAAGAGGTTGTCGCGGTAGTACTCGACGTAGTAGTCGGCCCGCGCCGGCGCGGTGGCGGCGAGGGTGGCGGTGAACGCGAGCGCGGCCAGGATCTGCCTCATGTGCGTGCTCCTCGGTGGGGGACGCTCGCAGCCGGTGCGAGCGCTCGCGTCACCACCTACCCCGCAGCTCGCGCGAAGACTCCGCGCGCCGGCATGATCACTGTAGCGCCGGCGGGCGTGGCCGCGTCCATCGATTTCGTCCGGTGACCGGACGATCGCCGGCGATCGGCGACCCGGGTTCGCCCGCACATCGGCGGCGACGTCGGCGCGGCGCACCCGGTACGCGACATGTCCCACCCATCGGCCACCGCGGCGCGTTACGCTCACGCGGTGCGCGTCATCGATCGAGCGGCCCGGGCCTGGATGCTCGCCTTGCTGGTGACCGGCGGCTGCATCGAGCATCGCGTCGCCGTGACCGGCGGCTCCTTGCACCGCGGGCTGTGGGCGCTGCGGACCCAGGGCCAGACCGAGGTGGTCGTCGTCCATCAGCGCGGCCATCGTCGACCGGTGGCCGCGCTCGAGGTGATCGCCGCCGACCAGGTCGTCACCGTCGCAGGCGAGCGAACGACCCCGCTCGTCCTCGGCCAGGGCTGCCGCGACCTGCCGTCGCCGGCGCAGGCGGCGGTCGATCCGCGCTGCCGGCTGAGCGCGCTGCGCGACGTCGGCCTCGAGCTGCGCACGACCACCGAGGTCGATGGCCGGCGGATCGGCGCCTACGCGATCGGCGGCCTCGCCCTCGGCCTGGCCGCGGGCGTCATCGGCTGCGAGCTCGGCTGCGCCGACGACTCGACCGCCAAGCGCGCCTCCGACATCGTGGTCGGCGGCCTGGCCGTCGCGCTGGTCGGCGGCATCGTCTGGGCGATCATCGACTGCTCGGGCCGCTGGGGCCAGCCCGGCTGCCGCGACTGACTGTTCGCCCAGCAGCGGCTCGGCCGTCAGCCGATAGCCGACGCCGTGGCGGGCCTCGATGACGTCCTCGAGACCGAGGCGAGCCAGCGCGCGGCGGACCCGCCGGACGAGCCGCCGCCTCGGCTCCAGCAGCTCTCACGGTCACGGCGACGGAGGCCGCGGTCCCTCGCCCGCGAGCCCGCGCTGCAAGCAGCCGTCCATCCGCTCGCGCGTCGCTTGCGCCGTCTCCGCCTGTTGCACGGTCGGCGCGTCGGGCTCGCTCAGGGCCGCGAACCGCCTCATCACACCCTCGGCGCAGCGGCCGTCGGTGCACGCACACATCTCGTCGGCGAGGGCGCTGAGCGCGTCGAGGTGGCGGGCGACCACGGCGTCCGCGGCGGCACGCTCCTCCGGCGTCGCCGCGTCCCGGACAATCTGCTGGCACGCGGCGATCCGCTTGCCGCCCGCCTCGAGCGCGGTCGCGCGCGCCGGGTCCTCGGCATAGCGCATGATGTCCTCGAGGTCCTTCTCGGTCCACGCGTTCATCTCGCGGCCGACGGCCGCGGTGCAGCTCATCGTCGTGCAGGCGCACATGGCCGCCTCGAAGGCGTCGAGCCGGGCCGCGATGGGATGCTCGGCGGTCCCGCCCACACCAGCGGAGCCGGTGGGCGCGCTGGTCCCGATGGGAGCGGCCCGCTTGCTGGCATCGCAGCCGGCGGCCACGAGGGCCAGCACGCTCAGCAGGCCCGCACGTCTCCAGTGCTTGCGCGCCATGTCGCCGGCGCCACGCTATCACGGGGCTCGCGGGGAGCGAGCCGCCGATCGGGCAGCCACGTCCGCCACAGGGCGGCCGGCTCAGGCGGCGCTGGCGGACAGGTAGTCGCGGGCGCGGCCGGCCCAGTCGCTGCGCTCGTCGAGCTCGAGGTAGCGCTCGAAGGCGGTGCGGGCCTGGGCCTCGCCGCCGACCCGGGCCAGCAGCAGGCCGAGGTTGTAGTGGGCGTCGGCGAAGTCGGGCGAGAGCTGACAGACCCGGCGCAGCTCGGCGATCGCGCGCTCGGTCTCGCCCTGATCGTCGAGCAGGTTGCTGAGGTTGTAGCGGGCCTCGGCCTGGTCGGGGTCGTGCTCGATCGCCTGCTCGTACATCGCGCGCGCCGCCGCCAGCTCGCCCTGCCGGTAGCGCAGGTTGCCGAGGTTGGTCATCGCCGCGGCCAGGCCGGGATCGAGGTCGAGCGCCCGCTGGTACAGCGCGGCCGCGCCGTCGTCGTCGCCGCGCTCCTCGGCCGCCCGGCCCTCGACGAAGCAGGTGTAGGCGGTCGGGCCCAGGTTGGCCTCGGTCGGATCGTCGTCGACCGGGCTCGGCACCGGCCCGAGCTCGATGCTCTCGGCCAGCGCCTGCGCCGGCTGGCTGGTCGGCAGCAGCTCGGCGATCTGCCCGCCCAGCGACGGCAGGTTGAACGCCATCACCACCTGGCCGCTGATCGGCGCGAACGCGACGTCGTCGTCGATCGCGACCAGGGTCTCGCCGTCCGAGCACACCCGCAGCCGGCTGGCCGGATGGACGTCGCCGGGCAGCGCCTTGCGCAGCGCCTCGAGGTTCTTCCTGACCTTCTGCGTGGTCAGGCCGGCGGCGAGCAGGTCCTTGGCCGCCTTGACCGCGCACAGGTCGCGGAACGTGTAGTAGAAGCGGCCGCCCTTGCGCACGGTCGGCCCGACGAACCCGCTCTGCATCCAGTAGCGGAGGCGGGCCTCCTGGAGGGCGAACAGCTTGGCGACGTCACGGATGCTGAACAGCTCGGTCACGGACTACCTCCGGAGAAGGGCTTCGACGTCGAGGGCGAAGTGGACGGTCGAGCCGCTGGCGCGGGCCTTGAGATCGATCGTCGGCTGGACCAGGGCGCCGGTGGCGAGGCGGGCGGCCTCGGCGAACGCGACCTGCCGGGCGCGCTGGCGGACCCGCGGATCGGCGGGCGCGAGCGAGGCGACCCGGTGGGCGGTGTGGGCGTCGGCGGTGTCCGAGAGCTGGTGGGTCAGGCGGGCGAGGTCGACCGTGATCATGGTCGAGCCCGACCAGCGATCGCCGTCGAGGCCGCCCTCGGACGTGACCTTCATCGCCGCCCACAGCAGCTCGAGCGCGGTCGGCGACAGCTCGATCTGCACCCGCCGGTGGAACACCGACAGGCGGACCGCGCGCGCCATCGGCTTGCGCGGCGGCAACGGCACCGGCGCGACGCGCCCCTCGAGCCGACCCTTGCGGGGACGGCTCACGCTGGACGGGTCACGGGGAGCCCGCGATGCGGCGGCGGCCATGGTGCCCACGCTAGGGCAGCGGTCGCGGCGGGTCCACTTTTCTCTACATGTAGGACCAGGTGACCGCGCTGCCTACCGAGGACAGCGCCGGCCGGGCCATGGTACCTGATGGTCCAGAGGCACCGGCCCCGCGATGATCCAGGACCCCAGGAACTACACGATCTTGGTCGTCGACGACGAGCAGGACAACCTCGACGCCTTCCGGTTCAACTTCCGCAAGGTCTTCGACATCGTCAGCGCCGGCAGCGGCGCCGAGGCGCTCGAGATCCTCAAGGACAAGGACGTCGCGGTCATCATCACCGACCAGCGAATGCCGCGGATGACCGGGCTCGAGTTCCTCCGCGCGGCCAAGGATCTCCGCCCCGACGCGGTGCCGATCATCCTCACCGCCTTCACCGACGTCGACGTGCTGATCGAGGCGATCAACCTCGGGCAGGTCTACCGCTACATCACCAAGCCGTGGGACGCCAAGGAGGTCCGCGGCGTCCTCCAGTACGCGATCGAGCGCTTCCACCTCCAGCGCGAGAACAGCCGGATGGCGGCCCAGCTCGCCGAGTACACCGGCTACCTCAACCAGCAGCTCCACGGCGAGTTCGACTTCGGCAACATCATCGGCGACAGCGCCGCGCTGCGCGAGGTGCTGGCCAAGGTCGAGCAGGTCGCGCCGACCGCGTCGACCGTGCTGCTGCGGGGCGAGACCGGCACCGGCAAGGAGCTGGTCGCCCACGCCATCCACATCAACTCGCCGCGCGAGCACAAGCCGTTCGTGCGGGTCAACTGCGCCGCGCTCGCCCCCGGCATCCTCGAGAGCGAGCTGTTCGGCCACGAGAAGGGCAGCTTCACCGGCGCGATCCAGCGCCGGGCCGGCCGGTTCGAGCTGGCCGACGGCGGCACCCTGTTCCTCGACGAGGTCGGCGACCTGCCGATGGAGGTGCAGATCAAGCTGCTGCGGACCCTGCAGGAGCGCGAGTTCGAGCGGGTCGGCGGGGCCGAGACCATCAAGGTCGACGTCCGCCTGGTGTCGGCGACCAACCGCAACCTCGAGAAGATGATCGAGGAGGGCGAGTTCCGCGAGGACCTCTACTACCGGCTCAACGTCTTCCCGGTCAACCTGCCGCCGCTGCGCGAGCGCCTCGACGACATCGCGGTGCTGGCCCACCACTTCGTCGGCAAGTTCGGCCGCACCATGGGCACGGCCGTCGCCGGCATCTCCAACGAGGCGGTCGCCAAGCTGCGCGAGTACTCGTGGCCGGGCAACGTCCGCGAGCTCGAGAACATCATCGAGCGGGCGATGATCCTCGCCCGTGGCGGCGAGGTCGGCACCAGCCACCTCGACTTCGGCCGCCGGGCCCAGGCCGCCAGCGTCAACGCCAGCGTCAGCTCGGGCTCGGGCAACTTCGCCCCGGTGCCGGTCGAGCACGGCCTCGGGCCGGCCGACGAGGGCCGGTCGCTGGCCGAGCGCCTGCTCGACAGCGAGCGCAAGGAGATCATCGCCGCGGTCGAGAAGAGCCGCGGCAACATCGCCAGCGCCTCGCGCACCCTCGGCATCAACCGGTCGACGCTGTACTACCGGCTGCGCAAGCACGGCCTCGAGCACCTGTTGCCGACCAAGCTCGCGGTCGGCGACGAGCCCGGCCCCGACGGCGCCGCCTCCTGACTCGCGGAGCCCGGAGGCGGCGGCGGCGGCCGCGGCGCGCCCTTACGAGGCGGCGTCGGGCGCTCCTTGTTACTTCGGACCCTCGCTGACGCTCGGGGTCCTCACGGAGCGATGCGGGCGTTGATCGCGGTCTGGCGGTCGACGGCGAACTGCTTGAACGACGTGGCGCGCGCTGGGAACGTGCAGCCGAGGCCGACCGGCGACATCGCCGCCTCGGCCGGGTTGGCGCTGGCGGTGACGGCGTCGACCATGGTCGCGACCGCCGTCGGCGCGAGGATGCCGCTGTTGGCCAGCTCGCGCATCCGCGCGCCGAGCTCGGGCCGGTAGGCCTTGATGAAGCCGTCCTTGAGGTAGTTCCACCAGCCGCTGCGGTTGTCGGGATCGCCCTGCTCGCCGATCCACAGCGACGCGGTCGCCCCCTTCCAGCCGCCGAAGTTCAGGTCGAGGTCCCAGGGCATGACGATCCACTTGCCGTCGCGTCGGTGATAGAGGAAGTGGTTCTGGAACATGTCGTCGAACGGCACCGCCCAGTTCATGATCGCCTGCTCGTCGAGCAAGAGCGGTAGATCGAAGTTGTCGGCGAAGAACGCGCGCAGCGCCGGCACGCCGGCGGCGCGCGCGGTCGCCAGCCCGTCGAGCAGCGCGATCAGATCGTCGTGGGTCGCCCACGGGTGGGTCTTCTCGTCGTAGGTCAGCTCGTAGCGCTGCGTCGACGTCAGGCCGCACAGCGGCCCGAGCTGGCGCTCGTCGGCCCAGCCGTAGGCGCCGTCGCCGTTCTGGCCGATCGCCTTGTACAGCCGGCCGACCGGGCCCGACTTGCTCATCATCTCGTCGCCCGGCCGCTCGATCTCGAGCATGTAGTGGTAGTAGCCGCCGTTGATGCGGAGCTGGGCGAAGTTGGTCTCGGGCGCCGGCACCCCGGCGGCGCGGAACAGCGCGAACCCGACCGCCGCGTCGTAGCCCGGGCAGCCCTGCCGGTTCTTGTTGAGGACGATGGTGCTGCGGCCGGCGAGCTTGTGGTAGCGCGGCAGCGCCAGGTGCCACGACAGCACCCGCGGCGGGTTCGGGCCCGCGGTCGGCGCCGGGTACGGCCAGGCCGGCAGCGCCGGGCCGTTGGTGCGGTTGTAGCGGCTGCCCTGGTAGCGGGCCCAGACGTCGTAGACCTCGCCGCCGGTGACCAGCACCGCCGGCACCTCGTCGTTCCAGTGGGCGTTGACCGTGCAACCGCTGTCACGGCCGCCGGTCAGCGAGGTCCACATCGCGCCCCACGCCGCCGGCGCGATGTAGAGCTGGTAGACCGGCGTGGCGGTCGCGATGGTCGGCACCTGGGCCAGCGCGTGCCAGGCGTACGGATCGGTCGCGCGCGGCGAGATCACGCCCAGGCCGGCGCCGACGTCGGCGCGGATCCGGTAGCGGACGATGGTGTGATCGGGGAACGCCGGCAGGGTGACGGTGTAGTGGCGGGCGCCGGCGTCGGTCATCGCCACCCGGGTGGTCGGCTCGCCGGTGATCTTGAGATCGTCGACGAACCACTCGAGCTCGACCGCGGTCAGGCCAGGGTGGGCGCTGAGCTCGACCTGGACCTCGCCGCCGACGTGGCCGACCGCGAGCGCGATCGGCGGCGGGACCGCGGCGGCGCCGGCGTTGCCGCGGCCGGGGCTGGCGCCGTCGAGCGGCGACGGCACCCAGTTGGTGACGTCGTCGGCCGGCAGGTCGAGGTTGACCCGCTCGAGCGAGTAGCCGCGGTACTGGTGGGCGGTCAGCGGCAGCACCGCCGCCGGCAGCCACTTCTCGCCCGCGCCCATCGCGTCGGCGGCGATCGGCCACGGCAGCTCGTCGCGGTAGGTCACCTTCTCGTGGGTGACGCCGCTCGGCTCGACCAGCCGGACGGTATCGTCGCCGTTGTCGAGGTTGCCGGCGAAGTCGCCGAGCACGGTCGCCGGCGCCAGGCCCCAGACCTGGGCCACCCGCGCCGCGTCCTTGGCGATCACCAGGTACTCGCCCGGCCCGATCACCGCGTCGGCCGGGAAGTCGAACGCGACGGTCTCGGCCGACAGCCGCCAGCCGGCGAGCGCGACCGGCGCGGCGCCGGCGTTGGTGATCTCGACGAGCTCGTGGCGGTCGTCGAACGCGTCCTCGCCGACCGGGTGATACAGGATCTCCGAGATCCGCAGCTTCACCTCGGGCGGCGGGGGCGCGTCGGGTGGCGCGTCGATGGCGGCGTCGGCGGGCGTCAGCTCGGTGCGGCCCGGGCAACCCGGCAGCGACCCGAGCGCCAGCGCCACCGCGAGAGCCTGCAAGAGAATCGGCGGCGCGGCCGGCGGGCCCTTACGAGGCGGCAGCGGTGCTCCTTGTTCCTTCGGACCCTCGCTGACGCTCGGAGTCCTCAGGACCCTGCTGACCGTGCTCATCCTCCGGACGATAACACCGTCACCGGCGACGGCGTCGCGGATCCGACGCGGCGTCCGCGCCCTCAGTCGAACACGCGCGACAGCTCCTCGGCGGTGGTGCCGTCCTTGCGCTCGCGCAGCCGGGCGTAGGTGACCGAGACCACCACCGCCGCGAACGTGCTGGTCAGCACCTCGCGCACCAGATCGACCGCGACGTAGATCCGGAGATCGTCGAGCGAGGCGACGTCCGGATCGAACAGCACCTGCTTGGTCAGGTAGCTGAGGCCGAAGGTGCCGCCGAGCACGAGCGTGGCCAGGCCGAAGATCTTGAAGCCGTGGCCGTTGACGAGCTGCGAGCTGCGCATCAGCGCGCCCCAGATGCCGGGCCGCTCGATCACCGAGGCCGGCACCGCGACGTAGAAGATGCAGTAGACCATCGCGCCGGGGATGAACCAGCTCAGGATGCCCAGGAACAGCATCACCGCCATCAGCAGGGTGACGCCCAGCGACGGGAGGAAGCGCTTGAGCCCGAGCCACACGCTCGCGCCCAGGCCGGCGTGGGCGCCGCGCAGCTCCATCACCACGCCGTAGACCAGGGTCGACGTCAGCAGGATGTTGAGCACCACGCCGGCGAAGAAGCCGCCGTAGCCGAGGGAGACGTTGAGGTCGTCGATGCGGTCCGCGGTCAGCTCGCCGCGCAGCGACAGCCCCAGCCAGATCGCCAGAGGCAGGTGGATGACGACGCTGAGGATCGTGAACGGGACGAGGTTGCGGAGCCAGACCCGGAGGCTGGTCGCGAGCGTGCTGCCGATGCCGAACTCCATTCGAATCCCCGTTCGCCTCGGAGTCGGATGGTACGCACCCGGCGCCCTGCGCGACAAGCCGCCAATCCGGGAGAACCGGCTGGCAAGCGTCGGGCCACGCGACGACGGCCGGCGGCGCTTGCGCTCGGCGGCAGTGACAGCCACGATCCGGCGGCGTGGTGCGGATCCGCTCCTTGGTCGTGGTCGCGTTGCTGACGGCGCCCGGGGTGGCGACGGCGGCGCCCGATCCGGCCACCGTCGGGCGCGAGGCCGACCGCGCGCTCGGCCGTGGCCACCAGCGCGACCTGCCGGGGTTCGACGCCGAGGCGGGCGGGCAGGGCGGCGGCGCCGGCGAGCTCGGGGGCGGGCGGGCCCCCGACGAGGCCGGTGATGGCGAGGACGGCGGCGGCGCGCCCACCGCCGATCACCGGCGCTCGCGCAACCGCGATCGCCACCTCGGGCGCCGCAGCGGTCGCCGCCACGACGGTGGCGACCGGGCCGAGTCGGCCGACGGCGCGCGGGCCCCGACCGGCCCGCTGTCGGGCCTGGCCACCATGCTGCTGTGGGCGCTGGTCCTCACCGCCGCGGTCGTGATCGCGCTGGGCCTCTATCGTCAGATCGCCGGCTACACCGGCGAGGACGCGCCGGCCCCGTCCCGCAAGCGCACCGACGAGCAGCTCGCGGCGGTGATCGAGCGGCCGCGCGACGACGCCGACGAGCTGGCGGCGCGCGGTCAGTTCGCCGACGCGATCCACACGCTGCTGCTGCGCACCCTGCACGAGCTGGCCAGTCAGAACCTGGTCCGGGTGACCCCGGCGATGACCAGCCGCGAGATCCTCGCCCGGGTCGCGCTGCTCGGCGACGCCCGCGACGCGCTGTCGGGCCTGATCATCGCCGTCGAGCAGACCTGGTTCGGCGACGACGTCCCGCAGCTCGAGGACTACCAGCGCTGCCGCGCCCAGTTCGACCACTTCGCCGCCGCCTACCGCCGCGGCGCCGGGGCCGCGGGGGCCGCCGCGTGAGCGTCGACGCCGCCCCGCCGCCCGCGCCCGCCCCCGCGCCCCTCGACGTCGAGGCGGCGCGGCGGACGCCGTTCCGCCGACGGACGCTGTGGATCCTCGGCCTGGTGGTCCTGCTGTCCCTGGCGACGACGATCGGGCTGTCGTTGTTCGGCGACGACCTCGGCGGCCCGCCGGCGGCCGGCACCGACGCCTACTCGCGGTCGGCGATCGGCCACCACGGCCTGGTCGCCCTGCTCGAGCGGGTCGGGGTGCCGGTGGTGATAAGCCAGGCCCACTCGGCCGAGCGCGCCAAGCACGGCCTGCTGATCATCGCCGAGCCGGCGGCCGGCGACGACGAGACCGACCACCGGCTGCAGGAGCTGGTCGGCGCCGCGCCGCGCGTGCTGGTGGTGCTGCCCAAGTGGTGGGGCGTGACCTCGACCGCGCACCCGGGCTGGCTCGCCGACGTCGAGCTGCTGCCGCTCGACGAGGTCGCGGCGGTCGCCGCCGCGCTCGGCCTCGCCCGCGACCGGGTGGTCCGCGACCCGGCGCCGCTGGCCGCCGACGGCGTCGCGATCGCGCACTCGCCGCAGACCATCACCGTCGATCCCGAGTGGGACGACCCGACCCTGGCGGTCGACGACCGCGGCCTCATCCTCGACATCCCGCACGGCACCACCACGCTGACGGTGATCGCCGATCCCGATCTGCTCAACAACCACGGCCTCGACGAGGCCGGCAACGCCGCCCGGGTGGTGGCGCTGATCGATCGGCTGCGCGCCGGCGGCCCGGTGGTGTTCGACGAGGTCAGCCACGGCTACGTCCGCGAGCCCGGCGTGTTCACGCTGCTGTTCCGCTACCCGCTGGTCCTCGCCACCTTGCAGGCGCTGCTGGTCGCGCTCGCGCTCGGCCTGGCCAGCCGCGGTCGCTTCGGCCCGCCGGCGTCGGTGCCGCCGCCGATCGCCGCCGGCAAGGACTTCCTCATCCGGCACACCGCGACCCTGCTCCGCCACGGCCACCACGACGCGGCGATGCTGCGCCGCTACCTGGTGAGCGCGGTCCAGCAGGTCCGGGTCGCGCTCCACGCGCCGCGCGAGCTGAGCGGGGCCCAGGTCGCGGCCTGGCTCGAGCGCATCGGCGCCGCCCGCCAGGTGTCGACGCCCCTGTCCGAGCTCGAGCGCGAGGTCGCGGCCGTCGAGGCCGATCGCGCGAACGTCAAGAAGGCCGCGGCGATCGCGGTCCGCATCCACCGCTGGCGGCAGGAGATGACCCTTGGATCTGGCAACCATCCATGATCTCGCGTCCCAGGTTCGCGCCCAGGTCCACCAGGTGGTGGTCGGGCAGGACCACGCGATCGACCTGCTGCTGGTCAGCCTGCTGTCGGAGGGCCACGTCCTGCTCGAGGGCGTGCCCGGCGTGGCCAAGACCCTGATCGGCCGCGCCTTCGCCGCGTCGATGTCGCTGCAGTTCGGCCGGGTCCAGTTCACCCCCGACCTGATGCCGGGCGACATCCTCGGCACCAACCTGTTCAACTTCCAGACCAACCAGTTCACTCTGACCCGCGGCCCGATCTTCACCGAGCTCTTGCTCGCCGACGAGATCAACCGCACCCCGCCCAAGACCCAGGCCGCGCTGCTGCAGGCGATGCAGGAGCGGGTCGTCACCATCGACGGCACCAGCCACGACCTCGGGCCCGGCTTCATGGTGGTGGCGACCCAGAACCCGATCGAGCAGGAGGGCACGTATCCCTTGCCCGAGGCCCAGCTCGATCGCTTCCTGTTCAAGGTCACGATCGGTTACCCCGGCCGCGACGAGGAGCGGGCGATCGTCGCCCGCCACGGCCACGGCAACACCATGGCCCGCGCGCTGCCGCTGACCCCGGTCGCCGACCTGGCCGCGATCCAGGCCGCGCGCAAGGCGGTGCGCGACGTCCGCGCCTCCGACCCGGTGCTCGACTACGTCGTCGACCTGGTGCGCGCGACCCGCGAGCGGCCGCAGCTCCTGTTCGGCGCCTCGCCGCGGGCGGCGGCGATGCTGGCCGCCGCCAGCCGGGCCTACGCCGCGCTGCACGGCCGCGACTTCGTCCTGCCCGACGACGTCAAGGCGCTGGCGGTGCCGGCGCTGCGCCACCGCGTCGGCCTCGCGCCCGGCGCCGAGATCGACGGCCTCACCACCGAGGCGGTCATCAAGCAGATCCTCGAGCTGGTCCCGGCGCCGCGCTGACCGCGGCGGACGATCGATCATGTGGCCCACCGCCCGCACCGTCTGGTTGCTCGCCGCCGGCATCCCGGTCGCGCTGCTGACCGGCGTCGTCGACGGGCGGCTGTGGCCGCTGTGGCTGATCGCGCTGTTCGGCGTGGTCGCCGCCGCCGCCATCGACGCGCTGCTCGGCCTGCCCCGCCGCCGGCTCCGGATCGTGGTCGAGGCCCCGGCCGAGCTGTTCATCGGCGATCACGGCCCCGCCACCGTGCGCTTCATCGGCCGCGGCTGGCGTCGTCCGGTCGCGATCGAGGCGGTGATCGAGACCGATCCGATCCTGGCGCCGATCCCGATCCAGCACGTCACCCTCGCCCGCGTTGACGGCCACGCCGAGGCCGCCCACCCGATCGATCTCGAGCCGCGCCGGCGCGGCTCGCCCCGCATCATCGCCGTCCACGCCCGCTGGACCGGCCCGTTCGGCCTGATCGAGCGCCGGCTGATCGCCCCGGCCGGCGCGGTGGTCAAGGTCGTGCCCAACATCGGCTCGGTCCGCGCCATCGCCCTGCGCATGCTCGGCAGCCCCGAGTTCCTCGCCGGCCTCAAGGTCGAGCGCTACCTCGGCGACGGCACCGAGTTCGAGTCGCTGCGCGAGTACCTGCCCGGCCTCGACCATCGCGCCATCGACTGGAAGCAGTCGGCCCGCCACCGCAAGCTCCTGACCCAGGAGTTCCGCGCCGAGCGCAACCACCAGGTCGTGATCGCGATCGACGGCGGTCAGCTCATGGCCGAGCCGCTGGCCGGCATCCCCCGGCTCGATCACGCGATCAACGCCAGCCTGCTGCTCGGCTGGTTCTGCCTCCGCACCGGCGACCGGGTCGGCTTCGCCTCGTTCGACGAGCGGCTGCGGAGCTGGGCCGAGCCGATGGCCGGGGCCGGCGCGTTCCCGCGCCTGCGCCACCTCACCGCCGACGTCGACTACCGCGCGGTCGACACCAACGTCACCCTCGCGGTCGCCGAGCTGTCGACCCGGCTGCGCCGACGCTCGCTCATCGTCCTGTTCACCGAGGTCCTCGACACCATCTCGGCCGAGCTGATGATCGAGAACGTGACCCGCCTGGCCCGCCGTCACCTGGTGATGTTCGTCAGCCTGCGCGATCCCGGGGTCGAGGCCCGGATGCGCGCGGTGCCGACGACCCTGACCGCGATGAACGAGGCGGTGGTCGCCGCCGACTTCGACCGCGAGCGCGCGCTGGTGTTCGAGCGCCTGCGCCAGGTCGGCGTCCACTGCATCGACACCACGCCCGACAAGTTCTCGATGGCGGTCATCAACCGTTACCTCGCGGTCAAGCGCCGGGAGCTGTTCTAGTGCCGACCGTCGACGGCGACGCCGCCCGCGACGTCGCGGTGGTGGCCGCGGTGGCCGACGAGCTGCCGGTCGGGGTCTGGGTGGCCCGCGCCCCCGACGGCGAGTTCATCTACGCCAACCGCCGCTTCCAGGACATCATGGGCATGGGCGCGCGCGACGACGTCGCCGCCGGCGAGTACGCCGCGCCCTACGGCATCTGCGATCGCGACGGCAACCCGTACCCCGAGGCGCGGATGCCGTTCGTGCAGGCGCTGATCGCCGGCACCACCGTGGTGGTCGACGACATCGTCATCCACCGCGCCGACGGCGCCCGGGTCTACATCCGGGCCTACGCCCGCCCGGTGCCGGCGGCCGACGGCGCGATCAGCCACGTCATCATCGCGTTCATCGACATCACCCGCGAGGTGGTCGCCGAGACCGCGCGGGCCGAGAGCGAGCGCCGGCTGCACCACGCCCAGCGGATGGAGGCGGTCGGCAACCTCGCCGGCGGCATCGCCCACGACTTCAACAACCTGCTCGCCGGCCTCGAGCTGCTGGCCGCCGATCTCGGCCGCGGCGAGCGCGACCCCGACCGCAAGGCGGCGTTCGCGACCATCCACGAGCTCACCGAGCGCGCCGCGGCCCTCACCCGCAGCCTGCTCGGCTTCGCCGGGCGCGGCAAACACCGCGCGGCCCCGGTCGGGCTCAACCCGATGATCGCCGGGCTGGCCGATCTGTTCCGCCGCACCCTGGTCGGCGCCGCCACCATCGAGACCCGGCTCGACGCGCCCGGCGACGCGGTGGTGATCGGCGACCCGTCGCAGCTCGAGCAGGTGGTGATGAACCTGGTGGTCAACGCCCGCGACGCGGTCGCCGCCACCGGTCGGCCGGGCCACATCGTGCTCGCGACCCGCGGCCTCGACCTGGCCGGCGACGGCGGCGCCATCGATCCCGGCCGCTGGGTGGTGCTCGAGGTCATCGACGATGGCCCCGGCGTCCCCGCCAGCCTGCGCGAGCGGGTGTTCGAGCCCTACTTCACCACCCGCACCACCGGCCCGAACCCGGGCACCGGCCTCGGGCTGGCCACCGTGTTCGGCGTGGTCGAGCAGCACGGCGGCGTCGTCGAGATCACCGACGCGCCCGGCGGCCGCGGCGCGCTGGTCCGCGTCACCCTGCCGGCGGCCGCGATCCAGCGGGTGCCCGCGCCGGCGCCGCCGCCGGCCGCGCGCGCGATCGCCACCGGATCGGGCGCCATCCTCGTCGTCGACGACGAGCCGCGGGTCCGCGGGGCGATGGCCCGGGTGCTCAAGGTCGCCGG
>Ga0075163_10004460_pt1 | contig 18802 bp, 20 predicted proteins | sample JI1023141ADNA_FD_71478 | JGI IMG/M metagenome (GOLD analysis project Ga0075163, IMG submission 71478) | Wastewater effluent complex algal communities from Wisconsin, to seasonally profile nutrient transformation and Carbon sequestration -... | ecosystem: Engineered > WWTP > Effluent > Algae...
AAGGAGGCCCTCAACCGTTCCCAGAACACCAGCCTCGACAGCCAGTTGGACCACGAGAACGAGCTGCAAAGCATCGCCGGCCGCAGCCACGATTACAACGAGGGGGTGAATGCGTTCTTGGAGAAGCGTAAGGCGGTCTATCGCGGCGAATAGGTGACACGTATGGCCCGCCTCGTCAACACAGATGCATGTGCACTTCTGTTGATTTTGATCGGTTGTCAACCTGACCACAAGCCGTTCGACCCGAAAGCATGGATCGAGGGAGACTACCGAGAACGTGGAAGAATGTCTGACGACCTATTGAACAACCATCCATTGGAAGGTCGCACCCTTGCTGAGTTGGAAGAACTACTTGGCGAACCCAACGATACGGATACCACATTGTCTATCAAGACCTGGTATTTGGACCTTGGATGGACCGGCTTGTTCCATATGGATGTGCATATCGACTCCACCACGGCCACGGTGGACAGCGTCCGGGTTTGGGATTGATCCCACAAGTAGGGTGATCGCTTTCGCGGTTGCCCGATCATCTGATCATCTCATTTTCTGATCATCTGATCTCCCACCCCGATCTTCGCACCCACGCCTTCGCACCAGCTTCGGCGGACCATGTATGGATAGTTCGATGAAGGTCGCCGTGATCGGCGCAGGGACGATGGGCAGCGGCATTGCGCAGGTGGCCGCACAGGCGGGGCACCCCGTGGTGCTGTTCGACACCCGTATGGAGGCCGTGGACAAGGCGCTGGCCGGTCTGCGGAAGACGCTGGACAAACTGGTGGAGAAGGGCAAGCTGACCGCTGAGCAGGCCGATGGGATCCACGGCCGCATAACCCCGGCGAGTGATCTGAAGGACCTTACCGACAGCGGACTGGTGATCGAGGCCATCATCGAGGACCTCGGCATCAAGCAGAAGCTCTTCGCCGAGTTGGAAGTCATCCTGAGCGCGGACGCGGTACTGGCCAGCAACACCTCATCCCTATCCGTAACGGCTATCGCTGGCGGCCTGAAGCACCCCGAGCGTATGGTGGGGTTGCACTTCTTCAACCCCGCCCCCCTCCTGCCCTTGGTGGAAGTGGTACCCGGGTTGGCCACGGAGGATGGGTTGCCCACCCGCATGATGACCCTGATGCAGGCCTGGGGCAAGGTGCCCGTGCAGTGCAAGGACACCCCTGGGTTCATCGTGAACCGTGTGGCGCGGCCCTTCTACGGCGAGGCCATCCGCATCTACGAGGAAGGAATCGCCGACATGTACACCATCGATGCGGCCATGAAAAGCGTTGGCTTCAAGATGGGGCCCTTCGAACTGATGGACCTCATCGGCAACGACATCAATTTCACGGTGACAAAGACCGTGTGGGAGGCGTTCTTCTACGACCCGCGCTACAAACCCAGTTTCACGCAGCAGCGACAAGTGGAGAGTGGCAGGCTTGGACGCAAGAGCGGTCGTGGCTACTACACGTATGCGGATGGTGCGATGCTCTCATTCCCGGCGGTGGAACAAGCGGTGGCCGCCCCTATCGTGGAGCGCATCCTGGCCATGCTCATCAACGAAGCAGCCGATGCGCTCTTCTGGCAGGTGGCCAGCGCCACGGACATCGACCTGGCCATGACCAAGGGCGTGAACTACCCGAAGGGACTGCTCGCGTGGGCGGATGAACAAGGCGCCCAACACTGGCTGGGTGTGCTGGAGCGTTTACAAGCAACCTATGGGGAGGACCGCTATCGGCCCTCTCCTCTCCTTCGGAGTGGCATTAACGCGCATTCGTTGGAATAATAAGGCCATTCGTCGAAATTCCTAGGCTATTTTCCATGGGGAACAAATTCTCCGTTCCTTTGCGCCCCCAAACAACCATTCAACCCAACATGAAATTCCCCGTTCTGTCCGTTGTCGCTCTGGCAGCCGTAGCCCTCGTCGCTTGCGGTCCTAGCGAAGCTGAGATCGCCGCTGCCAAGGAAAAGGCCGCTGCCGATAGCCTCGCAGCCCTTGCTGCGATGGAGAAGTCTTACACCGTTGATGCCTCGGCCAGCAAACTGACCTGGACCGGCACCATGCTCGGCGTGAAGAGCCACAACGGTACCATCAACATGACCGAAGGTTCCTTCGTCGTGAAAGGTGGTGCGTTGACCAGCGGCAAATTCGTGGTGGACATGAAGAGCATCGCTCCAATGGACAGCGCTTACGCTCCCGATGGCAGCAAGGAAGGCACCAAGAGCATGCTCGTGGGTCACCTGAGCAGCGCCGATTTCTTCGCCGTGGATAGCTTCCCGACCGCTACGTTCGAGATCACCAGTGTGGAAGGTGCAAGCGCTACCGGCAAGTTGACCCTCCGTGGCAAGACAAATGACGAGAAAGTGACCGACATCGTGGTGACCGAAGAGAACGGTGTGGTCAAGGCCACCGGCAAGCTCTCTTTCGACCGCCAGAAGTACGGTGTGGCGTGGAAGGCTCCGATGAAGGATGTGGTGCTGAACGACGCGATCGAGCTGACCGTGGAACTTACCGGCAAAGCCCAGTAAGGACCGCTTCGGTGAAAGTCGAGGAGCGCTCGCCGAAAGGCGGGCGCTCTTTCGTTGGTAGCTACTTCATCGCCGCGGCCAACCACGCATTGAAGGGAGCCATGGCGCCATGGTGCTCCATGAGCTCATCCAGCAAGGTGGCCGAAGCCACCAACTTGGCTGGCCTCTCGGCCATCACGTAGAACTGTTTGTTGGCGATCAACGGTTCGTTCTTCGCCGCTTCTTTGAATTCGGCAGGTAGCACCTTGTTGGCTTCTCCGTGCACCACACCGAAGAGCGCCTTGAACGCCTTGCTTTCGATGGTCTTCCGAAAACCTTTGGCATCGGTCATGATGGCCGTGCGGATCCGCTCAAGTTGCTCTTTCTCCGGTTGATAGGCCCCACCATAGAACTTCACGCTCTCCGGGCCGAGCTCGAAATAGATGCCTGGTGTGGCATGATCCATTCGCCCAGCCGGTGAGATGATGGCCGAGCAGTTCAGCTTGTACGGGGTCTTGTCCTTGCTGAAGCGGATATCGCGGTTGATGCGGAAGATGGCCTCCTTGGGCTCGATGCGCACACTCTTGTCGTTCTTGGCGATGCGCCCGATGGCATCGCCCACGAACGCTTCGAAAGGTTTCTTCACGCTGGACTCGTATCGCTTGCGGTTCGCATCGAACCACTCCTTGTTGTTGTTCTTCGCCAGATCCTTGAAGAAGGCGTTGAAGTCGTTGGTGAACCAGGCCATCGGTGGTAATTTGCCCGAAGATATCCGCCGTGTCCATGCCCAGCAGGCCAAAAACCTCGGAACCCGAACTGTTCGCACCGCTGCATGTGGTGGTGGTGGATAGCCCGGTCGGCAAATTGTGGGTGGAAAGCGACGGTGTACTGATCACGCGGCTTTCGTTCGACGCCCTGCACGTGCGCCAAGCGAAACTTCCAGCGGTGCTCGACCAAGCACATCGCCAGCTCGATGCCTACTTCGAGCGACGGTTGCGCAAGTTCGAGCTCCCCGTCCAGCGGCTAGGTAGCCGATTCCAGCAACTCGTGTGGGGAATGCTGGAGGAGATACCCTATGGTAGCGCTTCAACATACCAGGCCCTGGCCGATCGCATCGGCGGCAAGGCCATCGCACGCACGGTGGGCAATGCCTGTGGCAGCAACCACATCCCCATCATCGTTCCGTGCCACCGGGTGCTATCCAGCGAAGGCTTGCTCACCGGCTACATCGGTGGTATCTGGCGGAAGAAATGGCTGCTGGAACACGAAGGCGTGCTGGGCAAGGAACTGTTCGACGAGGCTTGACGGATACCTTTGGCCACCATGGAACAACAGACCCTCGCCCAGCGCGTGGTGGCCCGCATGTTCGAGAACGACCCCTTCAGCATCTGGCTTGGGATCGAGAGGAAGGTGGTGGACGCTGGCCAGTGTGTGTTGCATATGAGGGTCCGTTCCGAAATGCTCAACGGATTCGCGATCGCGCACGGTGGCATCTCCTACTCGCTGGCCGATAGCTGCCTGGCCTTCGCCGCCAACAGCCATGGCATACAAGCCGTTTCCGTGGAAACATCGATCAGCCATACCAAACCGGTGAAGGAAGGTGATATGCTGACCGCCACGGCGGAAGAGATGAGCCTGAGCAACCGCATCGGGATCTACCACATCACCGTAAGCAACCAACGCAATGAGGTCGTGGCGCTTTTCAAAGGCACGGTCTACCGGACGGGAAAGCCTTGGTTCCCCGACGAACAACCCAGCTAAACACATCGCCGCCATTTCGGCACTCCAAGCATGAAAGCCGCTTACATCGTCGACGCCATCCGCACACCCATCGGCAGTTTCACAGGGAGCCTCTCCCCGGTGCGTGCCGATGACCTCGCCGCCCATGTCCTGCGTGCCCTAATGGCCCGGCACCCCGGTCTGGACCCCGCCGCAGTGGAAGATGTGATCATGGGTTGTGCCAACCAGGCCGGAGAGGACAACCGCAACGTGGCGCGGATGGGCGCGTTGTTGGCCGGGCTCCCCGTTTCCGTTCCCGGTGAAACGGTCAACCGCCTCTGCGCCTCTGGGATGAGCGCGGTGGTGCAAGCCGGACGAGCGATCGCGGCGGAAAGCGGAGATCTGTTCATCGCCGGTGGCGTGGAGCATATGACGCGCGGCCCTTGGGTGATGAGCAAGACCAGCACCCCGTATGGTCGCGATGCCCAACTCTTCGACAGCAGCTTTGGCTGGCGTTTCGTGAACCCCGCCATGAAGGAGCAGTTCGGTGTGGATGCCATGGGTGAGACCGCGGAGAACCTCCTGGACCTGCCGATGCCACAGGCGATCACCCGTGAAGACCAGGACCGCTTCGCACTCTGGAGCCAGCAAAAGGCCGCGGCGGCGCAGGCCAGCGGGCGCCTTGGCCAGGAGATCACCCCGGTCCAGATCCCACAGCGGAAAGGCGATCCGGTGCCGTTCGCGACGGACGAGTTCGTGAAACCCAAGACCACATTAGAAGGTCTTGCGGGCTTGAAACCGGCTTTCCGAAAGAACGGTTCGGTGACCGCAGGGAACGCCAGTGGCCTCAACGACGGAGCGGCCGCGGTGCTGGTGGCGAGTGAAGTTGGCCTGCAGCGCCATGGTCTGAAGCCCCTGGCCCGGATGGTGAGCAGCGGTGTGGTGGGTGTGGAACCGCGCATCATGGGCATCGGGCCGGTGAATGCGAGTAAACTGGCCTTGAAGCGCGCTGGGATCACCTTGGACCAGGTCGATGTCCTGGAACTCAATGAAGCGTTCGCCGCGCAAGTGCTGAGCTGCACGCGCAGCTTGGGCATCGCGGACAACGATCCGCGCATCAATCCGAACGGCGGTGCCATCGCCTTGGGCCACCCCTTGGGGATGAGCGGTGCCCGGCTTGTGCAGACCGCCGCCTTGGAATTGCAGGCCCGGAAGAAGCGTTTTGCCCTGTGTACCATGTGCATAGGGGTGGGCCAGGGCTACGCCGTGGTGCTGGAAGCCTGTTAAGAACCGACTTCACCTTGGCGTAACGATCGGCCCTGCCGTGATTACGTTTGTCCCCGGGACCAAGCTCTCTCAGCATGCAACCACAGGAACAGATCAACTCGTTCATCGCCGAACAACCGGAGTGGCAGCGTCGTATGATGGTGCGCCTCCGGCAACTGATCCATGCAACCGACCCCGAAGTGGAGGAAAGCTGGCGTGGCAACACACCGGCCTTCGACCACGAAGGCGCCATGGTGAGCATGCATGTCTTCAAGACGTGCGTGAGCGTGTGGTTCCACAAAGGCGCGCTTCTGAAGGACACACAGGGACTGTTCAAACTCTCCGATAAGGATGACGAACGGGCCGTGCGGAAGTACAAGGTGAATGAAGGTGAGGCCATCAACGAAAAAGCCTTCAGCGACCTGGTCCGTCAAGCCGTGAAGCTGAATGAGGCAGGCCTCAAGTCCGTAGAGCCGAAGTCCGCGAAGAAAGAGGTAAGCTTGCCGGCCGAGATGGAGTCCTGTCTACGGCGCGACGAAGAGGCCTGGGAACACTGGGAGCGTTTCAGCCCTGCTCACAAGAAGGAGTACGTGGAATGGGTGAACGACGCCAAGCAGGACGAGACCCGAAAACGCCGCATCGCCCAAGCCCTGGAGATGATCCGGGAAGGTGTTGGCAAGGAGGACAAACATCGAGTTTAGCCCAAGGTATTTAAAATTCTGCTGATCAAAGCATTAACGGCAGTAAAGAGGCCGCACTGGTAAGTGCGGCCTCTTTGTTTCAAGACTTCAATCAGAGGAATTTAAATCGTTGCTCCTCAACACATTAAACTAAACGTATCTGGGCACGACCACCGAGGTGACGTCTAAACTGATCGTTCCAACGGGTGGTTCCTGGCTCATAGTGAGCCTGTTATGAAGCTTCAGTGCTGAGGCGCAAATGAAAAGCCCCCGGCGCAATGCCGAGGGCTTCATTCGTTCGAAGGATGGAGAGCTTACTTGCCTTCCGTGGTCTTCACGTGGCGCGCGAAACGCTTGTTGAACTTGTCCACGCGACCTGCGGTATCCACCAACATCATCTTACCCGTGTAGAAGGGGTGCGAGGTGTGGCTGATATCGAGTTTCACCAGTGGGTACTCGTTGCCGTCCTCCCACTTGACGGTGTCCTTGGTGTTGGCGCAGCTCTTCCCCATGAACATGTACTCGTTGGACATGTCCTTGAAGATCACCAGGCGGTAGTTGGAGGGATGGATATCCGGCTTCATGACGTAATTCCTTTGGGGCGGCAAAAGTAGGGATCCTCTCCGGAATTCCAACCATCCTCGGCCCAAGATCACACAACTGCAGGTTGATGAACGCAATGATCACCCTCGGAACGCCGTAAATAAGCGCGATCGGCCATCTTTGCGCGCCTTGATAAACCTCCGCACCATCCTTTTCCTCCTCGGGGTCACCGGACTGATCCTGACCGGCTGCCGCAAGGAGGCCAAGTTCACCGACGAAGGAGGTATCCAGCTGGAATTCAGCCAGGATACGGTGATGTTCGACACGATCTTCACAACCATCGGATCCGTTACCAAACGATTCGTGGCCCGCAATCCGGATAACAACGCCGTTCGCGTGGACATCGCCTTGGAAGGCAATGGTCCCTCCCCGTTCCGGATCAATGTGGATGGTGCCTCGGGTACATCCTTTTCCGGTGTGGAGATCCTCGGGGGTGACAGCATCTTCATTTTCGTGGAGGCCACCTTGGATCAGAACAATCAGAGCAACCCCTTCGTGATCGAGGACCATATCCTCTTCAATACCAATGGGAGCCAGCAACAGGTGCTGCTGGTCGCGTGGGGGCGAGATGCCAACTTCATTCGTCCAGATAGGGCCATTGAAGGGTTACCCCCTTTTAGCTACATCGCTGGTGGGTTCGATGAGAACGGTAACCAGATCTGCGAGACCGTGACCTGGTCGGACGGCCTACCCTATGTGGTCTACGGCTATGGTGTGGTGGATTCGTGCAGTACCCTGATCATCGAACCTGGCGTGGATGTGTATTTCCACAATGGCGGCGGACTTTGGGTGTACCGTCATGGCCAGATAAAAGCGCAAGGCGACCCGAACAACTTCATCGTTTTCCAAGGTGACCGATTGGAACCCTTCTACGCCGAAACACCGGGACAGTGGGATCGCATCTGGCTGAACGAGGGACCTGCGGGGTTCTCCAACGTGTTCAAGAACGTCCTGATCAAGAACGCTTTGGTAGGGCTGCAGTGCGAGAACGTGCCTTGGCGGCCCGAGGAGCCGACGAGCGAAGAGAAACTGGTCCTGAACAATGTGAAGATCCGCAACTGCAGTGCGGCCGGTATCCTCAGCCGCAACTATACGATCGAGGCCAGCAACCTCTTCGTAGGCGATTGCGGGCAGTACGGAGTGGCCCTAACGGGCGGCGGCGACTACACCTTCGAGCACTTCACCCTAGCCAACTATTGGGATTACGAGATCCGGCAGACACCTGCCTTCCTCATCAACAATGTGTACCCCGACATCAACAGCACCCTGCAGGTACGCGAGGTGCGCGGCCGGTTCCAGAACGGCATCGTGTATGGGGCCAATGAGAACGAATTCGAGTTCCAGTTCAACGACCTTCTCCTTCCGCTCGAAGGGGATCTGAACTTCAGGAATACCTTGGTCCGCACCACCCAGAGCACCAGCAGTTCGGTCTATTTCGATGCGTCCACCTTCTACCGGAACCAGAGCCCCGGCTTCGTGGATGCATCGGCGCGCGACTTCCACCTGACTGAAGGTGCCTTCGCGCGCGGTCGAGGGACCCCATCCATCATTTTCGGGAACTCGGCGTTCGACCTGGACGGTGTTGACCGCGGCGGTGATGGCGGCTACGACCTGGGCTGTTATGAGTACGCGCCTTAAGGCAGGGCGGCGAGGAATTCAAGGGTGTCCACGCCATCGGCATAGTCGCTCAAGCCTGGGGCCTGCGCCGACCCGAAAGGCAGGTAGCTGTGTCCGACGATGCATTGGATGCTCTCCCCCGCCTGCGCCAGCTTCGCCACCACCTCATTGCCTTCCATGTACCGCTCATAGAACACCGCCGATACCGGGCTGGCCAAGGCGTTGTCCTCCTTCAGCAAGGTGAATCCGTTCTCGAGGAACTTGACCCCGTCCAGCAACCAGAGAGCGCGAGTATAGTCGTAGTTGTTGCCGTATTTGTTGTGGTTGACGATGTCGTTCCACGGGTATATGGCCTCGAAATACCGATCCAAGATGAAGTCCTGTGGCACGTACAACTTGGCCACATTGCGGCAGCCCAAACCGAAGTAGCGGAAGATGTCCTCGCCCAGTGCGGCCAGTTCCTCGGGCGTTTCGGTGCCGTCCAGCACGGCCACGCTCACCCGGCTCTTGCGCACGATCCGGGGCAGGTGGCCGAAGTAGTGCTCGAAATAGCGGGCCGTGTTGTTGCTGCCGGTGGCGATCACCGCATCCACCTCGCCCATGGTGCCTGTCAGGAACTGGATCCGATCCAAGGTGCCCGGCATGAAGTTGTCCAAGACCGTGAACAGTGCCGGCACCAAGGCCGGATCCTGCGAGGAGCACTTCACCCGGGCTTTGTGCCCCGACAGCCAGACACAGAGCACGTCGTGCAGGCCCACCAAGGGGATGTTGCCGGCCAACACGAGCCCGATGGTACGAGCGGTCTTGCGCGGTTGATGCAACTGAGGATAGGCACCAAGCCAGTTCTGGAGCGGTTCGGGCTTCAGTAACCCGGACCAAGCGGCGAACGCGTGCCGCACGTTGGCCTCTGTGAACCATGGATTGACAAAGTAAGCGCGGCGCACTGCGTCGTCCAGTTGCGCATACTCCTCGGCGCTGAGCCCGCAGCCGTGGCCGGGCCAGGCCGCACCGATCCCGATCAGGTCCATGACCTCGCCCAACTGCGCCAAGGCCGCGATACGATGTGCCAATGTGCTCTCCACGACCTTGTTGCTCATGCGGGCTGGGGTGACCGCCTATCTTTGCGGCCGTTCGCGCGAGGAACTCCCCCGCGCAGCGCAAAAGTAGACCGCACCGCCATGGCGATCATGATCACCGACGAATGCATCAACTGTGGTGCATGCGAACCCGAATGTCCGAACAATGCCATTTACGAGGGTGGAGCCGAATGGCGCCTTGCTGACGGCACCTCGTTGAAAGGGTCGCAGACCACGCCCATGGGCAACACCTATGACGCGGAGGCCGTCAATGCGCCCAAGACCATGGACGTGTATTACATCGTTACCGACAAATGCACCGAATGCACCGGTTTCCACGATGAACCGCAGTGCGCCGCCGTCTGCCCCGTGGATTGCTGCGTGGACGACCCGGACTACCGGGAGACCAAGGAACAGTTGATGGCGAAGAAGGAATTCATGCACCTCTGATGGGCCTCCGGCGTACTGCAGGGACGGCTTGTAACGTTGTGCCCTGAACATGCCGAAGCTTCGTAGCGCTATTCTCCTACTGACCCTGGTGAGCGTTGGCTTGCCCGCACAGGACAGCCCGGAGAACCGGATAGCGGCCAGCCTGAAGCAACTGGCCGCGGCGGCGGCTCCAATTCAGGATAGCCTCAACTTGGCGATCAAGACCGATTTCCGCTCGTTGTTGGATCGACCGGGAGCGCTGAACGCATCTTATACGGACTTGCCGATGACGCGGGTGGAAGCGCCCGATGGTGCGTTCAAGCTGTTCACCTGGAATCTGCCACGGACCGATGGTAGTCACCTCTTCGAAGGTTTCCTGCTCGCACGCACCGCACAAGGCCAGGCCGTGTACGAGTTGCGGGACATGACGGGCAAGATCACAGCTCCGGAGGTTCCTGAACTGGGACCCGAGAAGTGGTACGGGGCGCTTTACTATGAGGTGATCCCCGTGAAGAAAGGCGGGCGCACCTATTATACCCTGCTGGGTTGGAAGGGCTACAGCAAGGCGGAGACGCGGAAGGTGATCGATGTGCTGAGCTTCAAGGGCGGCAAACCCCGTTTCGGTGCGCCGCTGTTCTCCGCGAAGAAGGAAACGAAGAGCCGGATCAAACCGATGCGCCGGGTCTTCGGCTACGCCTTCAGTGTGACCATGACCTTGCGTTACGACCCGGAGTTGGAGGCCATCATCATGGACCATCTTTCGCCCCATCGCCCCGACCTGAAGGACCAATGGGCCTTCTATGGACCGGATATGACGCACGACGGCTACTTCTGGCACAAGGGCGAATGGTGGTTCGGGCCGGAGATCGACCTGCGGGAGCCTGAGAACGCCAAACCTGGCAAGGCTTCCGACCAACGGAAGCGTTGAACTGCGGATCGAACGCGTGGATGTTCACCGATCGGTGGTGGTCGCTGGGCCGCCTGAACAGGGAGGGTTACCTTTGCCGCCGAACCCAACGGCGTTCCTCCCATGAGTACAGCTACGAAGATGAAAGTGCACAACTTCAGCGCAGGTCCATGCATCCTTCCGCAAGAAGTGTTGCGCAAAGCCGCGGATTCGATCATCGACTTCGAAGGCACCGGACTCTCCATCATCGAGATGAGCCACCGGAGCAAACCGTTCGAGGAGGTGATGGCCAAAGCCCAACACCTCGTGAAGGAACTGTTGGATGCTCCGGATCACTATCAAGTAGTGTTCCTCGGTGGTGGTGCGAGCTTGGGCTTCCACATGATCCCGCAGAACTACATGCGGATCGGGGGCAAGGCCGCTTATGCCAACACTGGCGAATGGGCCAGCCGGGCCATCAAGGAAAGCAAGTTGTTCGGTGAAACGCTGGTGGTGGCCAGTAGCGAGGACAAGAACTTCAGCTACATCCCGAAAAACTACACCATCCCCTCGGATGCGGATTATTTCCACTTCACCAGTAACAACACCATCTTCGGCACGCAGTACAAGGCATTCCCGACAAGCCCGGTGCCGTTGATCTGCGACATGAGCAGCGACATCTTCAGCCGACCGGTGAAGGTGAGCGACTTCGCCTTGATCTACGGCGGTGCTCAGAAGAACATGGGACCCGCGGGTGCTACGGTGTACCTCTTCGACAACGCCTATCTGGGCAAGACCGGCCGCAAGCTGAGCCCGATGATGGACCTGAAGAATCACGCCGACAAGGAAAGCATGTACAATACCCCCCCTGTCTACGCCGTGTATGTGAGCATGCTCACCATGCAGTGGATGAAGGACCAGGGTGGTGTGGTGGAGATGGAGCGCCGCAACGCCGCGAAAGCGAAGCTACTCTATGATGCCATCGACCGGCTGCCCATCTTCAAGGGAACCACGGCCGTGGAGGACCGCAGCGTGATGAACCCCACCTTCGTAATGACCGATGCGGCCTTGGAGCCAGCCTTTGATGCGCTTTGGAAAGCGGCCGGGGTGAGCGGGATACGCGGCCACCGCAGCGTGGGAGGTTACCGCGCAAGCATGTACAATGCACTTCCCCTCGAAAGCGTGCAGGTGCTCGTGGACGTGATGGAGGAATTCGCCAAGAAGAACGGATAAACCACCGGTTAGAACGATGCGCGTACACGCCAACGACGGAATCTCGGCACAGGCCAAGAACAGCCTCAGCGAAGAAGGATTCAAGGTGACCACGGACCATGTGCCGCAGGACCAGCTGATCGCTCACATCAATAAGGAGAACATCGAGGTGCTACTTGTGCGCAGTGCCACCAAGGTGCGGCGCGACCTCATGGATGCATGCCCCTCCCTCAAGCTCATCGGTCGCGGTGGCGTGGGCTTGGACAACATCGATGTGGCCTATGCGAAGGACAAGGGCATCCCGGTGATCAACACCCCTGCCTCCAGCAGCATAAGCGTGGCAGAACTCGTCATGGCGCATCTCTTCAGCATGATGCGCAACCTGCACAAGGCCAACCGTACCATGCCGGTGGAAGGCCGCTCGAAGTTCAAGGACCTGAAGAAGGAGTATGAGAAAGGCTTCGAACTGCGCGGAAAGACCCTCGGCGTCATCGGCTTCGGACGCATCGGACAATGGACCGCTAGGTATGCGCTGGGATGCGGCATGCGCGTGATCTATGTGGACAACAATGCCACCGTGGAGGCGATCGAACTGGAGATCGGCGGCCATACCGTACGTGTGCCGGTGAAGATGGTGTCGATGACCGAATTGCTGCAGCAAGCCGATGCCATCAGCCTACACGTTCCAGCTCAAAAAGATGGCCGGGCCGTTCTTGGTTCCGCGGAACTCGCTACGGTGAAGCCTGGGGTGGTGATCGTGAACACCGCCCGTGGTGGCAGCGTGGATGAGGATGCCCTGCTCGGCGCACTGAAAGAGGGCCGCGTGCGGGCTGCCGCGTTGGATGTGTTCGTGGGCGAACCGGAGCCACGCGAGGACCTACTGACCGCCACGAACCTGAGCCTCTCCCCGCACATCGGTGCGGCCACCGCCGAAGCGCAGGGCCGCGTAGGCGATGAGCTCGCTGACCAGATCATCTCCTGGCGCTCCACGGTTGATGTGGGCTGATGATCCGCATCCGTCCCTTCCGCGCTTGGCGACCTACGCCTGACAAGGCCCACCTCGTGGGTTCGCGTTCGTATGTCTCGTACACCGACGAACAGTTGCACGACAAGCTCGTTGGCAATCCCTACTCCTTCCTGCATGTGATCCATCCGGACCACGGCAATAATGCACACCTGAGCCGGTCGGAGCGCTTCACCAACGTGCGGCGCAAGTGGAACGAGTTCATCGGTGAGGGCTGGTTCGTGCGGGATGAACGCCCGTGCATCTACCTGTATGAGCAAAGCCGCAAAGGCCTGCTTTCCCGCGGCGTCATCGCCGGTGTGAACGTAGGCGACTATCGCGGCGGCAAGGTGAAGGTCCACGAACACACGCTTCAGGCGCGCGAGGAACTCTTCAAGGAGTATCTGAACGTGACCGGCATGAACGCTGAACCAGTATTGCTTGCTGCACCGGCAGGGCACGGATTGGAGGAAGCCCTTGGCCAGGCTTGGAGCGCAGCGCCCCTCTACGACTTCAGTACCACCGACCGCGTCCGCCATCGGTTCTGGGCGGTACAGGACCCAGCCGTGATCCAACACGTGACCCAACGATTCGGCCAGATGGACGCCCTGTACATCGCCGATGGGCACCATCGCATGGCCAGCAGTGCGCGCCTGGCCGAGAGCACCGGAGCCTTCGCCGATGCACCGAAGGCTTGGTGCCTGGCCTTCATCGTGCCGCAAGAGCACCTGCACATCCACAACTTCGACAGGGCGGTGACCAGCCTAAGTGGTATGGACACCGATGAGTTCTTGGAGGCACTGCGCGGTGTTGGTGCACTAACTGAGCTTTCTGAAAGGCCCGACGCGCCGCCGCCACACGGATGTGTGCATGTGTGTACGCGCAAGGGCTGGTATTCGATGACGCTACCCCATGCGCCGGCATCAGCCGATGCCGCTGACCGCTTGGATGCATCCATCCTGAGCGATGCCGTGCTCGACCCGGTCCTAGGCATCCATGATCTGCGAACCGATCCTCATGTGAAGTTCGTTCCTGGAACGGCCGGTGTAAGCGAGTTGGAACGTATGGTGAAGAGCGGTGAGGCTGCCGCTGCGTTCAACCTGAGACCAGTGAGCTTCGAAGAGTTGAAGGCGGTCGCTGACACGGGCGGCTGTATGCCACCGAAGAGCACCTACATCGAACCGAAGTTGCGCAGCGGAATGACCGTATACAGCTTGGAAGACCTCTGACCATGGATGCGGAAGCCCGAGAAACGCTGGCCGCACGGTACCGTGAAGTCCTGAAAGGTGTACCGCCTGAGGTCACCCTCGTCGCCGTGAGCAAGACCCGGTCGGTGGACGAGATCAAGGCTCTTTACGATCTGGGACATCGTGCTTTCGGGGAGAACTACCCACAGGAGCTGCGCGAAAAGCAACCCCAATTACCGGCCGACATCGAATGGCACTTCATAGGCCACTTGCAGACCAACAAGGTGAAGTACATCGCTCCTTTCGTGCACTTGGTGCATGGAGTGGATAGCCTGAAACTGTTGGACGAACTGGATCATCGGGCAGCTCAGAACGGACGCGTTCAAGAAGTACTGCTCCAGGTCCACATCGCTCGGGAAGACACTAAACATGGATTCGCGGCGGATGAGGTCCTCGCATTGGCGGCAGAGGCCTGGTCCTGGAAGAACCTTGAGGTCCGGGGCTTGATGGGCATGGCCTCGAACACACCTGATCGTGCCCAGGTGCAGCACGAATTCGAAGCACTGCGGACCTTATTCGACAAGCTGGCAAGTGATTTAGGGCCCCGCTTCGACACATTGAGCATGGGCATGTCCGCCGATGCTCAGGAGGCCCTAGCGGCGGGTAGCACCCTATTGCGGGTAGGAACGGCAATTTTCGGCGAACGGCACTATTCCGCTGGCTGACCGGTCGATCGGGGCAACCAGTGGTGCTTTTTGCGTCTGAACCTTGTACATTCGGGGCACCGAATCGACAATGAGGACCCTCCTTTTACCCTTTTCCTTGGTGGTGGCCTGTGCCGCATTCGGCCAGCGGAACCTCGAGATCGGGTTGGCTTCCGGCATCACACACTATTATGGCGATCTGGGCAACATCGATGGTCCTGTTCAGTGGAACAGTGCACGACCAGGGATGCAGATCACTTTCAGAGACTTCCTGAACAACAAGAAGCGGTACATCACCCGCTCCTTGACCACCGAAGCCAGGATCAGCTGGTTCCGTATTGGCTATGATGAGACAGCACCACTCAAGAACGTGCCAACCACGGAGTTGAAGAACTATAAGCGTGGCTTGAGTTTTCGGAATGACCTCGTTGGTGCTTCGGGCCATCTTGTGTTGAACGCCTATCGCGAGCCTTATACCCCGCTGTTCCAACAGCGCTTCTTCATGTTCTTCCACATCGGCTTAGGTATCTACCATGGTCGACCCAAAGCGGACCTGTTCAGAGGCAGTGTTGATCCAGAGAACCGGTACTATTTCTGGGAGGATGGGACCGTACGTGATGCACCGAGGGGTACACCTGGGGCGAACGTTATCGAAAGGGATGGAAAGTTCGAGACCGATCTAGGAAGTTGGCTTACAGAAACATCGACGAACAGTTCTGAGCTTGGTAAACCGCGTGAATTCCGAGCTTGGCATGCTGCCATACCCATGGGGGCTGGTCTGCGCTATATGCTCACCAAGCAGCTCAGTGTTGGCGTGGAATACTGTTATCTCATGTTCATGACGGATGAACTGGATGATGTGAGCAACCTGTACTCAACGTATGAACAGATAGACAATCTATATTTGGAAGAGCGCGATAGGACACTGGCACGCTACATAAGCGACCCTACTGGTTGGGGTACGGTCGGTGATAACGACGACCTGAACACCAGTCGCCGTGGTAATCCAGGACTGTTGGACTCGTTCAGTTATTTCAACTTCGAGGTCTCCTACAAGTTCAAGCGCCGTCCTGGCCGCCGGACTTACATGCGCCTTTAAGGTGTACCGCTGACGTAGTACACCCAGGCGTGGTACCTTCGCGGGCTGAGATCGATCATGATGAACGTATCGGGTAAATCAGCACAGTCCAAACGGATGGATCTGGCCTTCGCCTCGCTGTTGAGCAAGGACGATGAGGAGGTGTTGGCAGCGATCACTCGGATCGGTAAGGAGGGTGATGCCCGCGCCATCCGGCCCTTGTTGATGGCGTTGACGAACAACCCCTCCCCCTCCGTGCATCAGCGGATAAGTGCCTTGTTGTTCGAGGTGAAAGCACCGCAGGCGGATACGGTATTGCTTGCCGCATTGGAGGACCCGGAATTCGCAGCGATCCGGAACATCGTGCTGAGCACCTTCTGGAACGCAGGCATCGACGTGCGCGAACATCTGAACGTGTTCGTGGATATAGCGCTCACGGGCACGGCCACTGAGAGCTTCGAATGCCTCACCGTGATCGAGAACCAGGAGATCTGGCCCGAGAAGGATGCACGTGCAGCGATGAAACGGGTTGAAAAGGCCGTCCTTGGCGAGCCCGATGCCTACAAGGCATCGATCCTGAATGATCTAGTGAGCGTGCTGAAGTACCGTCTAGGTGCTGAAGAGTCCGCCTAGGGCACCCGCGCGATCACCCATCCATCGGAGCGCTGGAAGACCGGGGTCGCGCCTGCGGTTCGCGCATTGTCCCAGTTGATGGCTGGAAAGTGGCCGGACCATTGCTCCGCCAGATTCTCGGGATGGACCACCAACACGGCACCATGTTCGAAGGTATCGATCTCCGTGTACCAGAATTCGGTAACGGGAACTCCTGGGCAATACGTGTGTAGTGCTGCTCCCATCCCGTGCGTATAGAGGTGCTGTGGTGCAAGTTGAAGTGCCAGCGCGCTCAGATCCCTTTCCACCTGGGCCTGCCACATGAATGGTAGCATCGCACGAACGAACAATGCGCATTGCACACAAGCCATGGCCATGACCACGATGGCCGGCTTGAGACCCCGTCGGCGTAGAGCACCATAACAACGCACGAACGCCTGGTGGAACAATACCACCGTAAAGGGTAAGGCCAGCAGGAGTACTCGATCATTCTGAAATGGCATGCCTGCTACAAAGAGCAGGTAACCACCGAGCAGGACCGCAGCCGAACGCGTGATCGGGTCAGCCAGGTCCTTCCAACGAAAGAAGGGCACCACGAGCAGCCCGATGGTGAAGTGTCCCGGATGGATGATGACTCCGCTGGCGTAAAGAATGTTCGGGAACATGTAATGCAGCACCCCATCATCCGAGTGCAGGTCGCGGCGGAACCAGTTCAGCGGGGTCCATTCGGCCAGTGGTGTGCCAACGAGTGTGCCGTTCTGCTGCAAGGTGGCTATGACGATGGATCCCGCCACAAGGGAGATGGTCAAGATGATGACCAGAGTTCGTGCAGCGATACTCGCGATAGTGCGTTGACTCAGGACATACATCAACATCAGAGCGGCTATGGGAGCCACCGCAAGCCTGACGGTCAGCGCTAGCGTGAGGAGGCCGACCACCCCAAGTAGCGCTGCAGAACCACGGTCGCGCATCCATGCGATCGCACAGCCGAAGGCTGCGGTGGTCAAGGCGACCGCGAGCACATCACTCATGGTGGTGAGCGCATACCGCAACAGGAAGGGCGAGAGCGCGACCCCGAGAAGGATATAAGCCTGGGCCACCTCCCCCTCAACACCGTAGCGGCGGAGTAAACGATGCAGGATGAGAACCAACCCCACGAAAGCCAGTACGGATATGATCCGCAGTGCCCAAAGTGGACCCACGAGAAAACCAAGAACGGCACCGAGAATTGGGTACCCGTGGGGATGCTCGGCCATGATCGGGCGTTCACCTTCATCCACGAAGTAGGCCTGCCATCCTTGGGCGATCCGATAGTAGTCATGGGCATCCTGACCATTCAGGCCTTGGTAACCGACCACGCTTACCCAAGCCAAGGCGACCACGGAAGGAACAACGAGGATCCATTTTCCGTATCGAGGGCCGAATGACATGCGCCGAAAGTAGCTGTCGGGACATGTTGAATTCACACGACTCTCCCAACTTCGCGCCTTCCAGGGCCACATGAACGCGTACCTGAGTGACAAGATCAGGGTGATCTCATTGATCACCATGGTGCTGTTGACGTTCGTACACGCCTACACGTTCCCGTCGGTCACGTTCCAAGGCGATGTCGTTTCCTGGGAAGGGTTGAGCTTCGCGCTTCAGTACTCCATCAGTCAAGGCCTGGCCAAGTTCCGGCTCCCGATGTTCTTCATCCTTTCGGGGTACTTCTTCGTCAGATCAGTTTACCTCTCGGACGATGCCTTCCTACCCCAATTCATCAAACGACTGCGGACGGTGGCCCTGCCTTACCTGATCTGGTCTACTATCGGCTTCCTGCTCTACCTGGCGATGCAGTGGCCAGAGACCACCCGAGCGCTGTTCCCACACAACCAGGTCTGGGGTCTATCAGCTGGCGGTATGATCCGGAAGATCCTTGTTGACCCCATCCCCTACCAGCTTTGGTTCCTACGCGATCTGATGGTGCTTTTCGTGCTCAGCCCGCTGATCCAGTGGTGCATCAAACGGGTCGGAGCTTGGGTATTGGTGCCTCCATTCCTTTGCTGGCTGCTGGAATGGGACCTGGTGATCCTGGCGAACGAGTCCTTGCCGTTCTTCATCGCCGGTAGCTGGCTTGCCATGCGTGGCCCCAGCCATGAACCTGCGATCAGCGATCAAGCGCGCAGGATACTCATCAGCACCTGGCTATCGACCATCGTGCTGAAGACAGCGCTGGTCATGAACGGCCACAT
>Ga0075163_10004461_pt1 | contig 18798 bp, 15 predicted proteins | sample JI1023141ADNA_FD_71478 | JGI IMG/M metagenome (GOLD analysis project Ga0075163, IMG submission 71478) | Wastewater effluent complex algal communities from Wisconsin, to seasonally profile nutrient transformation and Carbon sequestration -... | ecosystem: Engineered > WWTP > Effluent > Algae...
GGAGGTAACCTATTATAATGATGGTGGGAGTATAGGATCTGGCGCCTTGCCAGGAGGGGGCGGACAAGCAGTTGGAACGCTGAACGGCAATGTCCTGACTTGGACTGTGCCCGAGCAAAATGCCGATTTGATTTCAGCGGGCGTCCTTATCAATAACATCAATACATTTGGCCTGCATCTCCCTTTAAATATAGGAAACCCACCTCGCCCTGATCAAGGCTTCCTCAGCCGTGGCCGCGCTTCTTTTTCCTCTCCGGTGCCATTCAAAACAGGCACGACGTTTTTTTTCCAAGATGTGGACAACGGTGAAGCCGCTGATTATCGTTTTTATGACTGCGCCGGCAGTCAAGTGGATGCGGGTGATTTCGATTTTCTGAAGATTTCCACCATCAATACACCCAATTACGCCCTACAGGGTACAGCGCCAACACAGTATTGGCACGTTTCGGCGCCAGTAGCCCAGGACCCCAATACCGTCAACGGCATTGTCATCAACGCGTCCAACGTGTGCCGCATCGATATTCAAGGCACACGCCCCCAAGCCAACGGTAGCATCAATTACTTCCTGGGCACGCCCCCGAATGTGGTGCCCACCGCCGTACCCACCATCAGTGGCCCGCCCGTGGCCGGCAGTCCGGTCACGGGCTCTTACGTGTATGCCGACGCCGACAACAACGCGGAAGACACCACCGACACGGGGACCACGTACACGTTCGTGACCAGTCCGACCAGCACCTTGACCAACTCGGGCGATGGCACGGTGGTTGCCGGCGGCCCGACCAACGGCACCAGCCCCGCCTACACCCCGACGGCTGGCGATGTGAACCAGTACCTGTTCTTCTGCGTCACACCCATCGCCGCCACCGGGGCCAACCCCGGCCTGGAGGTGTGCACGCCCGCGGGCCAGGTGAGCAGCAATGCACCCGTGCCCAGCGGCATCAAACCCGTGCCCAGCTTGTCCACGCTGCCGCTGATGGGCTTGGCGGGCATGCTGGGGCTGCTGGGTTTCTGGCGCCGCCGCCGGGGCTGAGCAACCACAGGCCCAGCAAACTCAAGGGGGCGATGCCCCCTTTTTTACGAGCGAATATGGGGTCAGATCAAATTTCCCCCCGAGCCACGAGCCCCCACAAGTGCCCTGCAGCACGATGCCCGTACCCCCGGGTTATCCCTGCCCGTGCTGGACAAGCATGGGGATAACTCCGCTCAAGCGCTGTATGGCACGCGCAAGTGCTTGATTTGCAAGGGCTTGTGTTGCAGTGCCTGTTTTTCGGGCAATCGGGCGCCGGCCGCGCCGCCTACCACGTGTCCACGAACCGGTGCCCCAGCGGCGCCACGCGCGCCGAGGCCAGGCCGCGCGACAGCCAGGCGCGCGTCTCGGCCGGGTCGATGACGGCGTCGATCTCCAGCGTGGTGGCCATGTTGAGGGCCTCGCCGTGCGCGTACTGCCGCGCCACCAGTTCGGCGAACAGCGCGTCGCGCTCGGGGCCGGCGGGCAGGGCCTCCAGCTCCTTGCGGAAGCCCAGGCGCACGTAGCCCTCCAGCCCCATGCCGCCGAACTCGCCGGTGGGCCAGGCGACGGTGAACACGGGGGCGTGAAAGCCCCCGGCCGTCATGCCCATCGCCCCCAGGCCGTAGCCCTTGCGCAGCACCACGCTGAAGTAGGGCACGCGCAGGCTGGCGGCGGTGACGAACAGGCGGCTGACGTGGCGCACCTGGGCGGTGGTCTCCACCTCGGGGCCAACCATGAAGCCGGGCGTGTCCACCAGGCTGACGATGGGCAGGCCGTGCGCGTTGCACAACTGCATGAAGCGCGCGCCCTTGTCGGCGGCGGGCGCGTCGATGGCGCCGCCCAGGTGCAGCGGGTTGTTGGCGATCAGGCCGACGGGGCGGCCCTCGATGCGCGCCAGCGCGGTGTGGATGCCGGCGCCGAAGCCGGTGCGCAGCATGAGCAGGCTGCCTTCATCGACCAGGCCGCTCATCGCGGCGCGGGTGTCGTACACGCGCAGGCGGTTTTCGGGCACGACGGCGCGCAGGGCGCGCTGGTCGGGCGTGATCCAGTCGCGCACGCGGCCCTGGAAGTAGCCCAGGTACTGCCGCGCGGCGGCCACGGCCTGGGCCTCGTCGTCCACCAGCACGTCGATCACGCCATTGCCGTGCTGCACCCCGCTGGGGCCGATCTCCTCGGGCTTGAACACGCCCAGGCCGCCGCCCTCGATCATGGCCGGGCCGCCCATGCCGAGGTTGCTGGCGCGGGTGGCGATGATGACGTCGCTGCAGCCCACCAGCGCGGCGTTGCCGGCGAAGCAGCGCCCGTGCACCACGCCCACCACCGGCACTTGGCCGGACAGCGCGGCGTAGCGCGCGAAGGTGTGGATGTGCAGGCCGGCGACGGTGGTCGAGTCGGTGTCGCCCGGGCGCCCGCCGCCGCCTTCGGCGAACAGCACCACGGGCAGTTGCTGCGCCAGGGCGATGTCGAGCAGGCGGTCGGTCTTGGCGTGGTTGCGCATGCCCTGGGTGCCGGCCAGCACGGTGGCGTCGTAGGACATGACGGCGGTGCGCGCCTTCTCCTCGCCGAAGATCAGCCCGTTGACGCCGCCGATGCCGGTGACCATGCCATCGGCCGGGGTGTTGGCGATCAGGTCCTCCAGGCTGCGGCGGCGCGTCTGCGCGGCGATGGCGAGCTGGCCGTATTCGATGAAGCTGCCTTCGTCGCACAGGTCGGCGATGTTCTCGCGCGCGGTGCGCCCGCGCTGGTGGCGCCTGGCGACGGCGTCGGGGCGCGCGGCGTCGAGGGTGAAGGCGTGGCGGTCGATGACGCGCTGCAGGTCGGCGCGGACGTGGCCGGGGTCGTGCGCGGCGGCATCGTCGGCGCGCGCGTGGGCCTCGCCGGCGATCGGGTCGAGCACCAGCAGCGCCTGGCCCTGCGCCAGGTAGCCGCCGGGCACGGCCAGCAGCGCGCGCACGCGGCCGGCGTGCGGGGCGGTGAGCACGTGCTCCATCTTCATGGCTTCGAGCACGGCCAGCTCGGCGCCGGCGGGCACCTCGTCGCCCTCGGCGACGCTGAGCTGCACCAGGCGCGAGGGCATGGGGGCGAGCACGGCGCCTTCGGGCGCGGCGGCCTGCGGCTGGGCTGCCGTTTCTGAATCAAACAGGCCCCCAGCCAGCGTGGAATTTGCGCCGCCAGCTATCAATTCAGAAGCGGTGAGCAGATCGGGCAGCACCGCTTCGAGCCAGCGCGTGTGCACTTGCTGGCTGGCCATCTCGGGCCTACGGCCAAGGGCGCGCAGCAGCGTCAGGTTGGTGGCCACGCCGCGGATGCCGAACTCGGCCAGCGCGCGGCGCGAGCGGCGCAGCGCCTCCTGGAAGCCGCCGCGCGCGTGCACGATGAGCTTGGCCAGCAGCGTGTCGTAGTGCGGCGAGGGCGTGGCGCCGGCGGCACCGTGCGTGTCCACGCGGATGCCGGGACCGGCGGGCAGGTCGAAGCGCGACAGGGTGCCGCTGCCGGGCGTGGCCTGGCCCTGGGCGTCCAGCGTCTCGGCGTTGACGCGCCACTGGATGGCGAAGCCGCGCGGGCGCGGCGGCGCGGCGGGGTCGAGCCCGATCTGCTGCAGCGTGCGGCCGGCGGCCAGCGCGATCTGCGCCTGCACCAGATCGACGCCGGTGACTTCCTCGGTGATGGTGTGCTCGACCTGCAGGCGCGGGTTGGCTTCGATGAAGACGAAGGGCAGGTCGCCGCTGGCCAGATCGACCAGGAATTCGAACGTGCCCAGGCCCTCGTAGCGCACGGCGCGCGCCATGCCCAGCGCGGCCTCGGTCAGGCGCGCGCGCAGGGCGTCGGTCAGCGAGGGGCTGGGGGCGATCTCCACCAGCTTCTGGAAGCGCCGCTGCAGCGTGCATTCGCGCTCGCCCAGCGACAGCGCGTCGCGGCCGTCGCCGAGGATCTGCAGCTCGATGTGGCGGGCGCCGTCCATCAGGCGCTCGACGTACACGCCATCGACGCCGAAGGCGGCGCGCGCCTCGCTGCGGCAGCGCTCGTAGGCGGTGGCCAGCTCGTCGGCCGTGCGCACGGCGCGCATGCCGCGCCCGCCGCCGCCGCCGATGGCCTTGAGCATGACACCGGCGCCGTTCTGCGCGGCCAGGAAGGCCTGCGCTTCCTCCAGCGTCACGGCGGCCAGGCTGCCGGGCATCAGCGGCACGCCTTGCCGCTGCGCCAGCGCGCGGGCCTGGGCCTTGTCGCCGAACAGGTCGAGCTGCTCGGGCGTGGGGCCGATGAAGCGGATGCCCGCGTCCCCGCAGGCGCGCGCGAAGTCGGCGCGCTCGCTCAGGAAGCCATAGCCGGGGTGCACGGCGTCGCAGCCGTGCGCGCGCGCGATGGCGATGAGGCGCGCGCCGTCCAGGTAGGCCGCCGGACCGGTGGCGCCCAGGGCGACGGCGGCGTCGGCCGCGTGCACGTGGGGCGCCTGGGCGTCGTCGTCGGCATGCACGGCGACGCTGGCGATGGACAGGTCCTGCAGCGCGCGCGCGATGCGCAGGGCGATTTCGCCGCGGTTGGCGATCAGGACCTTGTGGAACAGCGGTGATGTCATGGCTGGCACTACATTTTTGAGAGCTGCCGACGCTTGACTGGCGCCGGCAGAAGGGCTTTTTTACCAAGAATCAGGCGATGTCCTTGAGCAGGCGCCGCAGCACCTTGCCCGCGCCGGTGACCGGCAGCGTGTCGATGAAGCGCACGTGCTTGGGCGTCTTGTAGGTGGCCATGTTCTGGCGCGACCAGGCGGTGATCTCCTCGGCCGTCACCTGGGCGCCGGGCTTCAGGACGATGAAGGCCTTGACCACCTCGCCCTTGTCGGGGTCGGGCTCGGCGATGACGGCGGCCTGCGCCACGGCGGGGTGCTTGATGAGGATGGTCTCGACCTCCTCCGGGAACACGCTGTAGCCGGAGACCTTGATCATCTCCTTGAAGCGGCCCATGAAGGTCAGGTAGCCGTCGGCGTCGATCTGGCCCATGTCGCCGGTGTGGACCCAGCCGTCCTTGAGCGTGGCGGCGGTGGCCTCGGGCTTGTTCCAGTAGCCCTTGAAGGTGCCGGGGCTGGTCAGCACGATTTCGCCCGGCTCGCCGGGCGGCATGTCCTTGCCGGTGTCGGGGTCGATGATGCGGATGGTGACGCCCGGCGCGGGCACGCCCTGCGTGCCCCAGCGCACCCGGTCCATGGGCATGTAGGTGTCGCAGGTGTGGGACTCCGACAGGCCGTAGGCCGCCTCCTGCGAGCTGCAGTTGGGCGCGACGCCGCGCCACTGCAAGGCCAGCGCCTCGGTGAAGGTGATGCCGAAGCTGGTGACGGGGTTCACCCGGAGGCTGGAGAGGTCGAACCGGGCGACGTCGGGCTGCTGCATGCAGGCCACGTTCATCGGCGCGATGCTGTACCACCAGGTGACCTTGTAGCGGTCGATGGCCCGCAGCACGGCGCGCGGGTCGAAGCGGTGCAGCAGCACGCCGGTGGCGCCGGTGAGCACGGGCACGTTCACGCCCATCAGCATGCCGGCGATGTGGTACAGCGGCGCGATGGACAGCAGCACGTCGTCGGGCTGCAGACCATTGCAGTCGGCGCTGACGGTGGTCTTGAACAGCGCGTTGCCGTAGCTGAGCATGGCGCCCTTGGGCAGGCCGGTGGTGCCGGAGGTGTAGGTCATCAGCGCCACGTCGTCCAGCGAGAGCGGCACCGGCGCGGGCTGGGCGCCCGAGCGCGTCACGGCCAGGAAGTCCTCGCAGCCAGGCGGCATTGCGCGCGCCTCCTGGCGGGCGGCCACCAGCTCGGCCGGCAGGTCCAGCGTGGGCTCGGGCGGCAGCAGGTCGGCGTAGTGCACGACGAACACGTGCTCCAGCGTGCCCTGGGCGCGCACCTTCTCGACCACCGGCACCAGGTTGGCGGCGGCGACGATGACGCGGGCCTTCAGGTCGCCCACCTGGTAGCCCAGCTCGTGCTCCTTGTTGAGCGGGCCGCTGGGGCAGACGATGGCGCCGATCTTCTGGATGCCGTAGTGCGCCACGATGTACTGCGGGCAGTTGTTGAGGAACATGACCACCGGGTCGCCCTTCTTCACGCCCAGCGCCTGCAGGCGGGCGCCGAAGGCGTCGCTGGCGCGGTCCAGCTCGGCCCAGGTGATCGCCTGGCCGTACCAGATGCAGGCCGGGTGGTCGGGACGCGCGCGCGCGTGGTCACGCAGGTACTCGTGCAGCGGCTGTTGCGGGCGGGCGGGCAGGGGGCGGGGCGCGACGTTTGTCTCCATGGTGTCTCTCTCTCAGGGTTATCGATAGCCGGTCACGGGGCGCCGGCGCTTGCGGCCAGGCGATGTTGCATCAACAATCCTACCAATGGGTAGAACTTCGGCGACACCGCACAAACCCGCGCATCGCGCGCACCCGCCGCACGACGGCGGCCGCCAGCGCGCCCGCACCGCCAACACCGGCGCGCAGCGCGAGCGCATCCTGGCCGCGGCGGCGCGGCTGTTCGCCGCGCAGGGCTACGCCAGCACCACGCTGGAGCAGATCGCCAGCGAGTTGGGCGTGAGCAAGCCCTTCGTCTACTACTACTTCCGCGACAAGCAGACGCTCTTCGAGACGCTGTCCTGGCCCCCGGCGGTGGCGTGCTTCACCGCGCTGGATTTCGCTGGCGACGACCCGCGGCGCGCCAGCGAGAAGGTGATGGAGGGGCTCTCGCGCCTGATCCGCGCCACCATCGAGCACCAGCCGGCGGCCTTCTTCCCGTACCGGGAGCCGCGGGTCTACCGCCCCGAATACCTGGCCGCGCAGAAGAAGCTGGCGAACCACTTCTACGACCAGCTGTGCCCGCTGCTCGACCAGGCGCGGCGCGACGGCGACCTCGACTTCCGGGAAACCAAGATCACCGCCCTGGCGGCCTGCAGCCTGCCGGGCTTTCTCTACAACTGGTACCGGCCGGACGGCCGCCTCTCGCCCGACGAGGTGGCGGCCGAGCTGACCGAGCTGGCCTCGCGCGTCATCGGCCTGCGCCGCTGACCCGACTTTTCGCTTTCACCCCCCAAGAGGAGACTTCGCCATCATGATCCCGCAACGCATGCTCACGCCCCTGGCCCTGGCCGCCGTCCTTGCCGCCGGCGGCGCCCAGGCGCAGGAGACCTACAAGCTCGCCTACATCGACCCGCTGTCGGGCCCCTTCGCCAACGTCGGCGAGATGATGCTGCTGCACACGCGCTACGCGGTGGAGGACATCAACGCCAAGGGCGGCCTGCCCGGCGGCATGAAGATGCAGTTGCTGCAGTTCGACAGCAAGCTCTCCGCGCAGGAGGCCCAGAGCGCGCTGCAGGCCGCCATCGACCAAGGCGCCAAGGCCATCGTCACCGGCGGCTCGGGCTCGTCGGTGGTGACGGCGCTGGTGCAGTCCGTCAACCGCTGGAACCAGCGCAACCCGGGCAAGGAGGTGCTGGTGCTCAACCACTCCTCCATCGACCCGGAGATGACGGGCAAGCTGTGCAGCTTCTGGCACTTCCAGACCGAGGCCAACACGGCGATGAAGATGAAGGCCATCGCCAACTTCGCCAAGAAGACGCCGGACATCAAGAAGGTCTTCCTGCTCAACCAGGACTACGCGCACGGCAAGCAGTGGGCCAGCTACGGCCGCCAGCTGGTGGGCGCGGCGCGGCCGGACGTGCAGTTCGTCGGCGAGACGTTGCACCCCATTGGCCGGGTGCGGGATTTCGCGCCCTACGTGGCCAACATCAAGCAGAGCGGCGCCGACTCGGTGATCACCGGCAACTGGGGCCAGGATCTGTCGCTGCTGCTCAAGGCCGCCAGCGACGCCGGCTACAACCTGCGCTACTTCAACCACAGCGCGGGCGGCGTGCCCGGCACGGTGACGGCGGTGTCGCAGGCCAAGCTGGGCCAACTCACCTGGGTGGCCGAATGGCACCCCGGCCAAGCCGGCACGCCCAAGGTGGACGCGCTGGCCAGGGCCTACAAGGCCAAGACGGGCAAGGACTTCATGGCCCCGCGCATCGACCTCACGCCGCGCCTGCTGGCCGCCGCCATCGCCAAGGCCGGCAGCACCGACACCGTGAAAGTGGCGCGCGCGATGGAAGGGCTGGAATTCGACTCGACCGTCGGCCTGTTGCGCATGCGCGCCGAGGACCATCAACTGCTGCTGCCGCAGGTGGTCAACACGATCGCGCCGGTGGACGGCAAGGCGGTCAAGGCCGGCTGGGAAGGCACCAACTACGGCTTCCGCACCGAAGCCGTGTACACCGGCAACGAACTGGCCCAGGGCAGCGAGTGCAAGATGGCGCGGCCGCGGTGACCCCGCGATCCCGCAGGAGCCGCACGAGATGCCGATGAACAAACGCACCGCCCTCCGGCTGATGGCCTGCGCCGGCGCGATGGCCGGCCTCCCGCTGCGCCGGGCCATGGCCCAGGCCGGCGACTTCCCGTCCAAGCCGATCCGCTGGGTGGTGCCCTATCCGGCCGGCGGCGGTTCGGACTTCCTCGCGCGGGTGGCCGCCCAGGTCATGTCGGCCGACCTCAAGCAGCCCGTGGTGGTGGACAACAAGCCGGGCGCCAACGGCGCCATCGCGGTGGCCGACCTCATGCGCTCGCCGCCCGACGGGTACACCCTCATCAACATCGACAACGGCATCCTGGTCTTCAACGCGGCGCTGTACCAGAAGCTGGGCTACGACCCCGAGCGCGACCTGCAGCTCGTCACCCTGCTGGTGAAGGGGCCCATGTTCCTGGCCGTCGGCCCGGCCAGCACCGCCAAGGACGCGCGCGAATTCTTCGCCCAGGTGCGCGCGCAGCCCGGCAAGTTCGCTTTCGCGTCGGCCGGCGCGGGCACGCCGCAGCACCTGTCGATGGAGCTGATCAAGAAGCAGGCCGGGCTGGACATGACCCACATCCCCTACAAGGGATCCTCTCCCGCGCTGAGCGACCTGGCCGGGGGCCAGGTGCTGGCGGCCGTCACCGACTACGCGGCGGCCGGCGGCTTCTTCAAGTCCGGCAAGCTGCGTGCGCTGGCCGTGAACGACAGCGTGCGCCACCCGTCCATGCCCGACGTGCCCACCCTCCGGGAGCTGGGCATCGAAGGCGCCGAGGCGCCCACCATGGTGGGCGTGGCCGTGCGCTCGGGCACCCCGGCAGGCCTCGTCAACAGCCTGCAGCAGGCCGTGCGCCGCGCCATCCTCTCGCCCGAGGTGCGCCGCAGGTACGGGGAATTCGGCATCCAGCCCGTCGGCAACACCCCGGAAGAATTCCAGACCCTGATCCGCGGCGAAGTCAAGCGCTGGCACCCGCTGATCAAGAACCTGAACATCCGGCTGGACTGATGAAAACGAGACCATGACGACCCACGACGCGGCCCATCGGCCCTCCCCTCTGTTGATGATGCTGGAGGCGCGCGCCTTCGCCGAGTTCGGCGCCTTCGTCGCCGCCTACCCGCTGCTGCGCCGCGCGCCGCGCGGCGACGGCCACCCGGTGCTGGTGCTGCCCGGCCTGGGCGCCGACGACGCGTCCACCTGGCCGCTGCGCGCGTACCTGCGCGATCTCGGCTACGCCGTGCACGGCTGGCAACTGGGCACCAACCGTGGCCCGCGCGAGGGCGTCGAAGGGCGGCTGCGCGAGCGGCTGGCGACGCTGGCGGCGCGCCACGGCCGCAAGGTCAGCGTCATCGGCTGGAGCCTGGGCGGCGTGATGGCGCGCGAGTTGGTGCGCGCCGAGCCGGCGCCGGCGCGCTGCGTCATCACGCTGGGCAGCCTCTTCGGCGGCGAGCCCGGCTGGACCAGCGTGGGCGGGATGTACGAGGCGCTGTGCGGGCGCAGCGTGGCCGAGGACTGGCCCGACCGCGACCGCCTGCGCACGCCGCCACCGCTGCCCAGCACCGCGATCTACACCCGCAGCGACGGCATCGTGGCCTGGCAGGGATGCCTGGAGCAGAAAAGCCCGCGATCCGAGAACATCGAGGTCGAGGCCAGCCACTGCGGGATGGCCGTCAATCCCGCGGTCCTGTACGCCGTGGCCGACCGGCTGGCGCAGCCCGAGGGGCGGTGGCGGCCCTTCGAGCGCACCGGCGCGCGGCGCCTGATCTACCGCGACCCGCAACGGCCCGCGCCGGCCGCGGCCTGAACGCCGCGCTGCGCCACAATCTCACACCCCAACAAGGAGACAACCATGGACCACCTGAGCAGTCTGGACGCTTCGTTCCTGCACCTCGAAACCCCCGAAACCCCGATGCACGTGGGCACGCTGCTGCTCGTCGACCTGCCCAAGGACCGCGCGGGCGACTACTACGAGGACTTCAAGGCCATGATCGGCCAGCGCCTGCACCTGGCCACGATCCTGACGCGCAAGCTGGCGCCGATGCCCTTCGAGCTGTCCGATCCGGTGTGGATCGAGGACGACGACATCGACCTGGACTACCACGTGCGCAGCCTCGTGCTGCGCCGGCCCGGCAGCATGGCGCAACTGGAGCAGCTCGTCGCGCGGCTGCACTCCAGCCTGCTGGACCGCAGCCGGCCGCTGTGGGAGATGTACGTGATCGAGGGCCTGCAAAACGGCCAGGCGGCCATCTATTTCAAGGCCCACCACAGCGGCGTGGACGGCAAGTCGGCCACGGAGATGTTCAAGGTGCTCTACGACACCACGCCGCAGATGCGCCAGGTACCGCCGGCGCGGCGCCGGCGCGGTGCTGGCGGCTACCAGCTCGGCGTGGCGGAGCTGATGCGGGCCGCCGTGTCCAACCAGGCGACGCAGTACCGCAAGCTGGCCGAGCTGCTGCCCTCCGCGGCCAAGGCGCTGGGCACGGCCGGCAACGTGCTGGCCAGCCAACGCACCAAACCGGGCGAACGCCCCCTGACCCTGGGCGCGGCGCCCAGGACGCTCTTCAACGACTCGATCACCAACCAGCGCTCCTTCACCACGCTGTCGCTGCCTTTCCCCGAACTCAAGGCCCTGGGCAAGCGCGTGGGCGGCACGGTCAACACCATCGTCATGGCCATGTGCGCCAGCGCGCTGCGCCGCTTCCTGAAGGAGCGCGGCGAGCTGCCCAAGGAGGCGCTGATCGCGGCCGTGCCGGTGAGCCTGCGCGCCGAAGGCGACGACTCGATGAACAACCAGGTGTCGATGGTGCGGGTGGACCTGGCGACCGACATCGAGGACGTGGCCGAGCGCTTCAAGGCCATCCACGCCTCCTCGGAGGCGGCCAAGGCCGTGGTGCGCGAACTCAAGCCCGTGCTGGGCGTGGATCTGCCCCTGACCGGCTCGCCATGGCTGATGAGCAGCATGGCCTCGCTGTACGGGCGCTCCACGCTGGCCCGCCAGCTGCCGCCGATGGCCAACGTCACGATCTCCAACGTGCCCGGCCCGGTCCAGCAACTCTACATCTGCGGCGCGCCGATGATGAGCTTCTACCCGGTGTCCATCCCCTACCACGGCACCGCGCTGAACATGACCGTGCAGAGCTACGCCGGCAAGGTGCTCGAATTCGGCGTGACCTGCTGCCGGCGCGTGCTGTCGCAGGACGAATCGCACGAGCTGATCGGCTACCTGAAGGACGCGCTCAAGGAAATCGAGCAGTTGCCCAGCATAGGCGAGGCCCAACCCGCGCCCGTGCCCGCCCAGGCCCCCCGACGCAAGGCCGCCACCACGGCGCGCGCGAAGTAGGCATCCAGGGATCCATGGCGCTGCCACCGCCCCCAGCGCCCAAAACCCCCAGAGCCCGACGGCCGCGGAGCAAGCCATGCCGGCAGACGCCGCGGCCGGGCTTGGCCCGGCCGCTGGCGTCGCCCCCTGGAGGGGGGTGGAGAAACAACGCGAAGCGTGTGGAGCCTGGGGTGGGCTCATTTCATCAGCGTGCTCTTGCCGAACAGGCTCTCCACCAGGTCCACCGCCAGCTCGGCCGTGCGGTTGCGCACGTCGCAGGCGGGGTTGAGCTCGACGATGTCGAGCGAGCCCAGGGCGCCGGTGTCGGCCAGCATCTCCATGCACAGTTGCGCCTCGCGGTAGGTGGGGCCGCCGCGCACCGTGGTGGCCACGCCGGGGGCGATGTCGGGGTCGAGGAAGTCCACGTCCAGGCTGACGTGCAGGTGCGCGCCCGGCGGCAGGCCGTGCAGGGCGCGCTCCATGACGGTGCGCATGCCCCACTCGTCGATGCTGCGCATGTCGTACACCTCGATGCCGGCCTCGCGCACCAGGCGCTTCTCGCCCTCGTCCACGCTGCGGATGCCGACTTGGCGCAGCTCGCCCGCGCGCAGCGCCGGCTCCTGCGCCGAGAAGCCGCCCAGGCCCACCAGCTCGGCCGGCCCGTGGCCGCACAGGCAGGCCACCGGCATGCCGTGCAAGTTGCCACTGGGGGTGAGGGCGGCGGTGTTGAAGTCGGCGTGGGCATCCAGCCACAGCACGCGCAGCGGCTGGCCGCGCGCGCGGCAGTGGCGCGCCACGGCGCTGATGGAGCCCATGGCTAGGCCGTGGTCGCCGCCCAGCAGCACCGGCAGGCGCGCCGCGCGCAACTGCGCCGACACGGCGTCGTGCACGGCGCGGCTCCAGGCCAGGACCTCGGGCAGATGGCGAAAACCGCCCCGCGCCGGCTGCCAGGGGTTGGGCGGCCCGGCCAGGTTGCCGGTATCGACGACCCGCAGCCCCCGGCCGCGCAGCGCCTCGGCCAGGCCGGCCACGCGCAGCGCCTCCGGCCCCATGCTGGCGCCGCGCGCGCTGGCGCCGACGTCGGTGGGCGCGCCGACGAGGGCGACGATGGGCGGGGCTGGCGGGTGCATCGGCCATCTCCAGGCAGGTGGGGCGCGCAGTATGCGCCCACGGATGCGCCGCGTCCATAATCGGCGCAAGCGCCGCGCGACCCCATGGCGCGGCATGAAGGAGTACCCGCGATGTCCGTTCTGATCCTCGGCCTGCTGCTGTTTCTCGGCGCGCACTCGGTGCGCATCGTCGCCGACGGCTGGCGCGCGCGCACCATCGCGCGCCTGGGACCGGGGGCGTGGAAGGGCTTGTATTCGCTGGTGTCGCTGGCGGGCTTCGCGCTCATCGTCTGGGGCTGGGGCCTGGCGCGGCAGCAGCCGGTGGTGCTGTGGCAGCCGCCAGTGGCGCTGCGGCACGTGAACGCGCTGTTCACGCTGGCGGCCTTCGTGCTGATCGCCGCCGCCTACGTGCCGCGCAACGCCTTCAAGGCGCGGCTGCACCACCCGATGGTGCTGAGCGTGAAGCTGTGGGCCTTCGGCCACCTGCTGGCGACCGGCACGCTGGCGGCGGCGGTGCTGTTCGGCGCCTTCCTGCTGTGGGCGGTGCTGGACTTCCGCACCGCGCGCCGGCGCGACCGCGCGCAGGGCACGCGCTACCCGACGGGCACCGCGGGCGGCACCGCGCTGGCCGTGGCGGCGGGCGCGGCCGGCTGGGCGCTGTTCGCCTTCTGGCTGCACGCGGCCTGGATCGGCGTGGCGCCGCTGGGTGTGACGGCCTGAGCCATTTGCTATTATTTAGATAGCTTTCGACGCAATATCCACGCTGACTGGAAGCCGAAGACATTCGTAATCCCGGCATGCCCACCCCCCGCAAGGCCCTGCCCGCCATCGCGCCCGAACGCTGCACTGGCTGCGGCTGGTGCGTGGGGGCGTGCGCGCCGCACGTGCTGTCGCTGCACGCGGCGGGCGGGCGCAAAACCTCCACCCTCGACGACGCGGCCGGCTGCACCGGCTGCGCGCTGTGCGCGCTGCGCTGTCCGTTCGACGCCATCCGCATGGTGCGCGCGGCGGCCAGCGCGGCGCACCATCCCTGATCGAATGGATCCATGACCCCCACGACCCATCCCCAAGCCATCGACCTGTCCACCCACGACGTCACCCGCATCGACGACACACGCATTCGCGCCGTGCGGCCGCTCGTCACCCCCGCGCTGCTGCAGGAATGGCTGCCCGCGCCGGCCGCCGCCGAAGACCTGGTGGAACACAGCCGCGCCGCCCTCTCGCGCGTGCTGCACGGGCGGGACGACCGGCTGGTGGTGGTGGTGGGGCCGTGCTCCATCCACGACCACGGCCAGGCGCTGGACTACGCCCGGCGCCTGAAGGCCGAGGCCGACGCCCTGGCGGGCGAGCTGCTGGTGGTGATGCGCGTGTACTTCGAGAAGCCCCGCACCACGGTGGGCTGGAAGGGCTACATCAACGACCCGCACCTGGACGGCAGCTGCGCCATCAACGACGGGCTGGAGATGGCGCGCCGCCTGCTGCTGGACGTGCTGGCGCTCGGCGTGCCGGTGGGCTGCGAGTTTCTGGACCTGCTCAGCCCGCAGTTCATCAGCGACCTGGTGAGCTGGGGCGCCATCGGCGCGCGCACCACCGAGAGCCAGAGCCACCGCCAACTCGCCAGCGGCCTCTCCTGCCCGGTCGGCTTCAAGAACGGCACCGACGGCGGCGTGAAGGTGGCCGCCGACGCCCTCGTCGCCGCGCAGGCGCCGCATGCCTTCCTGGGCCTGACCAAGATGGGGCAGGCGGCCGTGTTCGAGACGCGCGGCAACGACGACTGCCACGTCATCCTGCGCGGCGGCAAGGCGCCCAACTATTCGAGGGCCGACGTGGACGCGGCCTGCGCGCTGCTGAAGGGCGCGGGCCTGCGCGAGCAAGTGATGATCGACCTGTCGCACGCCAACTCGTCCAAGCAGCACGCGCGCCAGATCGTGGTGGCCGAGGACGTGGCGGCGCAGGTGGCCGCGGGCGACGCGCGCATCGTGGGCGTGATGATCGAGAGCCACCTGGAGGAAGGCCGGCAGGACATCGTGCCGGGTCAGCCGCTCAAGCCCGGCGTGTCGGTGACCGACGCCTGCATCAGCTTCGCGCAGACCGTGCCAGTGCTGCGCGGCCTGGCCGAGGCGGTGCGGGCCAGGCGAGCGGCCTGATTTGCTATATCTTATATAGCTACCAGCGCAATATCGGCGCCGGCTACAGGCCTTTTTTGATTCAAGAATGTCTCAGCGCCGGCGCTGGCCGCCGCCGGCGGGCGGCGGGCCGCGCCGCTCCAGGTGGCGGAAGTTGATGCGGCCCTTGGAGAGGTCGTAGGGCGACAGCTCCAGCGACACGCGGTCGCCGGCCAGGATGCGGATGTGGTTCTTGCGCATCTTGCCGGCCGAATAGGCCACCAGCTCGTGGCCGTTGTCCAGCGTCACGCGAAAGCGCGTGTCGGGCAGCACCTCGTTGACGATGCCCTGCATCTCGATCAGTTCTTCCTTGGCCATGCGAATACTCCTGTGTGCGTTGGACCGGGGGCGGCGCACGCGGCGCGGCGCCCGGCGGGCGATGCGGCATGCGCGCGTTTCAGGCGCGGCGGGCCGGGGCGGTGGCTGAAAGAACGCTCGGCCGCCCTCGGCAAGGGCGGTGGCGGCCGGCGCGGGTTGCGCGAGGGGCCGCCCGAGGAGCGGGAAATCCAAGAAAGGCCATGCGGTGCGGGCATGGAGCCCGCCATGGCCTGACCGTCACCGGACGTCGAGGCAAAACGCTGGATTTTACCGCGTGCGCCGTTTTTCCGCCAGATGCAACCCAGGGCGCGAACGGCCGGGCGGGCCGGCGCACCCACGGGCGTTGCGCCGGCGGCGGCCGCTACAGCGCGCTGATGCCCAGCAGCCCCAGGACCACGAAGACGACAGCGACGACCAGGAACAGGACGAAAAGCACCTTGGCGATGCCCGCCGCCGCGCCCGCCACGCCGCCGAAGCCCAGCGCCCCGGACACGACCGCGATGATGGCGAAGATGATGGCCCATTTCAGCATGTGATTCTCCTGATGCGCATCGGGCGGCAGCCCCACGGCCCCGCCAGCGCTGTCGCGAGCTTGCGCCCGCGCCGGCCGGCCAGGGGTCGGCGTGCCCCGCGAAGGGGTGTCGGACGAACGCCCTGGCCGGGCGGCGCCGCGCCCTACGCCCTGCGCGCCAGGCGCCTTTCTGCTACGCTGCCCCGGCGCCGGCCGAAGCGGGCGGCGCCACCTCTTTTTCCGCCCACATCCATCCCCCATCCGTCCATGAAGCTCTACTACTCCGCCGGGACCTGCGCGCTCTCGCCCCACATCGCGCTCGAAGAAGCCGGCCTGCCCTACGAGGCCATCTCCGCCCCCGTCAGGACCAAGGTGCTGCCCGACGGCTCGGACTACCGCCAGGTCAACCCGCTGGGCTACGTGCCCTACCTGGTGCTCGACGACGGCACCGGCCTGCGCGAAGGCCCGGCCATCGTCCAGTACATCGCCGACCAGGTGCCTGGCAAGAACCTGGCGCCGGCCAACGGCACCATCGCCCGCTATCAATTGCAGAGCTGGCTCAACTTCGTCGCCACCGAGGTGCACAAGAGCTTCAGCCCCCTGTTCATGCCCGGCACGCCCGAGGAAACCAAGCAGGCCTCCAAGGACCGCCTGATCAGCCGCCTGACCTGGGTCGATGGCGAGCTGGCCGGCAAGCCCTACCTGATGGGCGACGACTTCACCGTGGCCGACGGCTACCTGTTCACCGTCACCAACTGGGCCAAGCCCGTCGGCCTGGACATCTCCGGCCTGAAGAACCTGGCCGCCTACCGCGAGCGCATCGCCGCGCGCCCGGCCGTGCAGGCGGCGATGAAGGCCGAAGGCTTGATCTGAACCACCGAACGCTATCTGTTCGATAGCGATCACCACAACAGGGGCGCCGGCATGGCGCCCTTTTTCGCTTCTAGGACACCAGGGGCTTCTGCCGCCACGCCAGCAGCGCGCCCAGCCACAGCGCGGCGGCGGAGTACAGCAGCCCACGCGCCAGCCCGCCCGGCCCGTCGGCGATCCGGCCCACCACGGTGGGCCCCACGATCTGGCCGAAGGCGAACAGGATGGTGAAGGCGCTGATGCCCGTCGCCCACCGCGCCGGCGGCAGGTTGTGGCGCACGAAGGCCGTGGTCGAGGCCACCACCGACAGGAACACCGCCCCGAACAACAACCCCGACGCCAGCACCACCGGCCACGCGCCGGTCAGCGCCGGCACGATGGTGGCCACGCCCAGCAGCGCGTTCAGCAGCGCCAGCGCCCCGCCGCCGCGCGCGCGGTCCAGCAGCCGCGCCCAGATGCGCGCCGACGCCACCACCGCCAGCCCCAGCAGCGCGTAGAACCCGGTGATGGCCGGCGCGCCCACCCCCTGCTCGCTCAGCAGCGCGATCACGAAGGTCATGTAGCCGATGTAGCCCACGCCGAACAGCGTGTAGCCGGCCAGCGCCGGGGCCATGGCGCGCCATGGCATACTTGGGGCCGAATCGACCTCCAGCCCGCTTGCATCTTGCACCATCCGCTCTTCTTTACGTAGCAATTCCGCTGGCCAGGCCAGCACCGCCGTGGCCGCCAGGCACAGCAGCGCCAGCCCCCACCAGGCCCAGGCCCAGCCGTGCGGCACCCCCCGCGCCGCGCCCAGCAGCGCCGGCACGCCCAACGCCGAGGCCGCGATGCCCCAGCCCGTGCCGCCATAGTACAGCCCCAGCAGCAGCCCGGCCCGCTCGGGCGCCTGCGCGCCCAGCCGCGCCGCCAGCAGGCCGCCGGCCACGAACACGAAGGCGCTGGCCACGCCGGCCAGCAGGCGCTGCAGCAGCAGCATCGCCGCGTCGGTGAAAAAGCCCGACGCGGCCATGAACGCGCTGGCCGCCACCGCCCCGCCCAGCAGCACCCGCGCCGCACCCAGGCGCCGCATCAGCGCCGGCGTGGCCAGCGCGCCCAGCAGGTAGCCCAGCGCGTTGGCGGTGTTCATGGCGCCGGCCAGGGTGTAGCTCCAGCCCAGGTCGTCGCGCATCACCGGCAGCAGCAGCCCGTAGGCGAAGCGCGTGACGCCCAGCGACACCGCCGCGCCGAGCGACAGGGCCAGCGCCATCAGCAGCGGGTGGCGCGGGCCGGGCGGGGCGACAGGAGGCGTCATGAGGGCATTGTGGGACAGCACCCGGCCGTGCCGGCGCACGCGCACAATCGGCCTGCAAGCAGCCGCAAGGAAAGGCCCTCTCCCATGTCCCGCCTTCTGTTCTCGCCCATGCGCGTCGGCGCCCTCACCGTTCCCAACCGCGTCGTCATGGCACCGCTGACGCGCAACCGCGCGCCGGAGGCCATCCCCACGCCGCTGATGGCCGAGTACTACGCCCAGCGCGCCGACCCCGAGCGCGGCGCCGGCCTGATCGTCAGCGAGGCCACCGCCATCAGCCCGCAGGGCCAGGGCTACGCCGACGTGCCCGGCCTGTACGGCAGCGAGCAGATCGACGGCTGGAAGCAGGTCACCCGCGCCGTGCACGCGCGCGGCGGCCACGTCTTCTGCCAGCTCTGGCACGTCGGGCGCGTCTCGCATCAGCTGCTGCAGCCCGACCTGGGCGCGCCCGTCGCGCCCTCGGCCATCCGCGCCAACACCAAGACCTACCTGATCGACAACGAGGGCCAGGGCGGCTTCGCCCTCACCAGCGAGCCGCGCGCCCTGCACCGGCACGAGATCCCGCAGATCGTGCACGATTACGCCGCCGCCGCGCGCAACGCCGTGCAGTCGGCCGGCTTCGACGGCGTCGAGATCCACGGCGCCAACGGCTACCTGCTGGACCAGTTCCTCAAGACCGGCGCCAACCGCCGCATCGACGACTACGGCGGCAGCATCGCCAACCGCGCGCGGCTGATGCTGGAAGTGGCCCGCGCCGTGTGCGACGCCGTGGGCCACGAGCACGTGGGCATCCGCGTGTCGCCCGTGACGCCGGCCAACGACATCGTGGACGACGATCCGCAGCCGCTGTTCGAGCACCTGGCCCGCCAGCTCGC
>Ga0075163_10004463_pt1 | contig 18791 bp, 18 predicted proteins | sample JI1023141ADNA_FD_71478 | JGI IMG/M metagenome (GOLD analysis project Ga0075163, IMG submission 71478) | Wastewater effluent complex algal communities from Wisconsin, to seasonally profile nutrient transformation and Carbon sequestration -... | ecosystem: Engineered > WWTP > Effluent > Algae...
TGCGGCTCGTGCTGGTAGTTGGCCAAATGGGAACAATGACTTTTTAGGCTTTAGAGTAGTACTACGTTTTTCTTCTAACAGTAAAACAACTGGTAATACAAGCAATTTAACATTGCATTGGCCTTATAAAACTAGGCGGTCTTAATTAAGAGTTTATATGTAAAATCTAAAACCCTTCCATTACTGTAGACAAGACACTTTTGGCAAAATCGCGGGCTAAGCGTTCTACGGCTGGATCTTCTTCATTAAAGAAAGAGCGTGGATCATCAGAAAGTTCATATTCTCCACGAAATGTTAAGCGTTGATTATCATAAAGAATTTTATTATTTGTTTGATCTCTCATTACAATACCAGCATTGATAGTAATTTCAAAAACCCTAGTACGACCATTGTTATCTAATAGGACATGTCGAAAACCAAAATTACGAATATTACCACTAACAACTGCATCTGCTTGTTCTAGGTCAGAAGTAAACTTAAACCTACTAGTACGCAAGATTAATTCATTAATTAAAGCAGAAGTAAATTTTTGTTCTACCTTAAAACGTAAGCTTTCATTACGAAAAGTTTGTATTGCGATAGTTTTAATATGATTAGGCAAGGCACGTCCTTGTCCTGCTTTTTCATAACCACAAGGTCCTGCACCTAAAGAAAGTCCAAATAATAAAAATGTAACAAAATTTCTTCTTTTCATAAAAATACCTAAATAAATATTTATACTTGTATTAGAGTTTTAATTAATAACTTCTTTTACCAAGACAGATAAAGGAGGTTTTTCGTCGCCTATTTGATAGGTTGCTTCTAAGCGTTTTTGTGTCATAGACAGGAAATTTTCATCATTATAGAAAATAGTGCAAAGAGATTGGCCTTTTTCGACATAATCCCCAAGTTTTGCATTAATTTGCAAGCCTACAGAATAATCAATTTCTGAGTCTATTCGACGACGACCTGCCCCTAAATGCATTGCTGCATGTCCTACACCAAGAGTATCTATAGCAGTAATATAACCATTTGATGGAGCTAAGACTTCTGTTTTAAGCCTAGCTTGTGGCAGAAGAGAAAAGTCATCAACAACTTTAGGATCACCACCTTGGACTTCTACCATTTGACGGAATTTTTCTAGTGCGCTTCCAGAACTAATTAGTTTACGTACTAGGATTTGTCCTTCTTCCATATCTTTTACTACTTTTCCTAAATAAAGCATCATTGCTGAAAGTTCAATACAAAGGCCACGAAAATCAGTTCCGCCTAAATCTTTAAGAGTTTCAATTGCTTCCATTACTTCTAAAGAATTACCAACTGCCCAGCCTAAAGGCTGATCCATACTAGTAATAAAGGCGGCTGTGCGTTTTTTCATACGATTACCAACATTGACCATTGCTTGTGCTAGGTTGCGAGCATCATCTAAGGTACGCATAAATGCTCCGTTACCACATTTAACATCTAGCAATAAACAATCTAGTCCTTCAGCTAGTTTTTTACTCATAATACTAGCTGTAATTAAAGGTATAGAGTCAACTGTAGCAGTAACATCTCTTAAGGAATAAATCTGTTTGTCAGCAGGGGCAATTTCTTTTGTTTGGCCAATAATTGCAGTACCAACAGTTTCTACTACTTTGCGAAACTCTGTTAAGGAAAGGTTTGTTCTATAGCCAGGAATAGATTCTAATTTATCTAAAGTACCACCAGTATGCCCTAGAGCACGGCCTGAAATCATTGGCACTATAAGCCCAGCAGCAGCAACAATTGGAGCTATAACTAAAGAAGTTTTATCACCTACTCCACCAGTGCTATGTTTATCAATTTTCATTTGAGGAAGATAAGAAAAATCTATTACCTCACCAGAAAATAGCATTTCTTCTGTTAAAGCCTGTGTTTCTTGGTCGCTAAAGCCTTTACAATAGATAGCCATTAAAAGTGCTGCCATTTGATAATCAGCTATTTCTTCGCCTAAAAACCCTTTAATAAAGTAAGAAATTTCTTCTGCTGATAGTTCTTCGCCATCTCGTTTTTTCTTAATAATTTCTAGAGTATTTAACATATTTATTTTAGGTTTTTAAACTTCTAACTTATTATTTTAAATTTTTACAATCAAAAGCAAGAACTTAGCTATTTTGTTTGATAAATAAGTGCTATGGCTGAAACAGCAATTGCTTCACCACGACCAACACTATCTAATCCTTCGTTAGTTTTGCCTTTAATATTAATCTGTGTAAGAGAAATTTTTAGTGTTTCTGCAAGCTTTTCCTTAATAGCATTTTTAAAGTTCTGCAATTTAGGACGCTCTGCATGAATAGTAATATCTATATTATTAATTTGATAATTGCTTTCTTTTAAAAGAGTTAAAACCCTTTCTAAGAATTTTAAACTAGAAACCCCTCGGTAATTAGGATCAGTATCAGGAAAATGCTGTCCAATATCACCAAGCGCTGCTGCACCAAGCAAAGCATCACAAACAGCATGGCTTACAGCATCTGCATCAGAATGACCAACCAACCCCTTTTCAAATGGTATTTCTATTCCGCCAAGGATTAAAGGGCGGCCTACTTCTAAACGATGAATATCATAACCTGTGCCAATACGAAAATTTACTTGTTCATTCATAACTTGCCCATTTTAACTTATTTACAAGAATTTTTACACCAAGCTAGTGCAGATAACTATTATCTTATATGTCTTGCAGGTTCAGTTGTCACTCTTACCTGCTTAGTGCTAGCATAATAGCGCTAAATAGAGAAGTATTATTTTAAAGTTGCTAATAATTCATGTTGCTAAGCAGATATTTTAAGGAAAGGCACTTTTTTATGAGTAAAACCCCAGAAACAGAAGTTACTGTAAGAGATCGTCGAATGTTTAATGCTGATGGTAGTTTACGCCAACCACTACCAGAAACAGAACCAACTCAAGTAGATACAGAAAGCCAAGAAAGTAAAACTGAAAATAAAATAGCTAATCAAGTAGAAGAAAGCCAACCTTTGCGCAATCCTCCTACTCCATCACCAGAATTTTCTAACCTAGTAGAAATGTTAGCTACTAATGCCATTATGCATTTAGGGGCAGCACCACAATTAGGTAGAGGTGGAGTTGATATTGAAACTGCACGACATTTTATTGATATGCTTACTGCATTAAAAGAAAAAACTGAAGGCAATTTAACTGAAGAAGAAGAAAAAATACTTAATGACATGGTAAGTCGTTTAAGAATGGAATATGTTGGAGTAGTAAACCAAATGTCTAAATCTGCTAAAAAACAATTATGAAGATCACCTTCCTAGGCACTGGCACTTCTGTGGGAGTGCCAATGATTGGCTGTAAATGTGAAACTTGTATTTCTACTGATGAGCGAGATCGTCGCTTGCGTGCCTCAATTTTAATTGAATATAACAATTCTCGCATAATAGTAGATACTTCAACAGATTTTCGTCAGCAAGCTTTACGTTTGGGACTTGATGGAGTTGATGCAATTTTTATTACTCATTGCCATGCTGATCATGTCTTTGGTTTAGATGATATTCGCCCAATAAATTTTCGCACTGGTAAAGCTATTTGTTGTTTTGCTAGCTCACGTACTTGGAAAGATATGTACCAAGTTTTTAGTTATATTTTTAAGCCAAGTGGCTATGAAGGATTACCTAAATTAGTTCCTCATACAATAGAGGGAACGTTTGAACTTTTTGGTATGACAATTCAAGCTTTAGAAGTTACTCATGGAAGATTACCAGTAACAGCATTTCGTATTAGTACTGCGGAAAAATCTTGGGCTTATGTTATTGACTGTAATTTAATCCCAGAAGAAACTTTAGCAGAATTAATGGATTTAGATTTATTGATTATTGATGCACTACGTTATAGAGAACATCCAACACACTTAAATCTAGAAAAAACCTTAAAATACATTGAAAAGCTTAACCCTAAGCAAGCATTATTAACTCATATGTCTCATGATTTTCGCCATAATTTATTAAGTGGTCAATTACCAAAACATATTTCTCCTGCTTTTGATGGCCTTCAGGTAGAGGTTTAAGTTAAAACCTATGAAAATTTGCTATGGCATTAATCAATCAGAATTACAACGACCCTGTATTGTTACTTTAGGTATTTTTGATGGTCTCCATTTAGGTCATCAACAGATTATGCAAAAGGTCGTTAACCGTGCAAAAGCTACAGGGCTTCTAGCTACAGCACTTACTTTTTCTCCTCATCCTAGAGCACTTTTACATCCACAAAGTGCTCCACCACTTTTACAAACCTTTGAGCAAAAAGCTGAAGGAATGAAGCTTTTAGGTATTGAGCAACTTGTTATTTTGGAATTTACCCGTGAATTAGCTGCACTTAGTGCTGAGGATTTTACTCGTAAAATTCTTTGTCATGGGCTAGAAGCTAAAGAAGTTTATTTAGGACAAGGTTTTGCATTTGGACGTGGGCGTGAAGGGGATTTTGCTAAGCTAAAAGAGTTTAGTAATCGTTATGATTTTTTTGCTGATGAAGTAGCAGAAGTTTTACTAAGAAAACAACGTATTAGCTCTTCACAAATTCGTAGCTATTTACTTAATGGACAAGTAAACCTAGCTAGACGAATGCTTGGCCGTCCTTATGCTTTAACAAGTATTGTAATGGAGGGTCGCCGAATTGGTCGACAATTAGACTTCCCTACCGCGAACCTAATGCCACAAAATACCGTATTACCCGCCAACGGAGTTTATGTAACATTAACATTAGTAGATGGAATATGGAGACGTAGTGTTACTAATGTTGGGATTCGCCCTACTTTTAACAATTTAAATGAGCGTTTAGTGGAATCTCATTTACTAGATTTTCAAGATGACCTTTATGGTAAAACCTTAAAAGTTAGATTTTTACATAGACTAAGACCAGAAAAAAAATTTACTTCTGTTGATGAGCTAAAAGCTCAAATAACATTAGATTGTTTAAGCACCCGCAGATATTTTCGGCATCACTTAACAAGAAAGGTGCTAGAATTTATTTAACCCTAAGTAGATTATAGAGTAAGTCTAAAGGATCTTAGAGTTAGGAGCTTGCATGGCCACTTCACAACGCCAATTGCCACCACAACCTCAATCTGAATCACCAACAGTTGTTTCTATTTCTTCTACTACTCTTATTACTCAAACACATTTAACACTTAACCCACCTGCAGAATATTTACCAGATAAAGTTATTAAGGATTTTGGCAGGGCTGGATGGTTACGTGCTACTAAACTAGCTTACTTTTTTCTTCTTTTTACTACTCGCCTTTATCTAGATGATTTAGTACGTAAGGAAAAAGCAGATATAGAAGGATTTGGACAAAAGTTATTATTTTTCTTAGCTAAATTATTTTATCCTAGCCGTAACCTAGAAATAGAAGAGCTACAAAAGAAGCGTGCGACTTGGTTAACCGACCAATTAGCCAAACTAGGCCCTACTTTTATTAAAATTGGGCAGACTCTTTCCACCCGCCCAGATATTGTTCCTCTAGAATACACTAAAGAATTATCCCGTTTACAAGATCAGGTGCCTTCATTTCCCCAACCAATTGCTTGGTCAATTATTGAAGAAGAATTAGGTGCTCCACCAGAAGAAATCTTTGGCAATATTGACCCAGAGCCTTTAGCAGCAGCTAGTTTAGGCCAAGTATATCGTGCCCGTTTAAAAACAGGTGAAAAGGTAGCAGTAAAAGTTCAACGCCCTAATTTACCTGAAATAGTTAATCTAGATCTAGCAATACTACGTCAAGTAGTTCGTTATTTAGAAGATAAACATCCTCAAGTTACTTTAGGAATAGAGTGGCAAAGAATTATTGATGAATTTGCAGAAATTCTTTTTGAAGAGATGGACTACTTTAAGGAAGTAGAAAATGCTGAAGTGTTTCGCAAAAACTTTGCTAAGTGGCCAGAAATCTATGTCCCTCATATTTATAGCCAATATAGTAGCCGCCGAGTAATTGTTGAAGAATTTATTGATGGGCTTAAAGTTAATGATGTTGTTGGGCTTAAGGCTCAAAATGTTGAACCAATTGAAGTAGTAAAATTAATGTCTCGTACATACTTAAAACAACTCCTAGAAGATGGTTTTTTTCATGCTGATCCTCATCCAGGAAACTTACGCTTAATGGCCGATGGTCGGCTAGCATTTTTTGATTTTGGTATGGTAGGGCGTTTAAGTAGAGATATGCAATCTAAGTTAATTGATGCTTTTTTTCATATTGTTGAGAGGGATGTACATGGGATTGTAGAGGACTTAATTCAGCTAAAATTCTTAAAAGAAGGCTTTGATCCAGAAGAGTTTCGTTCATCAATAGAAGAAGTTTTTTCTCATTATATTGGTTTGAAAATCGGACAGCTAAAGTTTAGAGAATTAGTGCAAGTAGTTTCAAACACTCTTTATGAACTCCCTATTACTATTCCTCCTCATTTCACCTTTGTAATGCGTGCTTTAACAACTTTAGAAGGTATTGGTATTTTAGTTGATCCAAGTTTCAGCTTCTTTGACACAGTAAAACCTTATGCCAAAGAATTTATGTTTAAGCAAGAAGGCCGTCAATTACGAGATAAATTACTAGGAAAACTAGTAAAAGGCGAAGATGGTAAAATTTCTTGGGATAAAATTTGGAAACTAGCTAAAATGGCAATTAAACACTATATAGGAACAAACGACCCACCAAAGAAATAAAATACTATTTAGGATTTTTTTCTATAAATGCTTCTAGCCCTTTCATACCTTGCTGTCTAATAGATGCTTGAACTGGTGGCAACCAACCTAGTAATTGGCCTTTTAACCCTAAGGCCAGCCCAGCCCAACGCCATAGATCAAAAGTATCTTGGTGTTTAATTATCTTTCCATCACGAAACTCAAAGGTAGCATCTATGATGTTATGGACTTTGTTACCAGTAACAGAAAATGTATATTTTGCTTCCCAATGTGCTTTACCTTTTTGGTCGTTTGCACTAATACCAGAAAAAGTTATTTCTAAATCTTTTCCTCTTTCACAAAGCATATGCCACATTGATTTAGCTTGGTGGCCTTTTAAGCCAATAAAAACCATATCAGAAAATTCAATATCATCATGATAACAACTATTCATAGTTTGATGATCACGTTTTTGAAATGCTGTATAAAATTTCTCTATAAGTTGTTCATTTTTATGCATATACTACCTCAGCAACTATTTTATTCACTACACTCTGCTCTGAAAATTACTAATAGTGAAATTAGTAAGTTAAAAATAATTTTTTTATTATACTTAAAAACATTAAAGCTGAGAAAATATTTTGCAATAGGCTATGATCTTATATAAGTGATATTAACTAAGTAACAAGACATTAAATGTATTTTGCGTTGCCCAATGTTATAGGCTCTCTTTATCTTCTAGTAAAAACTTTATAGCTTGCTCAATTTTTGCTAAAGAAGTAGGTTTAGAAAAACATAAATTTGCTCCTGCTATCAACATTTCATTGTCTTTGCTGAAATAAACATTAGAGGTGTGAGCTATGATTTTGACTGAAGTATTTTTAGATCTAATTTCACGTACAAAATCAATGCCTGATAAAATAGGCATATTACAGTCAGTTATTATTAGATCAGGACTATATTTATCAAACATTTCTAACCCTTCTATACCATTACTTGCCTCTATTATTTTATAGTCATCACTTAAAGCTAAACTTAAAGCAAAACGAATATTAACTTCATCATCCACTATTAGAATTGTTTGCATATCAACTCTCAAAAGATAAATTATAAATGGTTAGTTATAAGGAAAAACTTTTAAAATATACACAAACTTAATATAACTTTCTGTCTAAAATTAGACCTTTTTTCAACTCTGTTATAGATTTGTTCTATAAACTAAAAATATAAGGCATAGAGGGCAAACCTATGCGTCTACCATTCTTATATAACATAAGAATGGTGAATATATAGGCTCATCCCTAGAGTAATTTGCTGTAAGAATCTTATTTTTTGTTTGCTTAGTTTATAAGTACTAGTGTTAAATAAATTAATCCAACAAACTAAAAGTAAAAGTGTTAGAGGCAATGCCTCTGATATTTACTATTGAAATAGTGTTAGTACCCTTTAAGAGGTTTAGTTTCTTTTTACTACCTTTTAACAAAACAGATGTACTTGATTGTGAAGTTTTAAGACTACTTAATTCTTTGTTATTTATTAGAATTCCATCATCACTTTCAAAATTAGTACCAGTAATTTTTAATGTTGATTTGGAGAAGCTAGCAGCACTAATAGAAGGTGTACCTTTTACAATTAGTAGAAAAGAGTTTGAATTTTCAATGGCTAAATTAGAAGTTGTTGCTTTTACAGCAAATTCATAAAGGCCAGGAGCAAGTGAATCTTGTGTTCCAATAGTAAAATTAACAAGGCTTGAAGTTGTTTTTAAATCTATAAGGTTTGAGGAAAAAGGACAATCATTTGAATTTCGACAAAGTAAAGAATTACTTATTTCATCAGCAAAATCTTTACGATTAAGAGTGAGGGTAAAAGTTGCACTTTGACCTTGCATAACAGTTCTAAAAGAAGGTGTTACTGTGAGCGAAACCCCTTTATCACTATCTGCTTGGCTAAAGTTAGCTATTATACTAGCTCTACCATTAATTGTACGAGCATTATCTCTTTGATTAGCTACTCCTGTAGGTGCTCCTTGAATTGATACATTTGGATTAGAAAAGAAAGCAACTCTAGGGCAATTACCACAAGGGTCATTAGGGCTAGCGGTTGCAAGTACAGTCCTAAAACTATTAGCTTCAAAGTGACCAAAAGAAAAAGGAAAACCACCAACACTAGGACTACTACCATTTTCTGGGTTATGTTGACAACCCATATTATGTCCTAATTCATGAGCAAAAGTTAAGTTCCCTATTGCACAACCAAAATTTACTACGGAAAAAGCAGAGCTACTAGGTGCAGTTAAAAATGCTATCCCACATAACGCTGAAGAAGAAGGACTACTTACTATTAATGATACCAAGTCTGCTTTAGCATTCTCTCTCATTGTGGCAATACTTGGATTATTACGTATAGTTGTAAGTATTGAACTATATTGTTCAGACTCTGGAATATTAAAGATATCTACTTGGGCTAGGTTTAATCTTGTAGAAATTTTGCTATTAGCATAAGCCGTATTAGTAGCATCTATTGCCCCCTGTGCATGAACTTTAGCTTTATTAATTCCACCAGCTTCTTGAAGAGCCTCACTAGTATATAGTACCAGCACATCTATCTTATTAGCTCCATCTTCTTGTGTTGTATCTTCTTGAGCTATATTTTTTGTTTCAGGGTGTTCTAATAAACTTTTAATATCTTGGGAAATAACAGGTTGTTCTGTAATAATTTTTGTTGGTGTGCTAGTAAATGCATTGTTATCTGTTGTATTAGCTTCATCTATTGATTCAGGAGGAATTACCGACCCCTGACATTCACCAAACTTACTTTGATCAATAAGAACTATTTTATGAGCGCCATCATTTGTAGGAATTATTTGATATACAGATTTTTTAGGTGTGTAGATAAGACCTGTCATTAAATCATCAATAACAGTCAAAATCACATCAAAACCATCCCCATTTGCATTATATATCTTACCTCGCCAAGTATAGTTAGTTGCAGCACGTTTCTCTAAGCTAGTTTTTGTAACTTTATAAACCTCATTATTAAGTAACTCAATCTCTATATTAGAAAGCCCTTCAGACTCTAATGGACGAAAATTGATTTCTAAAAACCTCTCTTTTATTACCTGAGGTTTACTGATATTGTTACCAGTAAAAGCATTGTCTTGTTGTTTACTTTGACTGCTATTAGAGTAGAAAAAAATCTGAGAAGTATTTTGAAAATAAGAAGCATGAATATCATTTTGTGAACTAGTAATTATAGTTAAACTAAAAAGGAATAAAAAAACTAATCCTATTATATACATGTGTTTACTAAAGTTTTTTTGGAAATATGTTTTTTTCAAAGGAATCTCTTTTATTTTGAAATATGTCTTGACTTCTAAGCATTATTATATAGCTTAACGTTTCTTTCTATTAGTATTTAATATTATGCAATCACAAGTAAGCTTATTAATAAGAAACAACTACAACACAATTTTGTTAGCTACCCTAAAAGTACAAATCAATGACTAATAAAGAAATAAGATTACAAGAAATACTGGGAAAAACTATTTAACTATAGAAATACTGTGATATATTCCCTCAGATTTATCACTAGTATTTAATAAGGGTGATTACTTTACTTAAAGAGGCAAAGACTAAATATGTTATCTTACATAATAGAACTAATTATTTCTATGAGCGGAGGGATAGAAAGCGCTACTAACTCTAATCCTAGCTATCTATTACCTACAGATCCTAACGCGCCCCCTACTACTCCTACAAAATAGTAATACTTTCTAACAAAAGCCACCCATCAAAAGGTGGCTTTTATCATTTATCTAGTTTTCCGGTTAGGTTAGGTGACTCACTATGGATGACAGATCATCACATACAGCGACGAAGAAGAATTAATTTATTGATAGGCTAGTTCTATAAGCTAGCCTTTTTCTTTTTGCAATGATTTTTACTAGTGATTTAATAAAACAAAGAACTAAAAACATAGCTTTTATTTTAGGTTAATAAAATAAAGAAGGACTTATATGATTCAACCTGGTTACTATCGTCACTATAAAGGTAATTTATATCTTGTAATTGGTATAGCTCAACATTCAGAAACAGATGAGTTATTAGTTGTTTATGTCCCTCTGTATAAGCATACAGGCTATGGAATGTTTGTTCGCCCTTTAAGTATGTTTCAAGAAAATATCCTACACGAAGGAAAAACTATAAGTAGGTTTGAGTTTATAGGAGCAAAATTAACATAAGTTAAGTATTTAGGATTACTTTTTATCTTTTTTTTGCGGGCTACTGTCAATAACATTAAACTAAAAAAGCCACCTAATGGGTGGCTGTAACTTATTCATTTTATTGATGGAGCTAAGCGGGATCGAACCGCTGACCTCTTGAATGCCATTCCAGTTTTTTCAGTTTTCTTACCTGTTCTAATCTTTCCATAATACTATTTTTTACAATAATTAGAAAAGTTTCATTTTTCCTGTTGTTTCTCTTTTTTTCTCTATGTTACACTTTAATGTGGGTATGAATGTGGGTAAAAAATGAGGTTATAACTGCTTATGCCAAGACAACGTACTGGCTCAATAAAAATTCGTGATGGTCGAATTTATGCGCGTGTAACTTATATAGATGAGTTTGGAAAAAGACATGATTTAACAAGACGCGCTGAAACTAAAACAGAAGCTAAAGAAATTATCAAAAAACTCCTTAGAGAACTTGATGATCATGGCTCTTCCCTCATTCAAAGCGAACATATGACTTTTAATAAGCTAGCAGAATACTATCAGACTCATTACCTTATACCTCCTATTTATGTAGAAGATCGCAAAGTATCTGGGCTAAGAGGTCATTATGAACAAAAATTGCTCTTAACTACGCTAAAAGATTTTTTTGGAGCAAGGCAAGTAAGGCGTATTACTCATGGAGATCTTAAGAAGTTTAAGGCTACTAGGTTAAAAACTCCTACTCGTGCGGATAAGCAAAGATCTATAGCTAGCGTAAACCGTGAATTAGCACTACTTTCTAAAATATTTAACGTCGCCAAAGCTGAAGGCTGGTTAATAAAAAACCCTTTTGAGAGTGGTAATTCCCTTATTAGTTTAGCAGACGAAAAAAAACGTGAACGCATTCTCACTTTAGCAGAAGAAGCTAAGTTACTAGCTGCTTGTGTGGGTACTCGCGCTCATCTTTACCCCATCATTCTTATAGCTGTAGATTGTGGATTACGACAAGGAGAATTACTAAAGCTCCAATGGAAAGATGTAGACTTCACAAACAGACTCCTTAACATACAAGCGCTTAATACAAAAACACTTACTAATAGACAAGTTGCTATGACGACACGTGTAATAAATGCTTTGCAAAAAATATATAACTCAAAGAAAACTATTATAGGGGCTGATCTAGTTTTTGGAATTACTGACAATGTAAAACATAGTTTTGCCAGTGTGCGCACACTAGCAGACTTAACAGATTTAAGGTTTCATGACTTAAGGCATACTTGTGCAACTCGTTTAATATCACAAGGCATTCCACTAACCGAAGTTAGTCGGATTTTAGGCCATACTCAACCAAGAACTACTTTTAGATATGTAAACTTAACTGTAGAGACAGCCCATAAAGTAGCTGAAGCAATGGAGCAGTTTCACCTTAAAGGCGAGAAAGAACCTATTCTCACTGCAAAAGAATAGGTTCAATTGTTTGGATTAAATAAATAAAGGAAAACATACAAATTGACAGGAGTTGAAACCCAAAAACAAAAAATTTATATAAATCATTTTCATAATTTCCTAGATTATGAAGATGTAGCTGTAGAATTTATAGAAAGCCTTATTAAAAAATATAAGAATAAGAAAGATTTTTTCAAAAATTTATATCATGAAGCTTGGGACGATTTTTCCAAATTATTTGATGAAAAATATGAGTTCCCACAGCAAAAACCTCCAGAAATATGGTTTAGATACTTTGGATTAAACACAATAGCATCAAGATTTCTAAAAACAGATAAAGAGCGTATTATCTGGCAAAAAACCCTATTTAAGCATTACCCCTATCCTGAACAAGTTTTTTGGGCAAAGCTACAAGAAATAGCTCCTGAAGTTATAGAACAACTAAAAGACAAACCTCTAAAACTCTACAGAAATTACCTTGACTTTATAAATACAAATAAAGAAAAAGAAGCCAGAGATTTAGAATATGATAAGATAGAGAAAGAACTACGTGTAACTATCTTAGATAGTAATCCTATTTATAATAAGCCTTTCCCTTTAGGTGAAGAACCATTAAATATAGAAAAATTAGACGCCTTTCATAATCAAAGGGATGCTATCTACCAAGAATACTTAAAACAATTACGAGTAGCCTCCAACAATATTACAGACGCTTATTTTGCCTCCATAAAAGACGAGACTACTAAACTACTTACTGATTATTTAGAAAGTATTTACAATTGGGCAAAAGTTAATAATCTTAATTGGAACTTAGAAGAAGATGAGTATGGACGATGTAAACACAATTGGTGGATTGATAAAGCACAAGTAGAGGTGGAAAAAATTTCAGGAGAAGCCAAAGAACAAACAAACACGAAAAAAGAAATATGGGTGCCAACGCCTATAAAATGGACTTTTGACAAACCTGTAGATACTTTTTCTTTCGCTGTTTGGTGGGTGCCTGTTTTAGAACCTAATGCAAGAGGGATGGCAGAAGATGCTATAAGACTAGAGTTTGAAAAATATCTTAAAGAATACTTTGAAAATATAGAAAAAGAAGAGAATAGTCGAGGAAAACGTATTCTTTCTGCAAAACAATTATTCAAAAATGAAGAACACATGGAATGGTTAGTATTATATTTATGTAAAAAGAACATGTCTTACGAAAATATTGCAAAAAGATATAAAAATAAAGTAGGTAAAACCGCTATTCTGAAAGGTGTTCACAGAATGGCTAAATTAGTAAGGCTGGCTACAGACAAAACAAAATGAATTTTCAAGGGGTATCTGAAAATTCACCAGAAATATATGATTCTAAGCAATTTAGCGTTGCATAGGAAAACAGGAGGTATGATAATAAAAGCTAGAAAAATTAGTGAAAATTAAGCGGCTATAATTTCAACATGTAGGACTAAAAAGTATAGTTCTTTAATATGTTGAAAAAATAAACTTTTTGAAAGTTTGTATAGCCGCCAAAGGTTGTAAAATTCATTCATTAGTAGTTTATACATAAAAAACTCACCAAACAACCTTTTCTTTCACTAACCGACGTTCTTCACCCCATTTCTTTTTTTTACAACACCAGCTTAATAACTGGTCAATATCTGTCTGTTTGGAGGTTTTTATGGATCCTGAAAATGATTCTTATTTTAACGTAAGTAAAGCACAAGAATTTGCTAGTCTTGGCCGCACATCAATTTATAGAGCAATGAAAAAAGGGAAATTAGCCTATATAAAAATTGGGCGTAAGTTGTTGTTTGCCAAAGCAGATCTAATTGCTTTTCTTGAAAAACATAAAACTAAAGCAAAAGGTTAAAGCTGTCTATGCAGCATTAGCATAAACACTATAAGAGTTAGGAGTAAGTTTAATTAACTCTGTAAAACCGAACATGTACCACTAGATTTATGGTGATAAATATGATTAATAGCGCTATTAAAGAACCTTTGCATATTACTTTTTTTGATAACGTCAAAGATAATACTCCAAAAACTAAGGAATTATCTTGGTCAAAAATAGAAAAACTGCTTACAACTTTTGTTATTCGTGCAACTAAAGACGGGAAATTATTCTCATTTGCTAAGTTCAATGGAAGTAGGGCTATAACTAATGTTGTTGAAATAGGTGCAGTAGTTTTTGATTTTGATGGAGAGGAAAGCTTAGAAATCATAACTCCTAAGCTAAAGGAATTAAGCTATAAATCTATTGTTTATACTTCATTCTCCCATCAACGTGTTACGGATCACAATCCTTCTGGCAAAGACTGTTTTCGAGTTGTAATACCTTTGGCATTGCCAATACCTAAAAAAGTCTTCCCTGCCCTATGGATATATCTTTTTGATTTTTTAGGAAGTAGCGCCGATCCTGCTCCTAAATCCGTTGGTTCAATTTTTTATTTACCTACTCGCGCTAGTGAAGATGCTCCATTTCATTCAGAAGTAATTAGCGGTAAATTTCTTGATTGGCAAACTCTTCCACTAGAAACAAGTAATGTAAAAACAAAAAAAATTAACTCTAAAAAAATTCTTCCAGATAACGAACCTGCGCAATTGAAATCAAATGAGCCTATTGATTTAGCTGAAGGCAAATTAGATGAAATAGTGCTAAAAGCAAACCTTGCACAAGCTAATCTTCACTTAAGTAAATTTTCTAGAAAAAGATGTGATGCTCGCGATTTGTGGCTAAAGGTTCTAATGGCACTTTCAGAACTAGGAGAACAAGGAAAACAACTTGCTAAAAGTTGGTCAAAAACAAGTAGCAAGTATGATGAAGCTGACTTTGACCGTGTTTGGGCATCCATCAAGCCTGGTGATGGGATAACGCTTGCTTCTCTTCCTGTTTGGGCAGAAGAAGATAATCCTCCTGCCAAAAAAGATTCAAATAATTCTGAAGCTAGTTCTGAAGCACAACATTCAACAACTTGGCCTGAACCTTTAGCTTTACCAGTAAAGTTGCTCTCTGTGCCTCATTTCCCTATAGAACTTATCCCTGAGCCGTTTAGAGACTATTTACAAGACACTGTAGAAAGAATGCAAGTACCACTGGAATTTCCTGCTATTACCTCAATAATTTCTGCTGCTGCACTAATAGGAAATAAAGTTTCTTTTAGACCTAAACGCCATGATGATTGGTCAATTATCCCTAATCTGTGGGGTGTTCTCATTGCTGATCCTGGGCAAATGAAAACACCTGTTTTTAATGAAGTTCTAAAACCTATTAGAGCATTGGCGGCTAAAGCTCATACTGAATATGAAGAAGCTCTAAAAGATTGGGAAATGAAGGAATTTGAAAGAAAAGCACGCCGAAATGCTCTTAAAGAAGAAGCGGTTAAAGTAGTAAAAAACAAAGGTGGATTAGATCAAATTCAATACGATTTAGAGCAATTAAATGAGCCTCCTCCAGTAGAAAAACGGTTTATTATAAATGACTCTACTACTGAAAAGATAGGCATATTACTAAATCAAAACCCCAATGGATTGCTGCTTTACCGCGATGAATTAACAGGCTGGTTAGCTTCATTTGAAAAGCCTGGAAGAGAAACAGACAGAGCTTTTTTCCTAGAAGCTTGGAATGGGATTGGAGAATTTACTTTTGATCGCGTTGGTCGTGGAACTCTGCATATAAAAAATCTAACTCTATCTATTCTCGGTTCTATTCAACCAAGCCCTTTAGCCCGTTATATAAAAGCAACAACAAATGGATCTGAAGGTAATGATGGTTTACTACAAAGGTTTCAATTAGCTGTTTATCCTGATCCTATAGCTGAATGGAATAATGTAGATCGTCCTCCTAATGAAGAAGCACAAAAAAGGTTTTTCCAAGTATTTGAAAATCTAAATTCTATTGATGGCCTTTCTTTAGGGGCTTTCATTGATTCAGATGGTCATGCTTATTTGCGGTTTGAAGATGAAGCACAAGAATTTTTTGATTCTTGGAGAAAAGATTTAGAAAAACAGGTTCGTATAAATGATCATCCTGCCATCATTGCCCATCTAGCTAAGTATAGAAAATTAATGCCTGCTTTTAGCTTAATCTTTCACCTAATAGATTATGTTGATGGTAACTATAAAAGCAAAGTCTCCTTAGCTTCTGCTCAACGTGCTGCGGCGTGGTGTAGTTTGCTAGAAGCTCATGCACGTCGAATTTATAGCCTAGGCAATATTGCTCAAACAAACTCAGCTAGCTTATTGGCTAACCGTATCCAAAAAGGTGAAATTCCTACAATTTTTAGAGCTAGAGATATTTACCGTCATCAATGGCCTGGAATTGCCAATGCAGAAGAAACCCATAAAGCAATTGCTGTGTTAGAAGATTGCCGATGGATAAAGGGGTTTGACTATCGCCCTAATGCCAATAATCCACCGGAAATAGTTAGAGAGCTTATTTCAAGAGGTATTGACTTACCTGCTCGTGGTAAGTCAGTGGCTTTCTTTTTTGTAAACCCAAAGTTAGGAGTTAAGGAGTAATAAAGAAACATGAAAAACTATCTACAAGATTTTCTATATTCTCAAAATAACTTGACAAACTTGACAACTAAAAATCTAGTTCTTGAAGCTCAACAGATAGAACAGTTACCAGAAAAGAAGTTGTCAAGAAACAATCTCGACGATTACTTGACAGCTTTGACAACTAAATTTTGTATTTCTAAAAAAGTAATTGTCAAACTGTCAAATAACTGTCAACTCATTTACTTGACAACTAAAAATCTGCTAAACCTCACAAAATCAATAACTTCTCAAACTAATAAATGTAGTTGTCAAGTTGTCAAGTCATTTTCTAAAAACACTTCAACATATTTAGCAAGAACTCACAAAACTCTTAATAAGTGCAAAGAAAAAGGCGGTTGCTTTCGCTTCCGCCTAAACTGGTTACTACTTTTAACAATAGCAAAAGATGGGAAGTTAGCCTTCTTTTGCCACTATATTTTTAACTCTTCAGTGATAGCTAAACTGGCATTTAGTTATCACCTATTATTTTTAAGGAGCAAAAAAAATGAGCATTAATAATTCTTCGTTCAATTATGATAACTTCTTCAAGAAGCATATATCAACTTCTTCAACGTCTTTTACTAAAATAGACAAAAACTCAACAATAACTATTAGAATTTTGGTAGGCCCCAAACTTTGCATCCCTGTTTGGCTAAATGATTCCTTTGGCAAACCAAAACGCTTAAACTCTCTTTCTGTTGACCAAAGCGGTAATCAAACAGGTATAAATTGCCCTCTACTAGAAAAAGCACAAGCACAAGGAACTAATAAGGTTGCTCCATCTATTGCTCTAGTATATGGCATTTATAATTTTGCTACTCAACAAATTGAAATACTCATAGCCACACAACAAAGTATTTGGCATGGTATTGCTGGACTAACAAGGCTTGTAGAATCAAAAGGCAAAAATATATTTGCCTTCAATATTACTATCTCCCGCACAGATGCATATGGAAAAACTACTTATTCTGTAGGGTTTTCTCCAGATCATGAACTTTTACCACAGGAAGCACAAACGATTGAAAAGGCTCTTGAACCAACCAACCCAGATAATGTTGAAGCTTTATTAGATCGTGCAACTAAATGGCCTACACAAGAAGAAGTGGATAAGCTAGGGCTAGGTATTAAACTGCCTAATGTTGCATCAACCTAGCTTCCTCTCTTACTCTTTCTTAGCAAAGACTTTTGTTTAGCCAACTAGCTAGAGGCAAAACTTCTAGCTAGTTTTTATGCTTTATTAAGCTTAAGGTAACCCTCTCATTTAGCCAAAGTTGTGAGTAGAACAAATAAATAATCTAGCTTTCAGTTGATATTACTTAACAAAATAGCTTAATATTTCGCGTACTTCTAAAAATTCAATTAAATCAGGCAAAAAACTTAATATGATCACTGGCGAACTTAGGTCACAAGTTGACCGTCTTTGGGATGCGTTTTGGTCGGGTGGTATTTCTAACCCTATGGAAGTGATTGAACAAATCACTTACTTGCTTTTTATCAAGCGTTTAGACGATTTACACACACTAGAAGAGAAAAAAGCTAATAGGTTAAAAATTCCTATTGAAAAAGCGGTTTTTGCTCCTAATCAAGACCATTTACGCTGGAGTAAATTCAAAAACCTTGAAGCTAAAGAAATGTACTCTATAGTTTCAGAACAAGTTTTTCCTTTTATTAAAGAGTTAAAAAGTGATAGGGAAGATTCAACTTATTCCCATCATATGAAAGATGCTCGCTTTACAATTCCTACAGCTGGGTTATTAGCTAAAGTGGTTGATATGATTGATAAATTGCCTATGGAAGACCGAGACACAAAAGGCGATTTATATGAGTATATGCTTGGTAAAATCGCTAGTGCTGGTCAAAATGGTCAATTTCGCACACCCAGACATATTATAAAACTGATGGTTGATCTAGTAGCACCATCACCCCGCGATATTATTTGTGATCCTGCTTGTGGAACAGCAGGCTTTTTAGTGGCTGC
>Ga0075163_10004464_pt1 | contig 18788 bp, 15 predicted proteins | sample JI1023141ADNA_FD_71478 | JGI IMG/M metagenome (GOLD analysis project Ga0075163, IMG submission 71478) | Wastewater effluent complex algal communities from Wisconsin, to seasonally profile nutrient transformation and Carbon sequestration -... | ecosystem: Engineered > WWTP > Effluent > Algae...
GTCGTCCCCGACCGCTGCCGGATGGTGATCGACCGCCGCTTCCTCATGGAGGAGCCGATCGAGGCGGTGAAGGCCGAGATCGTCGAGACCCTCGACCGCGCCACCGCCCGCCGGCCGTTCGCCTACGCGATCCGCGACATGCACGAGGTGCTGCCGACGATGACCGACCGCGACGCCCCGGTCGCCGCCGCGCTCGCCCGCGCCATCGAGGCGACGCTCGGCCGGGCGCCGGACTACGTCGTCTCGCCCGGCACCTACGACCAGAAGCACGTGGACCGCATCGGGCGGCTCAGGAACTGCGTCGCCTACGGGCCGGGAATACTGGATCTCGCGCACCAACCCGATGAATATGTCGCCGTCGAGGACATGCTCGACGCCGCCACGGTGATGGCCCGCGCGCTGGGCGATCTCCTGGGCCTCTGAGAGGGTTCTGACCTTGTCGATGAAGCTCGTTCTCGCCCTCGCGGCGGGCCTCGCCAGCCTCGCGGGCACCGCCTTCGCCGCGCGCACCGACATCGTCGTCGGCCTGCAGCTCGAGCCGCCGACCCTCGACCCGACCTCCGGCGCGGCGGCGGCGATCGACGAGGTGGTCTATGCGAACGTCTTCGAGGGCCTGACCCGCTTCGGCCCGGACGGTGAGGTGCTGCCCGCCCTCGCCGAGAGCTGGGAGCCGGCGCCGGACGGGCTCTCCTGGCTCTTCCACCTGCGCGACGGCGTGAAATGGCACGATGGCACCCCCTTCACGGCGGAGGACGTGGTCTTCTCCATCGACCGCGCCATGGCGCCCGAGTCGACCAACGCCCAGAAGCAGCTCTTCGACGGCATCAACGAGGTGACCGCGATCGACGACGTGACCGTCGAGATCGGCCTCGACGCGCCCAAGGGCTCGCTGCTCTCGAACCTCGCCTGGGGCGATGCGGTCATCGTCTCGCCGGCGACGATCGACGACGACAGGACCCATCCGGTCGGCACCGGCCCCTTCATGTTCCAGGACTGGGTGCAGGGCGACCACATCACGCTCGTGAGGAATCCCGACTACTGGGGCACGCCCGCGAAGCTCGAGAAAGCCACCTTCAAGTTCATCTCCGACCCGACCGCGGCCTATGCCGCGATGATGTCGGGGGACATCGACGCCTTTCCGGTCTATCCCGCGCCCGAGAACCTCGCGCAGTTCCAGGCCGATCCGCGCTTCCAGGTGATCGTCGGCTCGACCGAGGGCGAGACGATCCTCGCGATGAACAACCAGCGCCCGCCCTTCGACGACATCCGCGTGCGCGAGGCGGTGGCGCACGCCATCGACCGGCAGGCGATCATCGACGGGGCGATGTTCGGCTACGGCACGCCGATCGGCAGCCACTTCGCCCCGCACAGCCCGGCCTACGAGGACCTGACCGCGCTGTCCGCCTACGACCCGGAGAAGTCGAAGGCGCTGCTGGAGCAGGCGGGCGTCGCCGACCTCCGGCCCACGCTCGTCCTGCCGCCGCCGGTCTATGCCCGGCGCGGCGGCGAGATCGTCGCCGCCCAGCTCCGGGCGGTGGGCATCGAGCCGCGGATCGTCAACGTCGAATGGGCGCAGTGGCTCGAGCAGGTGTTCAAGAACCACGACTTCGACCTGACGATCATCAGCCACACCGAGCCGATGGACATCGAGATCTACGCGCGGCCCGATTATTACTTCGGCTACGACGATCCGGTGATGCGGGCGCTGATGCGCGGCCTCGACTACACGGTGGACGACGCGGAGCGCACCGAGATCCTGCGGGCCGCGCAGGAGCGGGTGGCGACGCATTTCGTCAACGCCTTCCTGTTCCAGTTGCCGAAGACCGGGGTGGCGAACGCGAAGATCAAGGGGCTGTGGGCGAACGCGCCCACCCAGGCGACCGACCTGACGGCGGTCTATTGGGAGGAGTGATGGCCGCCCTGCGCGCCGGTGGAGTGGGCGGACTACCCGGGCTGCGGCGGCGGGGCGGCCGCGGCCGCTCTGGTTGGCCGGTGCGGTGCTTCGCGGGTTGGAAGAGAAGCCTGGGCCGCCGGTTGGTTGAGTCGGTGACGCCTGCTGGATTTGTCCGTCGACAAATCCAGCCGCGCACGCCCCTCCCGGGGGCGGGCGCGAGCGCCCGCCTGGATTGGCATCCAGCCGCAGAAATCTGCACCCCTGACGGCCTCCGCGCGTCTCGCGCTCCCCGCCGTTGGCGCGGCGAACGCAGTGCGTTCGCTTGTCGCGCCGGGACTCGCGGAGCTACCGCCCCGCGTCGGTCGCTTGGCATCTCGCGGGAAACGGCTTCGCCGTTTGAGTGCCACCGTGAAACTCGGGAAAGATTATTTTCAGAAAGTTCATTTGTATTCAATATATTAACCACTATTCCGTGCGTGAAATCCGCCCGCCGGGCCGCCTGATGCTGCGCTACGCCCTCACGCGCACCGCCTCGCTCGTGGCAAGCCTCGTCGTCGCCAGCCTCGTCATCTTCATCGTCCTCGAGGTCGTCCCCGGCGACCCGGCGTCGTTCATGCTCGGCCTGAACGCCAGCCCCGAGACGGTGGCGGCGCTGCGCACCGAGCTCGGCCTCGACGCCGGCCCGGTCGCCCGCTACCTCGCCTGGATCGGCGGGGTCTTCACCGGCGACTTCGGCACCTCCTACGCCTATCGCACCCCGGTCGCCGGCATGATCCTCGACCGGCTCCAGGTCTCGCTCCCCCTCGCGCTCCTCGCCCTCGCCCTCTCGACGCTCATCGCGCTGCCGGTCGGGCTCTGGGCCGCCGCCCGGCGCGGCACCGCGACCGACACCGGCATCATGGCGGCGACCCAGCTCGGCGTGGCGCTGCCGAACTTCTGGTTCGCCATGCTCCTCGTCCTCGTCTTCGCCGTCCGCCTGCACTGGCTGCCCGCCGGAGGTTTCGCCGGCTGGGCCGACCCGGGGGCGGCGCTGAAGTCGCTGCTCCTGCCCGCCGTCGCCCTCGCCCTGCCGCAGGCGGCGATCCTCTCCCGGGTCATGCGCGCCGCCCTGATCGAGACCCTCTCGGAGGACTTCATCCGCACCGCCCGCGCCAAGGGCCTGACGCGGGGCCAGGCGCTCACCCGCCACGCCTTCCGCAACGCCCTCATCCCGGTGCTCACCATCATCGGCCTGCAATTCTCCTTCCTGCTCGCGGGCGCCATCATCATCGAGAACGTGTTCTTCCTCCCCGGCCTCGGCCGCCTCGCCTTCCAGGCGATCAGCCAGCGCGACCTCATCGTGGTGAAGAGCGTCGTCCTGCTGCTCGTCGCCGCCGTCGTCCTCGTCAACTACCTCGTCGACCTCGCGTATCTCGCCGTCGACCCCCGCCTGAGGCACCCCCGCTGATGCGCGCCTCCTTCCTCCTCGGGGCGGTCCTCACCGCCCTCGTCGCCGCCGCGGCCGCGCTCTCCTTCGTCTGGACCCCCTACGATGTCGCCGCCCTCGACATCGCCGCGAAGCTCCTGCCGCCCTCGGCCGCCCACTGGCTCGGCACCGACCACTTCGGCCGCGACGTCTTCTCCATGCTGCTCGTCGGCTCCCGGGTCTCGATCGCGGTCGCCCTCGTCGCCGTCGGCATCGGCGCGGGCCTCGGCGTGCCCCTCGGCCTCGCCGCCGCCGCCCGGCCGGGGTCGCTCCTCGACGAGACGATCATGCGGGCGAACGACCTCGTCTTCGCCTTCCCCTCGCTTCTCATCGCCATCATGATCACCGCGATCCTCGGCCCGTCGGCGCTGAACGCGATCCTCGCCATCGGCATCTTCAACGTGCCGGTCTTCGCCCGGCTGACCCGGGGGGCGGCGCTCTCGCTCTGGCGGCGCGACTTCATCCTCGCCGCCCGCCTCGCCGGCAAGGGGCGGGCGCGGATCTCGCTCGAGCACGTCCTGCCGAACCTCGCGAACCTCCTGGTGGTGCAGGCGACGATCCAGTTCTCCCTCGGCATCCTCGCCGAGGCCGGGCTCTCCTACGTCGGCCTCGGCGCCCAGCCGCCCACGCCGTCCTGGGGGAGAATGCTGGCCGAGAGCCAGACCATGGTGGTCCTTGCCCCCTGGCTCGCGCTCTTCCCCGGGCTCGCCATCGTCCTCACCGTCCTCGGGCTCAACCTGCTCGGCGACGGGCTGCGCGACCTGCTCGACCCGCGCCTGCGCCGCCGGGTGCGGCCGGCATGACCCGGCTCTTCCTCATCGCCGGCGAGGCGTCGGGCGACCTGCTCGGCGGGGCGCTGCTCGCGGGGTTGCATGAGCTCACCGGCGAGCTCGAGCTCGAGGGCGTCGGGGGCGCTGCCATGGCGGCGGAGGGGCTCGCGAGCCGCTTCCCCATGGAGGAGCTGAGCGTCATGGGTATCGCCGAGGTGCTGCCGCGGCTGCCGAACCTGCTCTGCCGCATCTCGGAGACCGCCGACGCGGTGGTCGCCGCCCGGCCGGATGCGCTCGTCACCATCGACAGCCCGGACTTCACCCTGCGGGTGGCGCGCAAGGCCAAGGCCCGGCTGCCGGGGCTCCGGGTCATCCACTACGTCGCGCCCTCGGTCTGGGCCTGGCGCCCCGGGCGGGCGAGGAAGATGGCGCAGGTGGTGGACCACGTGCTGGCCCTGCTGCCGTTCGAGCCGCCCTACATGATCGAGGCCGGCATGACCTGCGACTTCGTCGGCCACCCGGCGGCGACGCTGCCGCAGGCGAGCCCCGAGGAGGTGGCGGCGCTCCGTGCCGAGCTTGCCATCGGCGAGGGGCAGCCGGTGCTGGCGCTGCTCCCGGGGTCGCGCCGCGGGGAGGTGACGCGGCTCGCCCCGGTCTTCGCCGAGGTCGCCCGGCGGCTCAGGGCGGCCGAGCCCGAGCTCGCGGTGATCGTGCCGGCGGCGCGCGGGGTGGTCGGCCTCCTCGACACGGGCCTGAAGGCCGACGATGCCGGCTGGCCGCACGTGATGGACCCGCGGGGCTTCGACTCGGACGCCTGGGAGGCGCGCAAGCGCGCGGCGTTCGCGACGGCGGACGTGGCGCTCGCGGCCTCGGGGACCGTCAGCCTGGAGCTGGCGGCGGCGGGAACCCCGATGGTGATCGGCTACGACGCGAACCGGCTGACGGCCTGGCTCGCGAAGCGGCTGGTCCGGATCGACACCGCGACCCTCGTGAACCTGGTGACCGGGACCCGTGCTGTGCCGGAGTTCCTGTTCGAGGACTGCACCCCGGAGCGGATCAGGCCGGCGGTCGAGGCGCTGCTCCTCGATCCGGCGGCGGCGGCGGTGCAGGCGGCGGCCGGGGCGGAGGCGATGCGGCTCCTCGGGCGGGGCGGCGAGCCCCCGGGCCTGCGGGCGGCGCGGTCGGTGCTGGCGCACCTGGCATGAGGGGAGTCAACCCGCGAAATCAGCGAACGGCTCTTGAAAAGGTTGGGAAATCTCGCGCGCTGACGATTCGGCCAGAGCGATGTCCAATCGGACGGGATCGCCCGGTGGTGACGATGTCGCGCAAATTCGAGACTCTGGAGCGGACGGCCAGGCGCTGCATCGGCGCCCGCCCCTTCAGGCCGTGAAGTCTGCCACCGTCGCGCCGATCGCGGCAGCGAGCGCGGCGGGAGCGACCGGGAAGACGTGATGCGGCGTGCCGGCGGCAGCCCATACCACCCCGAAGTCGAGGAGCCGCGGGTCGAGCCAGGCGTCGATCGGGGTGACGTGGCCGAGGGGCGCGACGCCACCGATGGCGAAGCCGGTGACGGCGCGCACGCCGGCGGCGTCGGCCTTCTCGAGCGGCGCGCCGGCAAGCTCGGCGGCGCGGGCGGGATCGACCCGGTTGCCGCCCGCGGTCAGGAAGAGGACGTGGCGATCGGATCCGGCCTCGCGGAAGACGATCGACTTCACGATCTGGTCGAGGGTGACGCCGCAGGCCTCGGCCGCCTCTGCGGCGGTGCGGGTGCTGTCGGCGAGGCGCCGGGGCTCGATCGAGAGCCCGCGGCGCTGGGCGTCGGCGCGGACGCGGGCGACGGAGGGGCTCTCCGCCGCCGGCGCTGGTGCCTCAGCGGTTCTCGACTTCGACATAGTCGCGCTGGGTCGGTCCGGTGTAGAGCTGCCGGGGCCGGCCGATCTTCAACTGCGGATCCTCGAGCATCTCCTTCCACTGCGAGATCCAGCCGACGGTGCGGGCGAGCGCGAAGATCGGCGTGAACATCGAGGTCGGGAAGCCCATGGCGTCGAGGATGATGCCCGAGTAGAAGTCGACGTTCGGATAGAGCTTCTTCTCGACGAAGTACTCGTCCTCGAGGGCGATCCTCTCGAGCTCCTTAGCCACCTGCAGCGTCGGGTTGTTCTCGATGCCGAGAAGGCCCAGCACCTCGTCCGCCGACTGCTTCATCACCTTCGCGCGCGGGTCGAAGTTCTTGTAGACCCGGTGGCCGAAGCCCATGAGGCGGAACGGGTCGTCCTTGTCCTTGGCCTTGGCGATGTACTCGGGGATGCGGTCGACCGTGCCGATCTGGCGCAGCATCCGAAGGCACGCCTCGTTGGCGCCGCCGTGCGCCGGGCCCCAGAGGCAGGCGACGCCGGCGGCGATGCAGGCGAAGGGGTTCGCGCCCGAGGAGGAGGCGAGCCGCACCGTCGAGGTCGAGGCGTTCTGCTCGTGGTCGGCGTGCAGGATGAAGATCCGGTCCATCGCCCGGCTCAGGATCGGGTTCACCACGTAGTCCGTGGTCGGAACCGCGAAGCACATGTTGAGGAAGTTCGAGGCGTAGTCGAGCGAGTTCCTCGGGTAGACGAAGGGCTGGCCGACGGAATACTTGTACGCCCACGAGACGATCGTCGGCATCTTGGCGATCAGCCGGATCGTCGCGACCTCGCGCTGCCAGGCATCGTTGATGTCGATCGAGTCGTGATAGAAAGCGGCCATGGCGCCCATGGTGCCGCAGACCACCGCCATCGGATGCGCGTCGCGCCGGAAGCCGCGGTAGAAATAGGACATCTGCTCGTGAACCATCGTGTGGTTCGTCACGCGGCTCACGAAGTCCTGGAGCTCGGCGGCGGTCGGCAGATTGCCGTAGAGCAGGAGGTAGGCGACCTCGAGGAAGTTCGACTTCTCGGCAAGCTGCTCGATCGGGTAGCCGCGATAGAGCAGCTCGCCCTTGTCGCCGTCGATGTAGGTGATCGCGCTCTCGCAGGAGCCGGTGGAGGTGTAGCCGGGATCAAACGTGAAGACGCCGGCATTGGTATAGAGATTTCGGATGTCGATGACGTCCGGGCCGATGGTGCCGCTGTAGATCGGCAGGTCGAGCGACTTGTCCCCGATCGAGAGATGGGCGGTGTGATGCGCCTGGTTGGTCATGGTCTTCCCCTCTGTCGCCGGCACCGCACGGCGCGGTCGCCACATTCGTCTTGCGCCGGCGACGGGAGAGACCTCATGCGCCCGTCGCCACCGAGTTCACGCAATCCTCCAGCCGCGCAAGGCTTTCGGTCCGGCCGAGGATATCCATCATGTCGAAAACGCCCAAGGATACAGTACGGCCGGATAGCGCTACCCGAAGCGGCTGGGCCACCTTGCCGAGGCCCAGGTCCTCATCGGAGCAGAACTCGCGGACGGCCGTCTCGAGGTCGCCCGCGATCCAGTTAACGTTCCGCAGGCGCGAAGTCAATTTTTCCATCATGCCGGCGGGTGCGGATGCGAGAATCTTCGCCCCCGCAGCATCGGGCACGAACGGCCGTTTCTCGAGAATGAAGCTAGCCATATCGAGGACTTGCGGCAGCGTCCTCGCCCGCTCCTTCAGTCCGGCCATGGCGCGGAGCATCTGGGCTCGCTCGACGGCGGTCAGGGGCGGCCGATCTTGCGCTGCAAGAAAGCCCTCGAGCTCGCCGAGGAGCGTCGAGTCGTCCATGCCGCGGATGTGCTGGCCCGAGAGGCTTTCGAGCTTGGCGAAGTCGAAGCGGGCGGGTGCCTTGCCGAGGTGGGTGAGGTCGAACCAGCCGATCGCCTGCCCGGTGGTGAAGAACTCGTCGTTGCCGTGGCTCCAGCCGAGGCGGGCGAGGTAGTTGCGCATCGCCTCCGCCGGGTACCCCATGTCGCGGTAGGCATCGACCCCGAGGGCGCCATGGCGCTTCGAGAGCTTCTTGCCGTCGGCGCCGTGGATGAGCGGGATGTGCCCCATCGCCGGCACCTCCCAGCCCATCGCCCGGTAGATGAGCGTCTGGCGGGCGGCGTTGGTCAGGTGGTCGTCGCCGCGGAGGATGTGGGTGACGGCCATGTCGTGGTCGTCCACCACCACCGCGAGCATGTAGGTGGGGGTGCCGTCGGAGCGCAGCAGGATCAGGTCGTCGAGGGTCTCGTTCTTCCACGTGACCTCGCCCTGCACGATGTCGCTCACCGTCGTCTCGCCGTCGCGCGGCGCCTTCAGGCGGATGACGAAGGGCGCGTCGGGGGCGGCCGCGGGGTCGGCGTCGCGCCAGGGCGAGCGGAAGAGCGGCGGGCGGCCCTCGGCCTTCGCCTGCTCGCGGAACGCCTCGATCTCCTCCTGGGTGGACCAGCAGCGATAGGCGGTGCCGCGCGCGATCATCTCGCGGGCGACCTCGGCGTGACGGTCGGCGCGCTCGAACTGGCTGAACGCGTCGCCGTCCCAGTCGAGGCCGAGCCACGCCAGGCCCTCGAAGATCTTCTCGGTCGCCTCCGGGGTGGAGCGGGCGCGGTCGGTGTCCTCGATGCGCAGCAGGAACTTGCCGCCGGTGTGGCGGGCATAGAGCCAGTTGAAGAGCGCGGTGCGGGCCCCGCCGATGTGCAGGTAGCCGGTGGGCGACGGGGCGAAGCGGGTCACGACCTGGGGCGAGGGCACGGGCTTAACCTCCTGGCAACCATGCGGGCGGCAGGTGACGTGATTAGGGCAATTGCGGCGGGAAGGGCAAGGGAAGGTGGCAGCGACCCGGCTGATCGCGGCGATCGAGGCGCAGCGGCCGGCGTTCGCGCTCTGGGCGCCGGTGCTGTTCGGGCTCGGGATCGCCGGCTACTTCGCGCTGCCCGGCGAGCCCGGGGGCTGGATGCTGGCGGCGCTCGGGGCCGGGCTCGCGGGGCTTCTCGGCGGGCTCTGGCGGGCGGGGCCGCTCCTTCGCGTCGCGCTCCTCGCCCTGCTGCTGCCGGGGCTCGGCCTCGAGGTGGCGGCGCTGAGGGCGCGGGCGGTGGCGGCGCCGGTGCTCGGGTACCCGGTGATGGCGACGATCTCCGGCCGGGTGGTCGGGCTCGACCGCTCGGCGTCGGACCGGCCCCGCGTGCTGCTCGACCGCGTGGCGATCTACGGGATGGAGCCCGAGCGGGTGCCGGCGCGGGTGCGGGTGTCGGTCGACCCGGCGACGCCGGAGAGCCTGCTCGCGCCGGGGCTGAGGCTGATGATGCAGGCGCGCCTCTCGCCGCCGCCGGCGCCGTCGGAGCCGGGCGCCTTCGACTATCGCCGGCAGGCGTGGTTCGAGCGGCTGGGCGCGGTCGGCTACGCACGGACCCCGGTGGTGGAGGCCGAGGGCTCGGACCGCGGCAGCTTGTCGCAGCTCGCGTTCCGGGCGCGGATGGCGGCGTCGCGCCACATCCAGCGGCTGGTGCCGAACCAGGGCGGGGCGTTCGCGGCGGCGATCCTGACCGGCGACCGCTCGGGGATCGACCGGTCGGTCGAGACGGCGCTCCGGGTGTCGAGCCTCTATCACATCGTGTCGATCTCGGGCCTGCACATGAGCCTGCTCGCCGCGGCGGTGTTCGGGCTCATCCGCTACGGCCTCGCGCTGGTGCCGTGGGTGGCGCTGCGCTGGCCGCTGAAGAAGATCGCGGCGGGCGTGGCGCTCGGCGCCGGGCTCGCCTACCTCGTCGTCTCCGGGCTCGACGTGCCGGCGCAGCGATCCTACGTGATGACCGCGACGGTGCTCGCCGCGGTCCTTCTCGACCGGCCGGCGCTCACCATGCGGGCGGTGGCGCTCGCCGGGCTCGTGGTGCTCGCCTTCGCGCCGGAGAGCCTGGTGCAGCCGGGATTCCAGATGTCGTTCGCGGCGACGGTGGCGCTCGTCTCGGCGTTCGAGGGGCTGCGCGGCCGGGCGTGGTGGATGGCGGTGCAGACCGCGCCGGGCTGGCGGCTGGCGCGGCCGGTCATCGGCGTCGCCATGACCTCGCTGGTCGCGGGGCTCGCGACGGCGCCGATCTCGGCGTTCCACTTCAATGCGCTGACCCGCTACGGGCTCGTCGCGAACCTGCTGGCGGTGCCGGCGATGGGGCTCGTGGTGATGCCGGCGGCGATCGTCGGCGTGCTGGCGGCGCCGTTCGGGCTCGACTGGCTGCCGTTCCGGGTGGCGGGGCTCGGCATGGACTACGTGATCGCGGTGGCGCGCCTCGTCGCCGGCTTCGGCGGAGCGGTGACCGGGGTGCCGGCGGGGCCGCCGGCGAGCCTGGCGCTCATCATGCTCGGCGGCATCGTCGGCGTGCTCTGGATCGGGCGCGGGCGCTGGGCGGGGCTCGGGCTTGCCGGGATCGGGCTCGCGCTCTGGGCGGCGCACGGCCGGCCCGAGGTGGTGATCGCCGACGACGGGCGGCTCTTCGGCTTCCGCACCGCCGGGGGCCGGGTGCTGAGCGGCACCGGCAACGGCTTCGCCGCCGAGGCGTGGCTGCGCGAGGACGGCGATCTCGCCTCGCCGGAAGAGGCCTACGCCCGCGGGATGCTGCCGCGGGTGAGGCACCGGATCCGGGCGGACGTGCCGGGGGTGGGGACGGTGCTCTACGTCGGCGCGTCGCAGGCGGAGGGCGGGCTCTGCGAGACCGCGGCGGTGCTGATCGCGCCGAGCTGGGCGGAGGCGCCGCCCGGGCGCTGCCTCTTCGTCGGCAAGGAGCGGCTGCGCCGCGACGGCGCGCTCGCGATCCGGCTCACCCGCTCGGGGCTCCGGGTCGAGGGCGCGCGGGCGGCGAGCCGGGGCCGGCCGTGGACCGGCTGAGCGGCGGCCTCAGGCGAGGACTTCCTCTTCCTCCTCCTCGGCGCGGTAGCGCTCGATGAGGGCGGCGGCGTTCGCGAGCACCTTCTTCACGCCGCGGGCGGCCTGGCGGATGCGCTGCTCGTTCTCGACGAGGCCGAGGCGCACGAAGCCCTCGCCGTACTCGCCGAAGCCGACGCCGGGCGCGACCGCGACCTCGGCCTCGCGCAGCAGGATCTTCGAGAAGCCCATGGAGCCGATCTGATCGAAGGGTGCGGGCACCGGCGCCCAGGCGAACATCGTCGCCGGCGGCGAGGGGATCTGCCAGCCGGCGCGGGCCATCGAATCGATGAGCACGTCGCGGCGCTGCTTGTAGGTGCCGCGGATCTCGGCGACGCAGTCCTGCGGCCCGTTGAGCGCCGCGGCGGCGGCGACCTGGACCGGAGTGAAGGCGCCGTAGTCGAGGTAGGACTTGATGCGGGTGAGCGCGTCGATCAGCCGGCGGTTGCCGACGGCGAAGCCCATGCGCCAGCCGGGCATCGAGTAGGTCTTCGAGAGCGAGGTGAACTCGACCGCCACGTCCTTCGCCCCCGCGACCTCGAGGATCGAGTGCGGCGGGTTGTCGTCGAAGTAGATCTCGGCATAGGCGAGGTCGGAGAGCACCCAGAGGTGGTGCTTCTTCGCGAAGGCGATGAGATCGGGGTAGAAATCGAGCCCACAGACCTGTGCGGTCGGGTTCGACGGGAACGAGACGACGACGGCGACGGGCTTCGGGACCGAATGCACGACCGCGTGGCCGAGGGCGCGGAGGTAGGCCTCCGGGTCGAAGCGGCCCTCGTGGAGCGTCGGGACGTGGCGCAGCGTGCCGCCGGCGATCATGAAGCCGTAGGGGTGGATCGGATAGCTCGGGTTCGGCACCAGCATCACGTCGCCCGGCCCGGTGATCGCCATGGCGAGGTTGGCGAGGCCCTCCTTGGAGCCGAGGGTGGCGATCACCTCGGTCTCGGGGTCGAGCGTCACGCCGAAGCGGCGGGCGTAGTAGCCGGCCTGGGCGCGGCGGAGGCCGGGGATGCCCTTGGAGGCGGAATAGCGGTGGGTCCGCGGCTTCTGCACCGTCTCGACCAGCTTGTCGACGATGTGGCGGGGCGTGTCCATGTCGGGGTTGCCCATGCCGAAGTCGATGATGTCCATGCCCTCGGCGCGATAGCGGGCCTTGAGGCGGTTGACCTCGGCGAAGACGTAAGGGGGCAGGCGCTTGATGCGGTAGAATTCTTCGTCGGCCATGGCGGTGCTTCGCGGGCTGGGGGCGGGAGCGGCCTTATACGCCCCGGGTGGTGCGAAGGACAGGCCGAAGTTCGGCTTCCCGGGACCGGGGGAGCGGCGCGTCGGCGGCCCGCGTGGGGCGGTGTCCGGCCCGCGCCGCGCTTCGGGGTCCGTGAGGGTTTCGGCGGGGCCTCGTGGGCGAACGCCGCGCGGGTTGGCGGGTCGGTCAGTCTGCCGGGGAAGGGCTTGATGAAGCGGCTGCTTCATCAAGGCGCCTCCTCCAGTCTGGTGGTGCGAGTCGGGCCGGCGTCAAGGGTGAAGGGCGGCCAGCCGCGCGCGCGCCCCGGGCTGCGGAGCGGCCCGCCCTTGACCCCGGCCCGACTCGCGGGAAGGAGGACGGGCCGACGGGCTTCGGGACATCAGGCGGGCCGCGTGGCGGCGGCGACCTCGCGGGCGAAGTCGGTCCAGAAGGCGCGGGGCTGGGCGCCGGTGACGACGTACTGGCCGGCGACGATGAACGCCGGGACGCCGGTGATGCCGGCGCGGCGGGCCTCGGCCGCCTCGCGCGAGACCTCGGCGCGGTCGGCGTCGCCGGCGAGGAGCCGGGCGACCGCGGCCGGGTCGAGGCCGGCATCGGCGGCGACGCTCGCGAGGACGCCCGGGTCGGAGATGTCCTCGCCGTCGCCGAAGTAGAGGGCGGAGAGCGCCATGGCGACGCGGGTCTGCGCGCCCTCGGCGGCGGCCCAGCGGATCAGGCGGTGGGCGTCGAGGGTGTTCGGCGCCCGGGTGATGCGGTCGAAGGCGAGCGTCACGCCGGCCTCGCGGGCGGCCTCCTCCACGCGGGCGTGGACGCGGCCGAGGTTATCGAGGCCGCCGAACTTCGCCGCGAGGTACTCGGCGCGGTCCATCCCCTCGGGCGGCAGGTCGGGGTCGAGCTGGTAGGGGTGCCAGGCGAGCTCGAACGGCTGGTCCGGGGCGTCGGCGAGGGCGCGCATCAGGTTCGTCGTGCCGATCAGGCACCAGGGGCAGACCGGGTCGGAGAAGATGTCGAGCCGGGTCATGGCCGCTCCGCGGGGTGGTTCGGGTCGAGCGCGCCCGCCTTGACGATGCGGGCGCCGTTCGTGCGCCAGTCCGGGGCGATCGGGCCGGGCGTCCCGGCGTGGTCGTGGGGCATCGGGCTCCTCCTCGGAAGCGGGTGGCTCGGAAGCGCGAGCACGGCGCCGGAGCGCGCCATGAGCCGGTCGAAGACGACCGTCAAGATGATGCCGGCGCCGGGCGCGGCAAGGGTGCGCGCCCCGCGGGCGGGCGCTCTCGGGCGGCTCGTCCCCGGACGGTCTCGCGCCATTGCCTCCTCGCGGCTGGGATCAGGCGCCGGCACTCGCGTCGGCGATCAGGCGGCGGCGCAGGAGCTTGCCGTTGGCGCTGCGCGGCAGGGCGTCGAGGGCGTGGAAGCTGCGCGGGCACTTGTAGCGGGCGAGGCGGTCGGCGCAGTGGCGCGCGAGCTCGGCCTCGGCGACGGGATCGGCCTTCGGCACGTAGAAGGCGGCGACGATCGACACGCCCTCGCCCACCGGCTGCGCGACCACCGCCGCCTCGGAGATGCCCGGGTGGGCGACGAGGACGGCCTCGACCTCGTGCGGGCTCACGCGGAAGCCGCCGGCGTTGATCAGGTCGTCGGCGCGGCCGAGGTGGCGGATCGCGCCGTCCTCGGCCATCAGCGCGCGGTCGCCGGTCATGAACCACTCAGCCCGGAACGCGGCCTCGGTCGCCTCCGGGCGGCGCCAGTAGCCGAGCATCAGGCCCGGGTCGCGGCGCGAGACGGCGAGGAGGCCCTCGGTGCCGCGAGCCACCGGGTCGGTGCCGGCCCCGGTCTCGGGCAGGATCGCGACGCGGCGCCCGGGCTGGGGGTAGCCGGTGAAGCCCGCCGGCGCCGGACGGGCGGGCGAGGACGAGATGTAGGTCGAGATCTCCGACATGCCGAGCGCCTCGTGGATCGGCTTGCCCGTGGCGCCGGTCCAGGCGGCGCGGACCGAGGCCGGCAGCGCCTCGCCGGCGGTGAGGCCGTGGCGGAGGCCGGCGAATCCCGCGGCGAGGCCCGGGGCGTCGAGCATCTGGCGGTAGACCCCGGGGGCGCCGGCGAAGATCGTGGCGCCGTGGGCGCCGGCGAGGCGCGGCCAGACGGCGCGGTCGGGGGGGCCGGCGTAGATGAGCGCGGTCGCGCCGATCGCCCAGGGGTCGGTCAGGCCGGCGCCGAGGGTGTAGGTCCAGTTGAAGGCGCCGGCGTGCAGTACCCGGTCCTCCGGGCCGAGGCCGTACCAGCCCGGCCACATCATCCGCCGCGCCCAGGCGGCGCGCTGGGCAAGGACGACGCCCTTCGGCCGCCCGGCGGTGCCCGAGGTGTAGACCATGTAGGCGGGCTCGTCGGGCAGGGTCTCGACGAAGCCGGCCGGATCGGCGCGGCGGAGCGCGGCGATCGCCTCCGCCTCGATCACCGGCGCGCCGGGCGGGTCGGGGAGTGCGAGGCCGGGGCCGCGGGCGATGAGCGCGGGCGCGAGGTCGGCGATGAGGGGCCCGAGCTCCGCGGCGGTCAGCATCGCCGAGACCGGCACCGGCACCGCGCCGAGGGCGTTGGCCGCGAAGAAGACGATCGGAAAGTCGGCGGTGTTGCCGATCCTGAGCAGCACCCGGTCGCCGCGGCCGATCCCGAGCGCGCGGAGGCCGCCGGCGGTGCGGCGCACGGTGTCGGCGAGCTCGGCATGCGTCCAGCGCGCGGCGATCTCGCCCGGCGCGGCGAGCACCTCGAGCGCCACGTGGTCCGGGCGCGCCGCCGCGGCGGCGAAGGTGTGCGCCGCCATGTTGAACGGGGAGGGGCAGGGCGCGAACGCGCCGTCGTCGACGAGGCTCGGCAGCCGCACGGTCAGAGGCCCGCCGCCCTGAGATCGTCGGCGATGCGGTGGAAGACGCCCTGATCGCGGAAGCACTCCGCGGCGCTCCAGCGGTCGGCGCGGAACTCGGGCTCGAGGGTGAGGAGCCGGTTCGCCCAGATCCGCGCGCCGGCGAAGTCGCCGCCGCGCACCGCGACCACCACGCGGCAGAGATGCGCCCGCACGCTCTGCGGGTCGGCGGCGAGGGCCGCCTCGACGTAGCCCGGCGCCTCGGGGGCGTCCTGGAGCAGGTGGGCGAAGGCGAGGTTGGTCTTGATCCAGTTCGGCGGGTGCTTGGTCAGCGAGAGCGCATGCTTGTGGTAGCGGATTTCCTCGTGCATGAGGCCGCAGTTGCCGAGGAGGACGCCGTAGTAGGCGAGAAGCTCGGGGCTCTCCGGCGCGTCGCGCACCACCTCGGCCATGACGTCGCAGGCGAGCTGATGGTTGCCGCTGGCGCATTCGGTGAAGGCGATGAGGGCGCGGCCGAAGTAGTCGCCGGGCTTCAGGCGCATGACCTGGTCGCAGAGCCGGCGGGCCTCGGCGAGCGCCGCCTCGGGGTCGAACGCCCAGCCGAGGCGGAGCTGGTCGACGAGGCAGAAGCCGAGCGAGATCATCGCGGGCGTGTAACCCGGATCGAGGCGCAGCGCCTCGCGGTAGCACAGGATGGCGCGGCGAACCGAGTCCTTGCGCGCCTCGCTTTCGAGGACGCGGCCGCGCTGGTAGGCTTCCCAGGCCTCGATGGAGGTATGGGCATCGCTCCAGATCCGCGCCCATTCCCCCTCGACCAGCTCGATCTGGGCGGCCTCGATCACCTTCTTGGAGATCTCCTCCTGCACGTCGAAGATCCGGTCGTCGTCGTAGTCGTAGCGCCGGGTCCAGAGGTACTGGCCGGTGTCGACGGCGCTCAGGCGCGCGGTGATGCGGAGCCTTTCCTGATAGCGGACCTCGCCGGAAAGCTCGTAGCTGCGGCGCGGGTCGCGGTCGCCGTCGCGGGTGGGGACGACGAAGGCGCCGGAGAGCGAGCCGAGCACGGTCTGGAGCTCGGCGGTCAGGCCCTCGGCAAAGACCCGCTCGCGGTCGCCGGTGCCGATCGGGTGGAAGCCCTTGACCACGAGGTAGGGCTTCTGTGCGACGCCCGCCGGAAAGGCCGGCGGCGGGCCGCCGGCCGTGGCGGGGGCGGCGCGCCCGGGCGGCGCCGGAAGATTCGCCGGCAGCCGCGCGGCGATGCTGACGGGCATCGTCCGCGGCCGTGGCGCCGGCCCGTCCGAGCCGTCGGGCGCGTCGTAGCGCATCCGTTCGGTGCGCAGCCAGTCCTCGAACTCGGGATCGCCGATGTCGAGCCCTTCCAGGAGATCGTCGCCGAGCGCGACGCTCGCTGAATCGTAGGTGTCGAAATAGACCCGCCCGAGGTCGAGCTGCAGCTTGTCGCGGCCGCAGTGCAGGATCTCGACGCCGGCCGCCGCGAAGCTGCGGCGGAGCGCGCTCAGCTCCTGCCGGAGGCTGGCGGCCCCCTGCTCCTGCGTGCGCTCGCTCCAGAGCTTGTCCTGCACCCACCGCCGGCTTCGTGCGCCGCCGGGCGAGAGGGCGAGAAGCGCGAGGAGCGCCTTCGCCCGCTTGCCCTTCGGCGTCACGTCGGTGCCGTCGGCCTTCACGACGGTGAGCGGCCCGATCAGGCGCAGCAGCACCTTGTCGCCGGCCATTCCGAGGCCGGCGACGCGGGCGCGGTCGCCTGTGTCAGCGCGAGCAGCCATAGAGGACGGCATGCGACATGGCTTCCTTGGCGAAATCATCGTCGGTCCGGGTCTTTTCGGCGAGATCCGGGATGACGATGTGAAACACCTGCCCCTTGCCGTTGCGGCGCGGGCGGTCATAGTGGAAGCGGAACGAGTGATGGTCGGCGCCGCGCATCAGGCTGATGATCTGCTGCTCGATGCGGGTGTCGGGGGTCTGGTAGCCGCTCTCGCGATAGCGCTCGGCCGCCTCGAAGATCAGCTCTCCCAACTGCTTCCGCAGGCGATTGCGCTTGAGCTTGAATCGTGCCATCGAAATAACCTCTCGTCTCTACCGGGGTTCAAAAGGGTTTGCCGTCAAGGGGGCGCGACCGACGTGCCGAAGCGTCCGAAGGCGATGGATCATCGTGCTGGGCATTGCACCGCCCCCCGAGCGTTGAGCACGCCACCCGACTTTCCATTCTATATTGCCCTCTGCGGCGTAACTACCAGAAACGGCTCTCAGCCGCCAGAAAATTTGCTTTCACGGCGGGTGGCGGTCGGGCGGGGCCGCTCGCAGGCCGAAGCTGATCGCCTTGCGGTTGCGGAGGCGGCGGAGCGCTATTCCATTCAGTACTCGTCGGCGCTGCCGAAGCGGCTCCGGCCGTTCGTGACGATCGGCGGCCCGGCCGATCCGGTGGCGGCGATCGAGCTGACTCTCGGCGCGCCGGGGCGGGTGAACGGCTCGGTCGGCGCGGCCGCCGGCGCCGACCCGGAGGACGCGGTGCGCCGCGCCGCGCTCGAGACGCTCGAGCACCTGCATCTCGCGCGGCTCCGCGCCGGGTCCGGCGAGCTCGCGCCGCTCGACCCGGACGCGGAGACCGGGATCGCGCCGCACGTCGCCTGGCTCGCCGGGCAGTTCCGCCGGCTCGAGATCCGGGCCCGGGGGTTCGCGCCGGGCTACGTGGTGGCGCTCGCCGCCTGCAGCGACCTCGACGGCGGCCGCCACACCGAGGGCTCCGCGGCGCGGCTCGATCGTGCCGGCGCGGTGCGGGCCGCGGTGGAGGAGGCGATGTTCCACTGGCGCAACATGGTGGAGCTCGAGCGTGCGGCGCCCGACCTCGCCGCGATGGCGGCCGACGATCGGGAGCGCATCGCGCGCTATCGCGGGGCGCTGCCGCGGGAGCCCTGGCCGCCCAGCGCCGTGGCGGAGCCGGGCGCGGCGGGGGAGGCGGATGTCGAGGGACTTCTCGCCGCCGTCGCGGTCGTCTCCGGCCGCCGGGTGCGCGCCTTCGATCTCACCGCCCCGGAGGTCGGGGTGCCGGTGGTGCGGATCCACCTCGGATGAGCGCCGGGGCGGGCTGCTCTGGATGGGCTCGCTCATCGAGATCTGCGCGCGGGTGGGGATGAGGGCGTCGCTGGTGCGGACCGCGGTCTCGCTTGCCAGCGCCCAATGCGCTGATATCAAACGGTATTCAGAAAGCATCACGGCGATTGGAGAAGAAACCTTCTGACGGTGATGCTTTAAGGCTATACATTGACCGACCGGTCGGCTAATGTCCCGTGCGACGAACAAGCCGAGGGGGAAACGATGGCCGATGCCTTCATCTGCGACGCGGTGAGGACCCCGATCGGGCGCTACGGCGGGGCGCTCGCCTCGGTGCGTGCCGACGACCTCGCGGCGGTGCCGCTCCGGGCGCTGGTGGAGCGGAATCCGGGCGTGCGCTGGGAAGAGGTGGATGACCTGATCTACGGCTGCGCCAACCAGGCCGGCGAGGACAACCGCAACGTCGGCCGCATGGCGGTGCTGCTCGCCGGGCTGCCGGTCGCGGTGCCGGGGACGACGATCAACCGGCTCTGCGGCTCGGGGATGGACGCGATCGGGCAGGCGGCCCGGGCGATCCGCGCGGGCGACGCGGACCTGATGCTCGCCGGCGGCGTCGAGAGCATGACGCGGGCGCCCTTCGTGATGCCGAAGGCGGAGAGCGCCTTCTCGCGG
>Ga0075163_10004467_pt1 | contig 18780 bp, 14 predicted proteins | sample JI1023141ADNA_FD_71478 | JGI IMG/M metagenome (GOLD analysis project Ga0075163, IMG submission 71478) | Wastewater effluent complex algal communities from Wisconsin, to seasonally profile nutrient transformation and Carbon sequestration -... | ecosystem: Engineered > WWTP > Effluent > Algae...
ATCATCGGGTACATAGATCTGGCCCGTTATGCGGTGGATGATATAGCTGCTGAAGTCCTCTGCAGCATCCAGGCCCATGCCATGGATCACGTCCTGTCCACGTTGGATCCGGACCGCCTTGTCGGTATGCACGCGCGCGCTGTCCTGTTGCCAGGTCAGCTGTTCGGTCTCCAATCGTTCACCCTTCGCGTTGGTGAAGACCACCTGCTCAAAGACCTCCATGCGTTGTTCCTTGGGCAGGATAAGACCACGACGCGCAGTGAGAACGCTTTGCTGGACACCCGTTGCAGCGAAGAACACAAGTTCCACACCTTCCGTCATCTCCGTACGCTTGGGCTCCTTGGTCCATTCAGCAATCCGGCCTGCCCGTAGTCGATTGCGCACCACACCGGAGTCCGTATAGAGGTACTCGGCATTACGTGTGATGCGATCGGGCGAGGTGGTGGCGACCTCAATAGCCGCCACTTTGTCCAGATCGTTCTTGCACGAGGCGAACACCAACGCAGCGACCCCAAGGACGGTGAGGATCTTCCCCGATGCCGATGGTCTTGGTATCCTGTTCAAATCGTTAAGGTATGGGAGCATACGCGCAAGGTCAAGGCTGCCACGCGTGCTCGCCGATCATTCGATCTTGGACTTCCGGAACCACCGCTCCCGTCCGTCCGGTGTTATTGTGACACCTACATAGAAGGCCGCATACCGTTCCCGGATAAGTCCATCATCCGTGGTGCCACGATCACCCAGTTCGCAGCCGAAGTTGAGCCGACTGCGGGTTGTACTGCCCATAACAGGGATGGAGATGCCTACCGATGCGCCCATCTCGGTCAACTGATGACCATCGACCACGAGGTAATCGCTGTTGTAGCGCACACCGGCCCGGTAGATGCTGCGCTTCCAGAAAGTGCCCCCGACCAAATCACCGGAAGGCCTGTAGCTCGCGCCTAAAATGAACATCGAACTGCTGGCCAAGGTGTTGGGCAGCGCGTAACCGTCCACCTGCACCTGAAGTTGCCGCCAGTCCCTCTGGCGTAGTTCCGCGGACACGGACCAGTGTTGATCGAATACCGTGAAACCCAGTCCCAATCCCACCGGCAACCCGACTGTGCCTTTCCTGCCGTCGGCAAAGTAGACGGTATCAAAGGGTATCTCCGTTCCGGAATTGCCGATCCCGTAAGTGGTGACCAGATCGGTGCGCCGCGCGCCCAGTTTGGTCGGAAGCTCGGCTGTAACACCGACCAGGTAACGCAGGCCTTCGGACAGGCTACCGTCCGCTAGTTTCTTCCGAGGCTTGAGATCCCCTTGGAATTGAACGCCCAGGTTACCCGTCGGGTCGCGGAGTACGAGTGAGGACACTACACTAGTGTTGTAGAACCCTGAAAAGGTGGGGTAGACGGCCTTGCGCGTTTCAGCAATGGTCCCGAACAGATAGTTCACGTTGGCACCGACGGAAAGCCGGTAGCCATTGGTGAGCGAATCATGCTTCTGTGCCAAGACCCAACCGAACCCGAAGAAGGCCCGGTTCAAACCACCATCACCTGTATAATTGTGCGTGACCGAGCCCTCGCCTGCACCTGCCGGAAGGGGCTGCACATCGGAAATGCGGTAGCCCACATTGGTGACCGGGTTCACCCCCAAGCCAAGGCCCCAACGCCCCTTGCCGAACGGCACTCCCAAGCTCAGCCCCATCAGGTCCGTGCGGCGACCATTGTGCTGGGAACCATTGGAGGTAAAGGTGCTTGACCGTATGGAGAGCCCCGTCTCAAACGCGGTGCGCTGCAAACTGGCGTACGATGCCGGGTTGGAAGCGACGGTACTTACAGGGTCCACCACTGCAACGCCCAGTCCGCCCATCATGGCCTGCGAGATCTGGGTGGCACCGGCGAATTCGCCAAAGCCGTATGCCGAGTAAGGGGAACCGCTACCCTGTTGGTCCTGGGCCGTCGCCAGCAGGGGCAGCAGGAGCCAAATACCCAGTGCGCTGCGAGCGATGGTGGACGAGCAAGGCATGATATCCTTCAAGGGTCAATAATGGGAGCGCAAAGATGCCACTTTCCAATGCGCGGGCGAACCGCGGGGCGTCACCGCCGGTGAGTACAACGGCAAGTCCCGGTCGTTCCTTGCCCACCTTTCGGATGAAGCCTTCGATCTCCCCAACGATGCCGTGATGCAGACCGGAAGCCATGGACCCTTCCGTGGTGGTACCGATCAGCGTCGGCGAAGGATCAGGGTCCACCAATGGAAGCTTGGCACTGTAGGCGTGCATCGCCTTGGCTCGCATGCGCAGGCCCGGGGCAATAGCACCACCGGCGTAGGACCCATCCCGATCACAAACATCATAGGTGATGCAGGTGCCCAGATCGATCGCCAGCACCGCACGCCCTGGAAAATGCTGCATGGCTCCCACCACGTTCGCCAAGCGGTCGGCCCCCAGGGTGTGCGGTGTGGCGTATGCAATCTTGATCGGGGACTTGGACGACCCGGTCAACACCACAACGGGAGCGATCGCCTCCAACGCCTTGAAGTAACCGGTATCCAGCGCCGCGACCGAACCCATGGCAATGGCTTGCGGTGGCTCCGGTCCCACAAAGGACCGCACTGCGGCAATGTCCCCATTGGGAGCGTTCCCGTGCCGAACGGCCCGATCCCCTACGAATAGCGCGAATTTGGTGCGGGTATTCCCGACATCCAGAATAAGGTCAGTTGGTTGCGCTGGCATGGTTCGTCGCCTTGTCTATATTTGCGGCCCTTGTTCGCCAGCCTCCAGCATTTGTGGTGGACAAAGATCGGTGCCTTAGCTCAGCTGGTAGAGCAATGGATTGAAAATCCATGTGTCCCCAGTTCGATTCTGGGAGGCACCACATGAAGAAGCCTTCCGCGCAACGGAAGGCTTTTTTCATGGAACCTGGTTGATGATCGCTACGGATCTACCCCAATTGCGGTATTCCACGGCCGGGACGTAGCTGGTTGCTTCGCGGCCTGCATGAGAACCCTCTATCCCGTACTTGCCTTTTTGTTCTGCGGCGCCCTTCACGCACAGGTGCTCACCAAGGAGGATTCGCTCAACGCCGGGCTTGTCCGTAGCGATCGCACCACGGTGATCAGCGGTTACGGCGAACTGAAGGTCTCCTACGATCAGCAACTGGGCACAGGCCAGGCGAATTTGACGCGGAACGTGTTGTTCGTCGGGCATCGCTTCAACCAACATATCAGCTTTTTCAGCGAGATGGAACTGGAGAACGCCAAGGTGGAAGGCGGCCAGATGGGTGGGGAGTTCAGTATGGAGCAGCTCTTCGTGAAGTTCGATCTCACGAAGGACATCTACCTCACTGGCGGCTTGTTCATCCCGCGTCTTGGGCTCATCAACGAGAACCACCTGCCCACCACCTTCAACGGGAACGATCGGCCCTACGTGGAACAGTTCATCATCCCTAGCACATGGCGGGAGATCGGTATCAGCCTGTACGGGCGTAGCACCCGAGTGCAAGGGTTGAATTGGAGCGTTGCCGTGCAGAACGGGTTGGATGCAGGCGCCTTCGAACACGGTACGGGCATTCGCGAGGGCCGTGGTGATGGGTCCCAGGCTAGCGCCTCGAACCTCGGCGTAAGCGGTGCGCTGCTCTATTACACCGGCGACTTCCGGTTCCAGGCCAGCGGCTATTACGGGGGCAGTGCCGGTCTGACACAACGCGAAGCGGACAGCCTGCAACTGGACTATGGCACTTTCGGAACGCCCGTTCGTTTGCTGGAGGCCAACGCGCAATACCTCGGCGAGAAAGTGCGCGTGAAGGTCCTCGCAACACAAGTGGACATCGCCGACGCGGAACGGATCAACCGTGCGTATGCCAACAACACGCCGGAACGCATGTTCGGTGCGTACGCCGAAGTGGGCTGCGATCTATGGTCCTTCATCCGCCCTACCGAAAAGCGCGACCTGATCGCTTTCGTGCGTTGCGAAGCACTGGACATGAACGCGGCCGTACCGGACAATGGCATCAATGACCCCACGCTCAAACGCACCTACGTTGTTGCTGGCCTCACCTACGTTCCCGTTGGCGGGATCAGTGTGAAGGCCGATTACACCATGCGCAGCACCGGCGAACCGAACCCTTCGCTCTACTTGGATCCGTATCCGCAGGCGTTGCCCTATTTCACGGACAACGGATTCATCAACATCGGTCTGGCCTACAGCTTCTGATGGATCGTCGCGACTTTCTCCGTTCGTCGTGTCTTGGCTGCGCTGGGCTCGCCTTGGGCGCAGGGGCCCTATCCCTTACCGGATGCGCTTCGCTGCCGCTTGTAAAAACGGTGAGCGATGGACGCACGTTGAGCATCCCGCTAACGGCCTTTGCGGAAGGTACGCAGGTGATCGCCCGCGCATCGAAGCTGTCCTACGACGTGTTGGTGCTGAAGCTTCCCGATGGTGATTTCCGCAGCCTCTACCTGCGTTGCACGCACGAGGACCAACCCCTCACCGCGACCGCCTCAGGCTTGCACTGCCCATCGCACGGCAGTCGCTTCGCTTTGGACGGCACCGTGAAGCAAGGCCCGGCAACACAGCCTATCCGTCCATTCCCTGTGCACCGCGAAGGGGAACAATTGATCATCCAACTCACTTCATGACACGCGCCACCTGTGCTCCTCGTCCAACACGACCGATGAAACACAATCTTTTCCTCCTCTCCTCCCTGCTGCTCCTCGGAGCATGCAAGAAAGACAGCGCCGAACCGACCACGCCAACACCGGAAGGTTTCACGCCTACCGCCGTCCTCAACGATTTCGCGGCGCATGTTGCCCAGGACAACTATGATGACCTTGCGGGCCTCAGCACGGGGCTACATGACCGCATCGTCGCGTTCAGCACTTCGTTGAGCGAGGCGGACCTGGCACTTTGCAAGCAGCAATGGCGCGATACACGCTTGAGCTGGGAGCGTTCCGAAGCACTCCTCTTCGGGCCCGTCGCCACCGAGAGCATCGATCCGCGGATCGATACCTGGCCGGTGAACTTCGTGGACCTCGAAGCCGAGTTGAGCAGTGGCAATGCGTTCACGGCCGAGTACATCACCAGCTTGGAAGATGCCCTCAAAGGGTTCCACCCCATCGAATACCTGCTCTTCGGCGTGAACGGCGACAAGACCGCTGCACAGTTCACCGCCCGCGAGATCGAGTACATCATCGCACTCGCCACGGACCTCGCCAACTTGACGGCATCGCTCGATCAACGCTGGGATCCAGCGACGGAGAACAACTACACCACGGTGTTCAGCACAGCAGGCAGTGGTAGCGCGGAATATCCCACGCAACGCGCCGCCTTCGCAGAATTGGTGAACGCCATGGCGGGTATCTGCGATGAGGTGGCCAATGGCAAGATGGGCGACGTGCTGCTGGCACAGGACCCCTCGATGGAGGAATCGCCGTTCGCGAAGAACTCGATCGTCGATTTCACCAACAACATCCGCGGCGTTGAGAACGTGTACCTGGGCCGTTACGCTGCCGATGGTACCGGCATGGAGAACTTCGTTCGTGAACATGATCTGCAGTTGGACAACACGATCAAACAGCAGATCGCTTCCTCTATCAGCTCGTTGGGCACCATCACCGTGCCGTTCGGGCAAGCGATAATCGAACAACCGGTGCAAGTGCAGCAGGCTATCGACGCGATCAACGCGCTGGCAACAACACTGAACGAGGACTTGTTGCCGTTGGTGCATCAGCACATCGACTGATCATCGGACCCAGCTGAACGATGAGCGCAGTCAAGCCACGCTTCCAGTCATTCCGGTGGACCATCGTGCTGGTCTGCGTGATCGCGCTTTCGTCCTGTCGAAAGGAGCCGGAAGCGTGGTCCGCGAGCGAAGAGCATCCGTGGGCCAGTGGCGGTTCGCAAACCGTATTCGATGTCGGGGCCGGTGCGTTCAGCCATGGTTTTCCGCAGATGAGCGCGACGGCCAACGCGCTGCACGATATCGGTGACATGCAATTCGAGCAGACGTTCGTGAGTTCGCCTGCACCCGTGAATCCGGGTCTGGGTCCGCTGTTCAACAGCGTGAGTTGCACGAGTTGCCATGTGGGCGATGGCCGTGGCAAACCACCAATGGCTGGAGAGCAGCCCATAAGCATGCTCTTCCGCCTGAGCGTGCCCGGCACCGCTGCGCACGGTGGTCCCCTCCCTGCACCAGGGTTCGGTGGGCAGTTGCAACCGCGCGCGATCTTCGGTGCGCAGCCCGAGGCGCAGATCTCCATTTCGTGGAGCGAGGAACCGATCACGTTGGCTGGCGGTGAGGTAGTGCAATTGCGGACACCCCACTACCAATTCACGGATGAATACCAGACATTCCCCGTTGGGATGATGACATCGCCGCGTGTGGCGCCGCCGGTGTTCGGTCTCGGCCTGCTTGAGGCGATCTCGGATGCGGATATTCGTTCAAGGTCGGATGAAGGTGACGCCGATGGGGATGGCATCAGCGGCCGGACGAACGAAGTATGGGACGTGGCACAGCAACGCAGCTCGATCGGTCGTTTCGGATGGAAGGCCGAGCAACCGACACTGCTGCAACAAAGTGCCGCCGCTTACAATGAGGACATGGGGATCACAAACCCCCTGTTCGCTCTTGAGAGCACCTACGGCCAGCCCCAATTCGACGGAGTGAACGACGACAGCGAACTGACCGACAGTGTACTGCATGCCGTGGCCTTTTACGTAAGGACCCTGGCGGTCCCTGCCCGTCGCACTACGGATGACCCGCTGACCAACGAAGGGGCCCGGATCTTCAGTGCCGCAGGTTGCGACCGCTGCCACACACCGGAGCAACGTACGGTCGTCAATGTCGCCTTCGCACCGTTGAGCAACCAGCGCATCTTCCCGTACACGGACCTACTGTTGCACGACATGGGAGCGGCGCTTTCGGACGGCCGCCCGACCTTCCGTGCGGATGGGAACGAATGGCGCACACCGCCGCTATGGGGTATCGGCCTTACCCAAGTGGTGAACGGACACCAGAACTTCCTGCATGATGGTCGTGCACGCACCTTGCTGGAAGCCATACTATGGCACGGTGGTGAAGCCGAGCAAAGCGCGAATGCGGTGCGCACAATGTCCCGACCGGAACGGCAGGCCCTGTTGGCCTTTCTGGGGTCGCTGTGAGCTACGGGTTATGCTCCAACCAGTGCTTCACCTTCACAAGATGCTGCTGCTTCAAGTCTTCCCTGGACCGCTTGTTCGTTACGGTGAAATACTTGTGCCGCTCGAGGAACCGGACCTGGAGTTCGTTCCATTCCCGCTCGGTCTTCAACACCCCGTAGTGCCGCATCTCATCGAATAGCGTGTTGCCGATCATCACGAAATCCGCACGCCCCAAGTAGTCCAAGTCGGCATCGCACAGGATGCGGGCCAATTTGTTCCGTGGTGACTGCGGAATGCGGGTGGACATGATCATCTCGCAGATCAGTTCGATCTGGTCCGAGTTGAACCCGAACTCCGGTAGTTTCTCCCTGACGATGCGACAACCGGCCTCCTCGTGGTCAAGGTCCTGTACGGTGAAGCCGGCATCGTGGTAAAGTGCGGCCATCTTCAACATGGTGAGACCTTCACCGGTAACGCCTTCCTGCTCGGCGATGTCCATCACGCTGGCGTAGACATCCAAAGTGTGCGCCAACGAGTGATAGGTACGTGCATGCGGAAGCTCTGCACGGAGCTTGGCCAGTATGTACGTACGTGCTGCCTGCGGATCCATGGACCTTGGAGGGCAAGATAAGCACGCACCGCAGATGCGCACCCTTCTACCTTTGTGGCATGCCACGCACCCCCCGTCGCACCTACCTCTTCTTCGCGGCGCTTACCGGGTATATCCTGCTACAATTCGCTTGGTGGGCCGTGCTCTTGGTGCGTAAGGAGAACGAATCGGCGGCTCTTGCCATGCAGGTCAAAATACTGGGCGGCACAATGGACCATTCGTTGGACGCGTCGCAGGCCATGCGGATGATCGTCGGTGAAGGTTCTGTCTTCCTGGTCCTTCTGCTGGGCGTCCTCTTCCTCACCTTCCGCGCCATCCGGCGCGATCTGGCCCTAGCAGCAACCCAGCGCAACTTCCTGTTGGCGGTGACCCATGAACTGCGCACCCCCATCGCTGCCATCAAACTACAACTGCAGACCCTGTCGCGCAGCGGTCTTGATGATGCACAACGCGAGATGCTGCGGAACCAGGCGCTGATGGAGGCTGAGCGATTGAACGTGCTCGCGGAAAAAGTGCTCTTGTCCACCAGTGCGGAAGATGGTGTCCTTACACTGGACCTGAAACAGGTGGACGTAATGGAATTGATGCGTTCAGTGTTGGAGCGTGCCAAGGTCCAGATCGCACCGGAACACGAGCTTATGTTGAACGGGCCTGACCGGCTCGACGTACTCAGTGATCCTCAAGCGTTGCGCAGCATTGCTGACAACCTGATCGAGAACGCTGCGAAGTATGCACCAGTGGGTACCCGGATCGGTATCGAAGTGGTGAAGGGACAGGAAGGGTGGCGATTGGTCGTGAGTGATGAAGGGCCGGGTATACCTGCGCCTGAACAAGAACGGGTCTTCGAGAAGTTCTATCGCGGAGGGAATGAAGAAACGCGCCGGACCAAAGGCACGGGCCTCGGTCTGTACATCGTGCAACGCCTCACCCAACGGCTCGGTGGTGCCGTGGTCGTCCGGCAAGGCCCCGGTCATGGGGCTATCTTCGCCGCCTCGTTCCCTGATCGCTGATGAGCATGCATAAGGTGGTCCTGATGATACTGGATGGATGGGGTATTGGTGCTGGTGACAGGACCGATGCGATCGCCAAGGCGGATACGCCGTTCATCGACAGTCTTTACCACACCAGTCCACACGCTACGCTCCTGACCGATGGAGCGAACGTGGGACTGCCACCAGGACAGATGGGGAACAGCGAAGTGGGCCACCTCAACATCGGGGCGGGACGTGTGGTGTACCAGGACCTGATGCGTGTGAACAAGGCTATCGAGGATGGGTCGCTGGAGCGCAACGCCGTGCTACAGGACGCCTTCAACGCTGCTATGGCGCCTGGCAAACGTTTGCACCTGATGGGCCTACTGTCCGATGGAGGGGTACATGCCATGCGGACGCACGCGGAGGCATTGTGCCACATGGCCCATAGGGCAGGGGTCGAACATGTGTTCGTGCATGCGTTCACCGATGGACGTGATGCCGATCCGCGCAGCGGAAAGGGATATGCCGAGCGATTCCTGGAGAATATCAGGGGAACAGGAGCACGTATCGCCAGCGTGACCGGTCGATATTTCGCCATGGACCGGGACAAGCGTTGGGAACGGGTGGCGAAAGCTTACAATGTGCTCGTTCACGGACAGGGTATCCACGTCAGCGATCCACTGGAAGCCTTCACCACGAGCTATGCCGCCGGCAAGACGGATGAGTTCATTGAACCGCATGTGGTCGTCGACGAGCAGGGCTCACCGCTGGCGACCATCCGTTCCGGTGATGTTGTGATCTGCTTCAACTTCCGTACGGACCGCTGTCGAGAGATCACACAGGCGCTTACCCAACAGTCATTCCCGGAACAGGGCATGGAGCCGATCGACCTGCACTATGTGACCATGACGGAGTACGACCACACTTACCGCAACGTCGGGGTGCTCTTCCGCAAGGACGACCTGCCCATGACGATCGGCGAGGTGGTCTCTCTCGCAGGCAAGAAGCAGATCCGGATCGCGGAGACAGAGAAGTATCCGCACGTCACCTTCTTCTTCAGCGGTGGTCGCGAGAAGCCCTTCCCGTTGGAGGATCGTATCATGCTGCCTTCGCCGAAAGTGGCCACCTATGACCTGCAACCCGAGATGAGCGCGCAGGGCATCACGGACGCCATCTGTACCGAATTGCGCAAAGGCGAAGTGGACTTCGTGGCCTTGAACTTCGCCAATCCCGATATGGTCGGGCACACGGGTGTGTTCGATGCGATCGTAAGAGCCGTGGAAACCACGGACAGCTGCGCACGACAGGTGGTGGAGACAGGAAAGGCCAACGGCTATTCCTTCGTCATCATCGCAGACCATGGGAATGCCGATCAGGCGTTGAACGCGGATGGTTCACCGAACACGGCGCACAGCACCAATCCGGTGCCGATCATCGTCGTGGATGAGCGGCGCTATGCTTTGAAGAGCGGGATCCTTGCGGACGTTGCGCCTACTATCCTGGACTTGATGGGCATGGAAAAGCCCGTCGAAATGACGGGCTCTTCGCTGCTTTCGCCAAAAGGAAGCTGATCGCTACCGGGTCTCACCAATCGTTGCGCAGGATGGTCACATGGCCGGTCAACGGCTTGGGTTCACGTGGCACGATCACTTCGTAGTAGTAGGTACCATCGGGTACCCCGTTCGCATTCCAGGTGTTGCGGTAGTTCTTAGCCTCGAACACGACCTGGCCCCATCTGTTGAATACCTTGACCGTGTTGTCCGTGCTCAGGATCCCATCGATGTCGAACCGATCGTTCTTGCCATCGCCGTTGGGTGTGAATACGTTGGGGATATCGATGTCGCAATCCACGGTAACGGTCGATTGCGCCACGGCCGTGCGACCACATGCATCGGTGGCCGTGACCACGTACGTGCCGGAACTGATGATCGGGACATAGATCATCGAGCCGACGTCGCCCGTATTCCAGACCAGGTCCAGTCCGCCGAAACCACCATTGGCAATGGCGATGACGGCCAAGGAATCCGGGCCGCACTCGACGGTGGCATCCTCCGTTACCAAGGTGATCGCAGGTGCATCGAGTATCGTGATGGTGACCGAAGCGTTGACCGTACGACCGCATGCATCCGTATAGCTCGCCGTGATGACCGCATCCTCGTCATTGTCCGCAACACCATCTTCCAATGGCTGGAACGGTAGGATGACATTGAGAAGGTCGGCGCCAATGGTCTGGGTCGACGGCCAGTTGTAGTCGGTACCGTTGGTCGCTCCACCGGAATAGGACATGGTCAACACCAGTTCACCCTGCACACCGTTGGGGCGGATGATGTTGATCGAGGTATTCTGGCAGGCTTCGGTGACCGTGGCAGGCCCGATGATCGCCATGTTGATCGGCGGTGGCGGCACGAGGTCCACCGTGAAGGTGGCTTCCGTACTGTTGCCGCAATCATCAGATACCGTGAGCGTATAAATGGTCGCTTCGTTCGGTCCGACCACGATGGTGGGATCGGATGAGCCACCTTCCCAAGCATAGGCATACGGCGCGTAGCCACCCGTCACCGTGGGTGTAAGCGTTGTACTGCCGCCGCAGGGTATCAATGGCGACGCGCCCAACGCGAAGAGGGCCGGTCCCTGGGTGATGGAGAACGTATTGCTCACATAGGAAATGGTCCCGTTGCACGGCGAAAGATCGCCGAGCGAAACCTCCAGCGATTCGAAACCGTCAGCATCCTGCGGGAAAACAACGGGAATGGATACCTCGGAGACGCCGAGCGGGAAGATCACCTGGACAGGCACACCACTGTAGTCCTCTCCATCGGTCGCATCGCCGGCCAGCACGACATAAGCGGTATCCTCGAACAAGGTGGACCCGAAGCGCGTGAAGAGCATGGCCACTTCATAACAACTCTCCTGCACGCTGTTGAACTGGACCGTTGGGCCGGGCACCAATTCAACATAGAACGGGTTCTGAGAGGGAAGCACTTGAACATCCACGGTCGAGGAAGCGACCAGATCGCACGCGTCGGAAACGGTGACCGGATAGGTGGTATCGACAAGTGGTCCAACGATCAACGTGGGATCCGTGTTCCCATCACCCCAATCGTATACATAGGCTCCATATCCCCCGGACACACCGATCCCTATCTCCACCGACGCACCACAGTCCACATAGAACGGTTCAGGGTCCAGTGCCAGTGGCGGGGCTTCCTGCACGAAGAAATTGAAGACGTTCTCGATCGTGTCACCCGTACACTCTGAAATGCTCTCTACCGTGATCACGATGGTCTCCAGAACATCTGTATCGATGGGGGCATTGAACGTGAAGGGGATGGAAGAAACCCCGGCGGGGAAGATCACCTCGTCAGGCAAGGCCGGTACGATATCCACGCCGTTGGTGAATGTGCCACCGTAGACCACTTGGAAGGTGTCCGCTTCGGTGGACTCTCCCAACCGTAAATAGGACAATGACATGGGGAAGCAACTCTCCGAAATATTGTTCCCCACGATACCAGGGCCGGGGGTCAGCGATGGCACGAAGGGAGAACTGCTGAAACTGCCTGCCTCCAGGAACACGCCGGAATCATAGGCCTGGTCGATGGCATCCGCGATCGCCAGTTTGATGTGGTACTGCTGCCCGCACTGCACGAAGCGTTTGGCTTCCAGTACCACGGTAAATCCATCATAGACAACCGTGGTGCCGCCGGTGTTGTCGATGTAGTATGTAGGGTTCACTGGAGGGCAGTCCGGATCATCGGGGTCCCCGTTGTTGTTGTACCCGTTGTTCACGTTATCGATCGTGACGGGGGTAGTGGAATTGGGAACGATCGCAATGTTCTCCGCACCCAAGGCATATGGGCCACTGATCCCGGGTCCGCTCAGGAAGAAACCGAACGCATCGTTGTAAGCGCACACGAATTCCGGGTACTCCTCCGAACCGAAGACATAGCGGAATTTCACCGAATCGCCGTTGGGGATGAAGTCGAATTCCAGGATCGCCGCGTTGTGCAGGTTGATGCCTGCGATGCCTGCGAGGTCGGGGTCGGAGATGTCCGGGACCAATTGGTCACTTTGAAAACCGTCCTGGCCCGATGCGATACCCTCCGCAAAACCCGTGGAGAGTATGATACCCGCAGGCACGCCCAAGTTGGAACCCGACGTTACGAACGAACCGGTGCCCGGTTGTGCTGTGGTGGGGTCCGCAATGCCGTTGAAGGTGACATTGCTCACCGTGATACCGCTACCGAGCAATACATCCTGCACCAACTGCGCAGGTGTCAGATCAGTGCTCACCACCAATTGGGCGTGCATCCCAATGGACATCAGACCTGCAAGGGTCGCTCCTATAACACGTTGCTTCATCACGTTCATTGAGGTCAGTCTTGGGTGCCTTTCAAAAGTGTCACATGCCCGTACCCTTCGGTAGCAGGGAAGTAGTGACCGGAGGCGCGGTACTTGTACACATATACCCCGGTCGTTGCAATACTTCCTCCGTTCACATCACCGGACCAAGGTTTACCCAAGGCCGTGGTGGAATAGATCACTTCGCCCCAGCGATCGAAGATGGTCATCTCGAATTCTTCGATGTAATGGCCCACAGGACCGAAGGTCTCGTTCACACCATCCCCATCCGGTGAGAAGGCATTGGGGAAATACAAATGGGCCGGTGGCCGCAAAAGCACGGAGTCCGTGGCGGCGCATCCATTCGTTGTGGTGACCCTCAGCTTGGCCCAGTGCTCCTCGAGGTCCATATAGCTATGCACCACTTCGTCCCCGCGATGGATGGTGCCATCGCCCAAGTCCCAAACATGCGTCAGCGCAATAGGCACCGTGGCGGCCTGCAGGTACCAATCATCCTGGCCCCGGTTCGTAACCGCGATATCGATGTATACCGCTTCCACATCGACCGTTACTTCATCGCTCAACACTACACCGCACTGGTCGGTTACGTTCACCTGGTAGGTCGTCTCCTCCAGTGGGATCACTTTCAATACCGGGTCCGTCCAGCCTCGATCCACCCAATCAATGAAGTAGTAGCCCGACCCTCCAGCCACTTCCACTTGGACCAATGAGCTATCCCCGAAACAGATCACATGATCGGCATTCGTGTTGACCCGGAACTGCTCGTACTGTGGAATATGGGTCGCCACCTGATCCTCACCAACCGTTCCGCATTGATCCGCGACGGTGATCGTATAGATCGCTTCGGTGGGCACGGAGACCTCGACGTCATACCCGGTGGAACGCACCAGCCCGTCCGGATCCATCCACTCCAACGTGTACACTCCATTGCCGCCGGTGATATCCACTACGCTCAACGTCGTGGTGTCGCCAATGCAGATCACCGTGACATCTCCACTGGTGGAGATCACAATGGGATCCAGAGGCGCCATAGTGACCAGAACGCTATCCTGCACCATGGAACCGCAACCCTCCGTGACTGTTGCTACATACCAGGTCGGCGTACCCGATGGCACGGTGACGGCAGCAGTGTTCCCAATGTTCGTTGCACCCTGCGTCCACTGATAGGAGTAAACGCCATTGCCGCCGACCGCACTGGTCACCTCGATCTGGTCAGTGCCCAGACACGGTATATCCAAAGCGGGGCTCACCGCGATCTCCAACGGTGGGAATACCGGCAAGGTGACCGTGAAACTGCCCGTGAGCGGAGCAACGCTACAGCTATCGGTCACGGTGAATTCGTAGGTGGTGGTAACCTCCGGTGACACCGAAATGGTCGGTGTGGTCTCGCCCGTGCTCCATTGGTAAGCGTAGTAGCCCACACCTCCTGAGATCTGCGGGTCCAATACGTTCACATCGCCACAGGTCGCAACGACATCCGTTGCTGTTGTGGACAGTGGTGGCGGACTGATGATGTCGAACGTAAAGACCGTTTCCACGTTGGCGTTGGCACAAACGATCAATTGGCTGATGGTGATGACCAAAGTTTCTGGTCCATCGGGATCCAATGGCACATCGAGAACGAAATTCACCGTGCTGTCCTCTGCGGCAAAATCCAATTGGCTCGGTAATATGGGCGAATAATCCACCCCTGCGGTGGCTGTTCCGCTCACCATGATGTCCACGGTCTCAGCAGCCGAAAGATCACCTTGTCGTGTGAAGATCAATTCCACCGGCACGCACCCTTCGTTCATATCGTTGCCGGTAACGCCCGGTCCCGTTAACAGTTGGGGGATCACCTGGCCTGTGCTCGTGAAGCTTCCTGCTTCCAAGAACACCGCCGAGTCATACGCTGTATCACTGTCGAAGTCGTTGCCAGCATCGGCCACGGCGAGTTTGATGTGGTAGGTCTCACCACATTGGACCAGAGCGAAAGCGGTCAGGACCGTGGTGAACCCACCGAAGGCCAAGGTCGCCCCACCTGTATTGTCCACATAGTACTGCGGGTTCACGGCTGGGCAAAACGGATCATCCGGATCATTGTTCTGCCCGTTGTTCACGTTGTTGATCGTTACTGGCGTGACGAGATCCGGAAGGACCGCGATATTCTCAGCCCCTCCACTGTAAGGCCCTGAGAACCCCGGTCCGCTTAGGAAAAAGCCGAACGCATCATTGAAACTGCACACGAAGACCGGGTATTCCTCGGACGCGAAGACATACCGGAACTTGAGCGAATCGCCCGTTGGCACGAAGTCGAACTCCAGAATGGCATAGTTGGTGATCGGACCGCCTACGATGGCCTCCAGATCTGGATCATTCCCATTGTTGGTGAGGTCATCCGTGGAGAAATTGTCCTCCGGCCCGATGGCGGATGCTGCAAAGCCCGATGAGAGGATCACCCCGGCGTCAAGCCCCAGATCACCCACTTGGGTAAAAGCTCCCGTTCCTTCCTGGGCCGTGGCCGGCACAGGTACCCCGTTGTACACGATATTGCTCACCGAAACACCCCCTCCCAGCAACACGTTCTGGAGCAGTTCGGCAGGGGTCATCGTATCGTCGACCGCTAATTGGGCCTTGCCGGTCAACCCGGCGAAGACCATGGAAATCAATAAGAGACCTCGCGAAAGCATGGATATGGAACCCGGTAAGGTGGTGAAAATAGCAGTTCGCCTTGGAAGAATGACCAGCCCTTGTTGGAAAAGGTTGCCCCGGCCGGGAAGCCCAAAAGGCGGCCTTGCTCCGCAGCTATCTTTGGCCTCCTTCCAAACCCTGCCCACCGTGCAAGAGATCGACGCCTACATCAAGTCCAACGAAGAGCGTTTCCTGAACGAATTGCTGGACCTGCTCCGCATACCGAGTGTAAGCGCAGACCCGAAGTACAAGGCGGATGTGGCGCTTTGTGCGGAGGAGGTGAAGAAGCGTATGGTGGAAGCAGGATTGGAGAAGGTGGAGGTGTGCCCCACGGCAGGCCACCCGATCGTATACGGTGAAAAGATCGTGGACCCTTCGAAACCCACGGTCCTGGTCTATGGGCATTACGATGTGCAACCGCCAGATCCATTGGACCTCTGGCACAGCGGCCCCTTCGAGCCGGTGATCAAGGACGGCATGATCTACGCCCGCGGCAGCGCCGATGACAAGGGCCAGTTCTACATGCACGTGAAAGCCGTGGAAGTGATGATGAAGAGCGGTGGCCTGCCCTGTAACGTGAAAGTGATGATCGAAGGCGAGGAAGAAGTGGGCAGCGACAACCTCGGCACCTTCGTAAAGAACAATAAGGAGCGTCTGAAAGCCGATGTGGTCCTGATCAGCGATACGGCCATGATCGCCAACGATGTACCCAGCATCAATACCGGACTGCGCGGCCTCAGTTACGTGGAAGTGGAAGTGACCGGACCTAACCGCGACCTGCACAGCGGTGTATACGGCGGTGCCGTGGCCAACCCGATCAACGCCCTGTGCGAAATGATCGCCAGCCTGCACGACAAGGACCGGAAAGTGACCATCCCCGGTTTCTACGAGGCTGTGAAAGAGTTGAGCAAGGCCGAGCGCGATGCCCTTGCCGAAGCACCCTTCAACTTGGACGAATACAAGAAGGACCTCAACGTTAAGGATGTGCGCGGTGAGACCGGTTACACCAGCGAAGAACGCAGCAGTATTCGCCCAACGCTGGACGTCAACGGCATCTGGGGCGGCTACATTGGTGAGGGGGCCAAAACCGTGTTGCCTAGCAAGGCCTTCGCCAAGTTGAGCATGCGGTTGGTGCCGGACCAGAAGAGCGATGCGATCACCAAGCTCTTCAAGGACCATTTCGAGAAGATCGCGCCTCCAGGCGTTACTGTGGTAGTGCGCCCGCACCATGGTGGCGAAGCGGCGGTCACTCCCATCGATTCGCCAGCCTACTTGGCTGCCAGCAAGGCCATGGAAGAGACCTTCGGCAAGAAACCGATCCCCACACGCGGCGGTGGGTCCATTCCTATCGTTGCCTTGTTCGAAGCGGAACTAGGGCTCAAGACCGTGCTGTTCGGTTTTGGCTTGGATAGCGACAACATCCACAGCCCGAACGAGAAGTACGGTGTTTTCAACTACTTTCAAGGGATCAAGACCATCCCGCGCTTCTTCAAGCACTATGCGGCTTCCGCGAAGTAGGAGACGGACAGGCGCAGGAGCAGGGGCAATGACGAGCGTTTGCTCGGCCGCATTCCTGCGCCTGCCCCTGCTCCTGTCCCTTGTATTGCTCTTCACAGGTTGCTTCAGCTATAAGCAGGTCGAATTGAAGGACATCACCAACATCTCCGTGGAGAAGATGGATGGGAAGGGTATCGCCGTGCGAGTTGATGCCTTGTTGGACAATCCCAACGGCTACCGGATCCATGTGCTTGACCCCGACGTCGACCTCTACATCAACGACAAGTACATCGGCAAGGGTATCCTTGACTCCGCGTTGGTCCTGGACCGCAAGACCACGCGCGTTTATTCCGTGCCGCTGCATGCGGACCTACAGGGTGGGTCATTGCTGATGCTCCTGCTCTCCGGCGCGTTGACCGGTGACGACGTGAAGTTCGGGGCCAAAGGCACTGTGGTCGGCAAGGCCGGGTTGATCCGGAAACGATTCCCGTTCGAACTGGAGGAGCAGATAGACCTCTAGGAGCCTTCACTCCTCCCGCTCCCCGATCTTCTCCCACGTACTGATCACTTCATAGCCGAGCAAACCATGCGCGGTACCCAACAGGTGCGCACCGATCGGGGCTTTTCGCAATGGATCGTTCGCTGTCCCGATATCCTTGCTGTCGATCGGCGCGTTGGGTGGGAGCTGGCCCGTTTCCAGCCAGAAACGACGTACGTCATAAGCCACCCCGTTCATGTGGACGATATACTGCTTCTCAGGACCATGGACCTCGAGATTCACCCACAGCGCCAGGCTGAAGAGCAACGGCCCTACCGCTAGGAGGTTGAAGAGGAACCACTCCAGCCGCTCCATGCCCAAACGCAGACCCGCCTTGTACGACAGCAGATTCCCCGCGAATGCGAAAAGTGCGAACCAACGGCCCAACGCGCTGTACGTGATGAAGGTCTTGGAGCCGACCCACCAGAACGAAATAACGACCACGAAGATGCCCAGTACCATCAGGGTGCCCGGCCAGGTCTGGTCACGCACGCCGCCTTCCACGACGCGCTGTTGATGCTGTGTGGACGAGTGCGGCCTGTAGCGTTGTGGGGTGGTGTTCCTTTGATGGGGCATGTCCTCTTACTCCCTCGTGGTGGTCCGCACAATGGCCGGGCTGCTCATGGCCTTGGGATGTGCTTCGCAAGATATCCAACGCGCACAAGCCCCCGATCCGGACATCATGCCCACGCACACCAACCGATTGGCGAAAGAGAGCAGCCCGTACCTGCTCCAGCACGCGCACAATCCGGTGGATTGGTACCCTTGGGGGGAAGAGGCCTTCGCGAAGGCGCGCGCGGAGAACAAGTTGATGCTGGTGAGCATCGGGTACAGCAGTTGCCACTGGTGCCATGTGATGGAGCGAGAGTGTTTCGAGAACGATACCGTTGCGGCGTTGATGAACGAGCTCTTCGTCTGCATCAAAGTGGATCGTGAGGAGCGGCCCGATGTGGACCAGGTCTACATGAGCGCTGTGCAACTGATGACCGGCCGCGGGGGATGGCCCTTGAAC
>Ga0075163_10004468_pt1 | contig 18780 bp, 20 predicted proteins | sample JI1023141ADNA_FD_71478 | JGI IMG/M metagenome (GOLD analysis project Ga0075163, IMG submission 71478) | Wastewater effluent complex algal communities from Wisconsin, to seasonally profile nutrient transformation and Carbon sequestration -... | ecosystem: Engineered > WWTP > Effluent > Algae...
CCCAAGGCGATGGTGTCGCGAGCGGCGGGCAAATACCGATCTCGCATAAAGACCAACAATCGTTGGTAGGCCGGCACCAGGTTATCGCGCACCAGAACCGTGAAGGCGGCGGTCAGGAGCGCCTTATCGGCTGCGCTGAAGCTCTGGGGGAACTTTTTGACCGGTGCCATGTAGTGGTTGGCCTCCAGGTTTGCCGATCCCAGGCTTTCCAACTGTGCGAGCACTGGCTTGACCAAAACTCTGGGCATCACAACGCCCTGCGTGATGCCCTTTTTCATGTCGGCAATCATCCCGTCCACCGCTTTGGGGAATCCGCGCGCCCTGGCCAGCCAGTTGTCGTAGTCCTTGACAGTGTCAAACGGCTGGACCAGGCGGCCCGACCCCAACTGCGCAAATACCAGCGGCAAACTGGACACCGGGTTGACCGGGATCAGGTGGGAAGGGAACTGCAGGCCATCCAGCGCCAGTTGTTGCCGGTAGCGAAACAGGTCATAACTGATGCGGTCCTCGGGCGGCAAGGGCGCAGGATCGAATTTGGCGGAACGCGCCAGGTAGGTTTGGGCCAGACGTTTGGTGTTTTTGCGGTCTGCGTCAGAGGTTAGCGCACCAAAACGGTTGTTGTAACGCTTGTCGCCGTGAAAGGTGGCCAGCATCGGATTGGCACGCAGGTATTCCTCCCAGTATTGCGCATAGAGCTGGTTCAATGCGTCAGGTGTGGCCGGGACTGCGCCAAAGGCGGGGAGCAAAAATTGGGCGGACAGAAAGGCCGCCAGTGAGACATGGCGGAGACGCGCGCGAATCCATCCGCGGGGTGGAGTGTTCCCCTCGATGGGTTTACCGGTTGTTTTCAATGGTGCAATCACGAGGCAAATGGTAAATGGATATGTGCCGCAGCGCTGTGCGTTTTTACACACTCTGGTTGGCCCTGAGTTCAAACTGCCTTTGGGCAAATGTCCACACCATGCGCGATGCGTCCGGCCCCTTCGGGTCGGAATAGGCTTGTGACGCGGCACCGCCGCTCCAGGCGTGCCCCAAACCATTGATTTCACGCAAGCTGACTTGCAAGCGTTGGTTTGCGGACCAGTCCATGGCGGTCTGTGGGTAACGTTTGCCGCGGCGCACCAACCGTGCTGGCCCGGGCAGTGCATGGGTGCGTGCCGCCCAGGCCTGCGCTGCACGCATGCCGTTGGCCCTGACCACAACAGGGTCCGCGCTGCCCTGTATCACCAGCAAGGCGGGCAGGTCCTGCGGCAGGGCGTGGGGTGGTGGCCGGGGCGGCACACGGTAGTTTGCGCGCATGGCCGAAAGGGCGGTGGCAGCGGAATGGGCCAACGTAGGCTCGACACCCGAGTGCATGATGACCGCAGCGAACCGCTGTGGAAAGTGCAAGGCCACCAGCGCCGCCATGCTGGCACCCGCCGACATGCCCACGATGGCAACACGGGTGGCATCAATGGCGTGTAGGCTGTAGGCATGGTCCAATGCCGCCACGATGCTGACGGCCTCCTGTTGGGCGCGGCCATTGCGGGTGTCGAACCAATTCCAGCAGCCCTGTGCATTGGCCAACCGGTCCTGCTCCGGATACAGCACCATGAAGCCGTTCAGTGTCGCCAGTCGGTTCATGCGGGTGCTGGCTGCGAAATCGGTGGCGCTTTGGCCGCAGCCATGCAGCAAAACCAGCAAAGGGTGCATTTGCCCTTTGGGCAAGCCGACGGGTTTGAAGAAGCGGTAGCGGCGCAGACCGGCCGGGCCCGTAGCCACACCGAGTCCGAAGCGCTCACGCGGCGTTGTTACGCTGGCCTTGCGCGGCACGGCTGCTGTTGCACGTCTTGAACGACGCAGTGCCTTGGTGCCTTCACCCAACGCGCGACGCAACACCCAGCGTGCCTGCTGTTGGGCCATGCGCGCCCACGTACTCCCTATTGTCCGCCTGGCCATGAGGGCTACCGCGAAGCGGGCGGCATGGGGGCCGCTGCGCAGACGCTCTTAGCGCACAAACAGTGCGATCAAGTGGATGGGGCGCATTCTTTTCTCCTGAACTGAGCGGTTTAATGGGTCTATGCAGGCAAGGGGGTCCAACGGGCAAGGCCGTTTGGGCCATTGCGTCTTCGCACACAGCAGGGTAATTCGGCATTCGGCTTCGCTCTGTACGCTCGCCAACACACGGGTTGATTGGCCCTCAGTGCATGGGTGTTGGGCAGGGCGGGCCGGTGTGTTGGCACACAGACCGATGAGAGCAGCGGGCACATGATCAGACTGCAAGACCCCTTCACCGAGCACCAGATCGTGCGCCAGTCGGCGGGGCCGAGTACAACAGGAGACCCCTATGCAAAACCCCTTCAAACCTGGCCTTCGTGTGTTTGGCCTGACCGTGATGGCCGTGTTGACTGCGAGCTGCCAGGAACCCATAACGCCCGCCCCCGCTTCCAACGCGCCAGCGGCTACGGCCAATCAGGTTGCGTTGCCGAGCGTTGCCCGCATACCGCCGGCAGAGCCCACACCGGGGACCCCCGCCAGCACGTCACCGGTTCCGTCCGACATCAGCAAAACCGAACAGTCGAATGCCATGCCCATGCCTGGGCAAGCCAATGACCATTCGACACCGTCGACGAGTGCAACACAGAAGGCCAATGCCAAAGACAGTAAGCCTTGAACCGCCATTGGCGCTAGAGCATTGCCCGTCAATGTTCGCTGCTGCACCGACACCGGCAGCCGGCCTGACTACATTCGACGGGTCGTACTGCAACAGCAGCCTCTGCGCCGTTCACGACGGGCGTACGGCCCACCCCGCGACGACGCGACCCCATTGACTCTCAAAGGACTGTTATGAACCAATCCGCAATGACCCCCGATCAAGTGATCAACACACTGAACGGTCTGATCGAACTCAACCGTGATGGCCAGAAGGGCTTTCAGGAAGCCGCCGAAAAAATGGAAGCGCCTGAATTGAAGACCTTCTGTCTGGAGCAAAGCCGTTCCCGTACACATTTCGTCGGTGAACTGCAAACGCAGGTGCACAGCTTGGGCCGCGAACCGGAAGACAGCGGCACCGTGTCGGGTGCTTTGCAGCGCGGCTGGTTGAACCTGAAGGCGGCACTGGGCGGCGGCGACCACGCGATTCTGGAGACCACAGAATCCGCCGAGGACCATGCGCTCGACACCTACCGCACGGCGCTGACCGAGTCGCTGCCGGCCGATGTGCGTGAAATCGCTGAGCGTCAACTTGAGAGCATCAAGTTGTCACATGACAAGGTCAAAACCCTGCGCTACAGCCTCGAAAGACAATAAACGCCCGACGGTGCAGTGGACAACCCGGCGGTGCAACACAGGCCAAGGTGGGTTGTCGGTTTGGGGCTTGCCGCCGCATTGATCGGCGCAGCAGGCCTGACTGCTGTTTTCTTGCTGCCCAGCGACCAAGAGCTCGCGCTCTGGCTTGCTGAAGAGGCCCAGCAACAGCTGGGTGTCAAGCTCAGCATAGAGTCTGTCCACTGGGCGTTGCTGCCAACGCCAGTTCTTGTGGTGAATGGCCTTCGCACGCAGCAGGCAGAGCCAGTGAGCATCCAACAACTCAGGGCGTATCCCGGCACGCGCATGTTACTGGAGCGCAAGCTGGCGTTCGAAATCGTCGACATCGATACCGCGGTCTTGCCGCTGCAATCGGTGCGGGCTATGGAGGCCGCGCTTGCCATTGGTGTTGCCGATGGCAACACCTTTGTGCCACTTGAACACCTCACGTTTCGCAACCTGGTCTGGATCTCCTACAGCGGCATCGCCCTGTCCTTTGACGGCGAGGTCGACTTTGCGCTTCACTGGCGCCCGCAGCGTGCCATGTTGGTCCGCACTGGCACCACCCCTGCGGTCACCTTGGCGCTGACGCGCGAGGCGCAGGCCGATCGCTGGCAAACGCGCATCCAGGTCGGCGGTGGCACAGCGCACGGCAATCTGGAAATGAAGGCTGGCGAAAACGGCACCATGCATCTGAGCGGCCAGTTGGCCCCGCGTGAGGTTGAGGTGGCGAGTGCATTGGAATCTTTCAACCGGCGCTCCCCCATCGCGGGTAAGGCATCGGGCCAGACCGTGCTGTCCGCCCACGGCAAATCGGTGGATGCGTTGATGCGTTCGCTGCACACACAGACCCGGTTTGTTTTCAATTCTGCAACGCTGTTGCGTTTTGACTTGAACCAAGCCATCAGCACGGGCGGCAAAAAGCACCAGGGGCGGACCGACCTGCAATCGCTCACCGGCCGGATGGATTCGCAAAATGGCCTTGAGGGGACCCGCATCACGGTGACCGACATGAAAGCCCAAACGGCAAAAGTGACAGTCACCGGCAAGGCCACGGTCTACCATGGACACGTTGAGGCGAGCGGCAATCTGGACCTGTTGGGGGGCGCCATCGGTGTGCCGTTCAGCCTGAGTGGGCCTATGGACACGCCAAAAGTCTCGGTACCGCCGGGATTCCTCGCAGGGGCAGCCCTTGGCACCGCCGTGTTGCCTGGCATTGGAACCGTGATCGGCGCGCGCATCGGTGGCGCCCTTGACAAGATCTTCCACCAAGGCGCGAAACCCGATGTTCCGACCAAGAAGAGTGGAATTCACCACTAGGCAATAAACAGGGCATTCCGAAGTGGACAAAGAAAAGGGGCCGCGAAGCCCCTTTTTTTCTGTGTCCTGTGAACGCTTAACGCATCACACCTGCGACTTGAAATAGTTGAAAGAATGGACAAAAGCGTCGCGCACCTTTTCCATTTCGGTCACCATGGCATCCCATGTGTCTTCGCTGGCGACCTTCATGTCGTCAAGTTTGCCCTTTGCCACTTCGGACTGGTGGCGAAGCTTGGCCATTTCTTCCTTGTACAAGGCGCGTGCGTCGTCCTTGGCCTCGTCAGCTTTGGCTTCCAGCTTGTTCATATTGGCATTGAGCTCATCGAGCTGCGTCTTCATTTTTTCGATATAAACAGATTTCTTGTCCATGGGATTAGTTCCTTCAAGGTGGAGGCAACGGGTGCGGTAGCACTGGCCTTGCGGTTGCAAGGCCTTGTTGGCGCAATTGCGGCCACTGGATGAAGCTTACCCAGGACGCGGTAACGGGTCTGTGCGCAAGCGCACCGACGCCGTACCACTCATTTCTCTAGTTATTGAGCAACATCTGCAAAATAATGCCGGTGGTGATGGCGACCAGGAGGTAGTCGCTGCCAGATTGCACCCAGTGGTATCCACGAGGTGGCGCGCTCAGGCGGTGACCGCGCCAGTCTTCGACCACATATTGCCGGGTGCGGTACTCATAGGGCAAACGGGCACCGCGGTGGAAGTTGCGGTTGGGACCGGCGCCACGTTCGTAGCGCTGGTCGTTCCCATAACCGCGAATCTGGTTTTGACGGTAGCCCTGGCGTGCGTCGTTGCGGTCACGACGGCCTTGCTGGTCGTACCGTTGCGACTGCTCATACCTTTGTGATGGGTCATAACGCTGGGTTTGGTCGTAACGCTGCCGTTGTTCGTTGCGAGGTTGGCTGGGCAGATTGAGGTCTCCCTGTGCCAGGGCGAATTGCCCGGTGAACAAGGCTGCGGCAACAAGTGCGGCAATGCTTTTGCGAATGGTCATGGTGAACTCCAGTGGGTGGAACATGGATTGCGTAGGCAAATCAACCCCTAGCATAGTTGGGGCGGCAGTGTGTGGCTGTGCGTTGACAGACATAAGTCCCCGTTTTCCCTGGAAGCCGTGGTGGTGATTTCACCCAGCAGCAGCGTGTGTGCTCCGGCGCACCGACGCATGGGGGCACGCTTTTTTACCATTGTTCGGTGAGCCGTTTGTTGGCTCGGTACTGTCGGGGTCCATTGACCCTTGTTGAAAGAAAAACGAGCATGAACACTGACCAACTCCAGGGTACGATGAAAAGCATCGTTGGCCGTTTGCAGGAAGATTTCGGTAACTTTGTCGGCAGTGCCGACCAGCAGGTTCTGGGCATCCGCAAGCAGGTGTCGGGTCGGGCCGAACGCCGGATTGGGGACATCAGGGAGTTGATTGGTCAGGCCGATGCGCTGGCGATCCGGGCCCGTAACAACCCCATGGGGCCTGTCGGACTGGTCAAGTAGCACGCGGCTGCCCACCCGCCGTGGGCGCTGTCAACGGTTTTGCCGGTGTGACGTTGAGTAAGCCTACCAAGGTCCAACGAGGATGCATATGCGAACCATTCCCAAGTCAGTCGGCACTGCGCTGTTGATCGCCACACTGAGCCTGAGCGCCCTTGCGGACAATGGACGTGGCCGTCACCCTTACAACCACCGACCCCACGCGGTTCGGTCACATGGCGGCGATTGGGTCGCACCGCTGTTGTTTCTGGGGTTGGCAGGCGCTGTGCTGAGTGCCAGTGCAAACCAATCCAGTCCGCCCGCACCGGTCACTTACGTGTCGCCCCCTCCGGTCTATGTTCCCGCGCCTATCACCTACTCGGCACCCGTAGAGGTGGTTCCTGCACCGCCGCCGGCACCGGCCAACACCTGGTACTTCTGCCAGTCGGTCGGAAAATACTATCCTTACGCACAGCACTGCCCCGAAGGCTGGCAGCCCGTGGCCAGCCAACGTTAGTCCTGCCCACAGTCCGGTACAACCCGGCGTTGGTCGGCCGTGTTAATGGGGTGGCAAGGGCCAGCGGGCGTATTTCTTCTCGATGGCCCGTGTGGTGCCGTCACGCACCATACCAAGCAGGGCGGCATTGAGCCGGTCAACCAGTGGCGTTGGCACGTCCGCATGGCAGGCCAAGTACAGATCCACCTTGTGAAAAGCCAGGACGGGAACCACTTTGCCGGTCCAGTCGTGCTGCGCGACCAGCAGCGCCCCCCGAACCACACTGGCGGCCCAAAGGTCGATGCGATTGAGCAGTAATTTGCGCGGGTTGGACAAGTCATCCGACGCACTTTGCACCCTGAATCCGCGGCTTCGGAAATACTCGTCTCTGGCGTCGCCGACGTAGGTGCCAATCGTCATGGAGCGGGCATCTTCAATGCTGTTCAGCTTGATGTTGCGTTCCGCACTGCCATACAACACCCATTCCGACGCACCCACCGGGCCGACCCACTTGAACAAAGGCTCGCGTTCGGGTGTGCGGGTGGTGGCGAAGACGCAGGTGTCGGCATCTTTCAATGCCATGTTGTAGGCCCGGGCCCAGGGCAACATGTCGATGCTGATCGTGAGTTTGGCGCGCTCCGCCATCTCGCGAACCAGGTCGGTTGCGCGGCCCACGATCTTGTCGCCCTCCATCATGTTGAAAGGGGGTGAATTCTCGGTGGTCAGTCGCAAGGCGGCGCTTTGCGCCGTGACGCCATAGCCGATAAGCCACGCGGCAAAAAGCATGGCCAAGCTTTTTTGATTCATTCCAACGCTCCTTGTTTTTCTTCCGGATGCGCTTCCAGTATGAAACAAAATTGATGGACGTCAATCCATTGGAGCCCAAGGAATTGAAAATTGGGGTGCTGTCCGGCTTGCGGTACAGTGCAAAGAACTGTCTGAGCACTAATTTCACAATGCAAAAAGTTCGGTTCCGCTTTTCAAATCATTGGCTGCCCAGCGTCTGGAGCAGCGTGTTGGTGTTCGTTAGCCTAGGTGTATGTGCCGCCGACACAACTGTGGTGCGGCACAATTTTTACGACGACCAGAAATCCGAAACCTTGAATTACAAAGGTGAAGTCCTGGCGCTCATTCTGGAAAAATCTAAGGCCAAATACGGCCCCTACCTGATGAAAAAGGGGCCACAAATTGACTGGAGCCAGAGTCGCGCCTACAGCCAGCTGGAACGTGGCGAGCTCGACCTGATTGCATCCCAGACCAGCCACGCCCGCGAGCAAGCCGGTTTGCCGGTACGTTACTGCCTGTACAAGGGTTTGCTGGGCATTCGCATCGGCATGGGCACACGCGACACGGTGGCCGCATTGGAAAGGATGCAGAACCGAGCGGAACTGGACCGTGTCAAGCTGGGGCAGGTGTTTGACTGGCCGGACTACGCCATTCAGACGGAGGCCGGGCTACAGGTCGTACGCCTGACCAACGTGGCTTCTTCGATTGAACGGCTGAAAAGCGGCAGCTTTCAATTGTTGCCGCTGGGCATTGTGGAGGTTGCACCGATCGCCCAAAAGTATGGCCTTCAGACCGTGTCGACCTGGGCTATTGCCTATCCAACCGCCTACTATTTTTTCGTGACCAAGAAGCGGCCCGAGTTGGCTGAGCGGCTGTCTTATGGTTTCGAGCAGGCCATCAGAGATGGCAGTTTTGATGCCTTGTTTGCGCGGCGCCTGGAACCCCTGGTGGCAGCGGCGGGTCTGCAAAAGCGCAAACTGTTCCGTATTGAAAATCCCTACCTGCCGGCGGCCACCCCCTTGGGCCGCAAGGAGTTGTGGCACCCGTTGCTGAGCACTGTGTTGCAGTGACGGCAAGCCTGCGTCCGCTGTTTGTGGCATGTTTGTTTGTGGAGCTGGTGTGTTGGGCCAGCGTGTGTTTAGCGCAAACCACCAAGCCGGCCGCCGAATTGCTGGCCAGACGCAGCAGTTTGAATCCGCAGGCGCGGCTGGTCACTGCGGGTGCGCCGATCCATTTGGTCTCCAAAGAGAGCGACAACCGCCTGGACGGTGATGTTTACGCCGAACTGGCACAGCCCTTTGCCCGCGTCAGCGCGGTGCTGCGGTCGGCCGATTCGGTGTGTGAGGTGTTATTCCTGCACCTCAATGTGCGGTCTTGCCGCGTGTCCAACACCAGTGCAGGACCTCAATTGACATTGGAGGCAGGCCCCAAGCGGGCGGCCGCGGGCGCGACCTACCGTATGGTGTATGCCATGCAGGTGGTGGCCTCCACCGACGACTACCTCAGTGTGTTGCTGTCGGCTGCCAGCGGGCCGTTGTCGACCAGCGACTACCGCATCGTGTTTGAGGTGACGCCGCTGGACGACAAACGCACGTTTTTGCATTTTGGATACGCCTACCGGTATGGTGTCCTGGCCAAAACCGCGATGCGCCTGTACTTGGCGACCGCAGGCCGGACCAAGATCGGCTTCACCGCGGTTGGCAATGGCACAGACGGCAAAGCGCAGTTTGTACAGGGCGAGCGTGGCTCATTGGAGCGCAACGTGGTGCGCAACTACCTGGCTCTCCAGGCCCATGCCAGTGTTGGCAGCGGCACACCGCAGGCTCAGATGGACGCCCGCCTGCGTGCCTGGTTTGCGCTGACCGAGCGGCACGCCGCGCAATTGCATGAACTGGAGTTGGACGAATACCTTCAGGAAAAACGTGACGATCTGGCGCGTATGGCTGTGCCTGCAAAGTAGCTGAGTTTTTCCTTTTGTACCTTTAGCCGCGCTACTTGCTGCTGCCGGGAATTTCGCGTTCCGGATGCCGATGGCGGGCGATGGCTTTGATAAACGCATGGAGACTTGCCGGATCGGCTCCATCACTGAGCACGATCCCGGGATCGACCTCGCCATCGGGTAGTTGGCTGGGAAGGCCGGCTTGCTCCAACAAGCAGGTGGCCTCGCCCAGCACCAGCAATGCCTTGCCATGGCGGTACTGGTCGTGGATAAATCCCGTGGTGTGATCGTCTTCGGACAAAACTGCAATACTGTCCGCTCCATCGGTGAGCACCAGCGCGTCGAACAAAAAGCCAGGCTCGTTTTCCAACGACGCTTCAGCGATAACCGTTACGCCGTCGGTGGTCTTTACGCGGCCAATGCGCGGGGCCACAAAACGCGGCACGGCGCCCTGTGCCAACAAGGCCGCGTGCACTGCGGCCGCGCTCTTGCCGAGCATGCCATCGGCGGCCAGGATGGCGATGGTGCGTGCCGTGATAGAGCCGTCGCCCGGTCGCGCCGTCAGAGACAGCGTTGTTGAAACCGAAACCTCGGGCTTGGGTGGTTTGGTCAAAGCGCGTGGCATGGATTCGGGCAGCGTTTCCATGCCCAGCCCATCGGCCACTTGCTGTGCCAATACCTCGGAGACGTTGCGCAGCGAGGCCACCATGCGCTGGCGAATGGCCGGCACCGTCAACTTGCTCAGTTCAAACCGGAAAGCCGCAGCAATATGCGCTTGCTCCACAGGTGTTTGGCTATCGAAAAACAGCGTCGCCTGGTTGTAGTGCTCGGCAAACTTTTCTGGTTTGCCGCGTAGCTTGGAGTGCTCCTGTTGCGCGGCCAGCCGCTCAGGCACCGTGACAAAGCCCTGGCCCGCGCCCGCCTGAAACGGGCATCCGCCGCCCAAGGAGTTGGGTTCGTAGGACACACGGCCCCGCGGGATGGCCTGGCGGTGCATGCCGTCGCGCTGGTTGTTATGCACCGGTGTGATGGGCGCATTGATCGGAATCTCATGGAAATTGGGGCCGCCCAGGCGCGTGATCTGTGTATCCACATACGAATGGATGCGCCCGGCCAGCAGCGGATCGTTGGAAAAGTCGATACCCGGCACGACGTGGGCGGTGCAAAAGGCCACCTGCTCGGTTTCGGCAAAAAAATTGTCCGGATTGCGGTTCAGCACCATGCGGCCGACGGGCAGGATCGGCACCAGCTCTTCGGGAATCAGCTTGGTCGCATCCAGCACATCAAAACTGAATTGTTCGGCCTGTTCTTCAGTGAAAATCTGCAAGCCCAGCTCCCATTCCGGAAAAGCGCCGGCCTCAATGCGCTCCCACAAATCGCGCCGGTGGTAGTCGGGATCAGCACCCGAAATTTTCACCGCCTCGTCCCACACCAATGAGTGCGTGCCGAATTTCGGATTCCAGTGGAACTTCACAAACACAGACGCGTTATCCGCGTTAACCATGCGGAAGGTGTGCACACCAAAGCCCTGCATCGTGGCGTAGCTGCGCGGAATGGCACGGTCGCTCATGACCCACATCAGCATGTGGGTGGATTCAGGCATCAGGGATACAAAATCCCAGAACGTGTCGTGCGCGCTGGCGGCCTGCGGCATCTGGTGGTGCGGCTCAGGTTTGACCGCGTGCACCAGATCCGGGAACTTGATCGCGTCCTGGATGAAGAACACCGGCATGTTGTTGCCCACCAGGTCCCAGTTGCCTTCATCGGTGTAGAACTTGACGGCAAAGCCGCGCACATCGCGTGCGGTGTCTTTGGAGCCACGTTCGCCCGCCACCGTGGAGAAACGCACAAACACCGGCGTGGTTTTGCCGGCTTCCTGAAACGGTGCGGCTTTGGTGTATTGGGTCAGCGGTTCATAACACTCAAAATAGCCGTGTGCGCCCGAACCACGGGCATGCACGATGCGCTCAGGGATGCGTTCATGGTCAAAGTGTGTGAGCTTTTCGCGCAGAATGAAATCTTCCAGCAACACCGGACCGCGCAGTCCTGCCTTCAATGAATTCTGATTGTCTGCTATCGCCACGCCCTGGTTGGTCGTCAGGTGTTGGCCGCCTGAATCCACCCGTACACGGTCCAGTGTTTCGATGCCGGCGTTCAGGCCCTCGGGCGCTACGCTGCCAGTCTTTTGTGTGCCGCTTTCTTCGCTGATGGTGCTGCCCATGGGCAGGCGTGATTCGGGTACCGCGGTCTGACCCGCGTGCGGCTGCGTGGCGTTGGCAAGACCGTGTTCCAAGGCCTTGTTGGCATTGAACGGCATGGCTGCGGCCAGATGATCGGTTTGCCGCGCCTTGGCTGCGGCGACGTTATCGGAGCTGGGAGAGAGAGGTGCCTGGTTCATACCGGCTCGCCGCTCTTCTGCGCTATCAGTTCCTGCTTGCGGGCAGCGAATGCGGCGACCAGTTCCGCGATGTCCTGTTTGTGGTTTACGCGCAGTGGCTCGGTCGCACCCATGTCTTTAGGGGTGCTGGGTGCGGCCTGTGGTTCGGTGGTTGCTTGGTTCATGGTGAATATTCCTTGAAACTCGTATGGGTGATGGACATCAAAAGATGTACGCCACTAGCGCACAAACAAGGCAATCAGAATGATGATGGGGATCGGTATGCCGAGCATTAATAAAAGCAGTGAACGCATGGTGGTCTCCTGTAACAGTGGTGAAAAAAGGGCTTGGACAGGTGGCTTAGAGGTCGCGCTGGCGTCCACCGTAGGTGGCGGTCCAACTGGCGATAAAAGCGCCCGCCAGCAATGAAACGAACAGCCACAGCGCTGCATAAGCGGAGGCCTTGCGTGCTGTATCGGCTGCCTCACGGGCAGTGTTTTGAGCCGTGGTAAACCGTGACTGCATACGGGCATAAACATCGCTCACCCGCCGCTGCGCATCCTGCTGCGACAGCCCGGTGCGTTGGGCCACGATTTGGGCCGCATAGGCCAGGTCTTCCTGCGGTATGGGACCGGTTGGCAGAGTGTTCATGAAGATCAGAGACATCTCCGATAACTGTTGTGAGCTGCTGGCTGCTTGGGCGCCAACAGACTCAGCATTGGTAGTGCCGGGAGGTATGCTCGGCCCTGCACCGGGAGCGACCCGAAACAGCGAATCCATGAAGTAGCCCGCACCTGTGCTGTCTGCGTCTGGTTTGGCGAATTCTGATTTGATGGTCGATGCCCCCACCGCGGCGGCAGCGCCGGTGGCCGAAGCCCCTGCTTGCAGCCCTGCACCCGTGATAGAGCCAATCACGGATGTCAACAGCGCGGCGGTGGCCAGGGACGCAATGGCCCAGGCCAGAAAGCCGTGCGCGGTATCGCGAAAATAGACCTCATCCGGTTGGGCCGCCAGCCAACGGGTTCTCAGCCGTCCGGCCAGGTAGCCTCCCAAGCCCGAGGCAATCAGCTGGGTCAGCGTGAGCCACACGATGGTGGAGATACCCAATCCGCCAGCACTGATGCCTTTTTGGGCCCACGGCGATACCGCAGAAAAACCCAAGCCGGTTCCCAGGATCAGCAGGATCAGGGAGAGTGACGCTGCAGCTGCAGCGCCCGCAAAAATAGCACCCCATGAGACAGCGCTGGCGTGGGAGTTCGAAGGCTCGGGCGTGGCGTCTGCAGTCGCATACGCGTGTGAAAGTGGCAGGGCGGTATTCATGGCGTATCCATTACTAAGAAATCAGTCGGTCCGAGTGCCTGCGGGGGTCTGTTGTGTGGACACTCAGGACACGCAACAACCGCACGGTAAGTCGGAGCGCGCCTTCGATCTGTTCGGTGTCCAACACACCCTGCCAATGGCACTGCGTTGTTGGACGCAGCGTCGCGTTAGCTTTGACCTGCTGAACACCTACGCGGTTCAGCGGGAGGCAAGAAAGCGGGTTGTGAAAGCATGCGGGTGTGCGGTGACGCACCGATCAGTGAGGCTGGCAGTCAGATGATTCGACCGCCGCTACAACCAGAAAGCACGCCGTGCAAAGATGGCTGAATGTGGCGGATGTATCAACCTATTGTTTAAGTGAGCCGACCATGCAAAACGCAGAAACCATTGAACGTAAAAATGCCAACCGTGATCCGATTACCGACGCACCCGGTGCACACCCGGTGGGAACCGGGGTAGGCGCTGCACTGGGCGGTGCAGCTGCCGGAGCAGCAGTGGGCACGGTGGCGGGCCCTATTGGTACCGTGATAGGCGCCGCTGCAGGCGCGATCGTGGGTGGACTGACCGGCAAGGGTGTTGCGGAAGTGATTGACCCCACCGTCGAATACACGTACTGGCGCGAAAACTATGCGGACCGCCCGTATGTCGAGGGCGGCGCAAAGTTTGACGACTACGGCCCGGCCTATGTGTACGGCTTGGACTCGTCTTCCAAATTTGGCGACCACGACTTTGACGACATCGAGCCCGATCTGGCCCGCAACTGGGACACGGCTCGCGGCACGTCCAGCCTGTCATGGGAGCGCGCGCGCCATGCCTCCCGCGATGCATGGGACCGTGTGCGTCGAACCGCCTAACGCCCTTCCCAATAGGTCCAAGGGGTACCCTCAGTGTGTTTGCCTGCGGGGTAGCGAGAAGAAAAAGCGGATCATCTCGCGCGTCGCATCCGGCCCCTTGGCGTCGGTGTAGGACCCACTGGCCATGCCACCCGACCACGCGTGTCCTGCCCCATGCAGAGCCCAATGCTCGGCCAATGGGGTCCCGGAATCATCGCAATACGTGGTCCGCGTGAAGTGCCGACCGTATTGCGATACCCCCTGCTCCACCTTTGCGATACGTGCGGTATCTGGCGCAGTTCCGGAATTACCGGTAGGGCTGGCAAGCACAGCAGCCAACACCTGCTCGCCATTACTTGGATGAACCGTTGGGTCCTGGTCACCGTGGAAAACGATCGTCGGCACAGCTTGCTGCACCAAGGGTTTAACGCCCCGCCCACCGTGTCCCGCTGCGCCTCTTGCTCCGTTCGCGCCCCCGTTCTTCATCACCATCAGCGCTTCTGCCACACTGCTTGCCGCGCCGCTGGGCAAGCCCGAGTGCACGCCTGCCGCAGCATATACATCGGGGTAGGCCGTAGCGACGATGGCCGCCATGGCGCCGCCCGCCGACAGGCCGGCAATATAAACACGGCGCGGGTCAATGCCATGCTGCCGCACCAGTGTCTGGGTCAGGTTGGCAATCAGGGCGGGCTCGCCGCTGCCTCGCTTTTGGTGGTTGTGCTTGAACCAGTTCCAGCAACGCTGCGGGTTGGCGTCGTGCGCCTGCTCCGGATAGAGCACCATAAAACCCTGCTCGCGGGCCAATGTGTTCATATTGGTGCCTTTGGCAAAGTCGTCGGGGTTTTGGGTACAGCCGTGGAGCATCACAACCAGTGCCGACGCTTGGCCCGCAGGTTGGGGCGGTGTGTAGAGCTTGTAGCGCCGTGTGATGCCTGCGTGGGTGTGGCTGCCGCTGGTAAATGTGCCAGGGTCAGCGCCTGCATCCGCATACCCAGGCGCCTGCCGCTGCCGATCCGGACCAGTGCGCACCGTGGTGCGCTCGCCGGTTTCAAACACACAGCCGTCCAGAATCAAAGACGGGTCACCTGGCGGGTTTGCCCTGGACGCTGCGGCGCCAGCCGTGGACGGCTGCGCACTGCCTTTGAAAAAGTGGGAACCCGCCAGGCCGCCGCCCAGCGCGTTTTGTATGGCCTTTGTGGCTGCGTTCAGTTGGCCGGCCTGTGTCAGCCGGGTGGCCTCGCGCATCAGTCTGTGTAAAGCGGTGTTGGTATTCATGTAACCTTTCTAGGTGTATTGGGGGGCGGGCAAGGCGCATCAGGTGATGCGGCCAGCCAGTGCGGCTTTGACGGCCGGGCTGGCATGCAGTGCGCCAAGCACGTGTAACGAGGCGATCGTGGCCAAGGCCAGTTCGGGTGTGACGTCGGTCGCAATGCTGGCCAGGCCGAGCACGCGGATATGCAACTGCTCCTGCGCCCGTTGCAGCGCCGTTAAGTCATCCACACTGAAGTGTTGCAAGCCCAGCACCAGCGTCCTGCGGGTCACGACCTGGCGAACCGCCTCCGCGTGGGTGCCCAATTGGTTGCGGATCGCAGTGCGGATGAAATCGGTCCGGTTGCTGTAAAAGCGCTCGGCAACGAGCAGGTCGATTTGTCCTAGATCGACAAAACCGAGGTTGATGGTGATTTTTTCTGATTCCGCCAGTTTCGTCGTGTCGGCCAGTGGAGTGGGTGTTTTTAACATTTCTCCATCTTAGCACCATCCATATGGATGGTTAGCGGATGTTTTGTAACATTGCGTAGATGCAAGAGGTGCGGTGCCGGTCATCGGCGCTTGCCTATACTGAGCCGTTGAAGATGAGACCAGAGACGCCACATGCTGACTTCTGAACAACAAGCCACCTACCAACGCGACGGATACCTCGTGTTGCCGAACTTCAAATCACCAGAGGCGATGCAGGTGCTACGCCAGCGGGCTGGGGACATCGTGGACGCTTTTATTCCGCCAGCAAGCAAAACCATCTTCACGACCAACGACCAGGTGCGTTTGATTGACCGCTACTTTCTGGATTCCGCGGTGAATACGAGTTGCTTCTTTGAAGAAGAGGCCTTCGGGCCCGATGGTGAGTTGCGCCAGGCCAAGGCGCTGTCGATCAACAAGATCGGGCACGCAATGCATGACCTGGACCCTGTTTTTTCGGACTTTTCACGCGGACCGGAACTGCAGCAGATCGCCCGGGGTCTGGGCCTTGCGCAGCCTGAAATATGGCAGTCCATGTACATCTTCAAACAACCCGGCATCGGCGGCGAAGTCGGGTGGCACCAGGACGCCACGTTTTTCGAGACCACGCCGATCAGCGTAACCACCTTCTGGTTTGCGCTGGAAGACGCGACGGTCCACAACGGTTGTTTGTGGACACAGCCCGGTGCACACCGCAGCCCGCTGCGTGAACGCTTCGTGCGCCACGGTGACCAGGTCACCATGCAAAAACTGGACGCCACACCGTGGCCGGGCAGCATCACGGCCATGCCGCTGGAAGTCGAGGCGGGTACTTTGGTGGTGTTTCATGGCTTGTTGCCGCACTACAGCGCACCCAATCGCTCCAGTGCGTCACGCCATGCGTACACCTTGCATGTGACGGACGCAGCAGCACTCTATTCCTCCGCCAATTGGATTCAACGCGGCGCGGACATGCCGGTACGCGGTTTCTGAGGCGCTACCAGCGCAAAGTCCTCTTCCACGGCAAGCCCGGGGAAGTGGAAACGCACCGGCCCGTCGGGCTTGGCGTTGAGATACTGGTAAACCATGGCGTCGGTGCTGTTGCGCACTTCGTCGGGCGTGCCTTCGATTGCCACCTGGCCATTGGCCAGAATGATCACATGGTCGGCAATCTCCAGCGTCTGTTTGAGCTCATGCGACACAAACACACTGGTCAGGCCCATGGCGTCGTTTAGCTGGCGGATCAGGCGGGCCGCAGTTTTTAACGAAATCGGGTCCAGGCCGGAAAACGGCTCGTCGTACATCACCAGTTCGGGGTCCAGCGCAATGGCGCGGGCCAGCGCAATGCGCCGTGCCATACCACCCGACACTTCACTTGGCAGCAGGTCGCGTGCGCCGCGCAGGCCCACGGCGTTGAGCTTCATCAACACGATGTCGCGGATCAGGGCCTCGGGCAGGTCCGTGTGTTCGCGCAGCGGAAAGGCCACGTTCTCAAACACACTCAGGTCGGCAAACAAGGCACCAAACTGGAACAGCATGCCCATACGGCGTCGCGCCGCGTAGAGCTGGCGCTGGTTCATGTGGGTCACGTCCTGCCCATCAAACAACATTTCACCCGACTGGGCGCGCTGTTCGCCGCCCATCAGGCGCAAGGCCGTGGTCTTGCCGGCGCCCATGGGCCCAATCAGGGCGGTGACCTTGCCGCGGGGGATACGCAGCGAAATGGAGTCCAGCACCGGGTGGTCGGCATACGCAAAACGCAGCTTGCGAAACTCGATGAGGGAGGGGCTTGGGATAATGGACATAAGAATTCAAGCCGCGCAGGGGTGCGGCGCCCCAATGATAGGGGATCCCACTTTCGGGTCCACCGGCCTGACTAACGGCAAAGAACAATGGAACACAACATCCCCCTTATTACGACCATCACGGCCGGCTTTGGCGTTGCACTGGTTCTGGGTTTTCTGGCGGAGCGGATCAAGGTGCCGGCGCTGGTGGGTTATTTGCTGGCGGGCATTGTGATTGGTCCTGCCACCCCAGGTTTTGTGGCCGACGTCCACATGGCATCCCAGTTGTCGGAGATCGGCGTCATGCTGCTGATGTTTGGCGTGGGGCTGCACTTTTCGCTCAACGACCTGCTGGCCGTCAAGCGGATTGCCGTTCCCGGTGCGGTGCTACAGATGGGGCTGGCGACAGCTTTGGGGATGGTCACCGCCTGGTGGTGGGGCTGGAGCTTTGGCAATGGCCTGATCTTGGGCCTGTCGCTGTCCTGCGCCAGCACCGTGGTGTTGCTCAAGGCGCTGGAAGCCCGTGGGGTGCTGGACACCATGAATGGGCGCATTGCGGTGGGCTGGCTGGTGGTGGAAGACCTGGCCACGGTGATGGTGCTGGTGTTGTTGCCGCCGCTGGCAGGTGTATTGGGTGGTACCAGCGCTACCCCGGTGGCTGAAACCAAGCCGATCTGGATGGCCATTGGCCAAACCTTGTTGCAGGTTGCGGCCTTTATTGCGCTGATGCTGGTGGTGGGTCGCCGCGCGCTGCCCTGGTTGTTGTGGCAAGTGGCGCGCACCGGTTCGCGCGAGTTGTTCACGCTTGCCGTCATCGCTACGGCAATTGGTATTGCCTACGGCGCCTCGGCCCTGTTCAGCGTGTCGTTTGCGCTGGGTGCCTTTTTCGCCGGCATGGTGATGCGGGAATCCGAGTTCAGCCACCGGGCGGCGGAAGAATCCCTGCCGCTGCGCGATGCCTTCTCGGTGCTGTTTTTTGTGTCGGTGGGCATGTTGTTTGAGCCGGCCATCCTGCTGGAGCAGCCCCTGCGTGTGCTGGCTGTGGTGGCCATCATCATCCTGGGCAAGGCGCTGGTGGCAGCAGCACTGGTGCTGGCCTTGCGTTACCCCATCAATACCGCGCTGACCGTGGCCGCCAGCCTGGCACAGATCGGCGAGTTTTCGTTCATCCTGGCCGGCCTGGGTGTGGCGCTGGGCCTGTTACCAGCCATGGGCATGAGCCTGGTGTTGGCCGGTGCGCTGATCTCGATTGCACTGAACCCCTTGCTGTTTGCTGCTGTGGAGCCCTTTCGCCGCTGGGTGTTGGGGCACTCGGAACTGGCCCGCCGCCTGGAGCAGCGGCAAGACCCGTTTGCCGAGCTGCCCATGAGCACCGAGCGCAAATACCTGGAAGGCCAAGTGGTGCTGGTGGGCTACGGCCGGGTGGGCCAACGCATTGCCAAGGCCATGGATGCCGGGGG
>Ga0075163_10004469_pt1 | contig 18778 bp, 19 predicted proteins | sample JI1023141ADNA_FD_71478 | JGI IMG/M metagenome (GOLD analysis project Ga0075163, IMG submission 71478) | Wastewater effluent complex algal communities from Wisconsin, to seasonally profile nutrient transformation and Carbon sequestration -... | ecosystem: Engineered > WWTP > Effluent > Algae...
AAACGCCAAACCGGGGCTGCATGAAAGAAGTACGGATGCCGTAATCCTGTTCAAATTCCTCCCAGGAATAATCGTCGGGGCGGTGCGAAATCGCTGTAAACGCGTAGAGATCGTGGAGTGGCGTGGTTTCAAAACGGGTGTCGTGGAACAATCTCGAAGCCCCGGCATTGAGGCCGACGCTTACTTTCAGGTTTTGGGCAGAGCCGGTAAGGGAAAAAAGGAGCAGGAAAAGGGAAAAGAAGATGGGTGTAGTAGAGTTTTTATTCAGCATTATCGGTTGTTAAATAAAGGTGAAATGATTGGGCAAGTCGGTGTTTCACCAAAGACTGTCTGCGGATTAAAGGACCTCAAAAAATATGCTGATTTCAGACGGAATTCGTCTGCGAAGTTACATCTTTTCATATATTTCTATACCCCACGCGTCAAAATGTGCAAAACTTACAAATTTTATGGTAAAGTTAAACCACCTGTGGTACCGGCAATAAAAACCGGCCGGGGGGCATTTATAGTGCCGTAATCGCTGGTGCACAAGCGAATGTTCAAAACCCGACACTCATCAACATTCAATCAGTCTTTCCATGAAAAAGTCATTTTTCAATTTCTCGGTTATTCTCATCTCTGCCTTGTCTTTCACCGCCTGCAAAAAGGAAAAATCCTTCGAGGAAAAAATCACCGGCGAATGGCAATCGGTCAACGTAAAACTCAACGGCACCGATGTCACCAGTTTTTTCTCCCTCGAACTCGACCTGCAGGACGACAAAGACTTCAAGGCAACGCTGAAAACCACCGATATTTTTAGCGGCAACATGACCACCTCCAACCCCAGCGGCGTGTGGTCGGCCAGCACCGAAAAAGAAATCGAACTGGAATATGAAGGCACCGACGAATCCGAATCCTACGAGGTCATCGAATACGAAGGCGACAAACTTACGGTCGAGACCCTCCAGGACGGTGATAAAATCGAAATCATATTCGAACGCCAATAAATTTCAATCAGTAATCCGCGTCGCTTTCGCGATTCTTGTATTCCCATGTTTTTCCCCGCTAAAAATTCAGGCGACCTGGCGAACTTTGCGTTTGCCGGGTCGCATTTTTTTTGAGGCACCCCTGCACCCCTGCAACCTTTCAACCTTTCAACCTTTCAACCCCTTCAACCTTTTACCCCGTAGAGCGGACGGCTCCCGGCCGAATGACAAAAGTAACTCTTTACCCTCTCTAAAAATGAACAAAGTCCGAATCGATAAATGGCTCTGGAGCGTGCGCATATACAAAAGCCGCACCCTCGCCACTGATGCCTGCAAGGCGGGCAAGGTGAAAATCAACGGCGATGCCGTCAAGCCTTCGCACCTGCTGTCGGAAGGTGAAGTAGTATGGGTCAAAAAGGAAGGATTCCATTTTCAGTACCGCGCGATACAGTTGATCGAAAAACGGGTGGGCGCCCCCATTGCCCTCACTTGTTATGAAGACATCACGCCGGAAGCGGAGAAGAAAAAGTACGAAGACTGGTTCCAGAACGGAACACCCGTGGTGGAAAAACGCGAACGCGGCGCCGGACGACCCACCAAAAAGGAACGCCGCGAAATGGAAGCGTACAAGGGGGAATAGGGTTGAAGGTTGAAGGGTTGAAGAGGGTTGAAGGCTGAAAGTTGTGCCACAGCATTCGATTATGGCAGTTTTGAGGGTTTCAACCCTGCAACCTTTCAACCCTGCAACCTTTCAACCCTTCAACTTTCAACCTTCAACTTTCAACCCACTTCAACCTTCAACTCTCAACCTTCAACCCCCAATCACATCAGACCGAAAATCTTGGCGTATTTCAGCATTTCGCCTGGGTTGCTGATTTTCAGTTTGCCGGTCATCATGGCCATCATCGGATTCAGGTCGCCTTTGAGGAGTTTGGACAGGGTTTCGGCCGAAGCGCTCACCTTGCACGAAGGATCGCCTTCAAAACCTTCGGCAACCGACATTTTGCCGTCCGTTACTTTCACTGTGAACTGGCCGGCATCGGCAATGTCGAAGTGAAACAGGGTGTTGTGGCCTTCCAGCACCTCTGGGTTGGCTTTCGCCGGCAGGGAAAAGATAAATTCTTTGACGTCCATTATGTTGTTGCGATGGTTGAAGTGGTGTGTGTGGCCGTTTTTGATCGACCGGGGAAATGGTTGGTGTATGAATTGGAATGTTTGTCTGCGTCGATTGAACGGATTTGCTGCGGGTGTTGCGGCGAAATTAACCCTGATTTAATATCGCCCGCCGTAGTTTCGCCCAAAGGTAAAACCACAAACGGAAAATGATTACTCCGAAACTTTCTTCCTCCTTACTTTGGCTCATGTTCGCTGCCATTCCTTTTTTCTTTTCCTGCCGCTCGCAAAAAAATCCGGTGTCGGCGCCGGCCGGTTTCGACTGGCAGGGCCACCGCGGCTGCCGGGGCGTGATGCCGGAGAATTCGGTGCCGGCCTTCCTCAAAGCGCTGGACTACCCGGAAGTCACCACCCTCGAACTCGACCTGGCTGTATCCAAAGACAACCAACTGATCGTCAGCCACGAGCCCTGGTTCAATCCCGCCATCTGCAGCCTGCCCGGCGGCGATTCCATCCCCCGGCGCGACGCCGAAAAATACCTGATCTATCAAATGACCGTGGCTGAAATCCGCGCCTTCGATTGCGGTTCCCGGGGCAATCCGCGTTTTCCCGACCAGCAAAAACTGGCGACCCACAAACCGACCCTACGCGAAGTGGTGGAAGCTGTGCGCGCAAAAAGACCCCACATTCGTTGGAACATCGAGATCAAAACCCAGCCCGAATGGGACGGCCTGCGCCATCCGCCGGTAGCGGAATTCGCCCGGCTGGTCATCGCCGAACTCAGGGCGCTGGGCATCGACCAAAACGCCGTCGTTCAGTCCTTCGACGTGCGCGCGTTGCAGGCCATGCACAGCCAGGCACCGGAGATTACACTGGCTTTCCTGATCGAAAATCTGAAAGGAATGGAGCCCAACCTGGAAAAACTGGGTTTTACGCCGGCGATTTATAGCCCTTATTTCCAGTTCGTTTCCAAAAAACTGGTGCGGAAATGCCATGCCCGCGGTATGAAACTCATCCCCTGGACCGTCAACGACGTGGCCTCCATACGCGGCATGATCCGCCTCGGCGTGGACGGCATCATCACGGATTACCCGAACCGGATTGCGGAGGTGGGAGGATAAACGGAATCCAAATTTATTTTGGCATATAATAAAAATCCGCCCACCCAGCGATTACACCGAGGATGGACAGATTTTTACAATATGCCAAATGAAGCAACTCATTCACCATCGTCATCGTCACTGGCCTGCTCGCAAATCACGGAGCCATCTGCTGCAAACAACACTTCCAGGAGTGTCGGCCCAATTTTTAATTCCACCTCGTATTGCGCACCACCGCCAGCCAAATCAAGGCGCACTGCTTCTTTTATCACGGCGTCGGTATAGATAGCGTTGATGCCCGCAGTCACGGCAGTGGGCAAATCACCTGATTTGATTTCAGTTTCGGTGAAAAGCAAATTACCTTCGGTGTCAAACGTCAGTTCTACCTCTTTGTCTTTTGGGCCTTCCAATTCAATATCATAAACAGCCGTGTCGTTACAAAGCGAGTCCCGTTCGGACTCCTCGACCTCGTAGCCGGAATAATTGTTGTTGAGGTAATTCTGAATCACAGCGGGCAATTCAATTGTTGATACAACATCGTCATCACATTTGGAGGTAACGAAGAGCATGGCCGCAAGGGGCGACAAGTAAAGCCATTGTTTTTTCATAATCAGTGGTTTGTATTGAAAATCATTGTTGAATTTCAACTAACAGCACATCGTCGCCGTCCTTGATAATTCCAATGCCGGGTGCGTACGTTTTGTGTCCCACGATACCGGGCTCCAAGGCCGTCCATTCTTCCGTTTTGATGCAATTGTTAAACATGCCGAACGGAATCGTTACCATCAAGCTGACCGCTATTACTTTCGCCTCGTCTTCCGCTTCGTCAAAATAGTATTCTTGCCGGTATGACATGCCGACCATTGGATCTGCCAGCATATTGATGCCTGGTTTGGCGCCGTCTACGCCCGCTTCCCAGGAACCATCATGATCTTTCACACTACCATCGGGATTGTAATCAGTCACGTATTCGCCCATGTACCACACGTTGCCGTTGTTGTCCTGTGCATACCAATCATCCGTATCTTCTACTAATGTGCCATCTATCCAAACTTTGTCGTTCACTACTGCACAGGCGATACCCATAACGGTTTTAGCAGTTGAAAGACGTTGTATTTCAATGCGTTCAAATCCGTCTTTTGTTTGCCCTTCATAAATGTACTTTTTACCCATTTCCAAGGGGAAATAGGGGTTGTCCACAACGGTGCTATTGGTGAAATTGGCCGGTAATATTTCGGGGTTGTAGGTTTCGTCGGGTTGACGTTCGTTGTCTTTGCTGCAGGCAGAAATCAACCATACTGTTGCAAGCATCCATGCTAAATGTTTCATTCTTCTTTAATTTTTTTATTTGATGAAAAACGAAACCCGGGTTTGTTGTCTATACGAATTGTTGAGCCTGAAAAGCTGCGCCGATATTCTTTTTTTCAAAACTGACGCTGCAAAGCGACCTGAATCCCCAATATGTCGGGTGATTGGAAACCTGTTTTTTCAAAACCAGTATGGTAAGTTGCACGCAATTGCCAATTCCATTTTTTTGATATTTCATATTCAAAACCCGCCCGCAGCAACAGCAGGTTGGCCAAAAATTCACTCTGATCAACATTTTTTTCAAAACTCCATTCGATGCCTAGTGGCTTGTTTTCAAAATCATACACCACTTCGTATGGCAGCAGCGTAACCATTCCGTAACCTACGCCCAGGAATGGTTTGAATTTGTGTGAAGTGTTGAAAAGATACTGCATTCCTATGCCGTATTCCAGCACTGGTTGCGGCGCCTCCGCTTCTATAAAAGTAAAATCATCAGATGGCGCAGCGACAGGGGGAATGCCGATCGCCGCATCCATCCGGTCGGTAACCAAGCGTGTATTGCTATAGTTTGCTCCCATCCACATCCGAAGCGCTGACGAGAGCTCTACAGCCGCTTCCAGACCAGCAGTGAACCCTCCCTGGCGTTCCAAATCTTCACTTACAGGGTAAGCCCAGCCACCAGTGGTGCTCAAATAAAATCTTTTTGGACAAACGGTGTAAAGACGCTGTTGAAAGGTTTTCGTTTGTTTAGGGGAGGAGAAATTGACAAAAATTGCAGGTAAAGGTGGGTTGAATATTGGAGGGTAGTGGTACGAAGGTTGGTCGAGAGTATTAAAGTTATCAAATGATTGGGGTGCGTTTTCTGAAAGTTGAGCAGAATCAGCTTCGCATTTGCCTGGCTTTAATGCCGGCTGTATGGTGGCCAAAGGAGTGTAGGTCTGAGTATCTGTATCAGATATGAGTAGCGGCAGCGAACTATCCGAAAATATTAAACTTTTGGAAAATTGAGGTTGCGCGATATGAGTTAGATAAACCGTATCCGTTTTATACATTACCTGAGTTTGAAATACGGTATCGCGCTCTGTTTCTGGCTTGGCAGCCACCCGGTGCGACGTTCTTAATTCCCTGTACAATAGCACGTTCGCACCCAGCGACAACATTAACAAGGGAAGGGCCAGCCACCACCAGGCCAGAAATGCCGGGCGCTTTACTTCCTTTTGATGAAGGCGTTTTTCCAAGTCTCGCCAATCCTGTTCCTGGAATGCGGGTGGCGGGCGGCGTTCTAAATTGTCCCGAAACTGTTTGAAAAGATCTTTCATAATAAGTTCATTTTCAAAGTGTAAAGTTTGTTTTTCATCACCAAAACTCGGAGTGATTCTTTGGCCCGCACAAGGTTCGAGCGGGAAGTACCGACGCTAATGCCAAGCATCTCGGCGATTTCTTCGTGTTTGTAACCTTCCATTACGTAAAGATTGAAAACCATCCGGTATGCCGGGGACAGTTGCTGTAGGATAGGCAATACGTCTTCATCTGGCGACAAATGCGGTGTGGGCATTTCGTCGACGGCCATGTCAGTTACAGCGGTCAATTCCAAATGCAGTGGTAAAGCGTGTGTTTTACGGTGGTAGTCAATGGCTGAGTTGATAAGAATACGACGCAACCAACTTTTAAAAGGAAAAGACGCCTCATACTGATCGAGGCGACTAAATGCTTTGAGGAAACCATCGTTCAGGATTTCTAGCGCTTCCTCCCGGCATTTGGAGTACCTCAGGCATATGCTCATTGCATAGCCATAAAAGTATTCGTACAGCCTGCGTTGACTGTTTCGGTTGCCGGTCCGGCACCCTTCCAAGATGTGTTCCAGATTAATTTCTCCGTTGAGCATTGTGGGCGCTTCCGGTGACAATACGATTTTTCAGGCATATATCGCTGCGTGTTGATAGCATTTGTGCAAAAAAACAAGCGCCGCCCCGGAATCCCGGAGCGGCGCTCGCCCATTAAAACCCGAACAGACGGGTATTTATTTCAACTTGACTTCCGTGGCCACGCTCACCTTTTTGGCTTGTTGCTCTTCGTCGAAGGGCTTGATGGTGATGGTCATGGTGTGGTTGTCGTCGCTCAGTTCGGCCAGTTCGTTGCTCGATTTTTTGATCTCGCGGTCGGGGAAATGGTACACCTGTTTGTAACTCATGTCGGTGAACATCATTTTCATCATGTCCATCGATTCGTCTGCGCCTTCCTCGCCGCTGTTTTCCGACAGGGCTTTTTTGATTTCTTCACCCATATCGCCAGCGCTGAGGCGCTCGAAATTTTTGCCGCTAAACTTGAATACCTCTTCCACCTTGTTGTCGTACTTGTCTTTGTTGACAATTTTCAGGGCGCGGTTCAGCGCGGCAATGTCGGCGAAATCAAAGGAATAGCCGAACTTGAACGAAGCAGTGTCGTTCACTTCCACCACATTGGTGATACCCTGTACGCCTTTGAGCGTGGCCGCTACTCCGCTGATTTCCTGACCCATCTGCGCCATCGAATTGTCCTGCTCGCCGGCCCCCGGCATTTCACCGGCCGAACTGTCGGGTGTCATGGTTTTGAGCATTTCCATCATGCCTTTCACCTCGCTCATATCGAGGGTCATGGCATAACTGCCGCTGCCTTTATCTTTAAAAGTGACTTCTTCGATGATGTGCAAACAGCCGGTAAGGGTAAGGCTGCCCACCGCGAGGACAGTCAAAAACAGATTTTTTAAATTCTTCATTGAGAGAAACTTGATGAATATTGATTTAAAACGTTGGAAAATGATGTGCGTCATGCGCAGTCGCATACTGCACAAACGCCGGACCAAATAAGCCCGTTGTTCAAAAAAGATGCTTCCATCCGGCAGCGGGTGTTAGACGTGAAAGGTGACCGTAAGCCACAACAAACGACCGGACAAAGCGCGGCCGTTTCTCATTCGATGGTAAACTCCTGTGTCGCCGACTTGCCGTCTTTTTCAAGGGTAAAAGTATAAACCCCTTTTCTGAGGTAGAACTTTCCCGTGTCGGCTTTTTCAATTTCAAGCGGCTTCTTCGGGTCTTTTTGTGCGGCCTGAAGTGTTTCCCTGTATTTTTTCAGGGCCGACTCCTGAAAATCGAGACTGTAATTCAGTCGGTTAAGCCCCTTGGTGCATTCCAGGGTTCCGCTGTTCAACACCTGGCCTCCGTCTTTGTTGGCCACGGTCCAGTTTGCTTTGCCGGCTGCATTGCTGTAAAACCAGACCGGCAGTTCCGGGTCTTTGGCCGGTTCGTAGGCCGGTTTTTTGCCCCAGTTGCGGGAAAATTTGCGTTTTTCAATTTCAAACAACTGAACCGTGGAAGCCAATACTTCGGGCGTCAGTTTTTGAATTTGTGCGACGCTCACTTTGTACATCGACCGGCCGTGGGTACCGATCACCAGGTCTTTGGCCCTGGCCTGAATCGCCAGATCATGAACGGGGCAGTCAGGGAATTCGGGACTGAGTGTCTGGAATGTTTTGCCCCGGTCGAGTGAAATATAAACGCTGTGGTCGGTGCCCACATACAGGATGTCCGGATTGGCGGGGTCTTCGCGCAGTACATTCACCGGTTCGGCCGGCAGGTCGAGGCCGATACGCTCCCAGTTTTGTCCGTAATCATTGGACACATAGAGGTAGGCCGCGAAGTCGTCCCAGCGGTAGCCGTTCAGGCTGGCATAGACCCGGCTGCGTTCGTGCGCAGAAGCCTGCACCCGCGACACCCACATCTTTTGGGGCAGGTTGTCCGATATTTTCGTCCAGGTTTCGCCGCCATCGCGGGTGACGTGGATGAGCCCGTCGTCAGAACCGGCGTACAACAGGCCGAATTTGAGCGGGCTTTCGTGCAAGGTGGTCAGGGTGCCGTAGGGTACGTTGCCTTTCTGACCGCCGCCGGTGAGGTCGCCCGAAATGGCTTCCCAATCGTCGCCGCGGTTGAAGGAGCGGTACACCTTGTTGGCTCCGAAATACAATACGTCCTGTTGGTGGCGGCTGAGGTGAATGGGCGTTTGCCAGTTGAAACGCAGGGGGCGTTCGCCGAGGTTGTGCCGCGGAGTGACGGGTTTGGATTGCCCAGTCGTTTTATTGAACCGGTAGTAAAAACCGAACTGAAAACCGGTATAAACGGTGTTGTTGTCGCGGCTGTCCACCTGCACCTGCATGCCGTCGCCGCCGATGAGTTCCTTGTACGGGTATTGTCCGCTCTGGTGCCATTGGGTGGAGGATTCATAGGTGGAAGGGCCGTACCAGACGCCATTGTCCTGCGCGCCACCGTATACGTTGTAAGGCTCGGCTTCATCCACCGCGATGGCGTAGAACTGGCCCACGGGCGGGGTGTTGCACAGCGCCCAGGAGGCGCCGTTGTCCCAGCTGATGTTGAGGCCGCCGTCGTTGCCATTGACGAGGTGGCCGGGGCGGGCGGGATTGAGCCAGAGGGCGTGGTGATCCACGTGGACGTTGTCGCCGTTGATGCTTTTCCAGGTTTTGCCGCCGTCTTCGCTGCGGATGATCAAAAAGCCGATGAGATAAACCTGGTCGGCATTGTCGGGCTGGCAGCGCACATTGGCGAAATAATAACCGTAAGTGAAGTGCATCTGCTCCAGCGGGTCGTCGTGGGTGCGTTTCCAGGTGGCGCCGCCGTCGTCGCTGCGGTACAGTTCGGCGCCGATAAAATCGGTCTCAAAAAGGTTGCTGTTGGCATCTTCCAGGTATTCGACCAGGGTGAGCGGGGTGATTTCTCCCTTTTGCACCATCTCTTTTACCCCTTTCGGATTGTATTTTGCCGGAAAACGGTTGGCTTGCAAGTAGTCGCGGATGAGGTCGTCGGAGAGTTTCAAAAAAGCCTCCTTCGTCATGGTGCGCAACTGGTCTTTGGTCAGGGCATCGTCGGCGGGTTTGTCCTTCTTGGGCTTGGGATTCTGGTTGTCGAGGCAGGCGTAGAGCACCGTTTTGCCGTCCTTGCGCCCGGTGCTCAGGCCGATGCGCCCGATTTTGTCGCCGACGGGGAATTTGCTGCCGCCGGTACTGATCCGGACCCAGTTTTCGCCGCCGTCGCTGCTTTTCCAGATGCCCGACCCTTCGCCGGCGCCGTCAAAATCCCAGGCGCGGCGGCTGCGCTCCCAGGTGGAGGCGTACAAAATATCCGAATCGTTGGGATCGATGACCAGGTCGATGGCGCCCGTGTTTTCGTTGGCAAACAAGGCCCTGGTCCAGGTTTTACCGCCGTCCATCGTTTTAAAAACGCCGCGCTCGGCATTGGGAGAATAGAGGTGACCCAGTACGGCCACCCAAAGTGTGTTCGGGTCGGTAGGGTGGAGCACAATACGGCCGATGTGGTGGCTTTCGGGCAGGCCGCGCCATTCCCAGGTTTTGCCGCCGTCGGCACTGCGGTACATGCCCGTGCCGGCATACGACGAACGGCTGCTGTTGACCTCGCCGGTACCCACCCAGAGGATGTTGTTTTTCCAGTCCACCGCAACATCACCGATGGTCATGCTCGCTTCCTGATCGAAAACGGGCCTGAAACTGGTGCCGTTGCTTTCGGTGTACCATAAGCCGCCGGAGGCATAGGCGACGTACATTTTGGTGGGGTCTGCGGGGTTTACGTCCACGTCAGTGACGCGGCAGGAAAAAACGGAAGGGCCGATGCTTTGGGGTTGGAGCGCCGTCAGCAGGGAGTTTTTTTCGAGATTTTTTCTTTGTTCAAAACCTTTCAGCCGCTCATCGGCCGGGGTGGTGGCGGGCTGGGCAAGCAGATTTGCGGCGCAAAACAGAAAAATGACGAGCCGGGAAAGGGAAATCAGAGCAGGCATTTGGAGTTTAAAATATTGACATCGGTGCATGAAAGGGGGCATTTGTTTTTGCATGTGGAGAAAATTTGCGGAAAATGTACGGCGGATTTGGAAAATCACCGAAACAAGCGCATTCTGACGAACGGGGAGTGTCAGTCAGGCGGAGAGTAATTCGATTTCGCGGCGCAGGTTGGCGATGGCAGTTTGTTCGAAAGCCGCCCGAAAAGTATCGGTTTGGAAGATAAACGGCCGTTCGAGAAAATGCTCCAGTGCCTTGCGCCGCCCGGGCCGGTAAAGCAGGTCTGGGTAAATGCTGTATTCCCGCCTGATTTTTTGGGCGTACCATTCATAATCCGCCCAGGGAGCACCCAGAATGGCCAGGTCGAAATCGAGTAAAAATGCCAGATCGGCGGGAGCACCGGGCGGCATTGTGTGGGTTTTGGTGGCCAGGATGAACGCACACACCCGATCGATCCGGCCTTTCGGATAGCCGGGTTCCGTCAATTTTTTAGCAGCCCAAACGGCGCTTTTTTCTTCGTTGTCCTTGCGGGAAGCGCGGTACACCACATCGTGAAAAAAAATGGCCAGCGCCACGGTATCAGGGTCTTGCAAGTGTGGCCGGTGCGCGTCGAACAGCCGGAACATGGCCTCCAGATGTTCAAGGTTATGGTAGTGGCGACCTTTTTCGGTGTATTGTTTTTTTAAAAGAGAAAATAGCCGGTCGGCCGAGTCGCCGGTGCCGGGCATGGGTATTTCCTGCCATTTGGATAATAGAAATGCGTCGGTCATTGCCTGGGTGCGGGCGGCGAAAGGGGCGGCTGTGGGAAGTCGATTTCGATGAGGCGCAGGCGGTGTTTTTGCCCCATTTTCAGCGTCCGTTTGGTATTGAGAAAATAGCCGACGCCGATGGAGCCTGCCGAAGTGGCGTACAAGGCGCCGTAATTCGTGTCCTTGTCATTGTACAAAACAGCCACCGTGGTGGCGATGGCGAGCGAAGCGCCAAAGGCGAACAAGGTGCCGCCGACGATGCGCCAGATGCCTTTTCGCCGCACTTTCAACTGGCTGATGTCTTTGAGTTGCACCGGAAAATTGTCGAGCAAAAGAGTGTTTTTGTCCGGCAGCATGTCGGTGATGGTGCGCTCGTACCAGTAATTCTCCTGGCCGGCCAGGCGGTAGTGCAGCTGGTCGCCGATGTAGAGTTTGGTGGGGCGGGCGTTGTTGGCGCGCTCGAGCAACAGCATTTTCTGGCCAAAAGCCGGAGCGATGGCCAACACGAGGAACAAAGAGAAAAGAAGACGCATGGCTACAATTTTGGGACATGAACGATAGAGCATGGCATTTCGCGGCCCATCGTTCAGGCCTCCACCGCAACCCGTGCCGGCAGAATTGTTTTCAGTTTTTCGATGATAAAGTTGACTTCTTCCCGGGTGTTGTAGTGCGAAAAGGAAAAACGAATGCTTTTGCGCGCCGGGTCGGCGCCGATGGCCTCCAGCACGTGACTGCCTTTTTCCGCTCCGCTCGAACAGGCGCTGCCGCCCGAGGCGCTCACGCCGGCGATGTCGAGGCTCAGCAGCAACAATTCGTTTTTGGGCGAAGGCGGAAAAGACACGCTTAATACGGTGAACAGGCAGGCGCCGTCGTAATCGCCGTTGAACTGGATGTCGTCAAACGATTCGAGCAGTCTTTCTTTCAGGTAGTTGCGTACATCGCGGATGTGTTCGGTGCGCGATTCCATGTTGTTCACCGCGAGTTCGAGGGCTTTGGCCAGGCCCACTATGCCGTACACGTTTTCGGTGCCGCCGCGCATGTTGCGCTCCTGAGCACCGCCGTCGATAAAAGGTTTGATGGGCGATGCGGCGTTGATGTAAATGAATCCCACTCCTTTGGGCCCGTGAAACTTGTGCGCCGCGCCGGCGAGGAAGTTGAGGGGCGTTTTTTGCACGTTGACGGGGAAATGGCCGATGGTCTGGACTGTATCGCAATGGTACAAAGCGCCGTACTCGCGACACAGGGCCGATATTTTTTCCATGTCGTTCATGGTGCCGATCTCGTTGTTGGCGTGCATGATCGAGACGAGGGTTTTGATGCCCGCGCTTTCCTGCAAGGTTTGTTCGAGTACCTGCATATCGACGTGCCCGAGTTCGTCCACGGGCAGCCAGAGCACTTCCACGTGGTCGTTTTTCTGCTCGGCTTCGATGGCGTGCAGGCCGCAGTGGTGTTCGGTCGGGCTGCTGATGATGCGCCGGACGCCGAGGTCGCGCACGGCGCATTTGATGGCCATGTTGTTGCTTTCGGTGCCGCCCGAAGTGAAAAATATCTCGGCAGTGCTCGCGCCGATGGCTTGCGCCACCGTTTTGCGGGCACTTTCGACCACGGCCCGGACGCTGCGGCCTTCGGCGTGGATGGAGGAGGGGTTGCCGAACTGGCCGCGCAAAACGGGCAGCATGGCTTCGATCACTTCTTCGGAGATGGGGGTGGTGGCGGCGTTGTCGAAATAAACTCTTTGCATCTTATTGTGGTGGAGGCTGGCGTAGCGCTACCTCAGTTGTTGAATGTCCTGTATGATCTTTTTGGCCAGATTCTCGGCCACGACGATCGAATTGCTTTCCGAATAGACCCGGATGATCGGTTCGGTGTTGGACGGGCGCAGGTGCACCCAGCCCTGTTCGAAGTCGATTTTGAGGCCATCGACGGTGTCGATTTGCTCGCGCTGGTATTTTTCCTTGAGCGCGGCGAATATCTTGTCCAGGTCGATGTCCGGCGTGCGTTCGATTTTTGTTTTGGCCATCTGGTAGTCCGGGTAGGTTTTCCGAAGGGTGGAAATCTGCCTTCCGCTCTGGGCCAGGTGGCTGAGAAACAGGGCGATACCCACGAGCGCATCGCGGCCGTAGTGCAATTCGGGCACGATGATGCCTCCGTTGCCTTCACCGCCGATGACGGCGTTCACTTCCTTCATTTTTTCCACCACGTGCACCTCGCCCACCGCCGAAGCAAAATACTCGCCTTCGTATTTGAGGGTCACGTCCCGGAGGGCGCGCGAACTGGACAGGTTGGACACCGTATTCCCTTTTTTGCGGGAAAGCACGTAGTCCGCCACTGCCACGAGGGTGTATTCTTCGCCGAATACTTCGCCGTCTTCACACATGAACACCAGCCGGTCCACGTCCGGATCGACGGCGATGCCCAGGTTGGCTTTTTGCATGCGCACTTCGGTCGAGAGTTGTCCAAGGTGTTCCTTGAGCGGTTCGGGGTTGTGGTTGAAATGGCCGTTTACTTCGCCGTTGAGCAGAATCGTCTGGCAGCCGAGTGCTTCGAGCAGAGGCGGCACGGCCAGGGCGCCGGTGGAATTGATGGCATCCACCACGATTTTATAGTTTTTGGCGCGCACCGCTTCCACATCCACCAAGGGCAGGGCCAGTATCTTGTCGATGTGTTTTTTGAGGTAGGTATCGTCCTGACGGTAATCGCCCAGTTTGTCCACCGTAGCGTATTGTACGCTTTTTTGGGCCACCAGTTCGAGTATCGTTTCGCCGTCTTTGCCGCTGATGAATTCCCCTTTGTGGTTGAGGAGTTTCAGGGCGTTCCATTCCTTGGGGTTGTGGCTGGCGGTAAGGATGATGCCGCCGCCTGCTTTTTCCATCGGGACGGCTATTTCAACCGTCGGGGTGGTGCTAAGCCCCAGGTCAACGACCGAAATGCCCATGGCGCGCAGGGTATTGATGACCAGGGCGCTGACGATGTCGCCCGAAATGCGTCCGTCGCGCCCCACCACGATGCTGGGCTTGCCGACCGTCGCGAGTACCCATTGCCCGAAGGCAGCGGTGCATTCCACAATGTCCTGTGGTGTCAGATTATCGCCCGGGCGGCCGCCGATGGTGCCGCGAAAGCCGGAAATAGATTTAATGAGTGGCAATTTTCAAAAGGAATTTGAAAGTGAGCAATGTGTTTATCTGCGTGGGAGGCAGCACAAAGGTAATGAGAAAATTAGTGATGGGGAAGTACAGGCAGCATCTCGTTTGAGGCAAGTGTCTTGTCCGGGTATTTGCAACAGACAAACTATGTTTACCTTGCACAACATTTTTTCCACCAACCTTTTACCCGCAACCTTAAATTAACATGAAAAAACTGCTTTTTACACTGGCCATTCTGGCAAACATCTCCTTTGTTTCTGCTCAAAGCAATTTATTCGTCGATACCACCATCACGCCCGAGCAAATGGTGATGGACTTTTTCAACACCAGCCAGGTGACGGTGTCCAATGTGGTATTCACGGGCGCACCCGGCGCAGTCGCTTTTTTTGAGGCGGCCAATACCGACCTGGACCTGCTGGCCGGACTGATGCTCAGCAGCGGCCAATGCACGGAGGCGGCGAACCCGGCCGATTATTTTGCCAGCAAAAGCAACGATGTGCCCGGCGACCCCAGCCTGGATGCCCTGAACCAGTCTGCGACGGTTTCCTTTGATGCCGCCGTACTGGAATTCGACCTGGTGTCGCAGACAGATACCCTGTGTTTTATTTACCGCTTCGGTTCGGAAGAGTATCCGGAGTACGTTTGCACCCAGTTCAATGACATTTTTGCGTTTTTTGTGAATGGCCCCGGCTATGCCCCCAACACCAACATTGCGATGGTGCCGGGCGATACCCTTCCAGTGGCCATCAACAACGTAAACGGTGGCAGTGGATTCAATTCGACCTGCCTTCCCTCGCACCCTGAATTCTACGTGCCTTACGACACCCTGTTGGGGCAGCACGCCGCCTACGACGGTCTCACCACCACTTTGCCCGCCAAATTTGTGGTCCAGCCCGGCGAAACCTACCATGTCAAAATTGCCCTGGCCGACGTGTCGGATTTTGTTTTCGACTCCGGCGTGTTTCTTTCCATCAATTCGCTGGGCGGCGACAGTGTGCTGACGCCCGTGGCCGAATTGTCCGCGCCCGTAGTGGATGGCAACACCGTCACCTTTGTGAATGAAAGCCGCTACGGCACCGCCTGGTTTTGGGATTTCGGCGACGGTACCACCAGCACCGACCGCTATCCGGCGCCGCACACCTACCCGCAATTCGCCGCCGACGAGACCGAAAGTTCCGGCATATTCCAGGTGACGCTCATCACCACCAACTATTGCTGCTCCGATACCACCAAAATGCTGGTCACGCTCGGCAACAGCAGCGGTGTGGACGACGCACAGGCAGTGCAATTCAAAATGTCGCCCAACCCCGTGTCCGACTGGCTGCTGCTGGAGCCCGCCGAAGCGGCTGCCTGCACGGTTCGAATCTTTGATGCCGGCGGCCGCACCGTGTATCAGCAAACGGCATCGGGCGCGCTCCGGATCGACCTGCAACACCTGAATGCCGGCGTGTACACCTGCCAGGTAATACAGGAAAATAAAACGGCCCAACAGCGGTTTGTGAAAAAATAAGGCGGCTGAATCCTCAGGCCAGGAAGAAAAAAGCGCAGCGAGGCTGTCTCAAATTGGTTGATAAAGTTGATAAGGGTTTATAAAAGTTGATAATTTGATCCGAAAATGGCTTAATCCGTTTCCTTTTCGGATCAAAATATCAACCTGATAAACTTTTATAAACCCGCATCAACCTTTTGCGACAGCCTCGCTGCTTTTTTATGCCTTGAAAAAACTCAAAGTAGTGTGTTTGTACTGCCGAACTCCGTTCGGCAGTACATTTCAGCAACCGCCAGAAAAATGCCCTTACTGTGCCCGGAAATGCCACTGCAAATCCAAAATGAAAGTACATAAAACACGACCGGTGCGAAATGGTACCAAATGGTGGGAACAGGTGTGAAATGGTGGAAAAAAACAAAATGTAAGCGTCCACCTTTGCCCAGTGAATTTATTTATGCATAATCAGTTCATTGTAATCTTCTTAAACCTGAACCACTTCATTTCTTCATCTTTTTTAACCGATCATTCAACATGAAAAAAGTCCTCTTTTCCTTCGCCGCTGTTTTGCTGACTGCCTTCGTCATCTATTCCTGCCAGAAAGACGGCGCTGAACAGGTAATTCCGACATCGAACACGGGCGATCCGAATCTGGCGGTGACGAGCCGTGATTTCAGCACCTGCGACGATTGTTATGAAACCTGCCTGGATTGCTGTATCCTGCTTGAGCGTCTGAGCGGCAGTTTTGCGATTGCTTTCACTGATCCGGCTACCGGCAACGTGGTGACCCGCAAATTCACCTCTGCTACGGCCCAATCGACGGTCATTTGCGCTGCGGGCGGATACTTTGCATTTCTCTGCGCCGGCGGTTCCGGCCGGGCAACTGTGTGCTCCACCGGGCAGGTTGTCACCAAAACAGGGATAAACGACCAGGGCTCTCTGGACATCAACGATTGCTCCCTCGACAATTTCTAACAGACAAGTTCTTCAGGGTTTGATATTTATTGGGTCATCCGGTTGCGTCCGGGTGGCCCCAATTTCCTTTCTTCATCTTTTTAACCGATCATTCAACATGAAAAAAGTCCTCTTTTCACTTGCCGCCGTACTGATGACCACCTTCGTCATCTATTCCTGCCAGAAAGACAGCGCAGAACAAGTGGTACCGGTCACCAATACCGGCGACCCGAACCTGGCCGTCACAAGCCGCGACTATGCTGATTGTGATGCCTGTTATGAAGATTGTTATGACTGTTGCCTGAAATTTGAGCGGATCAGCGGCTCCCTTGCTTTCGCTTTCATTGACCCTGCCACAGGCAACGTCGTGACCCGCAAATTCACTTCCGTCACGCCACAGGAAGTATACGTTTGCGCTGCGGGCGGTTATTTCGCCATTCTCGCAGCAGGCGGATCGGGTAAAGTAACGGTGTGTTCCACCGGGCAAAACATCACCCGCACCGGCGTGAATGTGCAGGGCTCACTCAATGTATTGAACTGCTTCATCAGCGTCCCGTAGGCATACATTATCCCAATATCAAACGCGCTCATTCCGGGCAGTCCGAACCGATCGGGCTGCCCGGCTTTTTTGTGGCTGTCCCGCCTTTGGAAAAATAGTGAATGAAGTGAATGTTTCGAGATTTTCTATCTTTCCGCCGCGATTCCCCGACCAGATCATGACATTCGACATTTTTATCAGTTACGCCCATCACGACAATGCCACCCACGATGCCTGGGTGCACCAGTTTCACGACAGACTGATCGCCGATTATCGTTCCCGCTCCGGTAAAAAACTGAATATTTTCCTCGACCGGGAAAACCTCAACGCCGGCAATGTGCTCTCCGAATAAAGTGGTAGCGCCCGGTCACTCGAAATACCTGGCCCGGAGCGGTGTAATCTACGACTCCCTCCCTGAGGGGGATAGTCGGGGTGGGGTCTGTGTCGCGAGCGGGTTTGAGCAGGAACCTATTGTACTTGTTCTTTGATAAATTCCTTGATGGTTGTCAGGCGAACCGGAAATTCGGCAAGCAACGGAGCAGGGTCGAAGTTTTCGTCATCGGCATCGTCCTGCAGGATACTCAGCTTCATGACACGGCTGAGGCCGGGGTTAAACGGTTTAAGCAAAAAGGATATGAGCCTGACAGCCCCCGGCGGCACCCTGCTGATTCGGGGAGTGATCCCGACAGCCCTGCCGTATAACTCCGCAACCTGAAAATTGGACAGGTTATCCGGGCCGCCGATTTCCAGAATGCGGTTTTCGCACCCCGGCTTCTCCAGCGCCAACAGGACAAATTGCGCCACATCGCGCACAGCAATATAATTGCGCAACTTGGTACCGGTGCCTAAAAACCGGGTTTTCCCGGTTTCCAGAATAGATTTCCCAATGAAAATATGCGCATGCCATTCCATGAAAAACGTGGGCCGAAAGATGGTGTATGTCATGCCGCTTGCCTTGAGGTACTCCTCGATTGCATACTTGGTGCGGGCAAAATCGATCGGATGTTCCGGCCCGGCTCCCGACACCGAGGCGAAAATAAAATGTTGCACACCGGCATCTTTAGCCGCGTCGATCAGGATGCGGTTTCCGATGTCATCTACCGCCTCGGAGCGGTACTTTCCGTTTCCGATCAGGGAGTGCGCAGTTGCAACTACCCGGGTGACACCCCGGCAAGCGCGCTTCAAGGATTCGGCATCAATCATATCCCCTTGCACTATCTCCGCACCAAGTTGTTTCAGGTCCTCCACTTTGGAGGGGGTGCGCACCAGGGCTCTGACCTGGTAATTCTTTGACAACAATTGTTTTGCGACTTCGCGGCCCATAAAACCGCTTGCCCCGACTACGAGCACCATAATTGATTTTTTTTGGTTGATTATCGCGAGACAAGGTATAAACATTAATGTCAATACCACAAGTATCCCGGCCACCAAAAAAGGCCCGGCCCGAAGCAGTGTACCCTACGGATCCCCGCCATTTGAGAGCTGTCGATTACCAACGACCGAAAACCGCGGCAGCGGTTGAATGTGAATAACCCCGAATGCCAATCGGGGGAGCCGGAAAGAATAGAAACGACCCTGAACGGGTC
>Ga0075163_10004470_pt1 | contig 18777 bp, 11 predicted proteins | sample JI1023141ADNA_FD_71478 | JGI IMG/M metagenome (GOLD analysis project Ga0075163, IMG submission 71478) | Wastewater effluent complex algal communities from Wisconsin, to seasonally profile nutrient transformation and Carbon sequestration -... | ecosystem: Engineered > WWTP > Effluent > Algae...
CGTGTTGACCAGCGAACCCGTGTTGAAGAACACAAAGTTTCCGGCGCTCCAAGTCGAGCTGCCGCCCAGATTCACCACCCGGCTATCCCCCAGGTTTTTTTGCCCCCCGCTGAGCGTCGCTCCGCCAGTGGCGTTGAGGATGCCCGATCCGCCGATGAATCCGCCGGTGAAGGTCAGCGGGCCGCTCAGGGTCAGCGTGCTGGCACCAGTGAGTGTGCCGCCAGCCATGGTGAAGCCGTCGATGTCGATGGCTTGGTTCACCGTGAGCGTGCCGCCGTTCTGCGTGGCGTTATAGACGAAGCCGCCGTTGCCGTTGAGCGGGAAGTTCGGGTTGGTGCTCCATTTGGTTGCATCGTCCCAGTTGCCAGTGCTGCTGTTCCAGACGGCATTCGCGGTTGATGCACCGAGTGGGATGCCCTTGCTCAGGGAGTTCACGGTCAGCTCGCCGGTGCCAGCATTGTAGTTGGTGCTGAACTGCCAGCCAGAGCGCAGGCCGCTGGGCGTGAAGGTGGCGGTGTTGGTAAACGTGCCCGCCGTGTCCATGATGACGAAGCTGTTCCCCGACTGCGGGAAGAAGCTGTTGTTCGTGAAGGCCAGATTCACCGCGCCGCCCAGTGTGGTGTTGCCGCCAACTTGAATCTGATCGTGCTGCGTGCCGGGCGTGAGGCCTCCGATCTCCATCGTCAGCGTGTTCGTCGGGGCAAAGATCGCATCACCCGCAATGGTGATGATCGACGGACTGGCTCCCGGTGAGTAGCTGCTGCGGAAATCCACCGTGCCCGCGCCGCTGAAGTTCCCCGGTCCGCTCACCGCGCCGTGGAAGACCGCGCTTGCGCCCGTATCCACCGAGAACGTGCCGCCGCTGTGCGTGACGCTGTTGCGGAAGTTGGCCGTGCCGCCCGCCGCGATGCTTGTCGCCGCGCTGCCGGACTGCGATACCGCACCAAAGAGGTCCGACGTGCCCGAGACATTCAGCGCTCCCGTGCTGGTAAGACCGCCGGTGAAAGTGGCCGTGCCACCATTCACGTTCAGCGTCGCGCCCGTGCTCAGCGTCGCCGCACTGCCACTGCTGAGACTGCCGCCGCTCAACACATTCGTGGTGCTGCCGCTGGCGAGCGATAGCGACCCCGCGGCGGAGAGCGAGGAGCCCGCGCCTGTGACGGTCATCGTCGAAGCCGTGTTGTGATCGAGCGCCCCGGTGAAAGCCGCGCTGCCGCCGCCCTGCACCGTCATGATTTTCCCTGCTGCGAGGGAGAACGTCCCGCTGTTCCGATTGAGCTGACCGCCATTGATCGTGAGATCTCCTTCCGAGTTATAAGCACCTCCATTGATCGCGAGCGTCGCGCCGGCTGGCACCGTGATTGTGCTCGTGCCGCTCTGGAAGTTGCCACCGGTCTTCACATCCAGCGTGCCACTGGTGAAGTTGAAGGTGCCGCCGTTGTTATCGAAAACTTTGCTCACATTCATCGTTCCACCTGCGAGGTTTACCGTGCCGGTCGGGTTCACTGTGAGAGCCACGGGGCCGCTGCCTGTGGAGAAAGTGCCGCCGCTTTCGATGTTCAGCGTCCCTGTGCTCGCGCTGGCCGCGCCAATCGTAGATGTGTTGTTGCCGAGCGTCAGAGACGATCCGGCTCCGGTGACCGTGACCGTTCCGCTGTTGGCGACAGCTTGACCGGCGATCAGTAGCTGATTTGCGCTCACGCTTGCACCACTCTCAATCTGCAAAATGCCAATGGTTCCCACCACGGCGGAGTCACCCACGTCCAGGGTAGAAATAATCGACCCAGTGCTGCCCGCACGGAAGGTCGCCACGCCTTCGTTCCCGCTATTCCCGACATGCAACTCACCAGCGGACACCAAAGACCCCGCACCATCCACAGTCATGGTGCTCGTCCCGCTCGGAGCTGCGGCAAGTCCGAGGTCAATGCGATTCGCCCCCGACATGGTTCCACCATTCAAGACTTCGAGGGTGCTGTTAGCCGGGAAGTCATTACTGCCGCCGTCGAAAACGATAGCCGATCCCGCTCCGGTCACGGTCAGCGTCTTATTGGGCGCAATAGATAACGTGTCACTTGTAAGGCTATTTATCACGAATTGGCCGCCGTCCGAAATCGTCAGATCACCCTCTGAGGTGTAACGGCCAGTGCCGTTAAGCACGATGGTGCTGCCCGCACCCACGGTCATTGCATTCGTGCCGCTGAGGAAATGTCCACTCGTCCTCACATCCAGCGTGCCGCCGGTGAAGTTGAACGTGCCGTTGTTGTCGAAGGGTCTCCTCACTGTCATCGTCCCGCCAGCGAGGTCCACCGACCCGCCGGGGTTTACCGTGGTGGTGCCGCTGTTGATGGAGAACGCACCGCCACTTTGCACGGCGAGCGAGCCGTTCACGGTGAGATTACTCTGAGCGTTGTAAGTGCCACCGCTGACCGCCAGCGTGCTGCCTGAATCAATGGTAGCCGTGTTGGTGGTGTTCAGCGTCTGCCCGCTGCCCAGCGTGACATTCGTGCCAAGCACGCCGCCTGATCCCGCTACAAAGGGCACATTCGCATTGAACGTGCCGCTGGTGAAGTTCAGCGCGCCGCCCGCTCGCGTGATGGTGCCATTTTGATTCAAGGTGCCGCCCGCGAGGTTGATGGTGCCGGTGTTGTTGAGCGTCGTGGTGCCGGTGTTGGTGCTGAACGTGCCGCCGCTTTGGATGTTCAGCGTGCCGGTGCTCGCGGCGGACGCCCCAATGTTATTTAAGCCGCTTCCCGTGATCGTCAGTGCTGACCCAGCGCCGTTGATGGTTACCGTGCCAGAGTTGGCAATTGAAAACTGAGCGATCACAAGGCCTGTGCCTGTCACCGTTGAACCGCTTCAGATAGTGAGAGTTCCAGAAGACCCTACCGTTGCTGAGTTGTTCACTCCTATGAAGCCGAAACTGCCGGAGGAGCCATTGGCGAACGTGGCGGTGCCTGACGCACTGCCGGATCCGAGCGTAAAAGCTCCGCCATTCGTGTTGACACTCGCGCCCGAGTCCGCTTGAAGAGTGCCGCCGCCCTGGAACCGAAGCGCCCCTGTGGTGCTCAGCGTCGATCCCGCACCTGTCACTGTGATAGTGGAAGTCGTGTTGTTGGTAAAGTCGCCTGTGAATGATGCATCCCCGCCATTCTGCACCGTCATCGTTTTCCCGGCAGCAAGAGTGACCGTACCGCCGCTGGAGTGAGTGAGTTGTGCGCCGGCATCCAGCGTGAAGTCAGAGTTCACCTGCAAGGTCTGTCCTGTCCCGATGGCGAGCGAAGCAGAGGCTCCCGACAATTGAGTCAGCCCGGTTCCACTCACGGTCAAAGTCCCGGTGGGCAGGGTGACAGTATTGTTGAAAATCAGCCCGCCGCTCGCAGCATTGATCGTCGAACTGGAAGTCCCGCTGAAGCTCACCGCATTGCCAAAGGTCATGGTGTTCGTGCTGTTGTTCACGATGCCGCCGCTGCCGAGGCTGAGCGCGGAGCCGCCGAAGGTGAACGCGCCTGCCGTGTTGTCGAAGGTGAGGACATTCGCGCTGAAGGGGCTGTCCACGATGGGCGCGAGCTGGAGCGTGCCGCCAAAGATCAGGTTGGTGTTGAGGAGATCACTCACCGCCGGACTGCCGCCGACCCAGTTCAGGCCGGTGCTGAAATTGCCGTCTCCGCCTCCACCATTCCAAGTGAAGTCAGCAGCGGGTGAGTGCAGAGGCAGCGCCAACAGTGCGGCGAGAGCGACAAGGCGCGTGCGGAGGGGGAGGTGTGGTTTGGTTTTCATGGCGAGTGGGTGGGGATGGAGGGAGACTTGGGAGGATGAGACTTGGAGAAGAGGAGGCAGAGAAATCACGGTCGAGGGGCAGCCGCTCCGGCTACCAGATTTGTTGGAAAGGCGCTCCGCCTGCCGGGGATGGCTAGGCGGTCCGGTTGATGTTGTAGGGCGTCAGTGCCAGACGCCGGGAGCTTGAGGATGCCGTCTCACAGAGACGGCCTACAACAACGAGACGGCTTATGATCGGCGACGGCGGCGCAGCATCAGGCTCGCGGCAGCGAGTGCCAGCAGCAGCGCGCGGCTGGGCTCGGGGGCAGCCATACCGATGATGGTGGCGTTGAAGGACGTGCCATCGTGGGCGACGGTGGCATTGCGGCCCAGCACGAAGTCCACGAAGTCGCCCGCATTGAGGTTGAAATTCGTCGTGGGCATCGTGGCACCGCCGGTGTTGGCATAGGTCACGCCAAAAACCGACACCCCATTGACGACCACATTGCCCGACCCGCCGTCGCCGCCGTAGGGATCATTGTCATCCCAAAACGCGCTGACCGAGAAAGTGCCGGTAACAGGTGCCGTCCACCGCACCACTGGATTCATCGATACGCCGGGATGCACATAGATGTCGTGCGAGGCCAAGGGATCCAGCGGTCCGGCTCCATTGTTGGTGATGATCGGTGCCGCGCCCGCGTTCACAATGATTTGGCCGTTGGCACTAAATCCGTCAAAGTTGGTGTAACCGCTGATATCATTGCCGTGCTCAGCGGGAGTGAACGGGGTGAAAGACGTGCCCAATATCGTCGAGCGCGCGCCATAGCTCCACTGCGGCACGGTGGGATTGATACTATTGAGTTCCTGCGGGCCGTCGGGCTGCTCATTGGCGGCGAGGTCAGCGCCTGCGATCCAGGTGACCGCGGATGCGGGCGTGGTCCAGGTGAGAATGCCGCCGAGCAGCAGCGCGGCGGCGAGGAGGGGACGTGTATGGTGGGTGTTCATGTCGAATGACGAATGGATGCGGTGAGCAGGGCTCATGCCACGACGGTGATGCTGACTGAGGCGCTCCATTGGCCCACGCGGCCTTCGCCGTTGCGGAAAATGGCGCGGTAGGTCCACTTCTGCGCGGTGGCGGGGAGCGGGGTGGTGTCGTTGTAATTCGGCGTGGTGTCGATGGTCAGGAACTGGTAGCCGCTGCCGCGGTCCACCTCGATCTCAAGGGCATGGAGGAAGGCGCTCTTGCCCATCCAGCTCCAGAGCACGACGACCAGGCCGCCCATGAGCACGAGGCTGATCTCGGGCTGGAAGTCCGCCGGGGGCGGTGGGGCGCTCTCCTGCCCCTCGATGCCGAGGGCCTCGCCGATGGCGGTGGTGTAGGCCGGGTGGGCCTTGATGATCTTCACCAGATCACGGAAGCGCTTCTCAATGCCCGGAGCCACGGACGTGACGGCGGTGGGCAGGGTGGGCGTGGCGGGCGGGGTGGCCGCGCCGCCGCCCTCGCGGATGCTGTCCTTCCACGCCGTCCACTGCTGACCGCTCTGGATGTAGATGTCCTGAAACGCCAGCACATAGGCGAAGTAGAGCGCGTCATTGGCCTGCCCGGTGACCTGCCCGGTGGTCAGGCCGAAGGTGGTGACGTAGTCCCCGATGCCGTTTTTGAACAAGGTGAGCTGCGCGGAGAAGTCCGCGTCGCGTTTTTTGATGTAGTCTGACTTGGGCATATTCTTTTTCTTTCTTGGCTTGGTGTTGGTGGAGTGTGGTGGTTGCGAAAGGGAGTTGGGGTCATAGACCCAGCCTGGCTCTCCGTACTCGATGAGGTAGCTCGGGCTGCCCCAGCGCAGGTTTTTGTCCCCCCAGCGCAGGCCGGGCATGTTCCAGGTGACGGGTTTCATGGTGAGGTGGGTTGTAGGGCGTCTCGGTGAGACGCTCAGCCTTGTAGGGCGTCTGTGCCAGACGCTCAGCCGTGTAGGGCGTCTCGGTGAGACGCCGGGGAGCCGTCTCACAGAGACGGCCTACAAGCCCGGGAGCTGCCGTCTCACCGAGACGGCCTACAAAGCCATCAAGGCCTACAAGGCATGCGGGGGCGCGGAAGGGGCTGGGGAGGCAATTCCACTGAGAATCAACGGTTCCCGACGATTCCGGCGTATCCCCCGATGATCGAGGCACACGCCTCCATGATCCGGGGGTGCGCCGCGACGGTTCCGGCGCATGCCCCGATGATGCCGGCGCATGCCGGGATGACCGGGCGGTGCGCCTCCGCGCTCCGGGGATGCCGCCCCATGACCCCGGCACACGGCGGGAGCATTGGGCGGATCGGAGGACTGGAGAAGATGGGTGCATCCATCTCCTTCTTCCCCTCGTGCGGGCAAAGGGTACGCGGTGGGTGAAGAAAGTTGGAAAAAGTTTCTCGCGGGCGTTGTAGGGCGTCTCTGTGAGACGCCGGAGGGGCATTGTAGGGCGTCTGTGCCAGACGCCAGACGGCCGTCTCACAGAGACGGCCTACAACCCAAGCTGCAATGCCCTACCGTCTCACAGAGACGGCCTACAAAACACCGGGGGAGCCGTTTCACCGAACGGCCTACCATGCCCTACCGTCTGGCACAGACGGCCTACAAGGCGTTTGACATCCCCCAGCGCAGCCGAAAACGTGCCCTCATGCGCCCGCCGAGAATCCCCAACTGGCTGCCTGGAGACGCGGACACGATCTACTTCTTGACGCTGTGTGTCGAGGGTCGGCATCGGGTGCTGGACAATCCGGCGGCTTGGAATTTGTGCCGCGCGGTGTGGCAGCGATTGGACCGCTGGCAGGTGCGCGCAGCCATCGCGATGCCGGATCATCTGCATCTTCTGCTGTCGCCACTGCACGATCGGGATGCGTCCTTGAGCGCGTGGATGAAGTGGTTCAAGCGCTGGTTCAATGAGGGGTATGCAGAGGCTTGTAGCGCGTCTCGGCGAGACCCTTCATGTAGGGCGTCTGTGTCAGACGCCTCGTCTTGTAGCGCGTCTGTGTCAGACGCCCCTCCTGAGTCGTCTCACCGAGACGACCTACAACCAGGACATGGGGAGCCGTCTCACAGAGACGGCCTACAAACCCCGTGGCGCTGGATGGAGGGCGGGTTTGATCACCTTTTGCGCGGCCATGAGAGCGCCCAGGAGAAGTGGCACTACTTGCGTCTCAATCCCGTGCGCGCTGGCTTGGTGAAACGTGCCGAGGACTGGCCGTATCAGATCGGCCTCGGCGAGGTGTTGTAGGGCGTTTCGGTGAAACGCCTTCCCTGAGCCGCCTCACAGAGGCGGCCTACACCGACCTTGCGTTTCGGTGAAACGCTCCGGTTGTAGGGCGTCTCTGCGAGACGCCTTTCCTGGGCCGTTTCACAGAAACGGCCTACACGTGTGATGCGTCTCTGCGAGACGCGCTACAATGCAATCACCACCCGATGCCCATCGCCGTTAGCTCGGCGTGAAGCCTCGCCACATCCCAGCGGTGCAGAATCTGCCCGCCGGTGGTGTAGAGGTGCTGGCTGTCGGGGGAGAAGGCCATGCGCACGATGGGGACGCTCTGTGGAGGAGTGAGGGTGAGGATTTCCTCCCAGGTGCCGGGGCGGAGGAGGCGGATCTTGCCGTGCTCCACTTCGAGAGCGAGCAGTGTGCCATCCGGGCTGAAGGCGGCGCTGCCGGGCAGGTTGTCTGACAAGGCAGCAGGCAGGCGGAAGACTTCCTTCCAAGTCGTGCTGTCCCAGATGACGTAATCTTCCTCCATGCCACCGAGGAGCCAGCGACCATCCGGGGAGCAGGCGAGAAAACAATGGCAGGCGTCCTGGCTGAGCATGATGCGGCGGTCGTCCGCCTCAGTGCTCTGGACATAGAGGAAGCCGGGCGTTTGCGAGCCATCGCGATTCCAGCAGCCGATGGCCCACCAGCGTCCGTCAGGGCTGACAAGGCCGTTGCGCCGCTGGGTGACGCCCGGCTCGGCGGTGCGGTGGGCCTTGGAGACGATTTCCCCGTCGCGCCACAAGTGGGCGAAGGCGCTTCTCTCATCGGCGCGGACGGTGATCTGCCATTGGCCGTTCGTGCTGGCGGCCTGGAGGTAGTGCGGTGAGGCAGGATCGTCCGGGCCTGCGCCTGTGAGGGCCACCGTGCCATCGGCTGCCTCCACAATGTCCCAACTGACGTGCTTGCTCGTGTAGCAGTAAAAGCGCAGATGGCGGGAGTCGGCGCTGAAGTGCAGGCTCTCAAAGGGATCGCGCGGCTTCTGCGCCAGACGGTGGGCCACGGGCTGCATGTCTGCCGCGCGCCAGAGGGTGAGACCAAAAAGATCACAGGTGGAGATCCAGCGCCCATCCGGACTCACGGCTAGGTGGCGGTCCACGCTGCGTGGCTCCGGATGCGGCTTGCGTTGCGTGAGGATGGGCGCATCAAGGATGTTCGCGATGGCCGCAGCCTCGCTGTTGGGATTGAAGGCGAGGCGTGTGCCATCTGCGGAGAACTCGAGGTTCATTGCCGTGCCGGGCAGCTGCAGGAGGGGCTGATCCATCCAGAGGTCGTGCAGGTGGATGAAGCCGTCGTTGTCCGCCCACGCGAGGTGGCGGTCACCTGAGCGGAAGACCACACGGCGGCCAGTGCCTGTGGTGCGCAGCAAGGCGAGCGGCTTTGCAGACGCGTCGGTGATGTCGTGCCGCATGAGGTAGCCGGTGAAGTAGTGGAAGGCGGCGAACGAGCGGCTGTCCGTGCTCCAGCCAGCATCGCCATAAGGCTGGTCTTGCCGTGCGATCACCTGACCATCGACAAGGGAGCGTGCCTCCATCCATGCGCTCTCGATCTCGCCTGAGTCGCCAAACCGATGCAGCGTGACTGAGCCGCCGTCCGGGCTGGGATACACCCGGCCCGTGTGTGAGATGCCTGTGGCAATGACCGCACGACTCAGGTCCGGCAGTTTCATGCGCACGAGTGTGCCGTCCAGCGCGGCAATGAGGGTGCCGTCCTGCGGATGGAAGGCGGCAGCAGGCTTGGTGTTGCTTTGGATGGCCGCAAGCAGCTTCTCCGCATCGAGATCCCAAATCTCCAGCTTGGAGCGGCCTGTCGTGGTGCAGAACCAGCGCGCATCCGGGCTGAGTGCCGCGTAAAAATAGGTTCTGCGATCGGTGAGAGGTATTTGCTTGAGCAACGCGCCATCATTGGTGCGCCGGAGTCCCAGAGCACCCTCCTTCCACTTTTTGTCCCTCAACTGGTTCGCCGGCACGACCGCAATGTGCATGGAGAGGTCTGCCGTGAAGGCCATCGGACTCTGGCCGTAGGCGATGCGGCCAATGGGCCACTGCTGCTCCACGCTCGCGTCCAGCGATGCCAGCGTGGAGGCCGCCACGGAGCGCGCCTGCGTGGAAACGCCATGTGCCAGCGCCTCACTCACCAGCGCCAGCGCACGCTCGCGGCGGCCCGGTGTCATGGACTGGCGCTCGGCATCCGCTTTTTCCAACAGCGCGCGGTGGATCTGGCCGCGTCGCTGCGCATCCACGGCGCGAAGGTCGTCATTGCTCAGGAGCAGCTTTTCATTGCTGCGCACGAGCAGGAGGGCACTGCCGACGAGCGTGAGCGCCAGCAGTGCGAGCGCGGCGGCGAGCGAGGGTTTCCGTTTTGCCCAAAGCCACGCACGCTCAGCCAGCGGCACTGGCCGCGCGTGGATCGGCTCGCCATGCAACCAGCGGCGCAGATCATCCGCGAACTCCTGCGCCGTGCCGTAGCGGCGCGCGGGGTCTTTTTGCAATGCCTTGAGTGTGATGACGGCGAGATCGCGCGGGATGGTTGCTTTGTAGGGCGTCTCTGTGAGACGCCTCTCCGCCTGAGCCGTCTCACAGAGACGGCCTACAAGGCTGGTCGGCTCATCCTCCGCCACCGCACGGAGCACGGCGGGGATGTTGTCGCCGGTGAAGGGCACACGCCCCGCGAGCAGCTCATACAAGATCACCCCAAGGCTCCACACATCGCTGGCGGTGGTGACACCACCGTTCTTGTGCGCCATCTCCGGGGCCATGTAGTTCGGCGTGCCCATCATCGCGAGGGTCTTCGTCAGATCGCTGTCGGTGCCGATCATCTTCGCCAGGCCGAAGTCGCTGACCAAAGCCTGGCCGCTCTCATCAAAGAGGATGTTTCCCGGTTTTAGATCCCGATGCAGCACGCCGCGTGAGTGCGCGAACTGCACTGCCTCCGCGATGCGGGCCATCAACTCCGCGATCTTGCGCCACTTCCCCGCGTAGTCGCCCATGCGCCGCGAGAGCGTGCCGCCGGTCGCGAGCTTCATGGTGAAGAACGGCGTACCATCCTCCTCTCCCAGCTCATACACCGGCACGATGGCAGGATGGTCCAGCTTCGCCATGGCCTGCGCCTCGACCTTGAAGCGCTGCCGCGCCTCCTCTGACATCAACTCCGCCCCAGGCAGCGCTTTCAGCGCCACTTCGCGGGCCGGATCACTCTGCCGCGCGCGATACACGATACCCATGCCGCCGCGCGCTATGACCTCGATCAGCTCATGCCCGCCGATGTGCCCGAGTGAACCGGCGGACATTTCCACCGCATCGCCAAACGCATCACCCAACGCGCAGGCCACACAGACGCCGCCAGCCTTCACCTCAGCGCCGCAAACAGGACAAGGAGTGGAGGGTGAGGGGTTCAAGAGAGGAGAGTGATGGTTGGCTCACTGCTTATTCCCATTTTGCGGGGCGGAGGTACGGGTTTTCGGCTGCGAGATCAGGAGCGAGCGCAAATATTGCAGCTCCTCCTCCACCTCATGCGGCGCGGACACACTGCTGGCCACCGCCGCGCGCACCAGCTCGCGAAAACGCGCACGCAGCCTGTGAACGGCAGCCTTCACCGCGTTCACATTCGTGCCCAACCGCTCGGCAGCCTCCTCCAGGGTAGGTGTCTCGTCGGCACCTGGGAGAAAATGTCGGAGCACCTCAAACTCATCCCCCCTGCCCCGCGCCTGCATTTCCCGCGCAATGTCCGCCACCGCGTTCTCCACCAGCGCCACGGCCCAGCCACGATCAAACTCCATCGCATCCGCCGCGCTCGGACAGGTCGGCTCGATGCCATCCGCCAACATCTCGTCGAGACTGTCAGCCTCCGTCCCACCGCCCCGCTTCTCCGCGCGCCCCTTGCTGCGATGATGTGCCAGCGTATTTACCACGCCGCCCAGCATGAACGTGCGGAACCGCCCGCGCTCACGGTCCGCACGCTTCCAGGCACGGGAGCGCAGCCAGCGCAAAAAGAAGTCCTGCACCACATCCTCCAGTTCCTCATTCCGAACCCCCTTCGCCCCGAGAAACATCTCCACTGGCCTGCGGTAGGCCTGGCACAGATCATCCAGCGCCTTCTGCCCATGCGCATCCCCAGCCAATGTGGCCTCGGCAAGCAATGTCCAGCGTGTCGTCGGGAAAGACATTCGGCATGGGGGATGGTTGTCAGCGTTACGCCGAGATGCTCAGCAGTGCTTCCATTTTCTGCGGCAATCTTCAGGGAGTGACGGAGAGGGCAGCCGCACCGTTCCCATTGCCGCTACCGCACCGACGACGACTCCACCAGCACCGGCCGGATGTTCTTCTCAAAGAACGCGAGTTGGTCCGGTGGAATGCCCGCGTGCGAGTCAGCTTCTGCCGCGCCTCGCGCGAGCTGGGGCAGCGGTGATGAGAATGGCAGGGGGAGTCCGTGATGTCTGCTTCATGGCTTTTCCCTGTAACTCTGAAGTCAGGCTTTGATCTCAGGTGATCGGCTTTCAGAGTTGGAGTCCCGCCTTTAGGCGGTCGCGCCGCGAAGTCCTCGCGCATGGATTCACTCGAAGCCGAAGAACTGCTGACGTGACCGCCTAAAGGCGGGACTCCAACAGAATCCATCAGGGCGAGAGGCAGTGCCGCCAACGATGGTGAAGACACCATTGGTGCTGAGCGCGCCTTAGAAGCCCTTGATGAAAAACGGATTCAGCAGGCCGCCCAGCGTGAGCACTCCGTTATACGGCTGTCGGGATGCGCGGTGCGGCTCGTCGAAGAAAAAGGGGCAGCGCTTTTCTAGTCTTGCGACTTAGGCGGCTTCACGCGCGGAATCACCTGCCAGCGCTCGTCGAAGAAATCAGCCGCGACGACCTTCCCCGCGCTTTCCGCATTCGGCGGCTGCGTGATGTCGAGAATGGCCCAGTCGGGCAGCTTCGGGTTTTGCAGGGAGTTCGTCCGGTCATGCGCCTCGCGGAAGGTGAGGCCGGAGTTGATGACGACCTCGAAGGTCGGGGCCTTGAGGCAGGGATAGACCAAAAGCGGCAGATGCTTCCTCGCATCGAACGACTGCGCGCCCATCGCGACCTTGTCCGCGCTCCACTTCACGGGGAGCGAGCCGACGATCTGCTTGATGCACGAGTTCGACTCAGGGGAGCCCCACAGGACGAGGCTCTGCGTCTTGCCCGCTTCGATGACATCCGTAATGTCCGATGCTTTCGCCACGCGCGCATCTCCGCGCATCAGTCCTTTCCACCGCTTGAGAAAGTGAGCCGATTCGATGTCCACCCAGGCATCGACAATGGGTGAAGACGAACGGCCATCGGGCAGAACGACAAGAAAGCGCTTCATGAACGACGCATCCATCAGACCAGGATGGGAGGAGGGCTTGCCTCCCGCTGGCGTGTCGTGCTGGAAGGGCTGCGCACTGCCAAAGTCACGCCACACACCGTTCTCCTTGATGAGGCGGCAGAGTGAGTTCGGCACGCGAGGGCCTGGGCTCATGAAATTCTCAAACTGGGGCAGCAGCGGGCCGAGTGGCAGCTTCAGCGTCGTGCCATCGACGGTCACGGTGAGCGTGCCATCGCCCTTGCGTGCCTGGGGTGGCGGGTAGCACACGATGCGGCTGACGTTGCTCGTCTTGATCTCGATGCTGTTTCCGCCCACGACCTTGGCGTCGAGGCGCGCGTCCTTCCAGCTCTCCTCGAGTCCGTGGAGATTCATCCAGAACATGCGGCCGTAGAGTGGCGTCTTTGTCTGGATGTGAACTTCGCTCGGGAAATTGTCACGGCCCTTCTCCACCGCCTTCTCGATCCATGCCTGCACTTCCTTCAAGGTGTCTGGATGATACTTGTGCGGCATGCCAGGGCCGATCAGATGCGGCACGGTGAGCCCCTCCTTCTTGAGGACCTCCATCATGTATTCAGCGGAGTCGCGCTGCGCGTCGAGCTCGCCGCTGTAGCTGATGAGCGGCACGTTGAGGAAATTCCGCGCGTAGTCAGGCACGTCATACACGCCCCAGAGCTTCTGCTCATACCAGTTCGGATACTTGTCAGGCGTGAGCTTCTGGTAGCGCTTCACATCGGCAAATCCAGCGCCAGTGTGCACGCAGGCCCATTGATCGGCGTAATGCGCGCCGAGATGCCACGCACCGGCTCCGCCCATGCTGAATCCCGCGAGCGCGACGCGGTTCCCATCCACATTGAAGCGCGCCTTTGCATCGTCGCGTGCTTCAAAGACATCAATCTCCCCTGCGCTCTTCCAACCGTTGCAGTAGCGGCCAAAGGGGTGGATCACGATGGTGCCCTTTGGCTGAAACTGACCCGGCTTCTTCGCCGTGAGCCTCGAGTAAACGAAGTGCAAGTCCGTGGCCGTGTCGCCGCGACCATGCAACCATATCCACATCGGCACCGGCTTCTTGCCTGCGCCGTAGTCGAGTCCCTCGGGAATCTCCACGCCATACGGCTGCGGGCTGTCGTCGATCTTGGAATAGAAGCCCAGAACCTTCTGCCCGCTGCCATTCATCCACGGCGTCTCGTTCTTCTTGAGCGACTCAATGCGCTTCTTCGCCTCGTCCAGCAGTGCCGTCGACTTCTTCACTCCATCCTCCGGCTTCTTGTCATACCGCTCATGAAACTCCAGCGCATAGCGCACCGCCTTGATGAAGATGTCGGCATCGGCGGCACGCTCGTGCTTCTTTACCGCCTGGAATGACTCGGCGACGGCAGCCAGCTCCTTCTCGATTGCAGCCTGCTGTTCGTCAGAAAGATCAGCCGTCGGCTTCGGCGGCAGACTGCCTTTGAAGGAGGCGGTGGCTCCAGTCGGAGAAAGCTGGGCGAAAGCGGCTGATGTGACGAAGGCGAGGATGAGGATGGAGCGCATGAGGGGGCGGAAAGGAACATTGAACGTTGAACATTTAACTATGAACATTGAATCAGCTTCGTCGAGTTCGGAGGCGATGTTCAGGCTCCGATCATTCAATGTTCAATGTTCTGAGTTCAATGTTGAATGTTCGCCGCTCACTTCATCGGCTCCATGAAGTACATCGCGTCCGTGATCGCCCGTGCCTGGGCCATGGGCATCCGCTTGAGCGCGTGCTCGGCACCCCAGGAATCGGAGAAGAGGATCTCGCTGGTCTTCATGTTGTAGCCGATGATCATGCGCATGTGGCCGCTGACGCCTTTCTGCGGAATCTCCGGCTCCGGCAGCAGACCGACCTGCACGCACCACATGACCGGAATGCCCTGATCAATGAGCGACTGCACACTGCGCTGAAACTTGCCGTAGCCCGCCTTGTCCTTCTCCGTCTTCACGGCCATGAGCGTCTCGCCATCCATGCTCTGGTAGATCTCGTCGATGTAGATCGTGCCCGAGTTTGCCAGCGTGATCTCCTTCTTGCCGCGCTTCTTTGCCTCACGGCTGTAGTCGTCCTCCACCATCTTCATCCACTTCTGGAAGTCCCACGGCTCGGCCACTCTCATGCGAAAGCGAAAACGGCTCTCCAGCTTGTTCAGCGCCTCATACATCTTGTCGGGGCTCGTGCCGCTGCGGCCGTCGGTGGCCGTGCCTGCGGCTTGGGCGATCTCGTGTTGATCGACCGTCAGGCCCATGTAGCGAAACATGCGCTCGGCCGTGGCCACGACGCAGTATCCCTTTGGCCCTTGGTCCACCATCGGCACGTTGGGGATGAGCACATCCCCATTGGCCTCCTTCTTCACGTTCGCGGCGAGGGACGCCTTGGCCACCAAGGCCGAGCCTGAAATTCCAGCGGCAGAGGCATTTGGCGCGCCACCACTTGCCCCGCCTTTCACATTGGCGACGCGGAGGCGGATGAACTCGGGCCTAAAGTCAATGCCGCGGCTCTTCACTTCCTTCTGAAAACTGTACTCCAGCAGATAGGCCGACGGCGGCTTCATCCACACATAGCCCACCGCATTCACCGCCGACTTGTCCGTCCGCGGCGTAGGCTGCGCACCGAGCTTCTGCGTCAGCGCATCGCGGATACCATTCGCCTTTTTCTCGAAGTCCTCCCGCCGCCCGAACTGCTCATCGCTGTCACCACGATTGAAAAGCGAGAGGCTCAAGCGCGCGAGATGATCTTCTTTGAACTCGACGATCGCCTCGCTCACCTTCATCTCGCCTTGGTAGATCGACAGCCCGCTGCCAAAGAACCGCGCACTCTCCTTCGACGGTGACAGCCACTCGAAACGCGCTTTTGCAAACTGCGATTCAAACTCTCCTGTGGTCATCTGCCAAGCCGTCTCAGGTGCCATCAATGCATCCAGCGGTCTCGGTGCCGCATCCGACTTGATCGTTTGCGCGTGGCTCTGCGCGGCTAGCGCGAGCGCGATGAATAAGAAAGTGGTGAAGGCTCTCATGGTCGGACGGGAATTGCCGCGATTATGCGAAAACCCCGCCACGATGTCCATACAAACCTTGTCTCCAGCACGCCCCTACTTGAGCGCCCTTCACTCTCATCGACCCGTATGCTACAGCTTTGCCAGCAGTCGCTCCATGATTTGCTGGGTGCGACCGATGAGGAGTTGTGGGTCGTCGAGGAGTCCTGCGGCGAGGAGTGCATTGTCGAGCATCTGCTCGGCCACGAGTCCGGCAGCTTCGGCGTCGGTCTCCCGAATGACGGCAAGGCGGCGGATGAGCGCGTGACGCGGATTCACCTCCAGGATGACTTTCGGAGCTTCGACTTCGTCCTTTTGCAGCGCGCGCATCATCTGACGCATCTGCGGATTCATCTCGCCCTCGGGCGTCAAGACGAGAGCGGGACTGTTCACAAGGCGCTTGCCCGCCTTTACGGACTCGACCCGGCCATCAAGGCGCTCCTTGAGCCAGCCGCAGAGCTTGTCGGCATCGTCAGCGCTGAGCGTTTCGCCTTCGGCTGCGGTCTCGTCACCGAGGTCCACTTTGTCGGAGTTCACGGCGACGAGAGTCTTGCCATCGAACTCGCGCAACGAGGAGACGACGTACTCGTCGATGGTCTCGAACAGGTAGAGAACCTCGATGCCTCGCGATTTGAACGCATCGACATACGGTCCGCTCTCGATGGCGGAGCGCGATGGCGCGACCTGGTAGTAAATCTCCTTCTGGTCTTCCTTCATGCGCGTGACGTAGGCGGCGAGGCCGATGGTCTCGCCCTTCTCGGTGAGCGATGACTCGAAGCGCAGCAGCTTGGCGATGGACTCGCGGTTCTCGTGGTCGGTGGCGACGCCTTCTTTGAGGAAGCGGCAGAACTTGGCGTAGAACTCGTTGTATTTCTTCGCGTCATCGGCGGCTTCCTTGTCGAGGAACTTGAGGAACCGACCGGTGACAACGGTGCCGAGTTTCCGCACGAGGGCGCTGTCCTGCATGGACTCGCGCGAGATGTTCAATGGCAAATCCTCGCTATCGATGACCCCGCGCACGAAGCGGAGCCACTCGGGCAGAAGCTTCGGCGGATGCGAGTCGATGAGCACCTTCTTGCAGTACAGCGCCACGCCGGGCTGCATCTGGCCCATGCCAAACATCTCCATGTTCTCGCTCGGCGCGAAGATGAGCGCGTTGATGACGAGCGGCGCGTCGGCTTGGAAGTGCAGCCGGTAGCTTGGCTCGTCGAACGCCTTGGCGGTGAACTTGTAGAACTGCGAGTATTGCTCGTCGGTGACTTGGTCTTTGCTCTTGAGCCACACGGCCTCGACGTTGTTCACGCGCTCGCCGTTGAGGGAGATCGGGAAGCCGACGAAGTTCGAATACTTCCCGAGGATCTGCCGGATGCGACCTGGCTTGGCAAACTCGACAGCGTCTTCCTTGAGGTGCAGGACGATGCGCGAGCCGCGTCGCTGGCCCTCGGCCTCATCAATGGTGTAGCTACCGGCTCCGTCACTGCTCCAGCAGAGATGCTCCTCTCCCTCGCGCCAGGAATGGGTGTAAACCTTCACCTGATCCGCGACCATGAAGGCGCTGTAAAAGCCCACGCCAAACTGACCGATGAGCTGCGCGTCGTTCTGCTTGCCCTGATTCTGCAGCGCCTTCACGAAGGCCTTTGAGCCAGAGTGCGCGATGGTGCCCAGGTTCTCGATCAGCTCTGCGCGCGTCAGGCCGATGCCATGATCCGCGATGGTCAAGGTGTTGGCGGTCTCATCGGTGGTGATGTTGATCTCAAGTTCGAGGCTTGCATCGAACACGCTCTTCTCGGTAAGCTGAGTGAGCCGCATCTTCTCCAGCGCGTCCGCGGCGTTCGACACCAGCTCGCGCACAAAGATCTCGCGATCGGTGTAAAGGGAGTGAATGACGATGTCGAGGACCTGCTTGACCTCGGCTTGGAATTCGTGGGTCGTGGGAGTGCTCATATGTTTTTTGGGGAATGGGGCGCGAAGAATAGCCGTCCATCCGTCTCTGTCAAAGCGGCGACGATGACGGAGAACGAACCTCATGCGCAGCCGCCACGTCCTGTGGTCAGCCACGACTGAGGCGCGATCAGATTGCGCTAAATTGCATCCGGCAGAGCGATCAACGCCGGGCGTTGAAGGCCGCAGACCTGGATGGGACCATCGGCGACTACTTTGCCGCGGCAGACGGAGTGATCGACACTTGAATATCGTCGAAGTAGATCGGCATCTCGGAGAATGGCGTGCCCCAGATAGCGCACTTGCCCTGCCCTTTCATCGCGGTGTCGGAGTGGAGCAGCGCCGGTTCCGTCGGCTCCACACCATCAGCAGGCCACGCTTTGCCGGAAATGCTCCACTCGGTGTCGCTGATCTTTTTCGCCGCAAGACGAAGCTTCATCCAGGTGTCAGTAGTCCAGGTGAACGGGGCGCTCTTGATGACTTGGTCGGCCTTGACGAGTTCGATCTGCTTCTTGCCGACGTTCACGATCAGACGGTAGCCATTCATGCCATGCACGCTGACACCAAAGCGCGGTGTGCTGCGGCCTTTCTTCGAGGCAAACACACGGGCTTCGATGGTCGATGTTCCCGTTGAAGAGTCACCAAGCTGCGCGGTGGCGTCGGTGATCGGCGTGGGGTCCACCATGATGGCCTTGTTCCCATCCTTGGCTGCGATCTTGATCGTCCCATCGACGACGAAGACTTCTTTCGGCACGTCGCCTTCAGCCCATGTGTCCGCGTTGAAGGAAAAAGACTTCACCTCATCTGCATGGGTCCATCCGCTAAGCAGCAGCAAACAAATTCCAAGTCGTTTCATAGTCAGGACAGAAAACGATTCACCCGTCGCGACCTACCCTCCAGTTACCGCACAGGCTCCTTGAGCAACGCGAGTGCTTCGAGCGCCGAGGCGTCCTCATGAACGATGGCCGCCAGGCTCCGGGCGATAGCGGGCGGGTTCTTGTGCTGCCACACATTGCGACCGATGGCGATGCCAGCGGCTCCTCCAGTCATGGCGTCCTCGACCATCTTGAGCAGACCCGCGTCGTCATTCATCGCCGCGCCGCCTAGCACGATGACGGGCACGAAACACTGGCCGACGATGCGCTTGAAATCCTCCGCCGTGCCATTCACCGGATACACAGTCTTGACCACGTCGGCACCGAGTTCCGCAGCGAGGCGCACGGCGAACTTCACGTTCTCCACCGTGTATTTGTCCGTCTGACCGAGACCATAGGGCAAAGCTTCGAGGATGACTGGAATGTCCGAGTCGAGACTCATCGTGATGAGATCGGCACAGTCCTGGAAGACCTCCTTCTCGTTTGCCGAACCGGGATAGATCATGTTCATCACCGCATTCGCCCCCACCATCTCCGCCTGATCAATGCCAA
>Ga0075163_10004471_pt1 | contig 18775 bp, 12 predicted proteins | sample JI1023141ADNA_FD_71478 | JGI IMG/M metagenome (GOLD analysis project Ga0075163, IMG submission 71478) | Wastewater effluent complex algal communities from Wisconsin, to seasonally profile nutrient transformation and Carbon sequestration -... | ecosystem: Engineered > WWTP > Effluent > Algae...
CCCATGGCGCCGCTGCCCAGGGGCCCCTCCAGCACAAACGCGCCCAGCTCCACGCCCACAAAGCGGTGCACGCGGGCGGTGTGGTCCTCGGGTTCCATGGGCGCAAATGTGCGCCCATATCGCGGCCAGGGGAAGCCTGTGGGCGCAGGGCCGCGGCGTTTCCGGGGCGCTCGTGTGCGCGCCCACATCGCCGTACGTGGCCATAAACTTTTTACATTACGGATATTTACGCGTCGTAGCGCGCCTGAAAGAGCGCGATGGCGCTGGTGTAGCCGTGCAGATAGGTGAGGCCCTGGACGGGCCCAATCTCCCCGTTGCAGAAGAAGCCCCCCACGGGCAGGGGGCCCAGCTCGGCCTGGATGGCGTCGAGGTCGTGGTTGGCGGTGCCGTAGAGGCCCCGACCGCGGCCCAGGCACGAGAACATGATCGCGCCTGCGGGGGGCCGGTCGAGGGTGGATCGCACGCGCTGGAGCAGCCGGTCGAGGTCGGCAGCAGAAGCCGCGGCGTCGCGGACATGGAACTGCACCACGCCGTGCGGCAGGAGGCGTGCCCCCACCACGAGGGCCCCCGAGCGGGGATCGAGGCCCACGAGGTTGCGAATCAGGAAGTCGCCGGGGGCGCATTGCTGGCGGTCGGGGAGCGGCAAGACCCCCACCTGCAGCGCTTGCCGGGCCAGGGCGCGATCGTGGGGTTCGAGGCCGTTGAGCACCCCCTGGAGGGCCGCCATGGCGGGCTGGCCATCCAGCGTATGCAGGATGTTGCGCTCGGCGCGGGTGACAAACAGGGGCGGGCCCACCGGCCGGCAGCCCTGTGCCACCACCGTCTCCACCCGCACGTTGCCCGACAAGATCACGCCGACGGTGCCCTCGCGATGCACCTTCTCGTCGAGCAAGAGGGCGTGCTCGAAGGGCCGCAGGCACCCGCTGATGAGGCCACCCACCACCTTGCCCTGCGGCAGCGCCTGGTCGAGGGCCGCCAACACCGCCTCCGAGTCCATGGTGAAGGGATCGGACATCACGATGGCGCTGGCCTCGGGATCGAGGCCCTGCAACGCGCCCAGGCCCGCCTGGGGCATGGTGGTGCTGGTGTAGTGGAAGGGCCGGACATGCACGCCGGGCAGGCTGGCCGCCATGAGCACCAGCCCCGCCTCCAGCTCCACCTCCTGGTCGCTGCCCACCACCCCACCGCCGGTGCAGCCCACGAGCCGAGCCTGGGGGAAGCGCGCCCGGACGCGGGTCCATAGGTCGATCAGCTGGGCATCAAAGTGCGGGGAGGCAAAGGCCAGCACCAGATCCACCGATCCAGCGCCCTCGAGATCGTGCGCCAGACCGGCGAGCGCGCCCTCGATGGCGGCGGCATCATCCGGCTCGGTGGCCAGTCGGGAAGCCCACTGCATGTGACCTCACTGCCCCGCGGGTGGGCGGGGCGCCTGGGTGACGCCCACGGGATTCCGGTCTACCCGTGACGCCCGCCGCATCTGGAGTTGCTCGGTCGCGCTGACGACAGGTTCGACCCCCACCCCGCGCGTGGCGACAGGATGCGCGAAGCCGCCCGATGGTGGCCACCATCCTGCGGTCTCGGGCATCATGCCGCGCCTGTTGCGTCATTGGCGTCAAAAAAGGAGAGGCCCGTGTCCACCCAAGCCACCAAGAGCCTGGACTCGTTTCCCAACCCGAAGCCCGAGCGGGACTACGAAATCCGCTTTGATTGCCCGGAGTTTACCTGCCTGTGCCCCAAGACGGGCCAGCCGGACTTCGCCACCATCCGCATTCGGTACGTGCCCGATGCCCGCTGTGTGGAGCTGAAGTCGCTCAAGCTCTACCTGTGGAGCTTCCGCGACGAGGGGCACTTCCATGAGGCCGTCACCAACCGGATCCTGGATGATCTGGTGGCGCTGACGCAGCCGCGGATGATGGAGGTGGAGGGGGACTTCCTGGTGCGCGGCGGTATCCGCACGGTGGTCATCGCGCGGCACACCGCCGACTGAGGGCGAATCGGGCGCGCAAACCGCCCGATTTTACTGCGGTTTTTCGACCGAAACCGGCGCTTCTGGGGGCACTGCCACCGGTGCACCTTCAGCCGTGGCCGGGGCGGCGGCCTCGGTCGGGGGGGCTTCCTCCTCCGGCGCTGGCGGCGGATCGAGGTGCTCGTAGGCCTTGAGCAGCGCCCGCCAGCGCCCACCCAGGTACACAAAGCCGTTGAGCCGCACCCCCAACGCCTCGCCGGGCTTCTGGAGCCGCACGGTGTAGAGGCGGTGCTTGACGCGCATGGCGTCCAGCAGGGCCTGATCGCCTCGGGTGGTGGCCGCCGGCCAGGCCGGACCCACGCCCTCCACCTTCACCTCGGTGCGGCCATTCTCCAGGACCTCCCGCAGGAGGACCGCCCCCACCTCGGCGCGCGCCTGGGCCGCCACCACATCGCGGTAGGCCGGCCAGACCCGCGCGGTCACCTCGGGGGTGAAGAGCTCCGCAAAGTGCGGTTCTTCCAGGAAAAAACCCTCGATGAAGGCGGTGGCCTCGGCGGGATCGCGGTTGGCCTGGAGGCGCGCCACCATGCCCTCAAAGAGCTGGATGAGAGCAGTGGCCGAGTCGGGCCCGTCCACGGCGCCCGGGTCGGCGGCGGGATTGCGGTCGCAAGCGGGCAGGAGGGCGAGCATCAGAGCGAGCAGAAAGCGCATGGCGCCATGATGGCCGAGGCGACCCGCGCTCACAAGCGGAGGCCGACGACGGTGCCGGAGGCAGGGTTGCGAAGCGGGGGTGTGAACGGCCGCTCAGTGGATGGCGACGTCGTCCTGATCGAGGATCCACGCGTCGAGCGTGCGGAAGTAGAGGTAGACCAGCACATCCACCGTGTCGCTGGGCAAGACGTCCAGGTAGGCACGCTTGTCTTCCAGCGTCTCAAAGCGCTGGAGGTAGCGGAGGGCCTGGTGGGCGTCGAGCAGCGCGGGCTGGCTCAGCAGGCCGCTGCGCAGGCGTGAAAAGGCGCGGCGGATGGTTTGGGCGTCAAACAATGGGTGGATGCCATAGGCCGCGCTCTGCATGTGCGAGGGCGGTACCGGCTGCGGCACCTGGCTGGTGTTGGCGTCCATGGTTCTCCCCCTCAAGGTCGCGAAGCCGAGCGTAGCGGCGGCCACCGGGGGCATCAAACTGATGCGGTGGTCGAACGCGCTGCGGCCCGCATGCCGTCGGCCAGCCAGGCTTCCACGGGGTAGATCCCCGGGGCTTGCCCAGCCAACCAGGCCGCGGCCCGCAGGGCACCGTGAGCAAAAACACTGCGATCGGTGGCGCGGTGCGTGAGCTCGATGCGCTCGGCTGGTCCCAGCAAGAAGACGGTGTGCTCGCCCACCACGTCGCCGCCCCGGGCCGCGGCGAGGCCCACCTCACCGTCGCCCCGGACACCCACCCCATCGCGCAGGGCGCGGGCCGCGGGCCAGGGCAGGCCCGCCCCGTCGGCAGCGGCGGCGGCGAGGCGCAGGGCGGTGCCGCTGGGGGCGTCGGCCTTGTGGCGGTGGTGGAGCTCAAAGACTTCGATGTCGAAGGCCGGCCCGAGTGCGGCGGCCGCCTGCCGGACCAGCTCGGCGAGCACCGCCACCCCGACGCTGAAGTTGGCCGCTGCCAGCACCGGCGCCCGCTCGGCCTGGGCCGCCACCTGCTGGGCCTGGGCCGGCGTGCGCCCGGTCACCCCGGTGACGAGCGCGGCGTCGCCCAGGCGGCCCACCAGGTCAGCCGTGGCGCCCGCAACCGAGAAGTCGATGACCACCGCACAGTCGTGGAAGTCCCCCGGCTCGCCGCGGCCGAGGGCGCGCACCAGGGTGAGCTGGGGGTGGGCGGCTACGGTGGCCTGCACCAGTTGGCCCATCCGTCCGCGGGCTCCGAAGAGGCCCAAGCGCACCGGAAAACCCACAGAGTTTCGGGCACTTGCGGCCGACGCGCCGGACAGGCTCATGAGGCCAGCAGGCCCTGGGCCACGGCCACCGCGCGCAAGCGAGCGGTGGTCTCCGGGGTGGGCACGACGAGGGGCAGGCGCAGCTCGGGGGACAGCTCGAGATCGGTCCAGGCCATCAGGCGCTTGAGGGGCCCGGGGTTGGTCTCGAAGAAGAGCGCCTTGAAGAGCGGCAACAGCGCCATGTGCGCCTTGCGAGCCCCCACCTGGTCGCCCGCCGCGTGCAGGCGCCACAGGTCCACCATGCGCTCGGGCACCAGGTTGCTGGCCACCGACACCACCCCGTGGCCACCCAGGGCCCACAGCGGGAAGGCGGTGGTGTCGTCGCCCGACAGGATGTCCAGGCGCCCCTCGGTGACCGCCAGCACTTCGGCGCCGTACACCATGTCGGCGGTGGCCTCTTTGAGGGCCACGATGCCCGGCACATCGGCCAGGCGCGCCACCGTGTCGACGCTGAAGCTCACGCCGGTGCGGCTGGGCACGTTGTACAGCATGACCGGGAGGCCACCCTGCTCCGCCACGGTCCGGCTGTGGTGGTAGAGACCCTCTTGGGTGGGCTTGTTGTAGTAGGGCGTGATGACGAGGGCGCCATCGGCCCCCAGCTTCTGGGCGGCCTGGGTCAGGCGCACGGTCTGGGCGGTGTCGTTGGTGCCCACCCCTGCGATGATGACGCAGCGCCCGGCGGCCGCCTCGATGGTGGCCTCCACCACCTCCAGGCGCTCGGTGTCGGTGAGGGTGGTGCCCTCGCCGGTGGTGCCGCAGGGCACGAGCCCGTGGATGCCGGCCGCCACCTGCCGCTCCACCATGCGCTTCAGGCCTGCGCGATCGAGCTTGCCATCCCGAAAGGGCGTAATCAGAGCGGTGTAGACGCCTTGAAACATTGGTCCACCTCGTCGAAACTCACGCGCTTCAAGCGCCCGTGAGGTCTGCAAAAGTGGCCGACTTATACACCGGGTGAAGGGCGGTGAACCAGCCTACGCAAGAATGCGTTGACAGCCCTCGCGGGCTCCTCTAGCGTCCCGTCCCGTTCGTCATCCACCCCATCAAGGATTGCGGATGTTCCCAATCGTGATTGCCCTGAGCCTCTCCGCCCTCGCCGCCGTCGGTCTTGCCGCTGGCGCGTGCCACCTCATCCTCGGCGTCATGCCCCGCAAGGATCGGTAAGCTCCGCCCCCCACCGCCCGGCCGGCGGCCAGCGTGCTGGGTCCGCCTGAGGCTGACAAAAGTTCGGGGTTTGAGTCCAAGGCTGCGGTCTTCCTCACGTATTCGGCCACCTGCGGCCGCGTGCGCTGACACCGCTTCGGCGGAAAACAAGCGCGGGTGACGCGCGATCGCTATACTGCTCGGCCAACAACGACCGAGGAGCGCGCGCCGCGCCATGACATCTGAAGCCTTTGTCCGTGCCCTGCCCAAGACCGACCTCCACGTCCACCTGGACGGGTCGATCCGCATGACCACGCTGATCGATCTCGCCCGCGAGTACCACGTCAAGCTGCCCAGCTACACCGAGTCCGGCCTGCGCGAGTTGGTGTTCAAGGACCGCTACGCCGACCTGGCGGAGTACCTGACGGGGTTCTTCTATACGGGCGCCGTCATGCAGAGTGAGGTATCGCTGGAGCGCTGCGGCTATGAGCTCGCTCAGGACAACCAGGCCGAGGGCGTGCGCTACCTGGAGGTACGCTTCGCGCCGCAGCTCCACGTCCACGAGCACCTCAACGCCGTCACGGTGCTGCGCGCGGTCAACCGCGGCCTGCGCAAGGCCCGCGACGAGTTCAATCGCCGGCTCGAGGTGCAAACCGGCGCCGAGCCCCGCTTCGAGTACGGCATCATCGTCTGCGCCATGCGGATGTTCCAGGAGGGGTTCTCCGAGTACTACAAGAACCTCATCCGCGCCCACCGCTACACCCCGCCCAAGGCCATCTACGCCATGGCCTCCATCGAGCTGGCCCGCGCCGCCCTCATCGCCCGCGATGAGTTTGGGCTGCCGGTGGTGGGCTTCGATCTGGCGGGCGAGGAGTCGGGCTACCCCGCGGTGGACCACGCCGACGCCTTCCGCATGGCCCACCGGGCCTTCATGAAGAAGACCGTGCACGCGGGCGAGGCCTACGGCCCCGAGTCGATCTTCCAGGCCATCACCGAGCTGCACGCCGATCGCATCGGCCACGGCATGTATCTGCTTGATCCGCAAGCGATTCGCGACCCGTCCATCGTGGATCGCGAGGAGTATGTGGAGCGGCTGTCGCAGTACATCGCCGACCGCCGCATCACGCTGGAGGTGTGCCTCACCAGCAACCTGCAGACCAACCCGGGCATGGAGAGCCTCGAACAGCACAGCTTCAAGCTGCTGCGCCAGGCGCGCCTCTCCACCACCATCTGCACCGACAACCGGACGGTGAGCAACACCACCGTCACCCGCGAGCTGATGCTGGCCTCCAAGTACCTGGGCCTCGATGCCCACGACCTGAAGTCCATCATCGTGTACGGGTTCAAGCGCAGCTTCTGGCCGGGGACCTACCTGGAGAAGCGGGCCTACGTCCGCCAGGTCATCGACTACTACGAGAAGCTCGAGAAGGAGCACTACCGCGCCCAGGGCCAAGAGCCACCCGCCGCGCTCGGGGACGACTGAGCGGCCACCCCGCCTTGAAACCCACCGATTTAATTCACCTTTTTGGCCGGGCCAGCCTGCTGGTGCTGGGGCTCCTGGCCGCCTGCACCCCCACCGAGGCCACCCTCCCCGGCCAGGATGCGGTGGTCGACGCCTCCTTCGCTGATCTCGCCGGGCTCGCCGACGGCACCGTCGTGCGCCTGGACGCCCGCCCCGGCCTGGCCGACGCGGCGCGGCTGAACGACGCGGGTCAGGTGTGCCGGACGGGCAGCACCACCGGCGTCGTGTGCACCCCCAGCGGCACCCTGGTGCCCGGCGCCGAGATCGTCGCCGTGAGCCGCGATTGCGACGGGCGCCGGCTGGAGGTGGCCACCCGCGCCGATGAGTCCGGGCACTTTCGCGTGGAGGGGCTGAGTCCGGGGCCCGCCGAGCTCACCATCCGGGCGGGCAGCTTCGTGGGGGTCTTCTCGGTGGAGATCATCGCCGGGGTGAACGTGCCCGCGAGCGGTGGCCTGAGCGACAAGATCTGCCTCGCCTCCCGGGCCGCGCACCTGGCGGTGTTCACCGGCGACTACGACCGCATCCAGAACACCCTCGACGGGCTGGGCTTCGAGTACGATCTGGTGTGCGGCGACGGGGACAACAGCCGCAGCGGCCGCGCGCTGCTGGACGATCCCGACCGCCTCGCCGGCTATGACATCCTGTTCTTCAACTGCGCGAGTGGCATCGACTTTCGGGCCACCAACCCCGAGGTCCGCCGCGCGGTGGAGCACTTGCGGGCCTTCGTGGCCGGCGGTGGCTCGGTCTACATCAGCGATCTGGCCGCCGACATCATCGAGCAGACGTGGCCCGAAGTGATGGGGTTTGGGCTGCGCGGGCGCGCGCCCACCGAGGCGGCGGCCTGCTGTGTGTGCACCGACTGCGCCCCGGCCTGCGTGAGCGAGCCGCGGCCGCCGCGGGGCTGTCCGGGGTGTTGCCCCGAGCCCGACACCGAGCCCATGGACTGCCCGCGGGGTGGTGGTGTGGGTGGCTCGGCGCAGGCGGGCACCGTGCCGGCGCACATCGTGGCGCCGTACCTGGCGGATGCGGTGGGCAGCGATGCGGTGGAGATCGTCTTCAACCTGGGGGGCTGGGTGCCCATCCTGAGCTGGGCCCCCTCGGTGGAGGTGCTGGTGGAGGATGAGCGCGGCCAGCCGCTGATGGCGGTGTTTCAGCCCGAACCCGGCGGCGGCCGCGTGGCCTACACCAGCTTCCACCACCACCCGCAGATCACCGGGCCGCTCCAACGGCTGTTGGCCGCCCTGGTGTTGCGCCTGTAGCGGGCGGCGGCCAAAACGCTCGAGCCTGGGCTGACCACATCCGAAGGAAGCCCCGGAATCAATTCGGTTTTTTGGAATCTGCCCGCAATTTAGGCGGTGCGCGCCCACCTTGAAAGCAACGCAACACCATCGTGCTGGCGTGCCGCCGGGGATTGAGGCGATAATCTGCCATCCGCCATCCGCCATCCGGGAGGTCGTCAGGTGACCCGAGTCTTCAAGACGATGATGCTCTTTGCCGTCGGCTACGCCCTCACCGGCTGCGGCGGCGAGCCTGAGGTCCGGAAGACCCCCAAGGTGGAGCGCCCGTTTGTCTGCCCGCCGGCCGGCCAGCACATCGATCCCGCCAGCCTCGAGCCCACGATGATGCCCCAGATCTGGCGCGTGTTGAACGATGACAACCAGCGCACCTGCTGGCGCGCCGCGGTCATGGCGATGGGCTATGTGGGCAGCGATGACGCATTCATCCGCCTCAATACCTTCATCGAGAGTCGAGCGGGCCAGCTGGCGTTGGCGGAAGACCTCAACCTGCTCCAGCAGGCCTTTTTGTCCATGGGGGCGCTCGCCCAGGGCAGCGGCGGTGGCAAGAGCGCCGACCTGGCGCTGGACTACCTGATTTTGGGGACCGATCCGGCCAACTGGGAGAAGCGCGCAGCGGACTGGCGCGTGGACGCCGTGATGCAGCGCGAGCTCATCCGCACGCTGACGTTGTCGGCCGTGCAGGCGCTGGGGCAGCTCAACTCCGAGAAGGCGCACCAGCACCTGCTGCAGATGGCCCTCGACTCCGCCGATCGCCGCTCGCTGCGCTTCAAGTATCAGGAGAGCGGCACCGCGGCGGATGTGGTGGTCTATCTCATCAACATGCATGTGATTCCGCCCGGCCGGGTGGCCTTTGCCACCACCGAAGTGCAGCAGAGCATCAAGACCATGGATGAACCCGACCTGCGCAAGCTGGTGGATCGGGTGCACCGCGATGCGGAGGAGACCTTCAAGCTGGAGCGCGCCTGGCTGGCCGCCCGCCAGGGGGAAGAGCTCTTCCTGCGCGCCCTGCGCAAGGCCGATGCGGTGGCCGATGCCCGCCTCTCGGGTCTGCACGGTCAGCTGGAGAGCCTCCAGCACCTGCTCGACCGCCCCGAGGACCAGGAGGCCATCGAGCGGGTGCAGAAGGTCGTCTTCCCCGAAGGCCCGCTCGCCCTCATCAATGCCGAGGTGCCCGATCAGGTGCGCCGTGCGCTGGCCGCGCTGGCGGTGCTCGATGAGCGCTTCCACGACGACCTCGTTCGGCTGCGCCTGCTCGATCACGTCCGCACCACCCGCGAGGCCCACGAGGAGCTGGATCGCGCTCAGAAGATGGGCACTTCGGGTAAGGGCTACGAGGCGGTGATCGCCAAGCGCTCCGAGTTGCAGACCTCGCTGCGGGTGCTGGTGGCGTCGGTGGTGGCCCACTTCCCCGGCTGGCGGCCCGGCGATCGCGAGCGGCAGCACGCCGTGTTGGCCCCCATCCTGGAGCAGGATGACCAGGTGGGCAGCTACCTGCGGCGCCTCGTGCCGGTGCGCGACATCGATCCCGTGACGGGCTCCGAGCTGGCGCCGCTGGTGGACGAGGGCGGCTTGTCGGGCGCCACGAACCGCAGTCGGGGCCCCCGCCCGCCCGACCCCAAGGATCCCCCGCGGGGCGACGATCGCTTCGATGACGAGCGCAGGCCAGCCGACGACGGCGAGGGGGAGCGCGCCCCCGACGAGCAGCGCTCGCCCGACGAAGACCAGCCGGCCGACGAAAATTCTTACTGATTTCGAACCCTTATCGAACACGGACGCTGAGCTGTTTGCCTCATCCAGGCGCCGTCGCCTCCGGCTGTGGCACAATGGCCCCGCCCACCCCTGGAGGTGATCGATGTCCGGCACGTCCCTTTCGCGCAGCGTCTTCGCTCTGCTCTTGATCGCACTCACCCCGTCCGGGTGTGACGACGGCGGCTCCTCCAAGGGGCACCGCGCGCGGATCAATGAGCCGTGTGTCTCCCAGAGCGAATGCGCCGAGGGGGTGTGCGCCGTGCCGGCCGGCGGCGAGGGCACCTGCAAGCAGCCCTGCGAGCAGGCCGGCGCCACCTGCTCCGATGGCACGGTGTGCTATGCCAGCCTCACGCTGGAAAACACCCCCATCAACGTCTGCTCCACCTTCGGCTGTACCGATCGGGACTGCGGCGCCAATTCCACCTGTGATGTCGCGACGTTGCGGTGCATCTGCACCGACGGCTTCCGCGATACGGGTGAGGGGCGGTGCCGCGTGTGCAACCCCGAAAATGTCCGGGAAGATTGCGAGTGGCCCGACCCCGACCTGCCCTGCGCCTGTGTCGATCTGCGGGGGCGTGATCTGTCCTCCTCTGATCTGGCCGGCGAGGATCTCACCGGGGCGCAGTACGACAGCAACACCACCTTCCCTGAGGGCTTCGATGGCACCCTGCAGGGCATGGTGGGGCCAGGCACCCAGCTGCCCGGCGCCGATCTGGCAGGGGCCGACCTGCGCGGCGCCGACCTGCGGGGCGCCAACCTGGAGGGCGCCGATCTCTCGGGCGCCGATCTGCGGGAAGCCAATCTGTCGGGCGCCAACCTGCACAACGCCAACCTGCGCCGGGCCAACCTGGCGGGGGCCAACCTGGCCGACGCCGATCTCTCGGGCGCCGATCTCTCGGGCGCCAACCTGGAGGGCACCAACCTCGAGGGCGCCAACCTGGACGGTGCCAACCTGGAGGGCACCGACGTCAGCGAGGTGGAAGGCGAGCTGCCGCCCTGGGTGGAGGCCTCCAAGGACAGCCGCGGGCGGGTGAGCTCGGCGGTGCTGGCCGAGAAGGTCAAGAACGGCGAGTTCACCGATCTGGCGGGCGCCGGCCTGCCCGGCGCCGATCTGCGCGGCACCGACCTGGCCGGAAAAGACATGCAAAACGCCAACTTGTCGGGCGCCGACCTCAATGGGTCCAACGTCGCCGGGGCCAACATGGCCGGCGCCAACCTCAGCGAGGCCGACCTGACCGGGGTGAAGGGCTACGACGCCGAGTCCGACCAGGGGCTGAACCTGGCGGGCGCGCGGCTGCGGGGCACCAACCTGACGGGCGCCGATTTGCGCGAGGCTGATCTGACCGGCGCCGATCTGACGCTGGCCTGGGCCTCCGACAGCCTCTGCGGCGACACCCGCGGCGGGTGCAACCGCTTCGAGCACCCCTGCGTGTCGGGCGCCGCCTGCGTGGTGGGTGCCCCGCCGCCCCAGCTCCTGCTCACCGGCGGCATCCTGGCCACCGCCATCGTGCGCAACGCCTCGTTTGCGGGCGCGGAGATGTCCGCCGCCGACTTCACCGGGGCCGACTTCACCGAGGCGGATCTCAACGCCGCCCACCTGGTGGGCACTGTCGCCGACGGCACCACGATCTTCGTCAACACGCGCCTGGTGGGCACCCTGCTGGAGGCGGCCAACATGCCCGCCGTGGACCTGCGGCGCGCGATCATTCAGGCCTCCACCCGCTTCCCCGAGGCCAACCTGGCCGGGGCGTTGTTCACCGCGCAAAACCTGCAGCAGGTGGACTTTTTCCGCGCCGACTTGAGCGGGGCGGACCTGCAGCGCGCCAACCTGCGCGGGGCGATCTTGGAGGGGGCCAACCTCAACGGCGCCCTGCTGCAGACCGCCTTCCTGGGCTGCTGCACCGATCCCACGCGGTGCGCTCAGGGACGCTTCGCCCCCAACGGCTGCATACCCGCCGTCACCCGCGGCATCGACCTCACCAACGCCGTGCTGACCGGTGAGCGCAACGCCCAGACCGACATGGCCGAGCTGGATCTGCGCGGGGTGGCGATGTCGGGCGCCCGCATGACCCTGGGCATCTACCAGCACACCGACCTGCGGGGCGCACGCCTCAACGACGCCAACATGCAGGGGCTGGATCTGCGCGACGCCTTCATGTCGGGGGCACTGCTGGCCAATGTGCAGTTCCAGAATGCGCGGCTCGACGCCGTGGAGCTGCGTGGCTCCGATCTCTCCGGCGCCAAGCTGGACAATGCCAGCCTGGTGCTGACGCGCCTCGATGGCGCCAACCTGTCCCGCAGCCAGATCGTCGACGCCGTGCTCGACGGCGTGGTGATGGCCGGCGCCAACCTGAGCGCCTCCACCATCAGCGGTCGCTTCGGCACCGCCCAGCGGCCGGCCGATCTCTCGGAGGCCAACTTCAGCCAGGCCCTGCTGCGCAGCGTGGATCTGCGCAACGCCGACTATTGCCGCGCGAGCTTCCAAGACGCCCGCCTGGTGGAGACCACCATCAACCCGGCCATGGCCTGGCTGGCCACCGGCCTCGGCGGCGATGGGGCGTGGCGGCAGGCCACCCTCCTGGAGGCACTGCAGGGACCGCGCGCCCCGGATAATCTCTATTGTGTTCGCCTGGTTGAGGCCGATCTCTCCGGCGCCCAGCTCGCCGACCGCCTCAACCTGCAGCGCGCTCACCTGGAGAAGGTGACGGCCGAGGTGAAGGAGGGTGTGCCCACGCGGATGAACGCCGTGGATCTCACCGGGGCCGTGCTGCTCGAGTCGAGCTTCCGCGGGGCCCAGATGGCGGGCGCGCTGCTGGTGCGCACCACCGCCACGCGCGTCACCTTCGATGCCGCCAACCTCGCCCGCGCGGTCTTTGACGATGCCCGCCTCGACACCACCACCCTGGTGGGCACGGTGCTCGACGAGGCGCGCATGAACGCCCTGCCGCTGGCGGGCGCCGACCTGTCGGGCGCGCGCATCAACGGCACCTACCTGGAGCGGGCCATCCTCAACGGAGCCAAGCTCACCGGCGCGGTGGGCAATGGTGCCCACATGGCCCGCGTTGAGGGGCGTGGTGTGGATCTGGTGTCGGCGGCGTTGGGCGGCGCGGATCTCACCGATGCCCAGCTCGACAACGCCAAGATGGCCCAGATCAACCTGACCGATGCCGTGGCGGTGGGCGCCAGCATGGTGGGCGCCCAGCTCAACCGCGCCTCGCTGGTGCGCACCAACCTGTCCTCAGCGGCGCTCACCGGCGCCAACCTGGAGGACGCCTCCCTGGAGCGCACCCTCCTGCGCAACACCCTCCTGTCGGGCGCCACGCTGAAGAACTCCACGGGTCGGCCGGCGGACTTCCGCGGCATCAACCTGGAGGGCACCAACCTGTGCGGTGTGCGCTGGGGCGAGTTTGACGATCGAGCCAACTGGAATGGCGCCACCCTGAGTGCGGCCACCATCTGCCCGCCCAAGGACGACATTGGCGACTGCCCCATCACGGCCGCCACCGCCGGCACCGGCATGCTGCTGAGCTGCCGCCTCTTCGGCAACCCGCCCCTGGGCCCCGATGCCAACCTGCGCGGGGTGAACCTCGCCGGCCGTGACCTGTCGGCGGAGGACCTCTCCCGCGCCGACTTCACCGGGGCCAACCTCACCGGCACCATCATCGGCCGCGCGCCGGGCGCCAACTTCACCGAGGCCAACCTGACCCGGGCGCAGGTGCGGCCTGGCACGGATCTTTCCGGCGCGATCTTTGTGGAGGCCATCCTCACCGAGGCCAACTTCGCCGGCGCGGTGCTGGCGGGCGCGAGCTTCCGCGAGGCCGATCTGCGCGGCGCCAACTTCGACGGCGCCGATCTGCGCAACGCCGACTTCACCGCCGCCATCGCCACCGGCGTCTCGATGATCGCCACCCGCTTGCAGGGGGCCATCTTTGTGGGCGCCGAGCTCTCCAGCGCCGTGCTGCGCGATGCCGTCGCTTCGCGGGCCACGTTCAACCAGGCCGTGTTGGCCAACGCGGATCTGGGCGCCGCCACCTTCGACCTCGCCCGCGCCGCCGGCGTGAACTTCACGGCTGCTCGGCTGGTGGGTACGGTCTTCACACAAGCCGACCTGAGCGGCTCCGTGCTCGCAGGCGCCAGTCTGCATGGGGTGGTCTTCAACCAGACCAACCTCAGCGGCGTGAGCTTCCTGGATGCTCTGGGGAGCCCGGGCAGCGTTCTTGGATCCAACTTCTCCGGGGCCAGCCTCTGCGGTGTGCGCTGGGGCACCTTCAACCCGCCTGAGCTGTGGGAGGGTGTCATCATCACACCCGACACGGTCTGTCCGCCCAAGGACGCCAACGGCGATTGCCTGGTGACCGCCGAGCAGCTCACCAACTGCCAGCTCTTCGGCCCCGACCGGGCCATCGGCCCCGGCGCCGATCTGACCGGGGCCGATCTGCGCGGCGCCGACCTGCGCGGCCAGGATCTGACCGGGGCCAACCTCACCGGGGCCAACCTCACCGGGGCCAACCTCACCGGGACCAACCTCACCGGGGCCAACTTCGCCGGCGCCAACCTCACCAACGTCAACCTGACCGATGCGGTGCTCGACCACGCCAACTTCGAGGGCGCCAACTTGTCGCGCGTCCAGGGCAACCTGCCCGGGTGGGTGCGGGCCGGCATGAGCGTCGAAGGCATCTATACCCAGGCCCGCCTCATCGCGATCATCCGCGGCACCGCCAACTTCGACGCCTCGGGGGCCCTGCTGAGCGGCGCCAACCTGGACGGCGCCGATTTGCGGGGACGCATCTTCCGCAACACCCTCTTCCGCGCCGCCTCGCTCAAGCAGACCCGCCTGGGCGGCGCCGACGTGACCGACGCCGACTTCACCGACGCCGATCTGAGCCGGGCCACGCTCAACGATCCCAACACGGGCTCGGTGGCCGTCGCGACGCGGGTGAAGATGGTGCGCGCCAACCTCACCGATACCCGCCTGCGCGACGTGAGCATGCTGGGTGCCAACCTCACCGATGCCTTCGGGGGCACCGGCTTCTGCTCCGATGGCGCCGGCTGCGACACCAACCACCGCTGCGCTCGCGGCTTCTGCGTCGATCCGGACATCCGCCCGGTCACCACCATCGCCGGCGCCAACCTGGAGGGGGCCACCCTCGACGGCCTCTCGCTGCCCGCCTGCGAAGCCACCGGCGTGCGCCTCGTGCGGGCTCAGGCCGCTCGTGTGGATTTCAGTGGCGCCAACCTCGCCAACGCCAACTTTGGCGAGGCCAACCTGCCCTTGAGCACCCTGCGGGGGGCCACACTGCGCCAGGCCAACTTCCAGGATGCCCGCCTCAATGGCGCCCTGGTGGGCTGCTGCCGCGACGACATCTTGTGCCGCGCCACCCTGGCGGCGGTCACCTGCCAGCCCGCTGTGGTGGCCCAGGCGACATTTACGGGCGCAGATTTCTCTTTTGTTTCGCGGTCTTCCGACCTCACCGGCGTGGACCTGCGGGATCTGGGTCTGGCGGGCGTGGGCTTCGATCGCGCGCTGCTGGGCGCGGCGGATCTGCGGGGCGCCAACCTCACGGCCGCGCGCCTGACGGGCGGCGTGGACCTGCGCACCGCCCGCCTGGATGGCGCCAACTTCTCGGGCGCCGACCTCACCTCTGCCGTGTTGGCCGGCATCCTGCTCAACCAGGGCCGCTTCCAAGGCGCGCGGCTGGCGGGTGCCGATTTGCGCCGCGCCATCTTGCAGCAATCCGACTTCCGTGGGGCCCGGCTGGGCTCGGTGGAGGTGGCGGGCGACGGCCGCCTGGACGGGGCCGACATGACCGGATCGGACCTGTCGGGCGCCACCCTCGTGGGCCGCGCATCGCCGCTGGATACGCCCCTCCTGCTGCGCAACGCCAACCTGCAGGGCGCCCGCTTCGATCAGGCGGAGCTGGCCGGGGTGAACTACTGCCAGGCCAACTTCGAGGGCGCCATCATGGGGGCCGCCAGCACCAACCGCGACATGCCCTTCCCCCGCTTCGCCCTCGACGGCCAGGGCGTCTTCCGGCAGGCCACGCTGGTCAACACGCTGCGCACCGCCCCGCCCGTGAACATGGCGTGTGTGCGCCTGGTGGACGTGGACCTGCGCGGTGCCAACCTCGAGCCCACCGACGACATGAGCGAGGCGCTGTTGGTGCGAGTGAACTTCTCCATCGGGGCCCGCGCGACCACGCTGGGCAACGTGGATCTGTCGGGCGCCACCCTCACCGACGTGAACTTCACCGGCGCGGGCCTGCGCGGCTCCATCTTCGCCGGCGCCCTCCTGACCAACGTCACCTTCGCCGAGGCGGATCTGCGCGACGCCCGCCTGCAGGGCATCAGCCAGCCCGACACCGACTTCACCTCGGCGCGGCTGGAGCGCGCCAACCTGCTGGATGCCCGGCTGCCGGGCGCCCAGATGCAGAACGCCCGCCTGGAGGCGGCCAACCTCACGCGGGCCGTGCTGGATCGCGCGAATCTGACCGCCGTGGACCTGCGCGACGCCATTCTGGATGAGGCGGTGCTCACCCGCGCCATCCTGGCCGACGCTCAGCTTGAGCCGCGGCTGGGCCAGGGCACCCGCCTCAACCTGACCGACCTGAGCGGCGCCGATATGTCGCGCGCCAACCTCACCTCGGCCATCCTCACGGGCGCCCGCCTGGTGGGCACCAACCTGAGCCGCGCCAGCCTCATCCGGGCCAACCTGGATGCGGCCGACGCCCCCGGCATCACCCTCGACAATGCCTCGATGGTGGAGGCCAACCTGCGCCGCGCCAACCTGTCCGGTGGTCGCCTGCGGGGTGCATCGCTGCACCAATCCATCCTCAACGCCACCAACTTCACCCGCGCAGACCTCACCGACGCGCTGGGCCTGCCCGCCCAGTTCGAGGCGGTGAACTTCACCGGCGCCAACCTGTGCGGCAGCGGCTTCGAGACGCTCACCAACACCCTCACCGCCGCCGAGGCCACCCTCTCGGTGGACACCATTTGCCCCCACCGCGAGGCCGATGGCCGCTGCATCACCAACGCCGGCGCCGCCCTCAACTGCCGCCTTTTTGAAGGGCCCCCCGAGCCGCCGCCGCCGCCCGCCCGGGCCATCGCCGCCGCCGGTGGCACCCTCCAGATGGCCGGTGATCTGGTCATGGGCGATCCCACCTGGTCGCGCCCCAACGCCGACTGCTCGGTGCGCGGCGGCACCCAGGTTTACGAGGCCTTCCGCATCGTCAACAACACCGGCGCCGCCCAGCGCCTCACGGTGACGGCCACCTGGGCCGCCGACGGCTTCCTGTTCATGTACCGCGATCCCTTCACGCCCCTGGACGTGGCGGGCTGTGTGGTGGGCAACGACGACTTCAACGGCATCCTGGCCAGCCGCCTGAGCAACGTGGCCATCGCCGCCGGCCAGGTGTTGGTGGTGGTGGCCAGCACGCTCAACAACAACGCCGACATCGGTGGCTTCACCATCGCTGTGCAGACCCAGGGGGCCGACCTGCCGGGCGAGGCGGGTGTGCTGTGTGCCGATGGCCTCGACAACGACAACGACACCAACGTGGACTGCGCCGACGTCGGCTGCGCGGCTGCCCCCAACTGCCTCGTCCCTTGAGCGCGGGTACCTCCAAGGCTGCCGCGGTGGCCCCTCGCAAAAATCCAATCAGATCAATACCTTGGATGCACTCTATCCTCAAAGGTCGGCCCCCCACGTCGGCCCCCGGGTCGCAGTAGGATCCAGCCGTGCCCGCCCGCCCCACCTCGCCGTCTGCCTCGGGTTCCACCCGCCGACTCCTGATCGCGCTCGCCCTCCCTGCGCTGGTTTTGGTGGGGTGTGCCCTCGCCCTGCCTGACAGCCGCCCCGCCGCCTGGGCCCTGCTCGGCAAGGGCGCGGTGGTGGCAGCGGTGTTGGTGGGCTTGCAGCTCTGTGGCCGCCGCGGGTGGTTGCCCCGCGCCCTCACCCGCCGCCTGACCTCGTTGGTGGTGGTCCTCATCGGCGCCAGCACGTTGGTTTTTGGCGCCCTCCGCCTGGCCCCCGGGGATCCGGTGGACGCCATCCTGGGTGATCAGGCCTCCGCCGAGGCCCGCGCGGTGCTCGCCCACGCCCTCTGCCTCGATCGCCCGCTCCTGGTGCAATACAACGACTGTTTTTGGGACAGCGTGCTCGATGGCTCCCTCGGCCAGACCTTCGACGTCAGCCCCCGCCCGGTGATCGAGCTGCTGGCCGAGAACTTCCCGGCCACCGCCGAGCTGGCCTGGGCGGGCATGTTGGTGGCCGTGATCATCGCCTTCCCGCTGGGCCTGCTGTCGGCGCTGCGGCAGGGCACGTGGGTGGACCACACGGCCTCGGTCTTTGCGCTGCTCGGGGTGGCGGTGCCGACGTTTTGGCTGGGTCCCATGCTGCTGTTGGCCTTCACCGTGGCGGTGGACTGGCTGCCCAGCCCCGCCCGCACCGACGCCCCCCTCGCCGCCCTGCTGCTGCCGGCGCTGACCCTGGGCACCGCGCTGGCCGGCAAGCTCACCCGGATGGTGCGCTCCAGCGTGCTCGAGGTGGCCCGCGAGGAGTATGTGGTGGCCGCCCGCGCCAAGGGCCTGCCCGAGCGCACGGTGTTGCTCAAGCACGTGCTGCGCAACGCCCTCATCCCCGTGGTCACGGTGATGGGCATCCAGTTCGGCGCCCTGCTCACCGGCGCCATCATCACCGAGAAGGTCTTCGCCCGGCCGGGCGTGGGCACCCTGCTGCTCGAAGCCATCCAGCAGCGCGACTACCCGGTGGTGCAGGGCACGGTGCTGCTCATCGCCTCCGCCTACGTCATCGTGAACCTGCTGACCGATCTGCTCTACGCCCTCATCGATCCCCGCGTGCGGCTCGACGCATGAAAGCCACGGAAACCACTGGTATTTTCAAGACGTGGCTGCACCGCATCCCCCTCCTCTTGGGCGCGGTGGTGGTGCTGGGCCTCCTGGTGGTCGCCGTGGCCGCGCCCTGGCTGGCGCCCTTTCCGCCCGACCAACTCAACCTCGTCAACGACCTCGCGCCCCCGGGCGGCGCCCACCTGTTGGGCACCGACGAGAACGGCGCCGACGTGCTCTCCGCGTTGTTGTACGGCGCGCGGGTGGCCTGCCT
>Ga0075163_10004472_pt1 | contig 18772 bp, 14 predicted proteins | sample JI1023141ADNA_FD_71478 | JGI IMG/M metagenome (GOLD analysis project Ga0075163, IMG submission 71478) | Wastewater effluent complex algal communities from Wisconsin, to seasonally profile nutrient transformation and Carbon sequestration -... | ecosystem: Engineered > WWTP > Effluent > Algae...
GTGAAGGATCTGGGGACGCTGTGCGAGCACTACTTTTCCGACGCCAAGCCCTATACGCTGCTGTCGCTGTCGGACTCCATTAACACGCGGTCGGCCAGCGGCAAGCTTGTCCTGAATGTGCTGACCTCCGTGGCGCAGTGGGAGCGGGAAGCGATCGCCGATCGGACCAAGGAGGCGATGGCGCACCTCAAGCTGCAAGGGGTCAAGGTGGGCGGGGTTCCCTATGGTTGGCGATACTCGAGCGAGGTCGACGCCAACGGGCGGCGGCTCATCGTCAAGCATCCCGAGGAACAGAAGGCCATCAAGAGGATCTGCGCGCTGCATCTGAGGCAGACTCCCGCGCCGCAGATCATCCAGCGCTTGGAGCAAGAGGGCTTGCCGGCGCGCGGCAAGCGCTGGCACACGCGCAGCGTGTATCAGGTGCTGCAGCGCGCCGGTCATTTGGTGCGTGAGACTCGCCAAGATGCGCCGCGCGTTCAGCCCACGGTTCTCGAGCTCAAGCGCGACAAGCAGGCTGCAGCGCAGCGAGCGATGCAGCTGCGCGCCCAGCGTCTGAGTTTGCGCGACATCGGCGCACGCCTTCTTGGTGAAGGCTTGTTGCCGGCGCGCGGGGCGCGGTGGTACGCGGCCACGGTGCTGGACTTGCTGCCCCGGGTCGCCTCCGGCGCGACTGCCGGCGCTCCCTGCTCGCCAAGCGCACCTTCCAAGAACCTCCATAATGAGCCAGCGCTCGGCCGCAGCCCGGCCCGCCGCGCAGCTGCGCGCCCAGCGTCCGCGCGAGGAGGCATCCACGCACTCGCCAAAGCAGAGCCGGCGCGGAAGCGGGCCAAGGCCGAGGCTTGCGAGCGCTCGACTCCTACGCGCCCGGCGGCAGGGTCCAGTAGTCTTCCAGCTCGCCGAGCAGCTGCGGATGCGCGGCCAAGAGCGCAAGCAGGCTGACCAGCGGCGCCCCGGGCACTCCGTCGCCCGCTCGCAGTCTCGATAAATACCCCTGCGACAGATTGACCAAGAGCTCGAGCCGACGCTGCGACCGATGGCTCTGCACAAGCGTGATCGCGACGGCTGCGCGGTGGCGCAAGTCGGCCCGGTACATGGACTCGAGCAGCTCGGGCGGCAGTGCGCCGGGTGCAAGCGCCTCGTACTTGCATCGCCGGCAGGCGGGCAGGCGCTTGTTCTGGGCAACGCAACCCCTCTCTCGACGGGGAAGCTAAGCACTGAGATCTAATTGATAAACACCCTCTATGACTCGTCCCGGTCGTTTTTTAGAAAATAGCGGTTAGAAATGCGATCACGGTTGCGTATATAGCTACAATCCCTCGCGCCGCGCGGATCGATTTCGGTTAGCGGCTAGGTCGCTACAGATCTGCCCAGGAGGACTGTGCCTGCGTGTCATGAGGGTTTCGTGCACTTCGTTTAACTGTAATTTTCTGGGAGGATCCTTGATGAAGAAGCTGACACTGTTTGCCGCTGTAGGGCTTTCGTTCTATGCATCCCCAGCGTTAGCTACCTGGGCCCCAAGTCACTACCGTTGTTCTTTCGACCAGCTTGACGCCACCCGAGGGGAAGGTCGCCAGAAGTGGGCGATGAAATCCGCCGACGCTAATCCGTATAACCGTCCGGGCCCCCGCGACAACCGCTTCTGGGCGAACATCTATACGGAAGAAGCGCGCACTGCCAAGGACAACTACGGCACCTGGCTGTATCCGGTGTATGTCGATCCGGACAATGGCTACGAACCGTGGAAAGGGCCCGGTGCTCCCGGATCCCCTTATGCAGGAGCGTCAGCGAGTCAGATCGAGAGCCTCGACCCCAAGCTCAAAGCCGTCCAGATCATCCAGGACGGGATCTGCGAGCCTGGCTGCTATACCCCCGACCAGAGAGTCTTGTTTGCAGACGGGCCGGTCGAGATTGGACTCGCGCAGAAGCGCGGGCTCACGGATCTGATGACGCTATCCCCGCAGTCTGCTTTTGGCCGGATTGAACTTATCAAAAATCAGGTTCTTTACTACACGCTAGACCAGAAGGCTGCCCAGCAGAAAATCCTCACCTTCCGTATGGCCTCGGGCGGTCACTTGTCGGTAACGCTCGAGCATCCACTGGTTACCAGCGTGGGCAGCCTGAAGAAAGCGCGCGAGCTACAGATCGGTGAGCACCTGATCAAGCAAGACGGCAATCAGGACGAGATCGTCGAGGTCGAGGAGCAACAGTGGACCGGCCGGGCTTACAACCTGAAACCGATCACTACAGATCTGACCTCGAACATTCTGGTCGCGCAAGGATATCTGAACGGCTCGGGACGCTTCCAGAGCGAGTACGTGGAAGAGCTGAACCGCGTCATCCTGCGCCAGAACGTTCCCGACGAGCTGATTCCGCGTTCGTAGTCGCTCCGCGAGCGCGCAGAAGACGAAGCTACATCAAGACGGCATGGTGAACCTGATGATGTTTGGTATGAAGCGACAAGTAATACTCTCCTGCGCGCTACTCGGCACTCTGACTGTGCCGGCTTCGGCCGCCCCATGGGTGGCGAATCGGTGTCTATACGATAACCCGGATCCGTTACGAGCACGTATCCGGGTGGCTTGGGCAAACCGCTGGTATGCGGAAAACCCCTACGGGCTGGCGAGCGGACACGATTCAAACTACATCGCTGGCAGCCTCAGAATGGCTGTGAAAGATTTTTATGACACCTACGGCATCATTCTTTATCCCGTATATGTGGACGCGATTAAATTTCAGCCTTTTCTCGGACCGGGCGCACCCGGAACCGCGACTGTCCATGTGGAGTGGTATCAGATTGCCGAGCTGCCCTATACATTAAAGCCTCAAGACGTCTTCAATGATGGAATTTGTGAGCCAGAGCCGTCTTTATTGGGAAGCATGCGCGTACTATGCCCAGCGGGGGAGCGCACAGTGGCCTCCGTGAGCCCGGGCCCGATCGCGCTTCGCGTCCCCGCCAAAAGCTCCGTGTTTGGCCGCATCCCCCTCATTGCGAGCACCGTGCACCGCTACAGCGTCGACCCGAACGCGCAAGGTCAAGTCCTACGAACGCTGCTGATGGAGTCGGGAGATCGTCTGACCGTGACTTTGCTGCACCCACTTGTGACGAGCACGGGAGAGCTCAAGCGTGCCGCCGAGCTGACCATCGATGATTCTCTAGTGCGTAGCGATGGGTCAACGGATCAAATTGTGGGTATAGAGGAACAGCTGAGGACCGAAGCGCTATACAGACTCACCCCACCTGGGGATGCCGCGGCTTCCGGACTCTTTGTGATCGATGGGTATCTGACGGGGTCTAATACCTCTCAAAGCGAGCCGACTGCGGAGCTGAATCGCATCCTCATTCGTCAAAACATACCTGACTCCCTACTCATCGGTGCTCAGCCTGGGTAAAGAAAGGATTCCGGAGGTCTTATGAAAGAACAGAGCCGCTTGTCATGCAATCGTTGGCTGGCCATGACTTGTTCTATGTTGCTGCTCGGGGTGGTGGGAGCTGGCTGGCACCTGCATCACCCGCCTGCGCCACCGCCGGTCTTACCGGCCAAGATCGCGACAGATGTCCCACCTGCGGTGCTGCCGCGCGGCTTTGCGCCGCAGCTCACTAGCAGTCCGGTGCTGCTCACCGCAACCGCCGAGCAGAGTGCGACCCCAGAGGCTCCGCGCTCGGAACTCGACAAGATGCGCGCTCGGGTGATGCAATCGCACCCTGACATCGCTCAGTACCGCCACTTGCAGCGCAAGGTACTCCTGCGACCGGAAGAGCGGGACACCCTGCGCGGAATCTATCAGGACGAGCAAGTGCTCGCGGCAGCCAAGCACGATCTTTTGGCGGAACACGAAAAGACGTTCTCGGAGGATCGTCAGTTTCAGCGACTCTACCGTGTAGAGTTTTTAGGAATGGGGCTTGAGTGGAAAGAAAACCCCGGCCGTGAGCAGCTGCTCAGCACCACCAAGGAGCTCATCTTGGCGAAAAATATTCAGAACGATCAAGAGCTAGAACTCCGCCGCTCGCTGGCCGGCGACAAGGTCGAGCTGTTCATGATTCTTCTTCACAATGATCGCGCCCAAGCAGAGCAGCTTCTTGCCGATGCCCAAGGTACTGATCTGGAGAAGCTCCTCGTCTACGCCAGGAACCGCTACGATGTCCTACAGCGCATGGGACTGAAAGGCTGAGTATGTACAAGACTCCGATCAGACTCTTTAGTGCGATCATGTTAAGCGGCTCTCTGCTTGCAGGGGCCTGTGGCGCTGACTCCACCGATGGCAGCACTGACGGCATGAACCAGATACCAGTAGATGAGGCTGTGGGCGAGCAGTTGGTCTCCGCAGACTGTCCGAGCTATAGCTGGCAGTACCGTCAGTTCGGGACCGCTGCGGAGGACGAGGCAGTGGCGATCGCCGCCGACCCTGCTTGCAACATTTACGTGACCGGAAATACCCAGGGTACCCTGACCACTGCCGAAGAACGCAGGCAGTATCAAGATATTTTTGTCGCGCGCCTGCCCAGCGACCGTGGACCCGGATGGACGCACCAGTTTGGCACCGATTCGGTAGATATCGTGCGCAGTCTAGCGGTGGACAGCAATGGCGCCGTGTACGCTGTGGGTGATGTCCAAGGCAGTGACGCTGCGCGTTTTACCGCTATGAACACCGAGGCACTGGGGCTCAGCGTGGAGCCGGACGGACGACTGCGGTGGCAGCAGACGTACAGCGCAGGAGCAGATGTCTTCGGGCTAGCTGTGGCCCTGAAGAAAGACGAGGCCCCGCTCTTGGTCGGAGCAACTTTTGCAGACTCGGCGGCGAGCTCGGATTTATGGCTGGCCGAACTGTCACCTAAAGATGGCCTGCTGGGCAAGGAGACCCAGCTTGGCACTCCGGAATACGATCGACCCGAAGGCGTCGCGATCGATAAGGCCTCTGGCGACATCTTTCTCGCGGGTTCCACGGCAGGTGACATGCGCGGTCCCAATCACGGCTCATCCGATCTGTTTCTGCGCAAGCACGATGCAGATCATAAAGCGAGCTGGATCTATCAAGACGGGACCGAGGATGTTGACGTAGCGCTTCGCGTAGTCCGCGCGCCCTCGGGAAGCCTGTATGTCCTCGCTCTTTCGTTCAGCGACCTGACGAACGGACGTAGTGAGAACGATGGTCGCGTCTCGCCGTTTGTCCTCATGTTTGATAAGGATGGCAATTGGAAGTGGACTGTGCGGCTGGGCTCCGGGGCGACACCTACCCAGGCGCGCGGCCTAGCGCTCGGACCCCGCGGCGACGTCTATATCGCTGGCTCGACATCTGGGCGCATCGGCAGTGGGCCGAGCAAAGGAGGCTGGGATGCCTTCCTGGTCAAGCTGAATGGCGCGGACGGTGCGCTGAAATGGACCAAACAGTTTGGCAGCTCAGGCGATGACTATGCTGCGGGGGTAGTAGTTAGTCCGAATGGTCGCATTTTAGTGAGTGGAAGTACGAACGGCTCGCTACCCGGCCAGACCAGCTTGGGTTTTCGCGATGGGTTTGTCGTTCACCTGAGTCCCAGTGGAGCAGAGTTCTAAACCGCCTTTGAGGATAGGAGTATCCATCATGAAGAAGAGTTCTTCTTTCATCGCCGGGGCCTTCGTGCTGACGTTTGCGCCGCAGGCGTTCGCAGGAGCCTGGGTACCAACCTACTACCGTTGTACCTACGACCAGCTCACGCCCGCGCAGGGAAAAGGTCGTCTGGCGTGGGCAGACAAGTACCGCGGCTCCAATCCGTATGGCATTGCCTCCGCCACGGGTCGGGATCCATTGTTCCTTTCCAACGGGTCGGCAAGGACGATTGCGGATAGCCCGGACTCTCCGGTGATCTATCCGGTCTACCTAGATGCGCTGGGAGTAACTGCATGGACAGCCGGACCCGGAGGCCCCACTGCCGCAGCTGCCTATGTTTCGCTACCTACCGATCAGTATGTCAACATTTCCTATGCGATAAAGCCGAAAGATGTATGGAACGATGGTCTTTGTGAAGCGGGCTGCTACACGCCCAATCAGAAGATTCTGTTCGAGGATGGCGAGATCCCAATTGCCAATGCCCAGCAGCTCGGCAAGACGAATCTGCTTACGCTTTCTGCCGACTCCGTGTTCGGTAATCTTAGCCTTAAAGCGAACCCGGTGTTTCATTACACCATGGATAAGCTGCCGATGCAGCAGCCGATCCTGACCTTCCATATGCACTCTGGCGCTCGGCTCTCGGTGACTACCGAGCATCCGCTGGTGACCGAGCAGGGAATGGTGCGCAAGGCCAAGCTGATGACTGTCGGCGATCACCTGGTGAGGCAAGACGGAACCCCGGATGAGATCGTGAGTATCGACGAAGATAGCTGGTTCGGTCGAGTCTACAATCTCAAGCCGGTGTCGACCAACCTGACCGATAATATCCTGGTCGCCCAGGGCTACCTCAACGGCTCGGGGCGCTATCAAAGCGAGTTCTTAGATGAGCTGAACCGCATCCTGCTACGCGACTCAGTGCCAACTGACCTTATTCCCGGCGCGTAAGCCACGCGCTACAGCCCTATATCTGTCCGTCTATTCCCAGGGATCGCTCTCCGCAGCAGGAAGGGCGCTTCTCGCCTAGGAGATACCTCATATGTCACTTCGCTCCTCGCAGACTGTGCTTGCGCTCTTTGCCCTGTTTATCGCTCCCGCGCTGGCTGCAGTGCCACCGCTTACGCCGCGCGTAGTTCCCCCCAAAGGGGCCTACGTCATCGCCCAAGACACGGCGGACGTACCACGCATTGTTATCAAGTTTCAGGAAGGAACTCACGTTCGGGTTCGCAACGGTCAGCTCAAGCAGCTGGTGGATGAGCAGGATGCCTCCGAGCGTCAGGCCATGCAAGCGCGTGGACTCCACAACCAGCAGGTGCAAAGCGAGCTGCAAGCCGTGATGGGACTCATCCAGCTCCACCCGCAGGTCCAGGGTTTGCAGCGTCTATTCTCGGCCCCCGAGCAGCTTCTTGCTACGCAGCGCCGTACGGGGGAGCAGCGCTCGGGAAAAGAGCTGGCAGATCTTGATCTGTATGTAGAGTTAGCGCTTCTTCCGGGCACTCAGCATGGCGCGGTGCGTTCCCTGGTTGCTCAGCTCGACGCAATGGTCAGCGTTGAGACTGCTTATGCTGAGCCCATGGCGTCACCGGCGGCCGTGGACATCGCTCCGCCAAGTCCGGCTCTTGTTACGGAGCAGCGCTATCTGCGTCCGGCTCCGCTTGGTATTGATGCAGACTATGCCTGGACCAAGCGTGGTGGCAATGGCACCAATGTTCGTATCGTTGATGTGGAAGGGGGCTGGCGCACCAGTCATGAAGACCTCCCCGCGCTATTTCACACCGGCGGCACTCAGATCGCTGATTTGCACTGGCGCGACCATGGCACTGCGGTGCTGGGGACGATGGTGGGAGTTGCCAACGCCTATGGGGTTTCTGGAATTGCCCATGGCGCCCAGGCCGGCTATGAGAGCATTGGTTCCCAGAGCACGGCGAGCGGAATCGAGAGTGCCGCCCGCGCCGCTGGAGACGGTGGGGTTGTCCTCATCGAGCTGCACGCGGCAGGACCCGATGATGGGACGCCCTGTGCGTGTAACCCAGGACAGTGCAAGTACATCGCGATGGAGTACTGGCAGGCGACGTTCGATGTCATCAGCCAGGCTACCTCCAATGGCACGACTGTCGTCGAGGCGGCAGGTAATGGTACCGCCAACCTGGACAGCGCGATCTACCATGACTTGTTCAACCGCAACTTCCGCGACTCCGGTGCGGTGCTGGTCGGTGCCGCAAGCGATGCGGGCCGGGCACCGATGTGCTGGACCAACTACGGAAATCGCGTCGACGTTCATGGCTGGGGAGAGTCCGTGGTGACGCTTGGGTATGGCAGTCGCTTTAATGCTGGAGGAGATGAAGACCAGTATTACACTGCCACGTTTAACGGGACCTCCAGCGCTTCTCCGATCGTGACCGGCTCGGTGGCTTGCATCCAAGGCGCCATGCAAGGGGCCGGGCGCTTCCCGCTGTCTCCGGTGGCCATTCGCGACCTTCTGGTCACTACAGGCACTCCGCAGTCACCGGATTCGCGCAATATTGGCCCTCGTCCGAATCTACGCGCGGCGTTTAACAAACTCCGCTTGTGAGTAGGAGCGCTGAATACGAATAAGCCGGCGCTCCCTTTGGGAACTATTTATTGGCACCGGCCTTGAACGGACGCGACAGGCTGAGGAAGGGCCCCTGACGCAACGGTGTGCTGCGGCTCTCTTCGAGACGAAGTAGTGCACGCATCTTTGCATGTTATTGTAGAGTAGCGTCGGGCTGTAAGGCCCGGCGCTACTCACCAGAGGGGACTTTCACCCGCTGATTCAAAGTCTGTTCTAGCATACCGTCGCAGTACCACAAGGACTGCGCGTCCTGCTAGTCGCGACTTCCATCGACCCACCCTTGCCACACCGCTCGGATCGCCTCGTGAGCGCTCCGTTTGGGTCGGAATCCGTAGGAGCAGTCCAAGAAGTCCTGCTCGTACACTGCCTCTAGCACCTCGCGCAGCGCCCCTTATACTACCTTGTCCTCGACCGTGCGGATCCCAATCGCCCGGGTTTTCCAGTCATCCTTGGGAATCTCCACCCTCCGCAGCGGCTGATGTCTCCACCTTTGCGTTACCAACCGTTCGTGTAGTTCCTTCAGTCGCTCGCCCAGCTTTTCCCCATACTGTGCCTTGCTCACCTTGTCCACGTCCACCGCCGCATCAGCTCGCAACTTCTCATACGACGTTTGCAGCGTCCCTTGGTCCACCAGATGCGCCAACGAATGAAATAACTGCTGGCCGACCTCTCTTTCTTAGAGTGCTGCGGCCCCGTGGCGGTTCTCCGGACATAAGGAGTGGCAGAAAGTCCAGCTCGCTAGAATATAGAATCTGGAGAGTTTCTGGCGCCGTTTGTTTCTACGATCCGTTTGATCAGGTTGGACGTCGGATCATCGTCATGGACGTGCGGGACGCACACCTAGTAAAATAGCTCGATAAAGCCGGTTAGCGTATGTCCAGGCAGCGCTAGGGTGTTACTGACATCCTGGGCTGCAGTAAGAGTCCTTAGATCGGCTGTCCAACCGGCGCCAATACCAAACCAGCGGATGATGACGCTCAGTTGGGCTCTGAGAACCGACCATGAGAAGGCAAACCGGCTGTCAGCCATCGATGGAAAGTCGACCAGCATTCCGGGGGAGTACAGAACGGTCAAGGCAACACCGACCGGGATGCCGACACGGAGTCGCATGCCGAGATCGGCATAGGGATTCAAGGTGCGAATGGAGTGGTGCCACTGCGCCCCCAGCCCAGCGAGCAGCGAGTACTCTAGCCGATCGCGATACAGCACCGAGAACACCCGGAAGAGCCCACCACCTGAAAGCTGGAGTCCCACGCGACCGCTCAGGTTGTCGCTTTCGAGCACCGAGGGATCGCCAAAGCTGGCTCCGGCTCCTACGTAAAACCCGAAGCGGTACAGCGGCATCGGCGCTATGGTTGGCTTGATGGGTGGCGGCGGCACCGATTCGTCGACTTTGGCTTTGTCGGCTGCGGTCTCGGCCTTTTTGGTATCCGCCGCTGAGTGCATCCCGCGGGTGATGACCGCTTGGATTAGTTTCAGGAGCTCCTGACATTGGGTTTCGCTGGCGACCCGCTTATACTGATCAACGTTGCGCTGGACAAAGTCGGAGGACTGCAGACCGGGATGACCCTTGATCTGCAGCAACTTGCTGTGCAGGGCCAACAGGACACCACAGCTGCCCGCATGCGCCCCGAGCTCAGATGAGTCGAGCGCTTCCAGCGCCCGCACCACCGCCAGGTTCCACGCTAGCGCGTAGACAATTACTACGGCGGGTCGGTCCTGCAAGAGCTCGGACTTCTCGAAAGCCTCGTTGATCTTCGTGCGCCACCGATCCTCGAAAAAGTAGCGTTTCACTTGATCAGATTCGTCTTTCTGCGACTCTAGAACATGATCCGCGAACGCGGCGAGTAACACTGACGCTGTGGCTTCGACATCATCTTCGAACTTTTTTACGTACGTGTCACGAGCTTGGTCGATATAATCGCTAACCGTTCTGGCCGCCACGACGAAGCCGTCTTCAGCGCTCTTGGTGCGCGCGGCAAGCATTCCCGCAAGCTGTCCATTCTGATCGAGCAGCAGGCTGCCAGCATCGGAGTCGGTTGTTTTGGCATTGATCAAGAAGCCACGGGCTTCGTTTTGCGGCCGATACACAACGGAATTTGTGACGGCTGTCTCCCGCTGCGAAAGCTTGTGCGAGTAAAGACCCAGGTGCTCGCCGAAACCTATCTTGAGGAGGGTTTGTTTGTCGCTGACCTCGGAGGCCTGCTTGTTTACCACCAGCGGTGTGCAGGTCTTCTTGCCTTCGAGTGCTAAAATTGCCAGGTCCGAGCTTGCTGAGCTCATGATAGTGGTCGCTGGTTGACCGCCGCCCATCACGACCTCCGACCCGTCCTCGTGAGGAAGTCGCACCGCGAGCGCCACGGCGTTTTGTACCAGGGCCTTGCTGGTCATGATCTGGCACGACTTGTTGATGATGAAGCCTGTCCCCAATCGGACGTTGGGAATCGCTAGCGGGAGACGGCCGTGCTTGCCAAAGTCATAGTCTTCAAACTTGGGCGCTTCCAATGCGATCACCATGACTACGCTAAGCCTCACGTCATCCACAGGTGACGCGGCGGCGGGCGCACAGAGGAACTGCATCGAGCCAAGACCGAACAGGATATAGACTAGACGACTATTCATAGATGCCATCCTTTGACTTATGCGGCAAGCCTCTGCGGGTTTACTTCAATACGATTTCGTACTGTTCGCAGCCGCGCCTCAGCTCGGCACAGCTCTCGTCACTGACACCGAGCAAGTCCAGCTTGATCTGCGCCGTAGTCCCGTTGTGTTCCTTGCACGCGGCAATGCCTTCGGAAACTAGCAGCGCGTCACGTTCCGCCGAGCCGGTTGGGAAACAATCGGAAGACTTACAGAGCGCAGCAGCTGGGCGACCAGCAAGCTTGTCTGTGCTTCGGGGCTTCCCTGCCCGGCCAGTTGGCGAGTGAGTACCCCCGGTGGGTTTTCCTGGCTCGTCAAAGGGCTCCAATACCACGTCAATTAGCGGCGGCTTCGTAGCCGGATGCTGCCCATTGCTCGGTGTCGGAGGCTCTTTGAGAAGCGGTGTCGGCATGGCAGTCCCGGGAACTGATGGTGCCGGATCTTGCGATGCCGTCCGCACACCGGCGACGGACTTTTTGATTCCGGAATGAATGTAAGAAGTCATCGCGCCCGCCACGCCAGCCAGTGCAATCAGCAGCACCGCCAGCCCTCGCCCAACCCGGCTCGTAGGTAATAGCGCTGGCATCCGCATCGCGGCCGGCTCGATTATGCGGCTGCCATCGGGCTGCTCCCCATCCACGCCAACCAGCGCAGGCGGCAGAAACGGCGGTGCGAGATCGGCACCGGGAGCAGCGATGAGCTGGGCGAGACGGACAGAGGGATAACCCATCGTCACCAGACTGGTTTTGCCGAGTTCCACCGCGTCCTGGATGCTGCGACCAAAGCCCAGCGCATCGTAAAAAGCCGTCGCAAACGCCGTAACTCCGGCTGTCCCCAACTCGGAGTCGGTGCAGATGGCGCAGCCCGCGGCCTCGGCCAGCGCCTGGGCCTGCTCCGGCTGCGCAGAGGAATAGCAGCCACTTAGCACCACCAAGCGAAGGTTGTCGCGGAGGACACTGAACATCTGCCGCAGCGCCAGAGGGTCCATCGGATGCAGGACGCTCGCAGGTTCCTGCCCGTTAAGCGTCAGTACTCCGGTACCCTCTTCGTTCCCGCCAAAGTGAACGATATGTGGCTTGTGACGCATCAAGGCCACTGCCAGCTCGTTAGCGCGAAGTCCAGGCTGCATGACGAACACGAAGCGCGAGCCGTACGGGCGGCGCAAAAGGCCTTGCCGCATCCGCTCTGCTTCCTCACCGAGCCGATGGCGACCAGCCACGCTCGGGTTAGCCGAGACAAACAGGATCCGCACGCTCTCGTCCGCAGCAAGCGGGCTGGCGGGCCGGACGGGTTGGGATGCTACCAACGCCGCGCTGGCCCGAACGAAAGAGCTCCGCAGCGCGGCCAGATCAAGTACTTCCCAGAGCCTCTTCAACCCCTGCGCAACGTCGAGCCAGGCCGCATCTTTATTCGGCCAATCATCGATAAATCGCTCACCCGTCGGTAGCGGGCTGTTCTGACCGAGCGGCACTTCGGTCCAAGGCGTGCTTCGGACGAGTACCGGGACCACGTGCTTTTGTTGCGCCATGGCACGCAGCGCCAATCCATAGAGATCCCAGAAGGCCGGAGTGACTAGGAGTACAACGATATCTGCCTGGTCTACTGCGCGCTCCTTGCGCGCTAAGGCTCTGCTCCCGGCGGTAACATCCTGGTCGCGGAGGAGCCGAAGTACTTTATGCACCCGCTCGAACACCGCCAGTTGCTGAGCCAGGGCCTGTTCATGTAGCGCATCCGCTTGCGCGTACAGAATGTAGACCACTATCTCCATGGGCGAATACTACTAAGGCACTAAAAGCGAAACAACACGAAAATCAAAAATTGTCGCGACGCGCCGGTCACAGTCTGGTTTGCAAAAAACTTTGTCAGAAAAGTCGTCCTGCCATCGTATTTCGTCGGTTGAAGGAGAATTAGGTCCCGCACATGCCTTTGCCGATCGGCGGAGAAAACGCGACGCAAAATTTCTTTCATCTAGCTATCAATGCCGTGCTATAGAGAAAAGGTTACCGTCAGAAGTGCACATCGCGACAATTGCAATGAAATGAATTGAATTGAGGAGCAACCCATGCCCAGCCAAGGTCCCCCCTCCGGCTCATCACCGTCCCCTAAAAGACCGATCGTCGAAGAAGGAAAAGAAGAACGCTGGTATTCGTACGAGCCCACCTCCAAGGCCGTTCCTGCTCAGGGGAACTCTGGGAAAGCGGAAGAGCCAGTTCCCGAGCAGTCTTCCAGCAAGGACTCCGCCGAACGACCATAAGAGCTGGATGGCACCCCTGCGGATAGGGCTCTGGCGAAGCAAGCTGCTAGGCAAAGTACTGGCAGGGCTTGTCGCGTCTGGGATCGGGATCGGCTGGTGGTGCGGACAAAAACTGCCGCTTGCAGCGACCCCGGTGGGCTGCGGCGTCCAGCATTCCAATGGCAGCTGTGAGCTCTTCGCCCATCGCAAGTTGCGGATTCTGCTCGAGGGCGATTCAGACATCGCCATCTCTGTATGGCACGGCTTGCGGCCACTGACCCCGCAGCATGTCGAATGGGAAGACCATGCACGACTCCTAAGCCTGGCCATTCCTAGCGGCCATGCAGCGCTGCGCCTGCTATTGCGGCGCGGCCTCTGCTGGCGCCTCGTCCGCCTGAAAGTCGAAGAGTCGCACTCGCCAGACTGGCTGCTTCAGGCCAGAGAGCAGTGGAGTAACGGTCAAGGTACACTTGCCCAAGCAACGCTAGAAGCCAGACTAGCGCAACCCATTACGCCGCGAGATCAGGCTGATACCCTAGGAATCCTGGCACGGATCGATCGCGAGCAAGACCGTGTCGATCGCGCGCGCCGCCGGTTTTACCAGGCACTCGCGGCCGACCGCCGGGCGGGATTGGTGTCAAACGAGATCGACGATTTGATGTCTCTGGCGCGGCTGCTGAACCGTCGTTACCATCAGCCGGCAGCGGCCCAGGCGCTCTGGGCAGAGCGGGAGGATCTCCTGGTGCAGATGCCGGAGATGCAGCCATGGCGGCTCTTGCACATGTCGATATACCGACAGAAAGCCGGCGACATGCGGGCAGCGATGGGCTATGTCGACGAAGGCAAAATCCTGGCCCGCCGATTTGGCGATCAGGACGTGCTCATGGAGCTGATTTCCCAGCAGGCCACCCTGTTAAATCAGCTGGGGAGGCTCAGCGAGTCGGAGGTTGCGCTGCAGGAGCACGTGGAAGCAGATCCCGAGGCCTGCCGGCAAGCCGAGCTGCTCGCGGATCAGGCATGGCTTCGTATTCTGAATCGCCGAGCGCAGCGGCCGGAGTCGCCTCGCGATCCCAAACAGAATGTGCAGCCTCTGCTCGATAAAGCTCTAGCGCTGGTCCACAAGCGCTGTGCGCAGCCCAACCTCGAAGCGAAAATATTGACCTACCAGGGACACGCGGAGCTCTTGGATGGCAGCTATCTGACCGCGGCGACTCAGGTCGATGCGGCGCAGCAAGCGCTCAGAAAGCGCGACCCAAACCTGGAGCACCCCGCCCCGGAGCTGGAAATTGAGTGGCTGGACATTCAAGGCCGAGCGGCGATCGGTCAGAAAGACTGGCGCGCAGCGCAGCGCAGCTATTCAGTGATGGTCGAGCGGGCACGTATTCTCGATGACTACGAGGCAGTGTGGCGGGCTAACATCGGACTCGCCTGGGCCAGCGAGCAGGATGAGCCCAAGCGGGCCTGCCAGCTGTATCAGCAGGCCGAGACCTATCTGGACGAGCGGAGCCTGAGCATGCCGCTGGGGATCGGGCGTGGCCCATTCCTAGGCAGGTTTGAGTGGGGTACCCGACTCTACATCGACCTTTTACACCGCCTTGGGCTAGATGGCGATGCAATGATGGCAGCCCGTCATGCGCGCGCCCGCGGCCTATGGGCGCTCAGTTTGATCGAGCGCATTAAGAACATCGATAGCGCAACCCGCGCGCGCTGGGACGCAGCGATGTCCAGGTACGGCGATGAGCGGCGGGAGCTGGATCAAATCGTGATCGCGGGCAGCGGCGCTTCGCGGGCTAAGGTAGCAGAAGCGGAACAGCGTCGAGCAGCTCAGACCAAGCGGCTCTGGGGGTCGCTGGATAAAGCGCTGGCCGTCCTTGGCGAGCGCCCGGGACGGCCGCAGTTTCAGCTTCCCGCGCCCCATGAGGTGGTGCTAACGTGTCATCCGGCGAAAACGGGCTGGCTATGCTTCGCCGCGGATCGGAAGGGTGTCAGCAGTAGTCGACTGAATCGACTGGACATAAAGGCGGACAACCAGACGCTAGCGACGCAGCTGCTCGCTCCGTTCGCGGCGATGCTTAAGGATGCCCAGCAGGTGCGTATCATCGCCTACGGCGAGCTGCGCCAGGTCGACATTCACCGCCTGCCATTTGCCGGTAAATCGCTGGGCGAAGCGCGCGAGGTCGTCTATGCGCTCGATGCGCCTTGGTACGCTCGGCGGCCACAGACCAAGGAGGCGCCCGCGCCCGGCCTGGCGGTGCTACTCTTCGACCCCGATGAAACGCTGCAAGCCAGCCGTCGCTCAGCAGGATGGATTGCCAAGTCGCTGCGTGCGGCGGGCTGGCAGCTGCGAATGCAAGTGGGCAGCACGCCGGGACCCAGCGATGCCCCTGACTCTGCCGGTGGAGCGAAGCAGATACTGCTGACGAAGCGGGACGAGCTGCTGCGTCAGCTAGGTCACGCCGAACTCTTTCATTACGTCGGCCACGCCGATTTCGCGACCAATGGGGTCTGGGAGCACTCTCTGCGCACTACGGACCAGGGCGGCGTTCTGGTCGGCGACATCCTGCTCCTTGATCGCGTCCCACCCAGAGTGTCGCTATTCGCATGTAACTCCGGACTCTCCGCAGAGGAGATCGGCGGACTGGAAGGGCTCGGGCTGGCACAGTCTTTTTTGCTGCGCGGGAGTAGGTGGGTCTTAGCGACGGTGCGAAATGTTGACGACGCGCTGGCCTCGGCAGTGGCGATCGAGTTTTATCGGCGCCTTAGCGAAAGCGGCGCCGACGACCGGCCCTACGGCGCATTACGAGAGGCGGTCTGGCATGCCAAACAGACCCTTCATTTGAACGATCCAGGATCGCTGAACGGACTGACTCCGGATAGGGACCTGGGGGCATTCCGAATTTTTGTGCGCTGATGGCGCTTGACGGGGCAGCGGAGTTCGATGAAACTTTGCAGATCATGCTCGATCCATACCCCATCGCGATCACAATCCTTCATGATCGACGTGATGAGTCGTCGCTGATAGCGTTGCTCCAGCAGCTCAGTACCGCGCAGCGCAGCGGCAAGGTGGCAATCTGGCATCGTGGCAATATGCTCCCAGGAGGAAACATCCCTGCCACGATTCGCCAGCGCATCCAGAGCGCTCAGATCATCCTCCTGTTTATGAGTGCGGACTTCATCGCCGATCACTCTAGCGAACTGCAGCAAGCAGTCTTGGCCCAGCGGCATGGCACGGTCGTGGTGCCGGTGTTATGTCGGCCGGTGCTAATGGACGACCTACCGCTAGATGGGCTGGCAACGCTGCCCCTGGAGTTGCCGGTCAGTCAGCACCGAGATAAGGATGAAGCGTGGGCCGTTGTAGCACGCGACCTCTTGCGGCTTGCGGATATCCTGCGCCAATCCTTGCCGCTCAAGCCGCTGCTTTCTTTGGCTGCAGACACGGCCGGTGGGTCCGGAGCTCTAGCGAAGGACGCGCCGCCGATCCACGGCAAGATCGTAGTCCTATTTCTGAGCTCATCGCCGCTCGATGCCTCGACGGTGGATGCGGGTCGAGATGTTAAGAATATCGATCGTTGCTTGAAAGCCTTCGCCAGCCGAGATCGATTTGAGCTGGTGCAGAAGTGGGCCGTCGCTACCGAAGAGCTGACCCAGCTTTTGCTCGATCATCGCCCAAACATCGTCCACTTCACGGGCCATGGTACCCGCTCCGGACAGATCGTTTTAGAGGACGGACACGGACAGGCGCGCGCGGTCCCGACGGAACCCCTGGCCAAGCTCTTCGCCGCGCTCAGCCCCTTCAGCAACATCCAGTGCGTGGTACTCAATGCCTGCTACGCAGAAGTGCAGGCCCGCGCACTTGTCGAGCACGTCAGCTGTGTCGTCGGGATCACGGACAAGGTTCATGCCAAGAGTGCCGCTGCCTTCTCGGCCGGCTTCTATGCCACGCTCGCTGCCGGAGGTTCCTATGCGATGGCTTTCGATATTGGCCGCATCCAGATCGAACTCCTAGAACAGTTTGAGTGCGATCTGCGCCTCCTGGTAAAGCCTGGGCAAGATGCGCATCAGCTCAGGCTCATCGCACCGGCGTCACCCTAGTATGAGTATCTTGACTTAGATTTGTGGATCCGCGCATGGCAACTTTTGATCTTCAGGAGCTACTCAGTGGGAACCGACGCGCTGCGGAATCCTTCGTTCTGGAGTACTCACCCATGTTTTGCAAAATCGTTCAGAACATCCTGGGCGGACCGACTTGGGGAAATCGACAAGAGGACTTGGTCCAGGACATCTTCCTGGCGCTGTTTGAAGACGAAAAGACTCCCTGCAAGGCGTTGCGAGCCTGGCGCGCAGATGGCGGGTCTACGCTGCGGACCTTTCTCTGGCGCTTTGCCCAGTTTCGCTCCTACGATCGTCTGCGCAACCGCGGCTTCGGCAACAAAAATACGCAGCTCGTGCCGCCCGATGAGCTCGGGCGACTTGCCAATACGACGCCGGAGTCCATGCTAAGCAGTGACAGTAGGCAGGATTGCGCGGCTCTGATTCAGGTAGCATGTCAGGTATTGTCTGACATCGATCAGCGCTTCTTTGAGGAAGCGTTCATCAATGACTGTGCAGTAAGCGAGATGGCCCAGCGCTGGGAAACGACGGAAGGTGCTATCCACCAGCGCCGCACGCGAGTGCGCCGGGCGGTAGTTCAGGCATTTTACCAAGCGACGCTTGAGCAAAAATAGGTGCCCGCGTGTCAGAAAGGTCAGCACTGATTCATAGTACTCAATACGATGGTGGAGCTTCTCATGACCGAGGATGAGCGTCACAGGTGGCTGCATGGCATCCAGGCAGCTGAAGCCGAAGAGCTGGACAGTCTTGAGGCCAACATCGATCCCCAACGCGATCGCGTGATTGCCGATGCCGTGGCCAAACAGCTATGGATGAAAAAACCGCGGCAGGTAGTCTTCAGGGCTCGTCGGGTATTTTATTATGTGGCCGCGCTGGCCGCAGGTATTGGCATCGTAATGGCCGCAAGGCTGTTTACCCAGCCGAGCGCTCCGCTGGTCGCCATGCACATCCACCTCCATGGTGACACCAGCGTCCTGGGCACCGGCACGGCGCAGCCAGCGGTGGTTCGCTTGGCTTCCGACTCAACGCTCCACATCGACATCCAACCGGACCAGGATATCTCCGAGGCGCTGGAGGTCCATGCATACCTGTATCAGCGCGATCAGCAGCTCCTGACTCCCTTAGTGGTTAACCTGCAGCGCTCAGCGCAAGGGCGGCTGCAGGGCAAGAAACGAGTTGCCGAATTTCCCCCGGTGGCAGGTGGCAGCCTGGAAACAGTGTTCGTGGTGGCGCGGCCCGCCGAACTGCCCAGTGATGCCGAAGTCACGCGAATTCTTGCCACTGGAACAGCGTCGGACAACCGTGCATTTCAGCTCTTGACTGAGAAAATCGAGCTTCATCGCTAAGCCGATCGCCTCCCGAACCCGCGCTACCTCTTCGCTACGGAACATATCAATGACTTTGCAACTCAAGACAGCCGGAATTTACTGTAGCTTCTCCTTTGGTTGAAGCTCCTCTGACGAGGGCTCTGGGCTGGGTGGGTTGATCCAGATAGACTCGGGGAGTCTCGGCAAGACGGGGATTCCGTGTTGAGCACGGCAGCGCGAGCTGCGCGCTGCTCAGCCGCCTGGCCCAAATGGACCTTGACCTTGCCTCGATTTAGTGGACAGTTCCCT
>Ga0075163_10004473_pt1 | contig 18772 bp, 9 predicted proteins | sample JI1023141ADNA_FD_71478 | JGI IMG/M metagenome (GOLD analysis project Ga0075163, IMG submission 71478) | Wastewater effluent complex algal communities from Wisconsin, to seasonally profile nutrient transformation and Carbon sequestration -... | ecosystem: Engineered > WWTP > Effluent > Algae...
GGAAACAAACCTCATCATTGATTCAACTTTTTCTGCCTGCTCAGCCATTTGACGTTCTAATGCTACTTTGCGCGAAGACTCTAGCCATGTCCAAAGTGACAATGCACTTAGTGTTAGAACTAGTATTAAAGCTATACTACTAATAATCACTATAGCTTTATGCTTACGTGCTTTTTTCCATAAAAACCCATACCAAGAAGTTGCTCTAACTGATATTGGATCTCCATCAAGATAACATTGGAGGTCTTGAGCAAAGCTTTGAGCCGATTCATAGCGTTGTTTGGGATCTTTTTCCAAACATTTCATTATGATGGTATTTAGGTCTTTTGGAACAGAAGGTATTATTTGAGAAATAGACTGTGCATCATCATTAATTACCTTTAAGACCACTTCCATTGGACTTGATCCTTGAAATGGTGCTTTTCCTACTAATATTGAATAAAACATGGCCCCTAAGCTATAAACATCTGTTCTACGATCTAAGAGTTCTATTTGCCCTCTAGCTTGTTCAGGTGACATATAGGCTGGTGTACCCATAAGCGCCCCTGTTTGGGTTAAACCTTTATTACCAACCTCTTTTGCTAAGCCAAAATCCATGACTATAGGGTGCCATTTACCATCCTCGCTTTTTGTTAGCATTATATTATCTGGTTTAATATCTCTATGAATAATCCCTAGTCGGTGAGCAGCATGAATGGCTTTAGCAATATCTCTCATAACTTGGACTTTTTCTTCTAGAGACATTTCTTTATAAGCAAAGCGTAGGGTCTGACCTTCAATATATTGCATAGCAATATAGGGCATATTCTCAACTTCACCGGCTTCATATACCTTACAAACATTGTCATGTTCAATCCGACATTGGGCACGAGCTTCCTGTAAAAACCTCTTAGATGTTTGTCCTAGGCTATTACGTAAAAACTTAAGAGCTACCATACGACTTAATTTTGCATCCCATGCCTGATAGACCAAGCCCATTCCACCAGCCCCAAGCAGTTTCTTAAACTCAAAACGCTCCCAGTTTTTAACAGGAAACCTTTGTTCTAGCTCTGGATCAATATCTGATTCTTGTGTGTCTATATCAGTTTTATTTTCCTTTAGATCTTCTAAATCAATAGTGGTATGGTTAACAGGAGTAGCTTTTTGTTCTAGAGAATTGTCATGTCTCAAGATGGGGTCTTTACTTTTTTCTACTTCCTGACTCTTAGCCGCGAGATCGTTTTTCATTGAAATAAAACTCCAAAAAATAAACTATAACTATTAACAAGAGTTTTTCTTAGTAAATAAGACTCTATGTAATTGCTTAAGTTGATAATCACAAATGTAGTTATTAGATTATTTTAGGCGCAATAAGTTGATTTTCAGTAGTTTAACAAATTAACAAGCTAAATTTCAAAGTGCTAGGGATATTTCCTTGTCATTTGCTAAACAACTTTGATTTTAGTGCTTTCTAAACGTTATTTTTTGGGCTACTATTTTATGTCCTTAGGTAACTAGTCATATCTTAGCTACTTTTAGCTACTTAAAAACTTCCTCATTAGATTTATGAACAAAGATCCATTACTTGGTACTGTAGTAAATGAAAAATACCGTGTTGATTCCTTAATAGGTGAAGGCGGCATGGGAAAGGTATTTTGTGTTACTCACCTAGAATTAAACAAGCGTTTTGCCCTTAAGTTAATGCAGTTTGATCTTGCTACTAATAGTGCTAAAAACATAGCTAGATTTAAACGTGAAGCTAGTACATTAGCTAAACTTAATCATCCTAATATTGTTTCAATAATTGACTTTGGCATTATACAACCTTCACAACTTCCCTATATTGTAATGGAATATATTCAAGGAGTTACCCTAAGAAAACTGCTTAGAGCAAAAGGGACTTTAGGAGAAAGCCAAGCTATTAATATTACAAAACAGTTATGTTTAGCTTTACATGAAGCGCACTCATTAGGGGTTATTCATCGTGATCTTAAACCAGAAAATATAATAATTAGAGAGCTTGATGAGAATCAATTTTTAGTTAGGATAGTTGATTTTGGTATTGCCAAATTAATGAAAGGTGAAACTACTTCTAAAAACGATGAAAGCAGCGAAGGCAACCCTGGAACTTTAAGATATTGCGCTCCTGAACAATTCTTTAGACAACCTCTAGACACTAGAGCAGATATTTTTAGTCTATCTCTTATTTTCTATGAAATGCTTACAGGTGAGGTTCCTACCGTTATGTTAGGGCATTTTAAACCTTTAGCTGAGATGCGCCCTGGAGTAACACCAAAACTTAGCGATATTATAGAAAAAGGACTAGCACAACTACCTAAAGACAGACCTGAAAATGTTCTACTACTAAAAAAAGAACTTGACCAAATTGAACAAACCCATTTACTTGAAGGATTAAAAGAACAGATAAAACCTCAGACAATAGTTATACAGCCAAAACCTTTAGACCATAGTTTTAAGAGCGATACTCTTACAAATAAAACTGGTGAGATAAAAACTAATTGGACTAATTGGATATTTCTTTTTGTAATCTTATTTGCTATTGGCGGAGTAGGAAGTTATAAAGCTTATCAGTATTTTTACTCTTCTAAAGAGTTTTCTTTTTCTCTTCCTCAACTAGTTAATATTAAAGGTGAGTCCTTTTTTATGGGGTCTGATGTAGCAGACCAATATTCTAAGCCTAGTCATAAAGTAACAATAAATTCATTTAAGGTTTCTAGAGAACTTATTACTAATAAGCAATATGCTGAATTTGTAAAAGTTGGCCTTTATTCAGCTCCTGCTTATTGGAAAAGCGATTTACCTACAGAAGATATTTTAGAAAAACCTGTTACTAATATTACTTGGAATGATGCTAATGCTTATTGCAAATGGTTATCTAAACAAACAGGTCAAAAATACCGCCTACTTTCAGAAGCTGAATGGGAATATATAGCACGTAATAATACAAGCTTAGGTATTAAAGAAATAGCAGGAGATTATTTTGAATGGACAAGCTCAGAGTTTCGTCTTTATGAAGGTTCTACGCTTACCTTACCAGAAAAATTAATCCAAAATCCTGCCGTAGTTTTAAGAGGAAAAGACGAAAAAGTAGGTCAAGATCCAATAAGCGATAGACTATGGCAAGAAAGAAATTACACTGATCCTAAATTGGGATTTCGTGTTGCTATGGATAGTGAAAATTGATCCCACCAATAAACTTCTTAATAGTTTATTAAAATGATAGTTTTAAGCCAAATTGAAATTGGCGTGGTGCAAAAGCACCGCGATAACGTTCAGGGGGAACAATATAACGGCCATTCTTTTGTGGTGGTAAGTTAAAATTACCAAACCTATCAGGAGGAAATGTTCCTTCAATTTGACTAATATTAACTCTATTAAAAAGATTAAAAGCTTCAATAATAGCTTCAAGTTTAAGTTTTTCACCAAAGGAAAAAGATCGAGTCAATCTAAGGTCAACATTAGCAAAGCCTGGTGTAATACCAGCATTTCTACTTATACCTAAAGGTCTATCTGATGGAGGAAAATCGCCATTCATATCAAAATCCCCACCTACAATTAGATTATAAGGGCGACCTGATTCTAAGGTGATAATTGATGATAGTGTTAAATCCTTTAATAATATGTTTTTTCTTTTGCCTGTCTGAAAAGTCCCTGAAAACACAAAGCGGCTACGTAGGTCTTGAAGTGAAAGTGCACGCTCTCTACCTGGATTTAATGAATCAATAGGGTTAATAGCTGGAATAGTAGGAGAAAAATCAACAAAATTATCTATTGCTTTAGCAAAAGTATAACTAGCAAGTAAATTAAAACCATTAAAAAGCTGGCCACCAACTGAGGTTGAAAAGCCATGGTAATAACTATCAGCAGCACCTTCAAAATAGACAATTGCCCCAATAGAAGGATCTTGTCTACCTGTTATAAAGCTTGCTAAAGGATTACCTACAACAGGGCGAGTAATAGGATTTATATCACGGGAACGTAGTAGCTTATAACCTCTAACAAAACTATAGTCTAATTCCACTTTAAGTTTATTATTAATTTGATAACCGACTCCTGCATTTATTTGCTGTGTGTAGCTAGAACGTATATTTGGTTGAAATCTAGGGCCTACAGTAAGTTGTGGAATAAGAGGAATATTTGCTGGAACAGCCCCTTGAGAAGGAAAATTTCTAGTAGGCTGATTAAAAGCTTGAATAGAAAATGGAAAAGGCATAAAGAAATTACGTGGAGTTATAGGGCTAGTTACAACTTCAAGGTTTTCTGGTTGTGCAACAGAAAAAAATAATCCATAAGCAGCTTTTAATCTTAGTTTAGGCAAAAATCCTGGATTATATAAAATAGCTAACCTTGGCGAAATATTACCATTATTCTTAGGTATAAAAGTAGAGCGTCCAATATCATAACGAACTCCTGCCTTAACAAGTAACCTAGGACTTATTTTAATATCATCCTGTAAAAATGCTGCAAACAGCTTAGGTCTAGTTTGTATTAAAGTATCTGGTGGAAAGCCTTGTTGATAAAATACTGGAATAGGTAAATTCGCTAGGTTCAGGGTTGGAAAACCAGCTATAGCCATTGGTAATATTGAACTTAGTTGTGTTAAAAAAGCTCGTTGTTCTGTAGTCCTTAAGGTTGGATCAAAAGCTTGTAGCCCGCTAAATAAGCCTCCTGAACCTGCTCCAAGACCTGTAAAATCCAGTGGTGCAAATATAGATACTCCTGATTCTGTAACAACTAAACGAGAGCGGTTAGAGATAGAAATAAGATCTGCCCCAAATTTAAGCTGGTGTGCCCCTTTTACTAAGCTAGTAGTGTTATTAATTTGAAATAGATTCCCTTCCAAGCGTTTAGGAGCAATAACAGAGCGTCCAAAAGTTATAAGCCCTTCATCAGAAACAATTTGTACTTGTGGGCCAAGTGCTAGTGGCACAATATTTAGAATACGCCGGTTATAGAGAAAACGAGTTTCATTAATTAAGGCAGTGTTAGGACTAGTATAAGTATTAGTAATAGCTAAAGAATTTTCTTTTAATCTAAGAACCCCTCCAGCAGATTCAGCAACAATACCTCCAAAATTTTCAAATGTCCCATTGTAAACACCAGAAGAATTCAAACGAATATTTAAGCTATTAGTAGTAGTTGGGTAAATATCTATTCTTGCTAGACCAGAAACATTACTTATAGCAACAGGTATTGCACCATTTCTTATGGTAAATCCAACATTACGAATAGATGCAATAGCATTATCTGAAATTGTTACTACATTGCTTTGTTTTACAGATAGTCTTTCAAATGCTGTAAAGAAAAAGGCTTTATTCTGCTTAATTGGGCCTGAAACTGTAATACCAAACTGATATTGCTCAAAAGGTGGTTTAGTAGTTAAAAAAGCTTCACGAGCACTTATTTTTTCATTCCTAGTAAAGAAGAAATTGGAGAAATTAAAATCATTTGTACCTGCTTTAGTAATAATATTTACAACACCTCCTAAAGCCCTACCAAATTCAGCAGAGTAACCATCACTAATTATTTGATACTCTTGAACAGCTTGCTGACTAAAAGTTGTCCGTACTGTGCCTGATGTATAATCATTATTGTCTAAGCCATCTACATTAATAATATTTTGTCTAGCGCTTTGCCCATTAAATGATAATCCTGATGTATTTGCGACACCTTGAGGAGGAAGACGATCTGGAGTAACCCTAGCAGCAGTAAGTGAAAAATCTAGAAAATTACGTTTATTTATTGGCAAAATTTCTATTTTCTCTGATGTTATATTGGTACTACTTTCTGTCTTAATAGAGCTAGCAATAGTGTCTTTAACTTCAATTACATCTATAGTTTGAGCAATAGACATAGTAACATTATTGACAGAAATGACTCCTACAAAGAGTTTTGTATTTATAGTCTGGCTAACAAAACCATTAGCTATAACTGTAATTTCATAGGTTCCTGGACGTAAATGTAGTAATTGGTAGCTTCCTTGTTCATCAGAAGTAGAAGTATTTTCTATATTAGTTTGTAAAGATTTAACAGTTATAGTTGCACCACTTATAACTGCTCCTTGTTCATCTTTTACAGTACCAAAAATAGCACCTGTTGTTCCTCCACTAGATTGAGCATGTGTTAATAAAGGAGTAAAACCAATAAAAATTAGAACAAAGATTAGACTAGCAATATATTTAATATCTAGTATAGTAAACATACTTACCACCTCTTTAAAAGAAGTTACAGAACTTCCCTTAAGAAAATTAATTAAACATATAGAATTGTTTGGATTATTAGTTCTTTAACAGTGCTTATTTAAGTAAGTCGCAAAAACCTTAAATTTTGGTTAAAAATCTCGGAAAAATTTTTCTTTTACAAATTTATTATTATAAAATCGTTTTAGAATTTTCCTATAGGTTTTATATGAACTACTCAAAATTTTTAAGATATATAATCAGATTGGTTGTAACAATAACTCTACTATTAGTATTAAGTCTAATGGTTTTAGCACAGCAAAGGCGTTTTGGCCTAGATGAGCCATCAACAAAGGATAAAAAAGCTTTAGAAGAAACCACACCTAGACGTTATTTACCAACAGAATCTAACCATCGCTTTGGCCTACAACCAGGAGAGTCCGAACTTGAAACTAGAGCTTTACCAATAGTTCTAGAGCGTCCAAAATCTTTATTAAAAGTAGCTCAACAGCTTGCAGCTAATGGTCAGCTAGAACAGGCTGTTATTAGCTATAAACGGGCTATTGCTACAAAGGAGTCCTTAGGATTAGCACATTTTGGCCTTGGTCATACTTTAATGAAGTTAGGCAGGTTTGATGATGCAATTAAATCATTTAGAGAAGCTATCATAATAATACCAAATAAGGCTGAACTACAGTTAAACTTAGGGGTTGCACTTCATTCTATTGGCGAAATTAATGAAGCTATTACTTGCTACAAACGTGCTATTGAAATAGGTAAAGGACAATTTGCTGATGCAGATTTTAATCTAGCCCTAGCGCTTTTTCACCAAGGAGAATTTACTAGTGCAATTGAGCATTATCAAAATGCTATTCAAATACGTAAAATCTACCCTGCTGCTTATAACAACCTAGGTTTAGCCTATGAAGCTATAAATAATTTTGAGGCAGCTTCTACTAATTTTCAGTTAGCAGTTAAACAAAGTCGAGGTAATTATCCTTTAGCTCATTATAATTTAGGTCGGTTTTATTTTAATCAAGGAAAGTTCTTTCCCCAAGCAGTAAACCAATTAGAACTTGCCATTAAAACACAAAATAACTTTCCAGAAGCTCTTTTAATACTTGGTAATATTTACTTAATCCATCAGATTAAAACAGGGGAATTAAGTGCAGTAGAAAAAGCCAAAGTATTTTATAAGCAAGCTATTAATTTACGCCCAAGCTATCATTTAGCACATGAAAACCTAGCAATTGCTCATAGCAGATCAGGAGAAAAAAAAGAGGCTTTTAGCGAGTATCGTATAGCTTTTAATTTGTCTAAAAAATACTCATCTTTCTTATTAGAAAATGTAATCTTTACCATAACTAATAAAGAGTCTTTTTTTATCAATGATGAATTTAGCCGTGCTGAAGCGCCAAAAGCTTTTAAGCAAAATATTGAGCAATTAGATGAAAATAAAGAGGTTATTACTGATTTACTAAACAATTATGAACAATTGCCAGAAGAGCTAAAAGCTCTTTCAGATATTCGCTATTGTTTTGGTAAAGTATATATATCCATTGGAAATTGGAATAAGGCAACTGATGAACTAACCCTTGCTATAGAACTATCTAATGGTAATGACACTGAAGCAAAAGACTTATTAAAGTCTATATATCAGCTAATTTTATAAGTCAGTAATAACTATAAACATGCACTAAAAGCACTAAGGAGTGCTTCAACATTTTGGTAACGTTTTTGTGGTAAAGGAGCTAGTACTTTTTGTAAAACTTCATCTAAAGATTTTGGTAAAAACCCAAATTCAGTTGATGGAGGAGGCTGTTTATCATAAGTAGTTTTTAGCTTTAATATTTCTTGAGGGGTAGAACCTTGAATAGGTAATTGTCCTATTAGCATTTCATATAAAATTACACCTAGACTGTAAATATCTGAACTAGGAGCAAGTTTATAGCCCATTAATTGTTCAGGAGACATATAATCAAGAGAACCTATTATTGTTCCTTCTGTAGTTAAAACAGTAGATTGGCTAGAAGTATCATCATCAGACTTAAGTAACTTAGCAATACCAAAATCTGCTAGTTTTACCACTTCAAGCCCATCTTCTTTACTAATAAGGATATTAGCTGGTTTTAAGTCACGATGAAGAACATTACGTTTATGAGCCACACTTAAAGCACTACATAAAGGTTTTAGTAATTCTAAACATCTATTTAAGGGTAATGGAGCAAACCTTTTAATATAACTTTTTAGGTTTTCACCTTTAATCAATTCCATAACCATAAATAAAATACCATCTTGGGTTTGGCTAAATTCAAAAACCTTAATTATATTAGGATGTGAAAGCGACCATCCAACACGGGCTTCACGTTGAAAGCGTTTAATGTCATTAACAGATTTTTTAATTGTTGGAGGCATTACTTTTATAGCTACTTCATTTCCTAAAAATAAATGCTTACCACAAAAGACTACTCCCATACCACCTTGGCCAATTTGCTTTTCAATTAAATAAGTATTATTAAGTGTTTGACCTAGTAAATCTGTAAAATAAGGCATAGAAGAGCTTGAGTAATGTTCAAAAGAACTAGGAGTATCTTCTATTGTTGCTCTAGTGTTGGGTTCAAGTTTTAGCACTAATTGGCTTGCAGTCCTGTGTTTATCAAGTAGAAAATCTATTTCTGAGCGCACTTCTTTATCAGAACAATTCTTATCAAGGTAGGATTTCGCTTCTGATGGGGCTAAATTCATAACTTGTTCAAATAAAACTCTAACCTGATTTAATTGTTTGGAATCCATTGGTAACCTTCTAGTAACTTTTCAAAAATAAACTCTCATATATTATAAAGATAATAAAGGCATTAAGAAATATATCAAGAACTATAGTATTATAATATCCAAAACTCAGCTCTACAGGTTTTACTCGCATTTTAATTATATCTAAAATAAGCAGCAAACTAGGCGGTTATAACTGTCTAAATATCTAAAAAATTATCAGGAAAATAATAATGAGAAAATGTATTAAGTGTTATCAAGTATTTGATGATGACATATTATTTTGTCCAGAAGATGGTGAATTAGCTTTAATTGGAGCAGTACTAAAAGACACCTATGCTATTGAAGAAATGTTAGGCGAAGGCGGTATGGCAATGGTCTTTCGAGCTACTAACATTTTAACTAACACTGTATGTGCAATAAAAATTATTCACCCAGATATGTTAGAAAGTGAAATTAATGCTGTAGAAAGATTACTTCTAGAAGCATTAAAGATAAAGAAAATAAATCATCCCAATATTGTTAAAGTTCTTGATTTTGGCCCAATTAATGATGGAGAACTTGTTTATTTAACAATGGAGCTACTTACTGGTAAAACTCTAAAGAAAGAAATTAGCGAAAAAGGGCCTCTAGATTATAAAAAAGTTGGTTCTATAGTTGAACAAGTTTGTGCTGGCATAGAAGAAGCCCATCAAAAAGGAATTGTTCATCGTGATATGAAGTCTGAAAATATTTTTATTTTAGATAATATCAAAAATAATATATCTATTAAGGTTCTTGATTTCGGTATTTCTAGCGATAAAGACAGTGGTTTTAATGCATCAAAACAAATAATTGGTACACCAGAATATATGTCACCTGAACAATGTGAAGGTAAGCATTTAGATGCAAGGTCTGATATATATAGTTTTGGTATTACTATTTATGAAATGATTGCTGGTTCTGTTCCTTTTCCAGTTTCTATATTTGAACCATATGAAATTATTCGTAGACAAATGTTTAAAGATCCTAGACCCTTAAGTAAATTCCGACAAGATATTCCCCCTAACATAGAAAAAGTTATATTAAAAGCCTTAGAAAAAAATCCAGCCCGCCGACAACAATCTATGGTGGAATTGGCAAAAGAGTTTGAACTTGCCTTAAGAAAAGAAGGAATAACAAGAGAAGAAACTAACGTTATCAGACTTGATATAAAGGGGTTAGTAGCAAGTTGTATAAATCAAGGTTTATCTCATTTAGAGCATGGAGAATATGAATTTGCTATTAATTGTTTTGATGAAGCAATAAGCTATGATTTTAACAATACTTCAGCCTATTATAGTTCTGGGCTTGCTTATCAAGCTATGGGTAAAACAGAAGATGCTATTAATAGTTTTACTATGGCACTTGAGATTGATCCTAAATGTGTTGAAGCATATTACAACCGGGGTACAGCTTATTTTAATCAAGAAAAATATGAACTAGCTATAAGTGATTATTCACAAGCTATAGCAGTTGCTCCAAACAATATAAATTCATACTTTAAACGTGGTATGGCTTATCTAACTAAAAACAATGTAGATAGTGCTATTTTAGATTTTACTCAAGTAATTACCCTTGATCCCATTCATAGTCAAGCTTATTTTGGTCGTGGTAATGCATATTGTCATAAAAATGATTATCAGCTTGCTATAGATGATCTTAATAAAACAATTGAACTTGATCCTAATCATAGTGTTGATTCATATGTTTTACGTGGATTTGCTTACAAAATGCAAGGCGAGTTAGACAAAGCTATTATTGACTGTAATAAAGCTTTGTCCATTGCCCCTCAATCTGCAAATGCATATTTTGTTCGTAGTTTAATTTATCAAGCCAAAGCAACTTTAGACCTAGAAAGAGCTAATAGGCTTAAGCCTTCAGAAGACACTAAAAGCTTATCTAGTGGGCTTTTATTATCAACTTTAGAGGAAACTATATCAGCACCATCTTAAAAATATTAATACTAACTAAGAAAAATTATATTAATTATTTACCCTATCTTAGATTGACAGGCGCTAGTAAAGGATTAAAATTTTGAATTAGATATTTAACTAATTCAAAATTTTCTTACTTATAAGCACTTATGCCTTATACCATTGAAATATTTTATGCTACATGTGCCATAGTAGGATTAATCTTTACATTATTTTCTGCAATTATTAGCCATAGTGGGCATGGTCATTTTAAGATTGCTAAATTTAAATTAGGTAAGTTAGGTAAGTTAGGCAGATTAGGTAAAATTAGAGCTAGTCATCAACCTCATTCTAGTTCATCAACTGATGCTAATCAATTAAATCCACAATTTACACCTCTTTCAGTAATTAATCCTTTAACATTTGCTACATTTCTTGGATTATTTGGTTTGTTAGGCTTACTAGCTACACTTGAACTAAAAATGTCTGTTACTACTAGTTTAATTTTTTCTAGCCTAATTAGTTCAGTAATAAGTGTAGGTTTTTCTTGGGTAATCACAAAAATTCTTTCTCAATCACAAAGTTCTAGTGTTACTAACGCTAGAGAAGCTATTGGAATACGTGCCAAGGTTATAACTAAAATTGAAAAAGGTCGATTAGGTTCTATTTCTTATATTGATAAAGGAACTATTTTAACCCTACCTGCTTGCTCTCTAGAAGAAGAAACTATAGAGCGAGGAGATGAGGTTTATATTGCCCGTACAGATGGAAAAATGGCTTATGTAAAACGAGAAAGAGAAGGATTATGGCGGTAAGGGCGGACAGTTCGCCCTTCTTTATCTTTATTGGGCAGACTGTTCGCCCTACATTAGAGTCTATTTTGGACAGTTATTATTAAATCTGTCCGAATAAAGCAAAATTATGGTGATATCATATTCATCAGATTTTAATGTCAGTTACTTCAATTAAATCAATTAGTTATGTGCTTTATAGATAAGTACTGTCTAGCTTACAATTCACATCTTTTCTTCCATCTAAAATCAAAACTTAGGAGGCTTGCGATAAATATCAACGCATGCAAAATCTATGATAATTAGTCAAGTTGAGCTAATCGCTTTATTTATTGGTTGGGAACTATGGGCAGGTGGTGTAGTAGGTGTAGTAGTTTTATTTATTTCTACTCTTGCCATTTATGCTTCAATGTATCAAAAAGCTGGCCCTAATGAGGTATTAATTATTTCTGGCCGTAAAACTATTACTGATGGCGGGGGTCAAGTTGGGTTTCGTTTAATACAAGGTGGTGGGAGTTTGGTTTTCCCTATCTTAGAAAAAGTTGATCGACTTAGCCTAGAAATGATCACCCTTGATATTAAAACCCCTGAATTCTATACAAAGTTTGGTGTTCCTATTCAAGTAGAAGGCGTAGCACAAATTAAAGTTAAAGGCGATGATGCTTCTATTCGTACCGCTGCAGAACAATTTCTTTCTAAAGATGTTGAGGAAATCCAATCTATTGCTTATCAAATGATGTCTGGCCATCTACGTGGCATCTTAGGTACACTTTCAGTAGAAGATATTCTAGCAGGCCATGAAGCCTTTGCTCAAAGAGTAGCCGAAGTCTCTGCATCTGATTTAGCTTCAATGGGGCTTACTGTAGTAAGTTTTACTATTCGTGAAGTTCATGACTCACGCGGCTATTTAGAATCTTTAGGTAAAACTCAGATTGCTCAAGTAAGAAAAGATGCTTTAATTGGCGAAGCTGAGGCTAATCGTGATGCTACAATTAAAGCGGCTCAAGCAACTCAAGAAGGTGAAACAGCTAAATTACAAGCTGAAATGAAAATTGCTGAGTCTCGTAGGGATTTTGAACTTAAACAAGCTGAAATAAACTCTATTGTTAACCAACGAAAAGCCGAAGCAGACTTAGCTTATGATTTACAAAAATTTAAAACTGGACAAGTACTTAAAAAAGAACAAGTTCAAATTGATATTGTTGCCAAAGAACAAGAAACTTTTGTACAAGAACGCGAAGTTATGCGCCGTCAGCGTGAACTAGAAGCAACTGTTCAAAAACAAGCTGATGCTGAGCGCTATCGCTTAGAAGCCTTATCAGATGCGCAAAAATATAAAACCGAAGCTGAAGCTAGAGGTTCGGCTGAAGCACAACGTCAACTTGGTTTAGCTAAAGCTGAAATTGAGCGTCAACTTGGAGCAGCTAAAGCTGAAGTTATTCTAGCTACTGGTGAAGCAGAAGCCGAAGTTATACGTAAAAAAGGATTAGCAGAAGCCGAAGTTATGCGTATTAAGGCTGATGCTTGGAAACAATATGGTGATGCGGCTATGGCACAGATGTTTATTGAAAAACTTCCTGAAATAGCTAGGGCTGTTTCTGAGCCTTTATCTAAGACTGAAAAAATAGTGATTGTTAGTAATGGTGGTGAAAGTGCTGGAGCCTCTAGGCTTACTGCTGATATTACTAATATTATCAGTCAGTTACCTCCAATGATTGAGTCTATTACAGGTGTTAATTTAGAAGAGCTTGTAAGAGGTAAAATTAAACAATCCCAATCATTAAAGACTAACGCTACCCAACCTACTGATTTAGCTTTAGATGTAGAAGTAGTAGAAGATAAAAATAGTTAGTTTTTGATAAGGTTAATAATATAAAACCTGCCTTTTATTCTGGCAGGTTTTTGTGTTATTAAATGTTTACCAAAAAAGATTTCTAAGGATTCACTATTACTATGGGCGTAGTTACACCAATATTACAAGCTTTTCATCGTGCTAGACAAGCTTATTGGAAAGTCTTTGAGCCTACTATTTTAGGAGTAAGAGCATTAATTATTCATCAAGAACAAGTGATGTTAGTTCAACATACTTATACTAAAGGCTGGTACTTACCTGGAGGACGAGTTGACCGAGGTGAAACAATTTATACAGCTATGTGTCGTGAAGTATCTGAAGAATGTGGTCTAAAAGTAAAAAAAGCACGCTTAAATGCTATTTATTCAAATATTAATATGAATCGTAATGATCATATTGCACTTTTTTCTATTGATGACTTTGAAACAGAAGAAAACTCAGTGGTAAATACACAGTTACATAAACTAGAAATCGCCGAGATAAACTTTTTCCCACTTAGTAACCTGCCTAGTAATATTACCCCTGGAACAATGCGACGAATTGAGGAACATAATCGGCAAGCTTTTGATAGTGAATACTGGTAGGAGAACTAGTGCCCAGCCTTAAAAAACTGGGCACTTAGCATTAAAAAGTAAAACGAAATCCAACTTGAAATTGACGTGGCGAAAAAGCATTACGAAAACGCTCTGGTAAAGCCTTATATCTACCATTTTCTTGTGGAGGTAAATTAAAATTACCATTGCGATCTGGAGGAAAAATACGGTCTACTTCACTAATATTCGTACGATTTACTAGATTAAAAACTTCTACAAAGCCAGAAATATTTATATTTTCCTTAAAAGTAATTTTTTTAGTTAACCTTAAATCAATATTAGCAAAACCTGGTAGTTCTCCTGTATTACGTCCAATACTGACCCCACCAACAATTGGCCTATCTGTTGGGTTAAAAGCATCACCACTTAAGTTAAGATCTGAGCCTGCTAAGAGGTTAAATGGATGGCCTGATTCCAAAGATATAATGGTAGAAAGTTGATAACCGCTAAGTAATGCTTTCTTAGAGTAATCTAAGTTCCATAGACCAGAAAAAACAAACCTCTGTCTAACATCTTGTAAAGATAAACCTCGTTCTAAATCTAAGCGGAAAGTATCTACAGCCTCTTGTAAGTCTGGGCGAAAATCTACAGTGTTATCTATAGCTTTTGAGAAAGTGTAATGAGCTAAAAAAGTAAAATTATTAGCTAAACGACGAGACAAAGAAATTGTCCCGCCATGAAAATAGCTATCAAAAATAGAAGAAAACTCTGGAATATCACCAACATTTGGGATTGGTCTACCTGTCTTAACGCTAGCAACTGGATCGCCTGGCACAGGCCGCACTACAGGATTGATATTACGTGGTCCATAGAGTTTTACTCCTCGAATAAAATTATAAGAAAAAGAAATTAGGGTATTAGCATTAAACAAATAGCTAGCACTAAAATCAATATGTTGAGCATAGCTATTGCGCAAATCTTTTTGATTAAGTAGCTTAGAGTTAAAAGCAGGGTCTACAGGTAAATCACTAGGCACTTCATTACCATCTGGATAATGATGTGTTGGACGACTAAAAGGTAATATTGCAAAAGGAAAAGGAATAGCAGGAAAAGAAAGTCTATTAGTATTATTAAGTAATACGCCTATAGGAGTTCCTGTTAATGGAACTGCAAAGAACAGCCCATAAGCCCCATGAATTCTTAAGTTCTCAATATTTTTAGGGCTATAGGAAAAACCTATTCTAGGACTAAAATTTCCATTGTTATTAGGAACAGAGTTTACCCGATGTAAATCATAGCGTAAGCCTAATTTAACCAATAAGTTACTTTTTACTTTAATATCATCTTGGGCAAAAGCTGCAAATAATTTTGTATTTAATCCTCCTGTAGCAGAACCAAACCCTTGAATATAAGCTGTTGGTAGTGAAAGATCTGCTAAAGGTAAATTACGAGGAAAACCAGGAAAGAAAATAGGAAATTGATTAGAAGCTACAGTTAAAAAAGCTCGTTGTTGTGGGCTTCGTAAGTTAGGGTCAAAGGTTTCTAAGCCACTAAAGGAAGGTAGTCCAGGAATTCCTGTTGCAGCAGCAAAATCTATTGGTTGAAAAAAGGCTAACCCTCCAGGAAAAATAGGAAGTAAGTCATTTAGGGTTATATAAGTATAATCCACCCCAACTTTAAGCTGGTGTCGTCCTCTTACTAATGAAACATTATCAATAAATTGATAAGTTTTCATATCTCTAGTTTGAGGTAAAAAAGTCCCTCTACCAAAAGTTACAAGTCCTTCTGGAGCGACTAAACGAATTTGTGGGCCTTCATTTACAGGCAAGACATCTTGATCACGAGGGCCAAAAAGAAACCTTGCTTCATTAGTAAGATTTAGTCCTGTATTAACATAAGTATTAGAAATAGCTAAAGAATTATCTGTTAGTTTTTGAACACCGCTATTAGTTTGTCCAACTAAACCACCAAAAGGCTCTAGTGCTCCATTATAAGCCCCACCAAAGTTATAACGGACATAGAGAAGATTATTAGAGTTAAGACGAAAATCTGTACGAATAAGGAAATTAGAAGAGGCTTGAGAAAAAGCACTTGGTCCATTACTTAAGGGTAATCCAATATTACGTGCAGCTTTAACTGTAGTATCACTAATAGTAACAATATTATTTTGTTTAATAGAAAGCCGTTCAAAAGAAAGGAAAAAGAAAGCTTTATCTTGTTTTATTGGCCCACCTAATGTGCTACCAAACTGATATTGTCGATAGGGAGCTTTAAAACTGGCAAAAACCTCTCTAGCATTAAGCGAGTCATTTCGATTAAAGAAAAACAGGCTACCTTTATAACTATTTGTACCACCACGAGTAACAATATTAACAATACCGCCTAAAGCACGGCCAAATTCAGCAGAATAGTTATCAGAAATTACTTGGAATTCTTGGATTGCATCTTGGCTAAAAGTAGCTCTAACTGACCCTGAACCATTATCATTATTATCGAGTCCATCAATAGTAATATTATTAGCACGAGCGCTTTGACCATTAAAAGAAAGCTTTGAAGTAACTGAAGCACCTTGACCAGGAGCACGATCAGTTGTAACTCTTGCCGCAGTCAAAGAAAAATCTAAAAAATCTCGCCGATTAATAGGTAAATTATCAATACGTTCTTGGCCAATATTAATGCTACTTTCTGTTTGATCTGCTATAACTATTTGATTTGCTTTTACTTCAATAATTTCACTAGCTGAACCTAAGCTTAAAGTAACATTAAAAAAAGCTGTGTTTCCTAGCAATAACTCTACATTTGTGTTTTTACCAACAAATCCATCTGCTTGTACAGTTACTACATAATTACCTGGAGGCATTTGAGGAATTACATAAGAGCCATCTTCACCAGAAATTACTTCACGAGTAAAGTTAGTAAGGATATTTTTAGCAGTAACTGTTGCTCCTCCAATTACAGACATTTGTTCATCTTTTACACTACCAATAATTTTAGCTGTTGTTGCTCCGCCTGATTGTGCATAAGTACTAGGCAATAAAGTTAAACATCCCAATGCTAAAAGCAATTGAGTCACTTTTTTCATAAAAATCTCCTCAAATATTTTTGGCTAAACTGTCTAACGCTTAATAAATAACTAGCTTATAGATCTACAATTATTATTTTCTTAGTTATATAGAGAGGTCTTGTAATCAAAAAATAACACAACTAATATAAGCGTTGCAGTAAATCTTTTAGTTAAAACTGCGGTTTTATATAAAATAATAGCTTTACAAGTAGCTGTTTAGGTATAAGTATGAGTGTTGATTTAGTCGATCCAATTATTGGACGAACACTAGGGGACTTCTTAGTCAAAGAAAAATTAGGTGAAGGGGGCTTTGGTGCGGTATATAAAGCAACTCAACTAATATTATCCCGTGAAGCAGTAATTAAAATATTACATACTCGTCATAGAACTAATCCAAGTATTATTGAACGCTTTAAGCGTGAAGCCCATTTAGCGTCTCGATTAGAACACCCATATTGTGCACATATTTATTCATTTGGAGCAGAAAGTGATGGACTACTTTGGATTGCTATGGAATATGTTGCAGGTACTCCACTAAATGAATTACTAAAATCCCAAGGTACATTACCACTAGAACGCTTTGTCCCACTACTAGATAAAATCTGTGAAGTTGTTCATACAGCACATGAATTTGGTATTGTTCATCGAGACTTAAAACCCGCTAATGTTATGGTTATCTCTAGGGCTGGGCGTTTACTGCCAAAATTACTAGACTTTGGTATTGCTAAAGGTCTTGATCAAAGCGCAGTTTTAGTTGGTACAACCTTACTCCAAACTAATATAACCGAGTTTACAAGTAATAGCCTAAGCCTAAATTGTTATACAAGCACTAGCCAGGCTAAAAGTAATGGTAGTGGTAGTAATGGCGGTGGTGAAAATACTGCTATTAAAGGTATGAATAACAATGCAAATATTGCTGTAGAAACTGTTATTGATAGTATTAAGCCTAGCAAAGTTCTTAATCTTGATAGTTCTTTTCCTAGTCAAAATAACCGTAAGCTTACTGTTAATCAAAATATTACTAAATCTATTAACACTCTTGAAGATGACTATATTAGCCAATTAGAAACAAAGCCTAAAGCTAAAGATAGAATTGAATCAAAACCTATTTTCGAAACACCCTATATACTTAAAACCCAAGGGGTAATAGGCTCTCCTGCTTATATGTCGCCTGAGCAATGGGAAAACGGAGCAAATGTAGATGCTCGTAGTGATATTTATTCCTTAGGTGTTTTAAGCTACCAGTTAATTACTGGACAATTGCCATTTAGTGCAAATAAGTTTGGTTTGTATAGTGCTCATACAAATAAATCTGTCCCTCCACTAAAAACAACTTTGCCTGCTAAGCTAAACACTGTTATGCAAAAGGTAATGGCAAAAGACCCTAAAGATCGTTATCAAACAGCTTTAGAATTTGCTAAAGACTTTCGTGAAGCAGCAGGATTTACCCAACAAGAAATTAGCTTACCTCAGCTAGATGAAATACTAAAAGAAAATATTTTAACTAATGCTCCAAAACCCTTAGCTGATGCGGTTGCTAGCCTACTAATAGCACGTAATACTTATCAATTTAGAGATAAGGTTTTATTAATATTTCGTGTACTTGTCCGTTATTTAGGGTTATTAGCCTTAGCAAGCCATGCTCGTGTT